>Ga0185307_1000443_pt1 | contig 26196 bp, 28 predicted proteins | sample LHCtaG_FD_128010 | JGI IMG/M metagenome (GOLD analysis project Ga0185307, IMG submission 128010) | Hot spring microbial communities from Little Hot Creek, USA to study Microbial Dark Matter (Phase II) - LHC4sed_matched (SPADES... | ecosystem: Environmental > Aquatic > Thermal springs > Hot... | reverse complement strand
ATTCACTAATAATCTTTTTATTCCTTTTTCTCTTCTTCTTTTTCTTCTTTCTTTTCTTTAATCACTTCTGGTTGTTTAACTTCTTCGGGTGGAGGGGTAATTTCTTCAATTTTCTTTGGTGTTAAAATTGAAACAATGGGGGTGTCTGGTGGCAAAGCGGGTTCCACTTTTTCCCATTTTATTTCGCTAATATGGATACTATAACCCATTTTTAAATTACTAATATCAATTTCAATATAGGGCGGAATATCTTGGATTTTCCCTTTCACTGGTAGGGAGTAAAGGTGTTGGTCTAAAATACCACCCATTTTTACACCTATTGCCTCACCTTTTAAAATCACTGGACAATTAACCGTAATTTTTTCCTCAGGATGAATTTTTTGAAAATCAATATGGATAAATTTTTGGGTGATTGGATTTTTCTGTAAAGATTTCAAGATTACCGGAAATTCGATATTTTCATCCTCAATGCGTAAATTTAAAATTGGGCTTCTTTTAGCAATTAACGGTAGGATTTTTAAAAATTCTTTTTCTTCCACCCAAAGGTTAATATTTTTTTCATTTTTTCCGTAAAGAATAGCAGGAATTTTACCGTTTTTTCTTAATTTTTTACAAATTTCTTTTCCACTCTTTTCTCTTATATGAGCAGATATTTTTATTTCCATATTTTCCTCCTTTAAATAAATAATGAACTTACCGATTCATTTAAATGAATTCTTTTGATTGCCGTTGCTAAAAGATGAGCAATTGTTAACTGTTTAATCTTTTGATTAAGTTTTTCTTTGGGTAAAAAAATGGTGTCGGAAACAAAAACTTCTTTGATTGAACTGTTAAGAATTTTCTTGCCAGAATCTTTAGAAAATAAAGGATGACAAGCACAAACAAAAATCTCTTTAGCACCGTTTTCCTTTAAAAGTTCGGCCGCTTTAGTAATTGTACCCGCCGTATCAATCAAATCGTCAAAAATGATGCAAAATTTGTCTTTCACTTCTCCAATAAGATGATAAACTTCTGCTTGGTTTGGTCCGATTCTTCTTTTATCAATAATAGCGATTGGTAAATCACCTAATCTTTTAGCAAAACCAGTAGTTCGTCGGGCGCCCCCAATATCCGGAGAAACTACTACTGCTTCTTTTAAAATTTCCTTTTTTTCTTTTTGGAAGTATTCAATAAAAATTGGTGCCGAATAAAGGTGGTCAACCGGAATATCAAAAAAACCTTGGATTTGTTCTGCATGTAATTCTACCGTTAAAATTCGGTCGGCACCGCTTCTTTCTAAAAGATTAGCAACCAATTTAGAAGAGATAGGCACTCTGGGTTCATCTTTTCTATCTTGACGGGCATAACCAAAATAGGGAATTACTGCCGTAATCCTTCCCGCTGATGCTCTTTTTAAAGCATCTAAAAATAAAAAGCATTCTAATAAATTTTCCGCCGGCGGATTAGTTGGCTGAATGAAAAAGACATCAGCACCCCGCACACTTTCTTCAATTTTTAGATAGATTTCTCCGTCAGCAAAATTATAGATAGTTGCCTTACCCAGAGGAAGTTCTAAAATTTCACAAATTTTTTCTGCCAAGAAAGGGTTGGCTCTTCCAGTAAAAATTTTAATTTCTCTTTCTTTCATTTTAAAAAATGGCTGGGGCGGGAGGATTCGAACCTCCATAACAGGATCCAAAGTCCTGGGTCCTGCCCATTAGACGACGCCCCAGAAAACTTTCCACTTTTAAAACCTCTATTCCTTTCGCTTTCAGCAATCTTTTAACCCTTTCCTGTTCCTTTTTATTTCTTACCCACACATATATTCCGCTACCGGTTCCCGTTAAAAGGGGCTTTAAATTTAAACTTTCCATTTTATTTATCACCTTTCTTATTCTTTTATATCTTTTACATATTAAACTTTGAAAATCATTACTTAGGTATATTAAAGCTTTATCATACAAATTCTTTCTTAATAAAGGTATTAAAATTTTAAGGGAAAAATCGTGTTTTGTCAATTTAACTTGTTCATAGGCCCAACGGGTAGAAATTCTTTCTTTTGGCAAATGAAGTAAGAAGTACAATTTAGGAATAAATATTCTTTCTAAAATTTCACCCCGTTTATAAGCGAAAGCTGGCTTTGGATCAATAAAAAAAGGTACATCCATGCCAATTTTTATTGCCAGTTTATATAACTCTTCTTTCTTAGCAATTCTTTTAAAAAGAAGATTTAAACCGTAAAGAGTTGCTCCTGCATCGGAAGAACCTCCTCCCAAACCTTTACCAATCGGAATATTTTTTTTTAAAATGATTTTCACACCTTTCTTTATTTTGAAATTTTCTAAAAAAAGTTTTGCGGCTTTAAAAACTAAATTGTCTTCTTTTTTTATTCTTTCGTTTAAAACCTTAATAATAATTTCGCTTTCTTTCATTGGAAAAAGAAGAATTTCGTCAAAAAGATTTATCGGAATTAAAATTGTCTCAATATTATGATAGCCGTCACTCCTTTTATTTAAAATAAAAAGTCCCAGATTGATTTTAGCTGGTGTTATAATCCGCAAACCGGGCATTTTACCTCTACTCCTGCTGGTGGAATTGGATGGTCTTTTCTTATAAAATTAGGATTTTTTTCATACCCGTGAAAATATTTACATTCGTTAAGATAGGCTTCTCTTAGACTTATAGCATATTCAAAAGCAAAAAATTTACCCTTATCCAAGAATTTTTTTAATTCCTTTGCCAAATCTTCGTCACTCCGGCCAACAAAAATAACCTCTTTTTTTTCATTATAAATAAAAAATACTCCTATTGCTTTTGGTTTCACTAATAAAGAAATCTGAATAAGATTTAAGGGATAGGGTCCCTTCATTAGTGGTGATAAAGACCCATTTCCCAAACACCGCCCAATCCTTTTTCTTTTATTTCCGAAGAAAAAATTATATAATCCGGTAAGCCGACTGCTGAAGATAATAATGAAAAATAATTAGCAATCTTTAACATCTCTAAATTGGTTCCGGATGAGAGTAAAAGAAATTTATCTTTATTAAAAGGATTAAAATAAATGAAACGATAAGCGAAATCGTTTTTAAATCTTTTTAAAAATTTATCTTTTATCTTTTTTAAATTCAATTTCTCCACCAAATAATTATACCTTTCGTCCCCAAAAATTATTAGATTATATTTTTTAATTAACTCTTCATTAACTAAGGTATCGGGTAAAATTTGACAATAGCCATTCCCATACCGATACCAAAGATAACTTTCTTTTAATGCTTGTTCGTAAGTAATTTTTTCAGCACTCTCCGATTTTGTTGAATAGACCAAAATAAAAGGTGAAAAATAGGCCTTTTTCATTGTCCGTAAAAATTTCCTTTTTAATGCAAAATCCCTTTTTATTTTCCATTTTCCTTTCTCTTTTACTAAATAGATAGGCGAAAAGCTTTTTATTTTCAGTTCTTTCCCATCAATAAAAAGATTTATTAATGCTTTTTCTTTCAATTCTGGTGGAAGATAAATTTTTAATTGCTTAATATTTTTTGTCTCTAAAAATATTTTTTCTTCTTTTATTTCACTAACTATTTTTATTTCCTTGCCAAATTCTTCTTCCTCCAAGACTTCAATATGATAGGCTTTATTACTGATATCCAAATCATAGGTTTTAAAAATAATATTTTTTGGAAAGGGTTCTCTTATATTTTCTTTAAAAAAATTGATAATCTCTGGGTCATCAACACAAACAATATTAGTATCAGGTAAATTATACCAATGTTTAACATTAGGAACCTCTTTATAAATCTTTTTCAATTTTAATCGTTCCGCTTCCGAATTGAAATACCGACCAAACAATGTCGGGACATTGTCATCTAAAGCGCCATGAAAAATAAAGATAGGCAAATTTAAAGCATTTTCTAAATAATAGATTGTTTGATAGGTTTTTAAAATTTTGTCCCTTATTGCTATTAAATCTGGGTCCCCATAGATTAAACTTCTTTGAAAAATCCAAGGGACATAAGATTGGTGGGAAATCCAGCCAGCACCTGGGGCAATAGCCGCAAAGAGCGAAGGATTTAATAAACCGAAAACCCAGCAACCGTGACCTCCCATGGAATGGCCGGTTAAATAAATCCGATTGGTATCAATTGGGTAATTTTTTAAAATATATTCTAAAACCTCTTTACAATCTAAATAGCCCCAATCTTCCCAATCAAAACCAAAAGGTCTTCTATTGGTTGGACAGGCAACAAAGGCAAAATCTTTTTTTGAATAAACTTTACAAAGACCAATGGCTTCCACTCCGGCACCGTGTAAAGAATAGATTAAGCCATATTTTTTATTGGGGTCAAAATTTTGAGGATAGAGAATAGCAAAATATTGGCAAGAAGAATCAATCTGGGAGATAAAAGTTACTGAATGGGGTAAGGTTTCGGAGGTGATATTTACAAAAAAGGAATCAATTTGGTATTCATCTTTTGTTTCAATTGAAAGAGAAAGATACACCAGCGAATCATTTTGGTTTAGTTTTTTATTTTTGATAAGCACTTCAATTGGAAATTTTGAAATCTGGAAAGGCATTAGAGAAAGTTTTGTTTCTTTTAAAAGTTCTTCTTTAAAAAAAATTTTTAAAGATAAATCAATCTTCCCTTCGGTAGTATTTAGAAAGGGAAGACCAAAAATTAGTTTTTGTTTTTCTTTCTCCTTTAAAATATCCGGTTTGGTAATATCTTCTTTGATAAAGATAATCTTATTTTTTGGTGGGAAAATAAGAAATCGAAAACTTCTTTCCCCATAGCCACTAACTTTTAATAATATTGAATTCTTTCCCTTTTTAAATTTTACTGGTATTCTAAAAAAATTATGTCCGTAAACATCGCCTAAATAACCCTTACCATTAACAAAAAAAGAAGAAACTCTTTCGGCCATTACCAGCATTATTTTATCTTCGTCAAACTCTACTTCCGAATAGGCATAAGTTAAATTTAAAGCTATGGCAAAACCATAAAATTGAATAAGGGAATCCCAAAGAACTTCCGGATAGGAAAATTTCACATTTCCCTTTTCATCAGGTATTGTTTCCTTCCAAGAAGTATAACCACCTTGGGTTAAAAGGGTTGGAAATTTTTTGGCGGTATCAATACCAAAATAAAAATCTTCTTCTTTAATTCCGGAAATCCCTTCCCGCGGAGCAATTAAAAAAGGTCCCAAATAATACCATTTTTTGGGGATTAAGGTATCGCTAAATTGAAGAAGGAAAAGAAGGAGTAGCATCAAAAAATTATATGCTTTCTTTTCTATTTGTCAATTTGATAAATAAAAAAAATAAATTATAATCAGAAATGATTTCTAAAAAGATAATTAAAGAAATGGCTTTTCAATTTGGTATAGAAGTTTATATCACCAAGGCAGAACCATTTATTGAAGAAAAAGAAAGGATAAAAGAACAAAGGGATAGGGGTTTATTTTTAAAAAGGTATTGGTCTGACGAAGAGATTGAAAAGTTTTGTGAGCCCCAATCGGTTTTAAAAGAGGCAAAATCAATTATTGTTTCTTATTTGTTTTATTACACTTATGAAGAAAAAGACCCATCACAAGAGGGCAATCCTTATGGGTTTATTGCTCGTTATACGCGAAGAAATTATTATAAAGAGTTAAAAATAAGATTAAAAAAATTGGTTAAAGTTTTAAAAAAAGAATATGGGGGAAAATTTTTTGTGTCCGTTAATGGTCCAATTATTGAAAAGCCAATGGCGGTAAGAAGTGGTCTTGGCTATTATGGTAAACATAGTATTATTATCCATCCAAATTATGGTTCCTGGATTGTTTTGGGTGAAATCATTACTGATTTAGAGATGGAAGTTGATAGCTCCTTAGAAAAAGATTGTGGTAATTGCCAGCTATGTATAGAAACTTGCCCTACAAAGGCGATAATTGAACCTTATATTATTGACCGAAAAAAATGTATCCAAGATTTATCCAGTTGGTTAGGAATAATTCCTGATGAGATTAAAGCAGTGTGGCAAAATCGTTTATATGGTTGTGATACCTGCCAAGAGGTATGTCCGGTAAATAAAAAAGTAAAAGAAGAAGAACCAAAGACCGAAATCGGTATTATTGGTGCTTATCTTCCATTGATTGAAATTTTAAATATGGATGAAAAGACTTTTCGAACAAAATATGGTAATAATCAGATAAGTGCTTCTTGGATAGATTTCAATGTGATAAAAAGGAATGCCTTAATTGCCTTAGGTAATATTAAAGATAAAAAGACTATTCCTTTAATAGAAAAATATTTAAAAGAAAATAATCCGATTTTAAAAGATGCTGCTGATTGGGCATTAAAACAATTTTGATAAAAAGGTAATTCTATTATACAGCCAAATCTTTTCGCTATATATAAAAATTAGGGGTAAGATAAATAAAGGAATTTCGTTTAATATATGTGTTATTAATAAATTAAGGAAAAGGGAAAGAGCTATTCCCCAATAGCCCCCTGAACGGTCTGGGGGTAGGTTTTCTTAAAGATTTTTAAAAAGTTCAATAAATTTTTCAGCAATAACTTCGGCTGAATTTTCTTTTACATATTTTTCGGCAGCCGTAATTATCTCTTTTCTATAATCTTCATCTTCAATTAATCTTATAACCTTTTCTTCTAAATCTTTTTTATCCTTATATTTTACTACTTCTTTATCTAAAAGTTCAACATATCTGGTATCGGGGAAGACAATCGGCGTTAATGTTCCCATTGTTTGAAAAACTGTGCTGGAAACGACAATATCTTTTTGGTCTTTTCTTTTTGGTATTAAATGGATATCACTGGCGACCAAATATTTAAGAATAACCTCATTCGGTGGCGCATTTCTTCTTATTTCTAAAACATCTATTTGGGGAAAATCATCTTTTTCTTCCTTTGCCGACCGGATAATCAAATATTTGATAGGATATTTTTTCTTTAATTGCTCCACTAACCAAAAATAATCCTCATATTCATTCAACGGTTGGCGGCCAAATGTGAAAAAAATAATTTTGTCTTTTTCCATGTTCAATTCTTCGCGTAAGCGGTTTTTATCATCTTTAAAAATTGGTAAACAAGGATAAGGAATAATATAAACTTTTTCCTTAGGATATTTTTTTAAAAGCATTTGTTGATACCGCCAATCAAAAGCGATAACCGCATCAAAATCTAATTGAAAGAAATCTTCCGAAAACCACCGGAGGTCAGCATCATGACAGACATAAACCTTTTTTGCTTTGATTCGCGGAAAAATTTTTAATAGGGTTTTTACTGGTAAAAGATGCGAACCACCTTCAAAAATAATAACATCAAAATTTTCTTCATAAATCATCGGGTGAATTTTCCCTTCGCCCCAACGTTCTCTGGGCTGTTCGTAACCACGAGTTACATATTTCTCGTCGGGATTTTCAATTTTTACATGGTACCAGTCATTGGCAGTTTCTAAATAAGGAGCTAAAACTTTTACCTCGTGTTTCTTTACTAATTCCCGACCGATAAGTTCGGCATGCATACTAATTCCACAGGTAGCATTCCAACGGGAGACGATTAATATTTTCATAATTTCAATAGTTCTTCTAAGATTAAAACCGCATTGGTGGCGGCTCCTCTTCGTAAATTATCGGCCACAATAAAAAACCAATATCTTTTTTCATCAATTTTTCTTATTCGACCAACATAAACTAAATCTTTTTCTTTAGCAATTAAGGGCAGAGGTATTTCTTCTTTTAAAACTTTTAAATAATTTTCCTTTCCCAATTCTTCAATTATCTTTTCTTTTTCAACAGAATTTTCAAACTCCACATATAAAGATATTGAATGACAATGACTTATTGGCACCCTTATTGTTGTGGCGGTAATGTCTAAATTAGGAAGATTTAAAATTTTTCTTGTCTCGTTTATAATTTTAAGTTCTTCTTTACAATAACCCTCTTCATTAAATTCGCCAATGAAAGGGATCAGATTATCGGCAATAATATAAGGAAATGGTGAATCAGTGCTTTTGACAACTTCGTCGCCTATTGCCAGAAATTCCAGTTCGTAAAAATATTCCTCTAAAGCATTTTGACCTGCGCCAGAGACTGATTGAAGAGATGTCAAAACGACCCTTTTAATTTCTCCTAATCTTCTTAAAGGGTGTAAAACCAAAACCAACTGAATAGTTGTGCAGTTAGGGTTGGCAATTAAATTTTTATGATTTTTTAATACTTCCTTATTTATCTCCGGTACACATAAAGGCACATCGTCATTCAACCGAAAGACGCTGGAATTATCAATAACAATCGCTTTTTCTCTAATTTTCGGAATTATCTCTTTGGTAATATTTTCTTCCAAAGAAGATAAGACATAAGTCTTTTCGTCTAAATAATCAAAAACTTCGTTCAAATCTTTCACTAAAATTTCTTGATTATTAAGCAAAATTTTTTCGTCCACACTGGCGGTCGAAGCAAAGCCCAAAATTTCGTCGAAATTCAATTTTCTTTCTTCAATAATTTGACAGATTTTCCTGCCAACCAAACCGGTAATTCCTAAAATAATTAATCTCATAAATTTAATTATAATTTAAGGAATAAAAGAAGTCAATAGATTTTCTTTTTAAGCCATTTTAAGGCGTTAAAGATTTCGCCCTTATCACTAATAGCGTGTTCACCTTTAGTAATAATTAAAGTATCTTGGATATTATTTTTCTGAAAATAGGAATGAAGTTTTAAGTTGGCAGATAAATTCCAATCTTTTTTACGGGTAATGAGATAAAAGTGATGCTTTTTTAATTTATCTGCCTTAATAAAAGAAAAAGGCAAAGCCGGGGCGCAAACCGCTATTGCTCCTTTAAAAATTTCGGGATGTAAAAAATTGGTCAGCAATGCCTGAGCACCCATTCCGGAAAAACCGTAAATAAAAACCCGGTTGGTATCGACTGGATATTTTTTTATCAGTTTCTGATAAGTTTTTAAAATATCTCTATCGTTTAAAAAGAAATCCCGGTGGTTTCTACTTTGATGGCAAGAAAATAAGATAAAAGAAAGACTTTCGGCAATAAAAATTAAAGAATCAATATCTTCTTTCTTTGCTCCCGTACAACTTAAAACCAATAAAGCCGGTAATTTTTTCCTCTCCCTTTTCTTTGGTAGATAAAAACAATCACCATCACGATCACAATAAAAATTTTTAAGAAAAGTTAAAAGAAAAATTAAAAAACCAAAAGTCAAGGAGATACCTCTTTTACTAAGACTTTTTCGCCTTCTATTGGGGGTAAGCTGATAAGATAGCCTTTTTTTAATTGGAAAAGTTTCCCATAGAATCTAAGTTCCTCCAAATTTTCATCAATCTCTTCTTTTTTGTAGGAATAAACATTAGCAATTTCACCATCAGCAAAAACAAAATCAAAAGAAGAAATCTCTGGATGTTGGTAACAAATAGGAAGAATAGCTTGGGAATATTCAACACCAATAGCATTAGTAAAAATAAAAATATTGAAAGGTGACTCTTCTTTTTCCCCTTCACGATAAAGAAATTCTACTCCCAAATAATTATAAACCTTATGAGCTGCTTCTTGAAGTAAATCAAAAATCTTCTTTTTTGATTCTTTAGGCTTACTTATTTCGTAATCCAATTTCCTTTTCGGTTTGGCCACTTCTTCTATTATAATTTTGTCACCAAAGCTCAACACAATTCCTTCCTCAATATTGAGTGAAATCATGGATACTTGCACTTGTCGTTTGTGGACATCAGTAATCTTTTTTACCTTTTTCAATTCGCAAACAATCTCCTTGTCACCTTTTACCGTACCAAAGGGGATTTAGGATAAAATCGGCTCTGCCACTACCAATTTTATATCCTCGGTAGATGATTTCAAAAATTTCTTTGCCTTTCATAAGGAATCTTTAGTAGGCCTAATTCGCGTGCCAATGCCGCTTCGTAAACTTCTTCCTTGTGGTTTTCTTTTAAAATTCTTAAAACTCCCTCAGCAGCTTTTTAACTTCCTTTGAATAATCCGTAATTGCTCCTTTTTAACTAAAATCGCATTTATAAAATTATTAACAAATTTTTTAAAAATTCAATAGGAAATGTAAAGAAGGAAAGTTAAGAAGTTGTCTATAAAACCTTCCAAGCCTAAACAAAAGAAAAGCCGGAGATATTAAAAAGCAAAAAGATACCAGAAAGATTTTTAACATCCAATTGCAAGTGATTCCGAGTGCCTCCGGGGACATTTTAATTATATAAAATTTATAAAAAGTCAAGGATAAATTTAAGGCGTGGGGTTAATAATTTTGATGTTTACATATTTTTTCTTTTTAGAAAAAAAAATTCCCGTTTTTAAAGGATAACTCTCTGATTTTCTGCCCGATAAATCAAAGAGTTCCTTTTCTTTTATTATTTCTTTTCTAAATCGACCTTCTATAATATCTTCTGGTTCTAAAAAGATGGTGGTGTCTTTAATATAATTGGTTGGTATTTCAATAGCGAATTTTACTATTGAATAGCCTTCTTTTAAAACTTCAATATTATATATTCCTGGTTTTAAAATTCTTCTTATTCGACCAAAAATTGGGTCAGTATATCGGGGTAAAATTGTTTCTGGTGGAGCATAGGCTTCTAAAACCCTTACTTCGGCTTTTAAAGGCAAACCGGTTTTTTTGTCTAATACCCTAATTGTCAAATGGGATTGCAAGATTCTTTTTAAAAGATATTTTACCCCCAAAAATACCCTTTCACAAATGGTATCAACCTTTTCTTCTGGCGGATAATAACCCCGCCACATTTCACAGGTAAAGGCAAAAGTTCCGTAGGCATAATATAAATAATTTCTTTCTAAGCCACCTTCTTCTGCCTTTCCGTGAATACTTAAATAAGTACCATTATTAGCATCATTAATAATATTTAAAGCAAAGGTATCGGTTAAAGCTTTAATATGAAGATAATCAGGAGAGAAACTATTTCCCCATCGCCAAGGGTAATAAACCCTTTCACCCATTCTTGGGTCTTTATCCGAATGGAAAGAGACATTTAAGATAAATCTTTTTCTTTCTGCCAAATCCCTTATCGCACAAACTTCTGGCTCCGAGAAAGGATAGGGACCGCGATAATAACGATTGTTCGGTTCATTAGAACCACCCAGCTGAAAGAGAAAATCATAATTTCTATTCAAATCAACTCCGTCATAATCTAAATCAATCCGGCCATTATAGTTATTGTCTCTTAAATTCTTTCGCCAAAGAGAATCTAATCCTAATTCGGTAATATAATGACCATCCGGGTTAACCATAGGAACAAGCCAGATATCTAAGTAATCAACAAAACTTTTTATAAGACTGTCGGAATAATATTGAGAGGTTAGTTTGTTAGCAATATATAAACACATCTCACAACCAAGGATTTCCGAAGCGTGATGAATACCATCAAAAAGTATTGTCGGTTTATCTTGTTCTTCAATATAAGGATAACTGGTTATTCTTAAAGCCAAAATTGGTAAATTAAATCTTTGGGAATAGCCAATAGTGTACACCTTACAGATTTCTGGATAATTAATTTGTAAATAATGCAATTCATCAACCATCTCACCATAAGTATGATACCTTGGGGGAAATTTATTATTTATAAGAAAAATTAATAGTAATAAAATTTTCACGGCAAAATAATAAATTTTTTCTTTTTATTCTTTTCCCTAATAAAATAAATACCTTTTTTAATTTTTTCCTTTTTTATCCTTTGACCTAAGGGATTAAAGATATTTAATCCTTTTCCATCAAAATTTATCTCTTTTAATCTTTTTATCACAACCATTTTTTCATTAATTGGGCTTTGATAACCAGCAAAAAGATGGAAAGGAATAGTTATTGAATAATTTTCACAATTGATAGCAAGGGCAAAATCTAAAGTCGAATCGGTTAAAGGGGAGAGGAGCATAAAGATAAAAGGAGAGAGATTGTGGGCGGTTTGACCCCGGGGGATATCGCCGAAATCCTTTAAAGAATCAATTACTATTACTTGTTGGTCAAAAGTAATAAGTTTTCCCAAGGTATTAAAAGCTGTTTGGTCACCCAGATTTTTTATCTCACAAGTTAATAAGATTCTTTCGTTAGGTTCAATTATCTGATTATTATTGCCTAAGGAATCAGAAAAAGTAATATTTATTATTGTCAAATATGGGCGTTGGTAAATCGGTGGATTGGTAGTAAACTTTATTGCTCTTCGGGAAGTTAACATTGCAGCATTTGGATGATAATTGGTATTATAAAGATATTGGATACCTATATTTTCCTCTTCATTTTCAATTCCTAAGGTTAAACTGGTGGGGTCAGCAACAAAATAATATTGAAAAAGAATTTCACCGTCACCAGTTATCGTTGGATAATATCTGGGGTCAAAGAAAAGAACTTGAAAAGTTTCTCTTATATTAGCCCTTCGGTGATGGGCAACTTGATAAAATTCAACAATATAAATTTTTTGACTGCTGTCATAATATTCATAAATACTGCCGTAGCCTAAATTGGCACTTTCATTCGTATTCAAATCGTCCCAGAAAGGAGCAACCATCGCTTTTGGTCCAATGGTATCAGGTATTGGACTATTATTCCCAAAGCGATAATCAGTTCTACCCATGGCCAAAAAGCCATTGGAACAAATAGAAAGGGAGTCGTAAAATTGACCATAATATTTAAATCTAAAAGGCAAAGGTAAAGTGATAACTGCGGCATCATGGTTAGAGATTTCGGGAATTAACCGACCGATTTGGGAGATTTCATACCAAGAATAAATTGGTGCTCGGCCGGTTAAAGTGTCAATGTCGTCATAGGCATAATAGCCATAATTATCTGGGCCAATCGGTTCCGAATTGCCAAGATTTTCTGAAATTAAAGTAATAAAGGAACTATCAAAAATGGAATATCTTTCACCCCTTCCCCAAAGATAAAATTTAAAATTTAGAGGAAAATTACTTGGTAGATAGGTTGGTGAAGTTAAAGAGAAATAATAAAGGCTATTAAAAATCGTTTCTCGAGAATTTAGTTGATAAATATTTACAAAAGAATCAATAACATTCAAATAATTTAAGGCAATAATTTTTATCCTCACCTCTCTTAAAAAACTATTACCAATATTGCTTATTTTAGGAATTAATCTAATGCCTTCATTTCGGCCAATCTGGTGGTTATTATTACCAAAGGGAAAGGAATCATTAACAAATAAAGAAATTAATCTAAGTTTACCAGCATAAACACTTAAAGAGAAGGTTATTATCCATTGATTATTAAAGGTATCTTTTAAAAAGAGTTGAAAAGGTATTTGTTGATAGGCAGTACAATTTTGGGGAACAAAAAAGCGGTAATAGGCAGAACCTGAATCGGTGGGTAAGATATTGCCAAAATGGAGCAAAGAGTCCAAAACCTGAGCGACGTTGCTTCTTAAAACTCCCTTTACTCTTTCCGCTTGAGCTTGGCCAATATTTTTAACTTTAAGATAACCCCAAATCTCTTCTCCCGGATTTATTTGCCCATCGCCATTACCCTGAGGATAGTCATTAAGAGAAATATTATGAAAAACTAAATAAGGAATATTACTCGGAATTACTTGGCAATCTTTCTTTTTAACAAAATAATTATGGATATAGGCACTAACTTTAAAATTACCAATATGAGAGGGTGAAAAGGTAAAAACAACTTCACCTAAGGAATTGGTGGAATCAACCAAATAAACAGTTGAATCCATTATCAAAGATACCAAAACATTACCTAAAGGCATTTGGGTTAAAGAATCTTTTATTCTTACCCGGTACAATTGGGGTTCTAAATTGACAATCGTTTCGCATTCAATTATTAATTTTCTTGGTATTTGTGTCCAAAGAGACATTTCCGGGCAACCATAAAAATTCCATTCTTGATAACGGGTTTGGTTATGAAATATTGAATCTAAAACATATTTTGCCCTTTTGTGAATTAAACCCAATTTATAAATTTTTTGATTAAATAGAGCATCAAAAAAGGCACGAGCATAAGTTCCCCTTTGTTGGGAAATATTACTGCCCGAAGTAATTGTGCCGAAAAAGGCGATTGCTCCTTTTAAAGAATTAGGACTCCCATATCTCATAAAGGCTTCACCAAGCATTGATTCGTTAGGAACTAAGGTCATTGTCTGACAAGTTGCCGAGATAACAATTGGCAGTTTATTTATGTTGTTAGCTTGAGCAACATTAATATTAAATGGTGACCACCAATTACCAACTCCTTGTCCCCGATAAACTAAAAAAGCCCGGCCGTCATTCATACTATTGATAATATCATTCGCATTATGACCAGCGAGATTTAAAAGGCTTTCGGCTAAAATAAAACCGTTTTCTAAAGCAAGATTTCTGATATAACGGGCATCGGCTTGGTAATAAGGGTCAGGTGGATTATCTTCTCTCACAATGGTTGTTATTTTTAAAATAAAAGAGGTATCTTCGCTAAAAATTTCGCCTTTCTCATAGGCTAAAATCTTTCTTACCATTGTTGAACATTGGGTAAAATTACGAAAAGGAAGTCTGCCAACGGGAATTTCAATTAAATAATTGCCAGAAATATCACCATAATAATCATCCATTCGGTTATAAGCAGGAATAAAATTTGGTGCGCCTGCCAAAAGAATAAATTCTGGTTTTATTGGCCAATTATTATAGGCGTTTACTATAAAATTTTTAATACTATCAGCAGTATGACCAGTTTGCGAAAGGGTAGCAATATAAGACTTTATTCCCTTTTCATTCTTCCAATTACTCAACTCTTCTAAAATCGGTTTATATTCATCAGGAGCAATAATCAAATATCTGGCACCATTAAAATTAAAAAGAAATATTAAAATTAAAATAGTTCCCATATAAAAATTTTAACTTTAAAAGCTTTTAAAATCAAATTATGATAAATCCAATCGCTCATGGCTGTAAGGGATAACGGACTCTCAACAATAGCATTACGGCCTGCGTCTTTGGGTGAGATTATATCTATTATAAAAACCTAAAAGATTAAATGAACTTTCAATAGTGCCTATCTCTGGAAGACGCAAAAAGAAAATTTATTATTACTTGTATAAATTGGGCCTTGATTTTTAAAATAATTTCTCTATAATAAATAATTTAATTTATGGAAATCCCTAAAAGTTGGCAGAAGGTGTGTGAGCGAATTCTATCGTCGCCAGGAAAAGTTTTAATTTTGGGTCGGGGAAGTGTTGGAAAAACATTTTTTACTACTTATTTAGCCAATGAAGGATATAAAAAGGGATTAAAAACTGGTGTCTTGGATATGGATATTGGTCAATCTAATATTGGTCCACCAACTACTATGGGCATAGGAATTTTAGAGAGAGAGATTAATAGTCTTTATGAAGTTTTGCCAAAGGAGATTTATTTTACCGGTGCTATTTCCCCCGCCTATCCTTTTGCCCAAAAGAATATCTTTTTTGGCTTAAAGAAACTTTTGAGTAAAGATTTTAATTTAGATTTATTTATTATTGAATCAATCTCTTATCTGCGGGATAAAAATTTTATGAGTATGCTACTTTCCTTAGAAATGGAGATAATTTCCCCTAAATATGTGGTGATTATTATTAAACCAACAGACATCTCTAAAAATCAAACGGTTAATGATTATCTTTCCGAAAAAGATACTGAAGATGGTGGAAAAATTTTTACTATTTGTGGCCCTCAAGGAATCAAAGCCAAATCACCCAATAAAAGAAAAAGATTCCGAATTGAATCGTGGTTAAGATATTTAAAAGATGGTAAAAAATATTTGGTTGATAAAAGTTGGGATATTTGGGAAGGTGAGATTACCCAATTAAATGTTGCTTGTGGGTTAATGGATAAAAATGATGAGTATTTTGCTTGCGGAGTGCTTTTCGGCGGCGATGAAGATTATTATTATCTTTTTGCTCCTCCACTAGAAAGTGGGGTAAAAAGGATCGTGGTGGGTAAACGGGAGGTAGAAAAAGAAGTGATTGAATTTTGTAAAATGGCAAAAACCGAAGAAGAAAAATTAAAAGTCTTTATTGCTTCTTGATTTTTCTTTAAATTTTTATTATAATTTAGTCTTTAAAGAAATAATTGACATTTTAATATTTTTTGATAAAATTATAAAATTATGGCAAGATTAGTAGGTGTTGATTTGCCTGATAATAAGAAGATTTTGTATGCCTTACCTTTGATTTACGGAATTGGCTTATCGACCGCCAAAAAGATTTTGGAAAAATTAAATATCTCTTTTGATAAAAAAGTAAAAGAATTGACTGATGAAGAATTTACTGCTTTAAGAAAAGAAATTGAAACCAACTATAAAGTAGAAGGTGCTTTAAGAGCTGAAGTAAGCGCTAATATAAAAAGATTGATTGAAATTGGTTGCTATCGGGGAATTAGACATCAAAGAGGTTTACCGGTTAGAGGTCAGCGAACAAGAACCAATGCGCGAACCAGAAAAGGACCAAGAAAAACATCAGGAGTTTTAAAAATTAAAAAAGGTAAGTAATTATGGCAAAAGCAAAATCAAAAAAGAAAGTTGAACCAATTGCAATTGCCCATATTCAGTGTACTTTTAATAATACTATTGTTACCATTACCGATAAAAATGGCAATGTTTTGTGTTGGGCATCAGCCGGGAGAGCAGGTTTTAAGGGAACAAAAAAAGGCACTCCCTATGCTGCTCAGCAAGCCGGTGAAATGGCGGGAAAAGAAGCTTATGCGATGGGTGTTCGGAAAGTAGAGATTAAAATAAAAGGACCGGGACCGGGAAGAGAAGCGGCTATTAGGGCTTTACAAAATGCCGGTTTGGCGATTTTAAGTATTCAGGATGTGACGCCGATACCCCATAACGGTTGTCGGCCACCAAAGAAAAGAAGGGTGTAATTATGGCGAGATATCGTGGTCCAAGATGTAAAATCTGTCGGCGCTTTGGTGAAAAGCTTTTTTTAAGAGGGGAGAAATGCTACAGTGATAAATGTATTTTACAAAAACGGGGCGAAAAACCTCAAACCCAGCAGGCGCGTATGTCTATTTATGCCCTTCAATTACGAGAAAAACAGAAGGCAAAATTTATGTACGGAATTTTAGAAGAACAATTTAAAAAATATTACGAAGAAGCTCAGAAGAAACCAAATCCCGGCAGTGCCTTGTTAACTTTTTTAGAGACACGATTGGATAATGTAGTTTATCGTTTAGGTTTTGCTCCTTCCCGCGCTCAAGCTCGCCAGTTAGTTTCCCACGGTCATATTCGGGTTAATGGCAGAAAGATAGATATTCCTTCCTATCGGGTAAAGGTTGGTGATGAGATTACTATTGGTACCGAAAATTTAATTCCGAAAATAAGAGAAGAAATTATGGATAAGGAAAGCACCGGAGTCAGTTGGCTTATTCTTGACAGAGAAAATTTAAAAGGAAAAGTGATAAGTATGCCCAACGAAGAAGATTTAGCAGCAATTCCGGTTTCAGTAAAAGATATTATTGAATTTTATTCAAGATAATATGAAAAAAATTTTTTAATTGGGGATTTAAAAATGCTTGAAAAAACTTATCGTTTAAAACATTTTATCATTTTAGAAAAAGTTGAAATTGAAAAAGAAACCCAAACTGATTCCTATGCCAAATTCTTTATTGAACCTTTGGAAAGAGGTTGGGGACATACGATTGGTACCGCTTTGCGGAGAAGTCTTTTATCATCGGTTCAGGGAGCAGCTATTACCCAAGTAAAAATTGACGGAGTAATGCACGAATTTTCTACTATTCCGGATGTTTTGGAGGATGTGCCGCAAATTATCTTAAATTTAAAGAAAATCCGTCTCCGTTTGAATTCCGAAGTGCCAAAGACTTTATATCTTTATACCGAAAAAGAAGGTGAATATAAAGCGAAAGATTTACAAGTTCCACCAGAGGTAATTATTGCTAACCCCGAACAATTGATTCTTACTTTGACTGCTGATAAAAAACTGAAAATGGAAATGAAAGTAGAAAATGGTCGAGGATATGTGCCAGCGGAAAAATTTAGAAAGCAGGAGGAGGCACCAATCGGAACGATTTTTTTAGACGCTTTTTTTTCACCAGTAAAGAAAGTGAATTATCAGGTGGAAACGATGCAGTATTTAGAGAGAACCGATTTGGAAAGGGTGATTTTAGAAATTTGGACCGATGGCACGGTAACTCCTCAAGAGGCATTAATTCAAGCGGCTTTAATTTTGAAAACCAGTTTTGAGCGGTTAATTCCTAAAGAAACTACTTTAGAATTTTTGCCGGAAGAAAAACCGGACCGAGAAAAAGAGAGGTTAAAGGAAATTTTGATGCGAAGTATTGAAGATTTAGAGCTTTCCAATCGGGCGATAAATTGTTTAAAAACTGGGAAATTTAAAGATGGTAGTAAAGTAAATGTAAAAACTATTGGTGATTTAGTTCAGTTATCAGAAAAGGATATTTTGAATATTGAAAATCTGGGTAAAAAGTCATTGGAAGAATTAAAACATGCTTTAGAAAAATGGGGATTGAGTTTAGGGATGGATGTTAGCGAAATAATGAGAGGTTTGAAAAAAGAAGATGAGACATCGAAGGAAAGTTAAAAAATTACAAAGAGATGTTGACCATCGGAGAGCGCTGATTAAAAATCTTTGTCGTTCTTTATTGAAGCACGAAAAGATTGAGACTACTTGGGTAAAAGCAAAAGCAATGCGTCCTTTTATGGAACATTTGATTGATATTGCCAAAAAAGATACGGTGGCTAATCGCCGGCGGGCCTTTGCTTTTCTTTGTGACCGAAAATTGGTAAAAAAACTTTTTGAGGATGTGGCTAAAAGGTTTGCTGATGTTACTGGTGGCTATACGCGAGTAATAAAAACTCGTACCCGGGTAGGTGATAATGCTCAAATGGCGATAATTGAGTTTACCCGGGCAGCAGCTAAATAAAAATGCTCCGAAAAATCGTTAAAAGTAAAATTCACGGAATTCGGGTTACTAATAAAAATTTGGAATATGAAGGTAGTATTACTATTGATGAAGAAATTTTGAAGAAAGCCGATATCATTGAAAACGAAGTGGTTATTGTCATTAATATAAATAATGGCGCCCGTTTTGAAACCTATGTGATGAAAGGAAAAAAGAAGAGCGGTGTTTGTGAATTGAACGGTGGGGCTGCCCGGTGGGGTGAAGTGGGCGACAGATTAATTATTATTTCTACCTGCTTGATGGAGACTACCCAAGCAATAACTTATACACCCAAAAAAATTTTTGTTGACGAGAAAAATCAAATTATAAATAATTGTCAATAAATAATTACCAAGCAGTCATTCTGGCAGCTGGTCGCAGTCGCCGAATTGGTATTCCTTATCCAAAAGTTTTTTTGCCTTACAAGAAACAGCCAATAATTATCTATCTTTTAAAAAAACTATTAAAGATTAAAAAAATTGAAAAGGTTATCATTGTTTTTAATCAAGAGGGTTTAAAAGAAGCTAAAGAATACTATTGGGATTATTTTTCTAATCCTCGAGTTTTACTTGCTTGTCAAGAAGAGCCGAAGGGTACGGGCGATGCTTTGCTTACTGCTTTACCTTTTTTAAAAGCTACTGATAAAATCATTGTCCTTTGCGGTGATACTCCCTTGATTGAAAAGTCGACATTAGCAAGGATGATTAAATTGTATGAGAAAGAAAAACCAGGAATTATTATTCTAACATCTCTTTTGAAAAATCCTACTGGTTACGGAAGAATTTTGCGAAATAAAAAAAAGGAAATTGTTGCGATTGTTGAAGAAAAGAACGCTTCACCAAAAATTAAAAGAATAAAAGAAGTAAATAGTGGTTGTTATCTTTTTGATTTAACCAGTGTTGGTGATTTAGTTAAAGAGATTAAAGAAAATGAATTAACGAAAGAGTATTATTTGACCGATTTAGTAAAATTGGCAATCACTAAAAAAATAAAAGTGTTAGGGATAAAAACTAAAAGTAGGGAGATAAAGGGAATAAATACCTACCAAGATTATCTTTCCCTTTTAAAATGAAAAAAATACTTTTTCTCTTTTCACTTTCCTTGCTGGTTCTTTTGGGATTATTTTTCTTGAAGAAAAAAATAATTAAAAATCACATCAATAATGATTATTCGGTTTCTTTACCAATCGGCCTTATTAACGGTAGTGGCGACCCTTTAGCTGACAAACTTTTTTGTAAATATTTACAAAAACATAATTTTTTGGTATCATATGTGATAACAATAGACGATACTTTCGAAAAGACTATTGTGATTGAGCACATTGATAAAAATTTAAAAAACGGAAAAAGATTGCAAAAATATTTAGCCTATAAGAAACCGCAGAAATTTCTTTATTGGTCAGCTAAGAAGATATTGTTATTAAATCGTCTCTGTTATCCGCCAATATATCTTTTTATTGATTCTACTTTAAATCTATCGGCTTCAATAATTTTGGGAAAAGATTATTTAGCGATTATCAAAGATGGAAAATCTTATTGATTATATCGTTAACATTTTAATTAATAAAAAGGCTACCGATATTTTGCTTTTAGATTTACGCCGGCTTTCACCGATAGCCGATTATTTTCTCATTGCTACTGCTACTTCTATCCCTCATGCGCAGTCATTGTGCGATGAGATTGAGTTGAGAATCAAGCAAGAATTTGGACTTTTGCCCCACCATATTGAAGGTTATAATCCGGCACAATGGATTTTGATTGATTATATTGATGTAGTAATCCATATCTTTCTTAAAGAAATTAGAGAATTCTACGGTTTAGAAAGGCTTTGGGGTGATGCTCCGCAAAAAAGATATGCTGAGTGAGAAGATTATCAGCACCTTAAAAAATGCCGAAATCGAAATTCCTGAAGGTCACGAGATTGAGTTTATAAAAGAAGAAAATTTTGGCGATTATGCCTCTAATGTCTTATTTTTATTAAGTAAAAAATTAAAAAAATCTCCTTTAGAAATTGGTAAGGAAGTTTTAGAAAGAATAAAAACCGATACCGATTATGAAAAAATTGAGATTGGTGGCAACGGGTTTCTCAATTTTACCTTTGCTTTTGATTTTTTAAGGAAAGAGTTAAAAAAAGTCTTTTCTCCTGATTATCTTTCTTTTGATATTGGCAAGAAGAAAAAAATAAACTTAGAATTTATCTCAGCTAATCCTACCGGCCCTCTTTCGGTTGTTCAAGCTCGAGCCGGTGCCTATGGAAATGCTTTAGCTAACCTTTTACGTTTTGTTAATTATGAGGTCTTTACTGAATACTATATAAATGATTGTGGTACGCAAGTTGATTTATTAGAAAAAAGTTTAATCTACCGGATAAACGAACTGAAAGGAATAAAAAGCGAATTTCCGCAAGGCGGTTATCCCGGAGAATATTTAATTACCATTGCTCAAAAAATCTTGGCGAATAACATTCCCAAGGAAAAATGGCGGGAGTATCTTTTAAACGAAATTATTTCGGAACAAAAAGAAGTTTTAAGAAAATTTGGAATAAATTTTGATTCTTTTGTTTACGAATCTTCAATAAGCCAGTATCAGGAGAAAATTTTAGAAATTTTAAGAGAGAAGAATTTGGTTTACGAAAAAGATGGTGCTTTATTTTTTAAAAGTTCCCTTTTTAACGATAGTGAAGACCGGGTTTTAATCACCCAAAATAAACGGGCCACCTATTTTCTTAATGATTTGGCTTATCACTATTATAAGATAAAAAGAGGCTTCGAAATTATTGTTAATATTTGGGGACCTGACCATCACGGTTATATTCCCCGCATGACCGCCGGAATAAAAAGTTTAGGCTTTGATACTAATAATTTTTTAGTTATTATTGCTCAACAAGTATCTTTAGAACGGGAAGGAGAAAAAGTAAAGATGTCAAAAAGGGGAGGAGAGTTTATCACTTTGGAAGAAGTATTAGAAGAGGTTGGTAGTGACCCGTTGAAATTCTTTTTACTTTTAAGAAAGCCTTCCCAACATCTTACTTTTGATTTGGAATTGATAAAAAAGGCCACTAAAGAGAATCCTTATTTTTATGTCCAATATGCCCACGCGCGGATTTGTAGTATTGAAAGGCACGGTAAGGAAAAGGGTTATGATTTTGACCAATTATTAACCAATGTCAATTTAGAATATTTAACAACCAAAGAAGAACGTTCTTTAATGTTGACAATATTAAAATTTAAGGATATCATTATTCAAGCGGTGAAAGAGTTTGCTCCCCATATTTTGGTTTACTACCTTTTAGAATTAGCCGAAAAGTTTCATTATTTTTATGAAAAAGAAAGGGTAATTACTGATGATTTAGAATTGACGAAAGCCAGAGTTTATTTGGCCTTTTGTTGTCGAAAAATAATTAGTAAAGCTTTAGAAATTTTAGGTATTAAACCTTTAGAAAAAATGTGATAGGAGGTAAAATGTTGTTCTATCCTTTATTAAGACCGGAGCGCATAAACCTTGATTTAAAAAATAAGAAAAAAGTTGGGGTTTTAAAAGAATTGGTAAAAATGATTAAAGGGGAAGAAGACGAGAAGTTGGTGGAGACTCTTTTAAAGCGAGAGGAACTTGGTTCTACTGGTATCGGTAAAGGGATTGCTATTCCCCATTGTCGTTCCTTATTAGTGGACAAATTAGAGATCGCTGTTGGTTATTCTAAAAGTGGGGTTGATTTTGATGCTATTGATAAAAAGCCGGTTCATCTTTTATTTTTGATTGTGGCTCCTCCCCATGATATCGGTAATCAATATCTTTTAACCTTAGGTCGGGTAGCAGCAATTTGTCAGCAATTAACCAAAAAGAGAAAATTGGTAGTTCCCGATACTCCTCAAGAATTTATTAAAATGATTAAAGAAATTGAAGAAAAAATAAAATGAATAAACAACTGGAATATTTAAGAGCCTTAGAAGAGTTCGATTCCATTTTAAAAGATTTTGAAGAGAAGGAATACCAAAAACTGGGCTTTCTCAACGAACCGATAAATATTGATTTTATGAAAATAGTTGAAAGAGAAAGAACAAAATTGCGCAAAAAAATTGCTGCCAATCTTTTAAAGGAGTACGACCGGATAAAAAAACATTACGGTAGCAAAATAGTTGTTCAAGTTATTAAAGGTTATTGTAGCGGTTGTTACAGCAAACTACCTTCGGAGATTGTTAGTCGCTGCAAGACCGAAGTGAAGACCTGTCCTAATTGTGGTCGTTTTCTTTACTATCTTACTTAATTTTTACGAGATTGAAGAGCTCAGCACTTCAGTAATTACCAAAAACCTAAACAAAACTTTCTATTTAAATCCCAGTTATTTAAATCAAGAAGAAAAAAATTTTTTATTATTCGCTTATACCAATCCTTACCAAGTACCTTCTTTAAACTATTTTCAATTGATAGGTAAATTTAAAAAATTTGGTTTATTATTCCAAAATCTTGATTATCTTTTTTATAATGAAAATCGTTGGGCATTAGTTTATGGGGGCAAAATAAAAAATTTTTCTTACGGTCTTTCACCAAATTTTTATTATTTTAAAATTGAAAGAGATTTTGACTTTTTCTTTACTTATAATTTTGGTCTTTCTCTTGATTTTAAAAAATTAACTCTTTATCTCTCTTTAAATAATCTTAATAAACCAAAAATTAGAAAGGAAGAGTTACCACTGAAGATAATTATTGGTACGGAGATAAACCATATTAAAAATCTAACTATTACTTCTTTTTATCTTAAAACGAAAGCGGAAGATAATTATAAAATTGGTTTTGATTTCTTTTTAAAAGAAAATCTTTCTTTTGGTCAGGAAATCTCTTTTTTGCCTTTGGTTATCAATTTCAAATTTGATTTTTTATTTAAAAAATATCTTGGTCTTTTTTATTTTCTCAATTTCCATTCGCAGTTAAAAGAAACCCATATTTTTACTTTATATTTTCAGTGGTAAGCCTACTTTTAATTTTCATTGTTAATATCGAAAACGACTTTAATTATTTACAAGAAGAGATTTTATCGTTAAAAGAAAAGCCGATAGAAGATATTAAGGATATAGAAAAAGTTCCTTATTTAGATGAGTTAACTATTAAAAAAATAAAAGAAAAAGGTAGTTTTTCGGAAATTGATAAAAGAACCTTGACGAAAATAAAACCTTTCCTAAAATTAAATAAAGAAGAAAAGCCGAAATTTTATTACTACTTCAATTTAAAAAATGGTGAAATAAAAAACAAGGTTAAATACTTCTCAATTTTTGATTACCAATGGGAAGGTAAGAAAGAAACCATTATTCATTATCTAAAATTTAAGATTAAAAATTTTGACCTCTATTTGGGCGATTTTACCCTTGCCCGTTCCCTTTTTCTAATATTTTCCCATCCCCATTATTTACCAATAGAAAGATATCAAAACCTTTATCAAAGAGAGGTTTTACCGGCAACTATTTATAAGAAGAATAAAAGTTTCTTTGGTTTTTTTATAGCCTATGATAAGAATTTGCCAACTAAATTGTTAATAACGGATAAAGTTTTTGGTCTTTTTGAAGATTTTTCAATCAGCGATTTTAAAAATGAGTTAAATCTCTTTTATTTCTTAAAAGAAAAGATTGGCTTTTCTTATTTTCTTAAAAAATATTTTGAAAATAGTATCTTCAGTCAAGAAATTGCCTATTCCAATAAAAAGGAATTTGGTTACGCTTTAAAAATCTTTTTTCGTTATAATTTCTTTTCTTACCAATCGCAATTTGCCTATTTAAATAAAAACCTTTCATTATATACTTATTATCAAAAAAGGGATTTTCCTTATTTTCAAATCAATATCAAAAACGATTTTCGAGAAATTCTTTTTCAAATTGAATATCTCAGTTTCTTTAATTATGATTACGATTCTCTTCCCCACAAAATTTCTTTTATTTTAGAAAAAGAAGACGAAGATTTTGATTGGCAATTTAAAATCGACCGCTATTTAAAATTAACCAGAATAAGAAAATGGTCAAACTCCCTTTTAATTAAAAAAGATTTTAAAAATTTAACTCTGGGGTTATTCCTGGGCGATTATTATCAAGAAGAGAAAAAGTTAAAAAGAAAATATTTGCTTTCTCCCCGGATAAAAACAAAAATAAAAAATTGGGAAATCAGTTTTTATTACTATCTTAATTACTTTAATAAAGATATTAAAGTTTATAACTTTGAAGAAGAGCTATTAGCCGAACACTCTTTAAAAGAGAATATTAAAAACCGCTATCTTTCCCAAATAAGTTGCAATTTTAAGAACTTTTCTTTAAAATTTAAGTTAGCCTTTGATAAAGAGATTGACTATTTAACTTATTTTTCAATAAAAATATGAAAGACTATCATCTCCATCCGGGTTATTCCTTAGATGCCGAAGGTGAAATTTCTCAATATGTTGAATTGGCAATAAAACTTGGTTATAAAGAGATTGGTTTTACTCCCCATTTAGAGATTTCTCAAAGAAGAAAAGAGAAAGATGATTTTGTGAAATTAAAAAATAAGATTGTTAGCATGCGTTCTGATTGGCTTTCCCATTATTTTTTGGAGATTGAAAAGGCAAGAAAAAAATATAAAAAAATAAAAATCTGGGCAGGCATTGAGGTTGGTTATTATGAAGAAGAGGAAGAAGAGATAAGAAGAATAATAAAAAAATATCCCTTTGATTATATTTTGGGTGCCATCCATTCATTAGATGGAATTTCCATAACCGAAAAAGGTGAGAACGAAGAACTGAAAAAGAAGTATTCAGATGTGAATAGTTATCTTCAAAAATATTTTCAATTATTAAAAAAGGCGATAGAGAGTGATATTTTTACCCATATTGCCCATATAGATATTTACAAAAAATTTGGCTATCTTCTTTTTGGTAAAAAGATAAAAGAATTGGGAATAAAATATTTAAAAGAAATATTAGAATTGATGAAAAAGAAAAACATCTCTTTTGAGATCAACACTGCTGGTTTACGCCAACCTTTTAAAGAAGTTTATCCTTCAATTGAAATAATCAAATTGGCAAAAAGAATGGGAATAAAAAAAATTATCATTGGTTCTGATACCCATTATTTAAAAGATTTTGGTGACTACCTTCTTTGGGGCTATCAATTAACAAAGAGATACCAATTAAAGATTGGGATATAATTTATTGACATTTTTTATAATGTGATTTATAATTTAAAAAATGATAAAAGAAGTTAAAATTACTAATTTCAAGTCAATAAAAGAGTTATCATTTAATGCTAAAAAAATAAATATATTTATTGGCA
>Ga0185307_1000441_pt1 | contig 26289 bp, 30 predicted proteins | sample LHCtaG_FD_128010 | JGI IMG/M metagenome (GOLD analysis project Ga0185307, IMG submission 128010) | Hot spring microbial communities from Little Hot Creek, USA to study Microbial Dark Matter (Phase II) - LHC4sed_matched (SPADES... | ecosystem: Environmental > Aquatic > Thermal springs > Hot... | reverse complement strand
AGGGGGCTGTCAACCAGAATGGGCACGATGAGGCCAATAAGATTGGCAGCGGGGTATTGGAAGGTAATTTTAGCAGTGATGCCAATAAAATTGGCAAGAATAAATTTATTAAATAGGCTAATGGTGTTGAAAATGGCGATAAGATTAGAAAACCAAAGGGGGATGCCTCCCCTGGACGGTTGGGGGTATTAGTGGGGATATTGACTTTTCAAAAAATTTGGCTTATTATATATTGGATGAAAAATAATTTAGGGAGGGAATATGGGAATATTAATTTTTTTAATCAGTTTTAGTGGACCGGTTGGTTCTTATTTAGGAATTTATCAAGGAAAATGGGCAATTGATACCTTTTTTCTTGCCGAGACCATCCATTATTTCTTTCCCAGTGAGACAACCGAAGTCTATTTTGATAATGGCATTACTTGTGAATCAATTGTCAAAGAGACAATTTATCAAGGAAATATTGCCTATCTAAAAAAGACTTCTTATCCTTACTTTTCTTCTTTTTATCTTTTAAATCCCTTTAAGAAAGGACGCCAAAGAGAAAAACAGGAATATTATGATACCCTTTTTGAGTATCAAAATTATCTTATATGGACTGGAACGCTTTTTACTATTAATATGCAAGAAAGCCTTTATAAAACACCCTTTTCAATAAATCTTTCTTGGTCTTTGGGTTTAAGGGGAAGGAGTTATATTTTAGACCTTGATGGTGAAGGAATTCCTAATGATACCTTAACCTTTTTAGCCGATACCTGCCGGGTGATAAATATTGAAAATGTTAATACCCCCTACGGTTTAATTCCTAATGCCTATAAAATAAGAGGTTATAATTTATTAACACTCCATGGTGCTTATATGAATTATCCTTGGCGAGATACCCTAAGGGTTTTTTATTTTGATTGGTATAAAGATTCTTTATGGTTAGCAAAAGAGAGTTCTTATTTTATTGGAAGATACTGGTTTAATTTGGGCATTTGGCTTTTGATAGCCGAGGTCAGAGAAGTTTCGCGCAGCTATTTAAAAGATGTTTTAGCGGGAATTTCTGAAGATTTTAGAAACAAAATTAAGGTTATCTATTTTGACAAACCTTTTACTTTTGATGGCGAAGTTATTTTGATGAATAATCTTGGGCAGGTGCTTTTTAAAGATAAGGGTAAAATCTTTCTGGATAATAAGCGATACAAAAGGGGAATTTATTATCTGAAAGTTAAAGATAAAAAAGAAGTATTTAAGTTGATTAACTATTGAAGATAAGAATTGGTTTTGGTTTTGATTCTCACCCGTTAAGAAAAAAAAGAAGGTTAATTATTGGCGGGGTTGAAATTCCTTTCCAATACGGTCTTTCTGGTCATTCGGATGCCGATATTTTATTTCACGCCTTAGCGGATGCTATTCTCAGTGCTCTTGGTGATTATGATATTGGCTATTATTTTCCGCCGACAAACAAAGAGATTAAAGGGCTCTCTTCTTCTTTTATTTTGAAGGAAATTTATCAGAAATTGAAAAAAGCTGGTTATCAAGTGAAAAATATCGCGGCGGTTATTATTATTGATAAACCAAAGCTTTTACCTTATCTTTCGCAAATGAAAAAGAATATCAGTGAGATTTTGAAAATAAAAAAAGAAGCAATTGGTATTTCTTGTAAGACTTTTGAAGGCTTTAATAACAATAAAACCGCTTCTTGTTTTTGTACGGTTTTATTAGAAAAGAGATGATACCATTAAGAGATGATATTCCTTCTTTAAAGCGACCAATTTTTGTTTATTTTATTGTGATTGTTAATACTTTAGTCTTTTTATATCAAATGTTCTTAGGAGAAGGTGGGAAATATTTTATTTTGGAATACGGGATTATTCCCAAAGCAATTGCTAATGGTGAAAGGTTTCATACGCTTTTTACCGGAATGTTTTTACACGGTAATTTTATGCATATTTTAGGTAATATGCTTTATTTATGGGTTTTTGGCGATAATGTGGAGGATATCTTTGGTCATTTTTGGTTTTTAATTATGTATCTTTTAAGTGGGCTTTTTGGTTCTTTTTTACACATTATAAAAAATCCTTATTCTAAAATTCCAATGATTGGTGCTTCCGGAGCAATATCGGGTGTGCTGGGTGCCTATTTGGTTTTGTTTCCTACGGCACGAATTTTGACTTTAATTCCTATTGGCTTTTTTTTAAGATTGGCCTTGGTGCCCAGTTTTCTTTTTTTAGGGATTTGGATACTGCTCCAATTTTTTTATAATTCCTTAGGAATTCCTGGTGTTGCCTGGTCAGCCCATATTGGTGGTTTTTTTGTTGGTTTTTTAATGGCTATCTTTTTTAGGAAAAGAAAAAGAAGGATTGAATACGAAGTTTACGATATCTGATTTCTTTCTAATTCTTGTGCCTTTTTAAAACATTTTTGGGCTTCTTCTTTATTTCCTAATTTTTCTAAAATCTCACCTTTATCATACCATAATCTGGGGTCATTGGGATTGATGTCAATGGCTTGGTTAATAAACCTTTGGGCTTCTGCTAATCGGTTCAATTCTTTTAAAGCCAATGCTTTACCCGAATATAATAAATAGGAATTGAGGTCATATTTCAACCCTTCGTTAAAACATTCTAACGCCATTTCCGGATTATTAGTTTCCAAATAGAAAAGTCCTAAGGAATACCAATAATTGCCAATTTTAGGATTTAATTGGACCGCCTTTAATAAATGATAATATGCCTTTTCGCCTTCTTTTTTCTCCAAATACAAAACTCCTAAATTATGATGGATATCACTGCCATCCGGATTTAATTTTAATGCCTTTAAAAAGGATTCTTTCGCTTCTTCTTTTTTATTCATCTCGTAATACAAGACACCTTGATTAAAATAGGCTTGCCAATCCTTAGGATTAAGAGTAATTGCCCTTTCATAATATTTCAATTCATCTTTTTGTCTACCTAACTTTCCTAAAATATAACCTTTGGTTACTAACGCTTTGGAATCATTAGGAGCTATCTTTATTGCTTGGTTAACCAGTTTTAAAGCTAAGTCATACTTTTTAAGTTGGCAAAAAATAAAAGAAAGATTTAAAAAGGTCTCTAAATCATTAGGATTTTCCTCTACTACTTCTTCTAAAACTGAGAGGGCTTCTTCATACTTTTGTAAAGTAATTAAAATATTGGCTTTACTTTTGAGAATTTTTATATCTTTTGGTCGGAGTTCTGAGGCTTTATTGATGTAAATTAAGGCTTTTTCGTATTCTCCTAAGGAAGAATAGACTTCGGCTAATTGAAAATAGGGAAGAGCATCAAAAGGCGAAAAAGAAATAGCCTTTTGAAAGGCATCAATTGCTTTTTCGTAATTCTTCATTTTTAGATAAACAATGCCTAATTCCTGCCAGCAAGCGCTATTTGTGGGGTCTTTTTCTAAAACCTTTTGAAAATATAAAAGGGCTTTAGGCCAATCTTCTAAACGAAAATAAGCAAAACCTAAGGAGTATTTTGCCGAAAGATTATCAGGGTCTAAAGAAAGAATTTTTTCAAATATCTTTTTTGCGTAATTGGGGTCAGAATAAATGTTCATTAAAACCCCAACCTTTTCTAAAATGGGAATATCAGCATAATTAATTTCCGAAAGTATTTCTTCAATCTTCCCTTCTTTTATCGCCTTTAAAATTTCTTTTGCTTTATTTATTTCTTCTGGAGTTTCCATTATTTAATGAGTAAAATTTTTGATTTTTGAATTATTTTTTCATCAGCAGTTTTCAAGTAAAGAAGATAAATTCCAAAAGGTAATCTTTCTTTTAATTCAATTGTCTGCCAACCTTTTTTATCGCGTCTCTTTTCCTTTTTAATTAATTGACCATTAAGATTATAAAGATAAATAGTATATTCAATATCTTTTGGTAAATAAAATTTTATTTTATCTTTGTAAATAACCAGAGTTTTTCTTCCCTGTTTTTCCGAAGTTTCTTTAATCGCTACTTGCGGTGGATTAGGGGTAATTTTTATTGCTCTCCCAGCCTTTAAAGTATCAAAACCACGATTATAAGCGTTATTATAAACTGCCATAACCATTAAACTACCGTCGTAGTTTTGATGGCCAACAGTGTTGGAAAGATAGTTATTATTGGAGTAATATTGATAAATAATTACATTATTACCATTAATAGTTTGATAAGAGGTATCATAAATTATTATCTGAAATTTATCCCACGTCTCTCGGGGCGAAAAATAATGGACAGAATCCCATTCAATGATGAGCCGACGGTTTAACGAGTCAAAATAATACCAAACACCGCCACCGGTAGGAGGATAATAGTCATCCCAACTTATTGCTAAATGGTTTGGTATGGGTGAAGGTAAAGGAGTATTAAAATAATCATTTCTTGAAGTTGAATCCATACTTACCCAACCATTAGAACAGATAGAGATTCTAGTATAATAGTTGTTATAATATTTTATTGGTCCAAAATAATTGGGTAAATGGAGGACTACTGTCTGGTCGTCGCTTAAATTTAATCTTACTCCTTGATTCCGAATTTCTACCCATTCGTATCTTGGATATTCCGAATAGAAGGTATCAATATTTTCATAAACCCAATAAAAACCGTCGCTTACCGGATCGCAAGGACGAAGTTCACCAACTATCAAAGAGAAGGGTAAAACCTGTTGAAAATTATCACCATAAATTTTTAAAGTACAGGGAATCGGTGTTTCCGGAAGGATTCTTGGACTACAAGAAACATAAAATGGGTCAATAAGATTTAATGAACTATCATTATGGGGAATATTACCATAAGTACCAAAAGAATCAATGATTCTTAAAGTGGTATCAGCCGATTTTAATATTGCCCGAATATTATAACCGTTGCCATAACCTAAGTTTTTTAATTGAATACTTATTGCGCATTCTTCTCCTGGATCTAATCTTCGGTTATTATTTCCTTGTGGCGGTGTGTCAAGAGCATAAACAATGCCGGTTATAAATGCTGGGGTGCCAACTTTTAAATAAATTCTTGAAAGCCACACACTATCTTCGTCGTTTCGGCATTCTAAGAGAAATTTTATCAAATAACCATTGGTGCAAACATTGGCAACGCGGAAAAGATAGCCATTTTCACCGGTAAATGCTGAATCTTGTGGTCTAATGTTACCAAAGTTTTTTATACTATCAAGCACAATAATATTTGGATCGGGATTTAACAAACGCAATCTACCAATTACATTATTAACTGGTCGCTCACAATAATTTCTTACCCATAAGGGAAGATTAATTTCTTCACCAGGATTAATAATGCTGTCACCGTTTCCTCGGGGTGGAGCATCATCAATAAACCAACGATAAGCGCACACTCCAGAAATTTGGGTTAAAGCAATATCGTCGGCGAAGACCTTCGCCCAACAATGTCCTGCTCAACAACCGTTAGTTGAATCAAACAATGCTACCCTGATTTTCTTTACATCAAAAGGATTTATACCAGGTAAATTGCCTAATTCCTCAAAAAGATTTATACTATAATCATTCCAAAGCGTGTCGGTAACTTCAATTAAATGTTGGTATGGATTATTGGCAATTGAACAATGAGGGGTTTTATAAATAAACATCGTTCGACCAAGATAATTCGCTTCTTCATCTAAATATTCTAAGATAACCGAAGAAAAGGCAAAATAGGGTGCCGAAGGATTTAATTCTTTTGCCAAAAGTTTGCCACTAAAAGAAAATCTTAAATAAATATGAGGAATATTTACTGTTTGAAATAATTTTATATAATCAGCATCATATTTATAAAGATAAACTTCATTATCCGGATCTGGATGATAAAAAGGAGCAACTTTTACCGTATCATAATAACCAGTGCCGTGAAGAAGCTGCCAATAATTTAAACTATCTTCAAAATCACCGTTTAAAATGAGTTGCTGATTAAAAATAAAATTAACAATTATGAAAAAAATCATTACAAACCTCCTTTTTATTCTTTAATTGCCTTTAAAAACTCATCAATCGGTATCGCTACATAAGTAGTAATCTGTATTGTTCCCCGAGAGCCAAGTTCAGTAGATATTTTGGCAATCGTTTCGTTATCTGGTGCTTCCAAGATGTTAATGAAATCGTAATCACCAAGAATCGCATATTGAGCAATAATTTTAGCTCCCATCTCTTCCACTTCTTCGTTCACTTCTTTCAATCGTTGAGGATAATCTTTTAAAGTTTTTCTTCCTTCGTCAGTCAATTTTGTTAATAAAATATAATAAGGCATTTTTAACCTCCTTATTAAAAACTTTATATAAAATATTACAATTATTAGAAATAAAAATCAATATTTTTATTTCATTACTTCTTTTTTAGAAAAATCTCTAAAAAGGGAAAATTCTTCTAAAGGAAAAAAAGATTCTTTTTTTACAATATAATAAGCTAAAGTTCTACCAACTGCCGGGGCAAACATGAGCCCGTGGCCACACATTCCACAATTGAGATAAAAACCTTCAATTGGCGTTTCCCCCAAAATGGGATTGCCGTCAGGAGTCATTTCGTAACTTCCTGCCCATTGCCTTAAAATCCTCACATTTTCCAAAGGTGGTATAAGTCTTGCCATCCTTCTTGGCATTTCTATAAAAAATTCAAAAGAAGAATCAATCGAATGGCCAGGAATATTGGGAATGGGTGTATAGCAACCAACAATATTTCCGGTTTTATGTTTTTGGACAAAATAACAGCCATCTTCTCGGTAATCTACGATCATGCAAGGAAATAGGGGATCAATTTTTTCGGTAACAATCGCTTCGTGTCTTTCGGGTTCTACTGGTATATCTAAATTTACCAATTTTCCAATTTCTTTGGCATAAGGTCCGGCACAATTAATGATTATTGGTGAAGAGAAATATTCGTTTTTATCGGTTTTTAAACCTACTACTTTTGAATTTTTGACTTTAATTTCTACCACTTTTTGAAAATTAAAAATTTTTCCCTTTTTCTTTTTAATTTCTTTTAAATAGCTGAAAGTTAATTTAAAAGGGTTAACTTGGCCATCGGTGGGACAAAAAACTCCCCCTAAAAGTCCTTCTAAATTTAAGGAAGGCACGATTTTTTGACATTCTTCCGGAGATAAAAAACTTACCGGTAAACCAAATTCTTTTTGGATTTTCATTGTTTTTAAATAACTTTCTTTTTTTTCTTCTGAATGGGCTAAAAAAAGATAGCCACCTTGATACCATTCAATATCCCATCTCAGTTCTTTTTGATATTCGGTTAAAAGTTTAACTGATTGAAGCATTAATTGGATAGTGGGCGGATGAGCAAATTGTTGACGAACACCGCCGATACATCTGCCAGTAGAACCAGCGGTGGGGTAATCTTTTTCAATAATAGCCACTTTTAATCCTAATTCAGCTAAATAATAACCAGTTGCGGCTCCGATTACGCCGGCACCGATAATTAAGCATCAAAATTATTTTTCATTCTGAAAAATAGCTAATAATCTCTTTTATTAATATTGGTTTTAAAGGCGGTCTTTTTTTGGGAACTAAATTTTGGTTATAAATTTTCAATAAGCGGATAAGAATATTAAAACAAGTCCGGCCTTGGCAATAACCCATGCCGCAACGAGTTAATTTTTTTATCTCTTCTAAAGAAAATCCTTTTTTAACCAAGGCTTCAATTTCTTTGAAAGAAACGTCTTCACAGCGACAAACAATGAGATTATCTTTTTTCACAATTTAATCATCCGAATTTTATCAAAATGTTTTTTATTAACTCTAACTTGGATAATAGCGCAACGATTAAATTTAGGATTTTCAATCACTCTTTCCACAATAACTTTAATTACCCTTTTGCCATCTTTGTCAACTCCCCAAACCACGTCACCTTTTTTAGGTCGAGGCAAAAATTCGTAAGGCAAAGAAACTAAACTTTCCTTTGCTGAATAATTATAATAGATACCAAAAATTGCTAACCCCGGACATTGGGGAATGCATAAAAGGCAACCGATGCATTTTTGATAATTAACCTTAGGTATTTCAACTAAAGAATCTTCAATAATAATGGCTTTTTGAGGACAAGCATTAACGCAAGGATTGCAAGGAATTTTTTCCGGGCATTCAATAATTACTAAAGGGCCTTTTTTCAACCTTTCTTTCGATGGTTTGTTGTTCATTTTTATTAATAATAGCAAAAATTTGTTAAATGTCAAAAATTTGAAAAATTTAATTGGTTAAATTATAATATTAAAATGGAAGTTGATTTTTTAAGTTTGATCAGAAAAAAACGAGACGGGTGGGAATTGACAAAGAAGGAGATTGAGTTTTTTATAAAAAAATTGGTAAAAAAAGAAATTCCTGATTATCAAGTAGCTGCCTTTTTGATGGCTATTTATTTTCAGGGCTTAAATTTTCAAGAGACTAAAAATTTAACCTTAGCAATGATGAATTCCGGAAAAATTTTTAAGTTTAAAGAAAAAAATGTGGTCGATAAACATTCTACTGGTGGTGTGGGTGATAAAGTATCTTTAATTTTGACCCCAATTTTGGCTGCCTGTGGTCTAAAAATTCCAATGATTGCTGGTAGGTCTTTAGGCCATACCGGCGGAACAGTTGATAAATTAACTTCCATCCCCAATTTTAAAACCACTTTATCTTACGAGGAATGCCAAAAAGCAATAAAGGAAATAGGGCTTTTTATTATTGAGCAAACCGAAGAATTGGTACCGGCTGATAAATATTTATATAGTTTGCGCGACGTTACTGCCACTATTGAATCAATTCCCCTTATTACGGCAAGCATAATGAGTAAAAAATTAGCCGAAGGAATAGATTTTTTATTAATGGATATAAAAACCGGAAACGGAGCTTTTTTGGAAAAAACTACTGATGCCAAAAAATTGGCAAATATGATGATAGCTGTTGGTAAATTAATGAAAAAGAAAATAAGTATTTTTATAACCGATATGAACCAACCTTTAGGAAAAGCGGTGGGTAACAGTTTGGAAGTTATTGAAGCAATTGAATTTTTGAAAGGAAATCAAGAAAGGGATCTTAAAAAAATTGTGTTTACTTTTGCTCAAGAATTCCTTTTAAGGACAAAAATTACTGGCAATAAAAAAACTGCTGAAAATTTAATAAATAAGATAATTAACGAAGGAAAAGCGTTAAAAAAATTTCAACAGCTGATAAAAAATCAAGGCGGTGATGAAAGAGTAATCGATGATTACAATTTATTACCGCAGGCAAAATATCAAGATATCTATCGGGCACCCAAGGAAGGTTATCTTTTTTCTTTTCAAACTAAAAAAATTGGTTGGCTTTGTAATTTTTTAGGCGGTGGCCGAACACAGTTAGGCGATCAGATTGATTATTCAGTTGGTTTTGTATTTTATAAAAAAATCGGCGATTTTGTTAAAAAAGGCGAACCTTTGTTAGCAATTCATGCCAACGATGAGAAAAAATTAAAAGTAACAAAAAGGCAATTGAAAGAAGTTATTGTGATAAAAAATAAAAAACCAAAGATACCACCTTTGATTTATTGGTATGGAAGAACTTAAAAAAATAATTGCTTATATTGAAAACCAACCAATTTTAAATAAAGGAGTAAAAATTCTTTCCCAAATTTTTAAAAATGAAGATTTTTATTTGGTTGGTGGTACTATACGGGATATTCTTTTAAATAAAGAACCAATAGATTTTGATTTTGCTGTAAAAGGTAAAGGGATAGAAGTAGCCAAAATTTTTGAAAAGGAGATAAAAGGAAAGTTTATTCTTCTATCTGCCGAAGATGATGAGGCTCGGGTAGTGGCTTACAAAACGATATTTGATTTTAAAGGTTTCAACGAAAAAAATATAATTGACGATTTAGCTGAAAGGGATTTTACTATTAATGCTATTGCTTTTTCTTTAAAAGAAAAAAAGATAATTGATCCGTTTCACGGCCTCAAGGATTTAAAAAATAAAAAAATCCGGTTAACTAACGACTCAGTGCTGGAAAAAGACCCTTTAAGAATCCTGCGAGCAATAAGATTTGCTTGTCAATTAGGATTTAAAATTGATAAGAAGATTTTTGACATTGCTAAGAATATTTCTTTAATTAATGTTGCCAAAGAAAGGATAAACTATGAACTTTTTCAAATATTAGCGGCTGATGATACTTATTCTTATATAAAAAAACTTTATCATTTGGGAATTCTGTTTCAAATATTTCCTTTGGATATTTTTAAAGAAAAAGAATTAGCGGAACATTCTTTAAAAACTTATAAGAAAGTGGAAGAAATTATTGCTAATAAAGAATTTTTTGGTCAATTTGAAAAAGAATGGAATGAGTATTTTTCTTTATCTCACAGTAAAGAGATTTTAAAATTAGCTGGTCTTTTTCACGATGTCGGCAAGCCTTTAACTAAAAAAGAAAGCAAAAATGGGGAAATCCATTTTTATGGACACGAAGCTGTTGGTGCCAAAATAGTAAAAAATTTATTAAAAAATTTACGATTTGCTAACGATGATATCCGGCGACTCACCAGACTTATATTTTCTCATATGCGTCTTCATCTTTTGGCTTCGGCACCAATTTTAACTGACCGAGCAATCAGGAGATACTTTCGTTGATTTAGAAAGTGAAGCCTTTGGTTTGATGATTCTTACTTACGCGGATGGTTACGCTACCGCTGGTTATACTAAACATTTGGAAAGGGCGATTAAAAGAATGATTGAGTTAAAAAGAGAAGAAGACGAAGAAAAGAAAAAAGTGAGATTAATTAACGGTTATGACCTAATCAATTTAGGACTTAAGCCTGGACCTATTTTTAAAAAAATTCTTCAAGAAATAGAAGATTTATATTTAGAAGGAAAAGTAAAAAATCGTGAAGAAGCTTTAACTTATGTAAAAGAAAATTATTTATCTTAAAGCAATTTTAAAAAGTTCTTCTTGAGAATTTACTTTTTTCAAAAGTTCGATTGCTTTTTTAACATGGGGATCAAAGCGAAGAAGGGTTTCGTAGCGAGCTTTTAAGCCACCAATTTTTTCGGCAATTTCAATAGCCAGCTCACGTTTTATTTCTTCCTCATCTTTAGAAATATCTTCTTCGCTAAATTTAATATTTTTTTCTTTTAGATAAGGAACAAATTCATTATAAATAAATTCTTTAGTAATAGGGGGAGGAGTTTTTAGAGTTTTATGTTGCGCATAATACTTTACAGCAAATTTAAAGAAGATATTTTCTTGCCTTAATTTAGTCATGAATTTAGAAAGGGTTTGATAAGGTAAAAAGATATCAGGAGCAATTCCTCCTCCGCCATAAATTTCCCGGCCTAATTTTCCTAAAGTTTTGTAAGTTTTTTTAAATTCCTTTTCTTTTAAAGAGTCTTTTTTCACCTTTTTATGAATACATCTTCCAGCAGGTGTGTACCAGTAAGCGGTGGTTATTTTTAAAGCAGTATTTTCGTCTAAAGGACGGATATTTTGAACCGAACCTTTGCCGAAAGTAGTTTCTCCAATGATTAATGCCCTTTCGTAATCTTGCAAAGCACCGGCCACAATTTCTGTTGCTGAAGCACTTCCCCGGTCTACCAAAACAATTAAAGGATAATTCTTATATTTTGTCTCTTTTTCTACATAAAAAATTCTCTCATTTTCCGGATATCTTCCTCTTACTTTTACTACAATATTACCTTTTTCTAAAAAGGTACTCCCAATCTCTACGCCTTCTTGTAATAAACCACCGGAATTAGAACGCAAATCCAAAATTAATTTTTTAATCTTCTCTTTCCCAAAAAGGGAATCTAAAGTATTTTTTAATTCTTCTTCCGCCAAACTGGAGAAATCAGCAAGGCGAATATACCCAATATCTTCAGTTAATTTACCGGCAAAAGGAATCGCGTGAATTTTAATAATTTCTCTTGTCAAAGTAAAGTTTAACTCTTCCTCGATACCTTCTCTTTTTATTGTTACTTTTACTTTAGTTCCGGGTTCGCCTCGCAATTTTTTAACCGCTTCTTCCAAAGAAATTCCTTCGGTTGAAACATCATTAATCTTAACAATTTTATCACCAGCAATTATCCCTGCACGGTAAGCCGGGGTGCCTTCAATGGGTGAGATCACTGTAAGCTGTCCATCTTGAATACCAATTTGGATACCGATACCGCCAAATTGGGCTTCGGTTCTTATTTTTAAATCTTTAAACTCCTCTTCAGTAAGATATTGGGTATAAGGGTCTAAAGAATTTAACATCCCATCGATCGCATTTTTTATCAAATCTTCACTATTAACCTCTTCAACATACTCGCGAAGGACGATATCAAGAATTTTAGAGAATGTTTGGAGTGATTGGTAGATTGTTTGTTTTTCTGCCCAGAGTTTAGTGGTTAAATAGGCAAATAAAAAACCAAGAAGAAGAATCATTAAAATAACTATCTTTTTCTTATTTTTTTTCATATTACCCCTTTTTTAGTTAAAAACTCAATTACTTTTGTTCTAATTTCTAAATGTAAATCTTCAATATTTTTAGTACCATCAAAGACTTTTATTCTTTTTGGTGCCCGCTTGGCTAAAAAAAGATAGGTATCTCTTACTCTTTTATGAAATTCTTCGTCTTCTTTTTCCAAGCGGTCTTTTTCTTCTTTTGCTATTCTTTCGCGGCTTACGGATAAAGGAATATCAATAAGAATAGTTAAATGGGGTTTCAGTTTGTCAGTAGCGTATTTATTAATCTGACTAACCTTTTCTAATCCTAAATTTCTACCCCCACCTTGATAAGCCAGGGTAGAATCAGAAAACCGGTCACATATAACTACTTTTCCTTCTTTTAAAGCCGGAAAAATTATTTCGGCTAACAATTGACTCCGAGCAGCTAAATAGAGAAAAAGTTCGGTCTTGGAATCCATTTTAATATTATTTTCGTCTAAAAGAATTTTCCTAATTTCTTCACCGATTTTAGTTCCTCCCGGTTCCCGCACTAAAACACAAGGGATCGCTTTTGTTTTTAAATATTCATATAATAAGTTTGCCTGAGTAGATTTACCACAACCTTCAATACCTTCAAAGGATATCAAAACTCCCCGCAATTTTATTTTTTTGGTTTTAGTCCATATTTTTTTATAAACTGCTCTAATTTTTCTCGAGCAATATGATCAGGAATTTGTTTTGGCGGTGTTTTCATAAAATAACAAGAAGGTTCAATGATTGCGCCGCTTAAATTATTATCTAAAGCCAATTTAGCACATCTTATGGCATCAATAACAACGCCCGCAGAGTTGGGTGAATCCCAAACTTCCAATTTTAATTCTAAATTTAATGGTACATCGCCAAAGGTTCTTCCTTCAATGCGAATGTAAGCCCATTTCCTATCTTTTAACCAAGCAACATAATCTGAGGGTCCGATATACACATTCTCTTCACCAATCTCATAAGGTATTAAAGAAGTTACTGCTTTAGTTTTGGAAATCTTTTTTGACTGCAGACGGCTACGTTCAAGCATATTAAGAAAATCAGTATTTCCACCCACATTCAATTGGCTGGTTCTTTCTATCTTTACCCCTCGTTCAATAAAAAGATGGGTTAAAACCCGATGAACAATTGTTGCTCCTACTTGGGATTTTATATCGTCACCAATTACCGGTAATTTTGCTTCTTTAAAACGGTTTTGCCAATATCTTTCGGAAGCAATAAATACCGGAATACAATTCACAAAGGCACACTTGGCTTTTAATGTCTGTTCTACATACCATTTGGTTGCCTCTTCACTACCTACCGGTAGAAAATTTACTACTACATCAGTTCTTGTTTCTCTTAAAATCCGAACAATATCAGCCGTAGGTCCCGGTGCCTTTTCAATTATTTGAGAAAGATAGTAACCTAAACCATCGTGGGTCATCCCCCGGACGACTTTTACCCCCAATTTAGGAACTTCACAAAATTTATAGGTATTATTAGGATAAGTGAAAATTGCCTGGGCTAAATCTTTGCCAACTTTTCTTTTATCAATATCAATACCGACGGTAAATTCAATATCAGAAATGTGGTAACCACCAAGATTCACATGCATTATTCCCGGAATAAAATCCCCTTCTTTGGCATTACGATAATAGTATACTCCTTGAACTAAACTGGAGGCACAATTACCAATTCCAATAATAGCTACTCTAATTTTGGGCATAATTTATCCTCCTTCTTTAATATTTGCTAAAAAAGGATTGATTTTTTTAATTTTATAAAAATAATCACATTCTCCATGACCAGGATAAACTATCTGGTCATCTTTTATTATTTTGCTCAATTTTTTTAAAGATTGAAAAATCTTTTCTTCATCACCGCCCGGGAAATCGGTTCGACCAATAGAATCAAAAAAAAGGGTATCACCGGTAAAGACAAAACCATCGCCATACAAAGAAATACTGCCTTCAGTATGTCCAGGGGTATGGAAAACCTTTAATTCTAAATTACCAATTTTTATAAGATCGCCCTCTTTTAAAAGCCAGTCAGCCTTTTTGGAGATGTAACAATAACCCAAAAGTAAGGATAAATTCTTTTCGGGGGAACTCAGTAACTCATTATCTAATTGGTGGATTAATAATTGACAGTTAAACTCTTTTATTAAATCATTATTACTACTAATATGATCAATATGTCCATGGGTATTGATAATATACTTTACTTTTCCTTTTAATTTTTTGCATTCTCCAATAATTCTTTCACTTTCAAAGGCCGGATCAATTACCGCTATTTCGTCATCTGATTTCACAATATAAGTATTAGTGAACACTTCCCCCACGACCAGCTTAATAATTTTGCTCATCTTATTACCCGTTCACCAATAATTACAATTCCCTCTTTTTTTAACAATTCTTTTTTCTTTTTCTTTCCCAAAGAATAGCCACCAAGTTTACCATCGCTTCTTATTACTCGATGACAAGGAATAATTATCGGCCACGGATTTCTTTTTAATGCTTGACCCACTGCTCGTGCTAGATTTTTGTTTCCCAATTTTAGGGCGATCTCTTTATAAGTCATAACTTTCCCTTTAGGAATTTTTTTCACAATTGCCAATACTTTTTTGGTAAATTCTGTCATTTTTGAAAATTAAATTCTTTAAATTTTACTTAACATTCTTAAAAAAGTCAATAAATATTATATTTTTGTTGAAAATTTTATTTATCTTTTTAAAATATCTTAGATGACCGAATCCTTTTCCCATTTTGCTGAGTTTTATGATGAATTTATGGTAAAATTGGTTGATTATCCAGCGTGGGTAGAATATGTAATTAGTATCTGGGATTTTTTTAATATTAAACCGCAGATTGTTTTGGATTTAGCTTGCGGAACCGGCATTCCTTCAATTATTCTTTTAAAAAAAGGTTATCAAGTAATCGGTGTTGACAAAAGTTCAGAGATGCTAAAAATTTTTAGAAAGAAAATTGCTGAGAATGAAATTTTGAAAAGCAAGCTTTTGCTTATTGAAAGTGATATTACCAATTTTACTTTAGATATTCTTGTCGATGCCTGTGTTTCTTTTTATGATAGCATTAATTATTTGCTGACAGAAGAAGATTTAGAAAAATGTTTTTCTTTAGTCTATAAATTTTTGAAAAAAGGCGGAATTTTTACTTTTGATATGAATACTATTTTTGTTTTAGAAAAATTTTGGGGAAATAACACCTTTGTTCGGGAAAGTGAAAGTTTAAAAACTATCTGGGAAAATCGTTTTGATAAAAAATTAAACATCTCTACCCTTTATCTTAAATGTTATCCGAAAAATAATCAAGAATCTTTTTTAGAAGTTCATAAAGAAAGAGGATACGAATACAAAACAATAATTAAAATTTTAAAAAAAACCGGCTTTCAAAAAATAAAGCTTTTTCAACATCTTACTTTTTTACCTGCCAGAAAAAATTCTTTAAGGATAATGGTGGTGGCTTTAAAGTAAAATTTTTTTAAGTTCTTTTAAGGCTTTTTTTAATTTCTTTTGGTTTTCTTTTTTGTTTAACCATACATTGGCACCCGAAGGATGGGGAAGAGGAATTATTAAATAATCTTTTTGGTTAAAAACTTTACCAATTATTTCGGTAATTCTTTTTTCGGGAAGAAGAGCTTTGATTGCCAAACTACCTATGGGGATAATTATCTTTGGTTTTAAAATATTTATCTCTTTGTAAAGATAGGGTAAACAATTTTTAAGCTCTTTAGCGGTGGGCATCCGGTTACTCCCTAAATAACATTTTACTACCTGGGTGATATAAAAATTTTTTCTTATTGTTTCTTCTTTTAAACCGATTTCCGAAAACCAAGAAAAAAGTTTTTTTCCTGCTGGTCCGACAAAAGGCAATCCTAATTCGTTTTCTTTTTTTCCCGGCGATTGGCCAATGATTAAAACTTTAGAATTTTTAACTGGTGAAAAAATAGGTTTAAAATCTTTAAGGTGAGAACATTTTTGACAGTTTTTGATTTTATTAAAGAAAATTATTTTCCATTGGCTTCACATTTTTTAAGAAGTTTTTGAAATTTTTCATCAACATATCTTTGAAATTCTTCTAAGAGGTGTTTATTTTTTTCTTCAAAAAGATGGGCAAAGCGACTTTGAAGTTTTAACCATTCAGTTATTGGTTTAACTTCCGACGGTTTATAAGTTAAACGGTAGACACCATTTTCGTATTCATAAAGAGGCCAAAAATTAGTTTCCACCGCCAAACGGGAGACTTCGATAGTTAAAGAAGGTGGGTGTCCCCAGCCAAGAGGACAAGGAACAAGAATATTAATAAAAGTAGGACCTTCGTAAGATTGGGCTTTCTCTACCTTTTTAACCAAATCAGAAAAAAAGGCAACGGTTGTTTGCGCTGCATAAGGAACTTCATGGGCAATAACAATTTCCATAATGTCTTTTCGAGGTTGTAATTTTCCTGGCAATTTTTCTCCTTTAGGTGATGTAGTGGTGTGAGCAAATTGGGGAGTAGCGGAAGAACGTTGAATACCGGTATTCATATAAGCTTCGTTATCAGTACAGATATATAAAAAGCTGTGTCTTCTTTCAATTGCTCCCGATAATGCTTGGAAACCGATATCATAAGTACCACCGTCTCCACCAAAGGCGATAAAATATATTTTCTTATCTATTTTGCCTTTTCTTTTTAAAACCCGATAAGCTGCCTCCATTCCCGAAATCGTGGCCGCGGCATTTTCAAAAGCTGAGTGAAACATCGGTACTTGCCAAGCAGTATGAGGAAAGATTGTTGAAACAATTTCTAAACAACCGGTGGGCATAGCACAAGCAACTGGTTTTTTTGAAGCTAATAATACTTGCCTCACCGCCAAAACTTCACCGCAACCAGCACAAGCCCGATGACCAGAACTGAATAATTCTGGTTCTTTTAATAACTCTTTTATACTTTTCATATTTACCTCACATTAATATATCTAAATTTTTCAATCTTTTTCCTCCTTTTATTTTTTAGGGAAATAAGCTCTAAAAAGACTTCTTCAATTTCTTCCGGTGTGATTTCCCGGCCTCCTAATCCATAAACATAAGAAATAACAATCGGTCTTTTGGTTTCATCATAAAGCACCGAGCGGACTTCGTTAAACAAAGGACCCCCAAAAGCACTCAAACCCTCCATTCTTTCTAAAATTCCTAAAATTTTGATATTCTTTAAAGCCCTTTGAAGATATTTTACGGCAATTGGTCGAAAGATGCGCAATTTAAACAAACCCACTTTATGACCCTTTTTTCTTAAATTATCCACGGCTACCTTGGCTGTACCGGCAGTTGAACCCATACAAAGAATTCCTACTTCGGCATCAGCAGTTTGATATTCTTCAAGGATGGATAATTGGCGAGCAAATCTTTTTTCATATTCTTTAAATACTTTTTCAATTACTGCCAAGGCTTGATACATCCCTTCCGCTTGGGCTCTTTTGTGCTCAAAGAAGGAATCCGGTAGACAAGCTGGTCCTAAAGTGATAGGATTATCAACATCTAAAAGATTATAATTGGGCTTATATTCACCAACGAAACTTCTCACTTCTTCATCGGAAAGGACATCAATCTTTTGAAGACAATGGGAGATAATAAAGCCGTCAATAGTTACCATTACCGGTAAAAAAATTGATTCGGCAATTTTTACTGCACAAATTAAAGAATCATAAGCTTCTTGAGCATCTTCACAAAAGATTTGGATCCAGCCGGAATCACGGGAGGCTAAAGAGTCCGTATGGTCACAATGAATATTTAAAGGTGAAGAAAGGGAACGGTTTACCACGCAGAGAACAATTGGTAACCTTAAACCGGAAGCAATAAAAAGCATTTCGTGCATTAATGCTAAACCTTGAGAAGAAGTGGCGGTCATCGCTCGGGCGCCAGAAGCGGCAGCGGCAATACAGGCACTCATCGCCGAATGCTCACTTTCTACCGCAACAAATTCGGTATCCACCAAACCATCAGCTACATAAGATGAAAAAATTTGGACAATTTCGGTTGAAGGGGTTATCGGATAAGCCGCCACCACATCAGGATTTATCTGTTTCATTGCAAAGGCTAAGGCTTCGTTTCCAGTTTTGGCTAAAATCATTTCTCCTCCTTTACCATAACAATTGCTTGAACTTTCTTGGGACATTCCTGGGCACAAATACCGCAACCTTTACAGTAATCATAATCAATGCCGACGACCTTATCGTTTTCAATTTTTATTGCTGAATCTGGGCAGAACATCCAACAACGATAACAATTGATACATTTTTCTTTATAAAAAACTGGTCGCATACTTCGCCACGCGCCAGTTTTATTTTCTTTTATTCTTTTTAAATCTTTTACTAAAGCCCCGCATTGAAGCTCTTGCCAGCTTACTATTGCACATTCTTTTTTATTTTCTTTGTCAGCCATTTTTAACCTCCCTATAGGCTCTTTTAATTGCTTCTAAATTTTTTTCAATGAGCGCTTCTTTTCCTCGAAATTTTTCTTCTAATCTTTTTTTAACCGAATTAAGAAAATTATCAAAATCAAAAAGGCCTAAAACCTTAACCAAAGCACCGAGCATGGGTGTGTTAGGTAAATCGCGACCTAAACATTCCAGAGAAATCTTAGAAGCATCAACAGTATAAATCTTTATTTTACTTTCTTTCAAATTTAGTTTTTCTCTAATCTTTTCTGGTGATTCAGAAGTATTTAGCAAAATTATTCCGTCATCTTTTATTCCCGCTAAAATATCCTCACAAGCATCAAGCAGTGAGGTGTCTAAGATAACCAAGACATCAGGATTTTTTATTCCGGAATGGATTTTAATTTCCGAAGAAGAAAGCCGATTATAAGCAGTTACCGGCGCCCCCATTCTTTCTGGTCCGTATTCGGGAAAAGCCTGGATATATTTACCCGTTTCTAAGCAGGCTTCACCAAAAAGTAAAGCTGCAGTTTTTGCTCCTTGGCCACCCCGACCATGCCATCTTATTTCCAAAATTTCTTTTTCCATTTTAACTCCTTTTAAACAAAAATTATAAATAATTTATAAAAATTTTCAATTAATAATTTTGATAGGCCAACTGACCACAACCAGCAAGGATTTCTTTTCCGCGACTTTTTCTTAAAGTGACGGTGTAGTTAGCCGCCGTTAATATTTCCATAAATTTTTCTATTCTTTTTGGTGGCGGTGGTTGGAAAGCTACTTCGGGGAAAGGGTTAAAAGGGATAAGGTTGATTTTACAAGGAATTTTTTTTAACATTTTTTTTAATCGCTGGGCATCTTCTTCGCTATCATTCAAATCTTTTATTAAAACATATTCAAAAGTTATTCTTTCTCTCTTTTTCTGCCAATAATACTCACAGGCTTTTAAAATCTCACTTATTGGGTATTTTTTATTTATCGGCATTAAATATTCTCTAATTTCTTCGGTGGTAGCATTTAGAGAAATCGCCAATTTTATTTTTTTCTTTATCTCGGCTAAACGGTAAATTTCCTCGACAATGCCTGCGGTAGAAATGGTAATTTTTCGGGCGCTGATATTAAAACCAATTGGCGAGTTGATAATCTGAATGGCTTTTAACACCTCATCCAAATTTAATAATGGCTCACCAATTCCCATAAAAACCACGTTTGTTGGTTTAATATTTAAATATTTTTCAATACTTAAAATCTGATCGCAAATTTCATAAAAAAAGAGATTTCTTTTGAAAGGAATTTTCCCACTATTACAAAAGATACATTTCAGAGGACAGCCAACCTGCGTGGAAACACAAATAGTTCGGCGTTTTTCCTCGGGGATATAAACTGCTTCAACCTTATTTTCATCTTTCAAGCTAAAAAGAAATTTGGTTGTTTCGTCACTTGCCTTTTTTGTTGCTAATAATTTTAATTCTTCAATAACAAAATGATTTTTTAGATATTCCCGCTTTATTTTGGAAAGGTTGGTCATTAAAGAAAAGTCAGTTATCTTTTTTTGCCAAAGCCATTGAAAAATTTGGTAAGCATTATATTCTTGCCAACCAATACTTTTTACCAATGTTTTTAATTCTTTAATAGTAAAAGATTTTATATTCTCCATTATCTAATCCTGGTTAATAAAATTTAATATCAAACCAATTGTTATCAAATTACCAATTAGAGAACTACCACCATAAGAGATAAAAGGTAGGGTCAAACCGGTTACCGGCAAAATACCCGAAACCATTCCTAAATTTACAAAAATGTGATAAAGAAAAATTCCTCCGAAACCGGCAAGGGCTAATTGGGTTTTCAAATCATTACTTCTGGTTGCGCATTGATAAATTTGATAAAGAAATAAGAAATATAAGAAAATCAAAATAATAAATCCAATAAAACCAAATTTTTCTGAATAGGTAGTAAAAATAAAATCGGTATGGGGATTAGGGATAAAATCTAATTTACTTAATGGTGGATGGGAAAAACTTTTGCCCCAGAGCCGGCCGCTACCAATAGCAATCTGCGCTTGGATACTACTCCAACTAATACCTTTTGGATCAAGATAGGGAGCTAAAAAAGCAATAATTCTTTGTTTTTGATAATCTTTTAAACTCTGCCAAATTATCGGGTTTAAAAGTCCAAAAAAACTATTGACCGCTAATACCCCAAAGCCATAAAAAATAGTATTTTTCCTAAAAGCGATTAAAATTAAAAAAAGAAAATAAATAATCCAGGTAAACAAAGAAAAGCCAAAGATAAAAGAAAAAAGTGGTGAATAAAGGATAAATATTTGAGAAAAAGAAAGCCCACGGAAATATAAAAGAATCGCTAAAATAAAAAGGAAAATAAAAGCCGAACCCAAATCAGGTTCTAAAAGAATTAAAAAAGTAGGAATCAAAGTTAAAAGAACGGGCAAAAAAAGATTTTTAATATGAAAATCAAACTTCTTTAAATTGGCTAAAAAATAGGCTAAAAAAATAACATAAGTAATTTTAGCAAATTCTGACGGTTGAAAACTAAAAAAATAAAGATTTATCCATCTTTTAGCACTATTTTTAGAGACCAACAATACGAGAATTAGAGAAATAACTGAAAGGAGATACCAGTAAAAACTTAAGTCAAAAATTATCTTGGGATTTATTCGGCTCACCATTATTAAAAGTCCAATTCCTAAAAGAAAAAATAAAACCTGACGGAAAAGAAAATTTTTACCGCCAGCAAGATAGATTACCCAAAAGCCAATTGAAATTAAAATAATTGCAATTATTAAAAGTCCTTTACCTTTCGGCAACATTTTTAGAGAAATAACGGGCAAAGATTTCTTTGGCTAAAGGAGCAGCGTAAGCACCACCGCTACCGACATTTTCTAAAAGGATTACCAAGAGCAAAGATTTATCAGGATCTTCCGCATAACCGCAAAACCAGGCATGGTCCAGACCAAAAGGATTTTGAGCGGTTCCGGTTTTGCCGTAAATTTTTAAATTTGGTAATCTTGCGGAAATACCAGTTCCTTTTTCTACTACGAAAAACAAACCTTCTTTTATAATCTCTAAGGTTTCTTTTGAAAAAGGTAATTTAACTGCTTTAGGTAAATATTGATAAACCGTTTCTCCTTTACTATTGATGACCATTTGAAGAATATTCTTATTAATTAAAGAATCAATAAAATCTTTATGAAAAGATTTCACATTTTTTATCGAATCAAGAAGGTGCGGGCGGGGAAGGAAACCCTCATTAAAAAGGGCACAATAAAGTTGTCCTAATTTAATAGGAGTTAAGAGCAATTCACCTTGACCAATGGCCAAATTAGCTACGCGTCCTAATGGAGCAGTTTGGTAACGGGGCATTTTGCTATTTGTTTCTTCTAAAAGGTCAATTTCGGTCTTCTTTTCCCAATCTAAATTCTTCATTAGTTTTAAAATCTCTTTTAAACCTATTTTTATTCCTAATTGATAAAAATAAATATTGCAAGAATAAGCCAAAGCATCAATAAGATTCAATCTTCCGTGGATTGACCAGCATTTAAAAATCCGGTTGCCAATTGGATAACGACCGTAACAGGGGAAAAAATAAGAATTTTTATTAATTATCCCTTTATTTAGTGCCCATAATGCCACAAAAGGTTTAAAAGTAGAACCCGGTGGATAAAGCCCAGAGACAATTCGGGGAAAAAAGGGTTTCTTTTTATCTTTTATCAATTTTTGCCATTCATTATAATCTAAACTGAAAAAAATGTTAGGGTCAAAATTTGGTTTTCCGTGAAAGATAATCACCCTGCCGGTTTTTGGTTCAATACCTAAAACAAGTCCCGAAGAATAATTTTTCAATAGGCTTTCGCAGAAAATATTCATTTCCATATTCAAAGAAAGATAGATATCAGCACCGGCAATTGGGGGAATTTCTTTCGCTTCGCTAAAAGGCTGAATTTCTCTTCCTCGGGCATCAACTTCAATTAAAGCGCGGCCAGCTTTTCCCCTTAATAACTTTTCGTAATAGCTTTCAATTCCTTGACGACCGATTAAATCTCCTAAGTTATAAAAAGTATCATTTTTCAACTCTTGTTTGGAAATTTCATTTAAATAACCAATCGCTTGGGAGGCAACATTTTTAAAGGGATAATATCTTTTTGGGTCAAGCTCAATTCTAATACCTTGCTTAAAAATCAGATTTTCCTCTAATTTTATCACTTCTTCTTTTGACAGATTTCTTTTTATTAAAATTGGATAAGGATAATTTTTTTCCTCTCTTATTTTTTCCCTTAAATTATTGATATCAATTTTTAAGATTTTTGGTAGATACTGGAAAAGAAAAGTAGTATCAACTTCTTGGGTTAAAACTGCCAAATTATAAGCAGTTTTTGTGTCAGCAATAATTCTTCCTTCTTCATCATAAATTTTTCCTCTCGGTGCCCTTAAAATTACCTTTCTTATTCTCTGATTGTAAGCCAATCTTTCGTATCTTTCACCTTTAACAATCTGCAAATAAAAAACCCTTACAAAGATAACAAAAAAAAGTGCCGCAATAAAGAAAGTAATATTTTTAAATTTTCTTTTCATATTTTACTTTATCTTTAAGCAAAAAGAAGGTTACCAAAGTGAAAAGAAAACTTACCAAAAAGAAACTTTTATTAATCAATGAGAAAAGAATGATAATTAAAAGTAAAGAGAAAAAATAGTTATAAGTTGTTGGTAAAAGATAATGGCGAAAATAGGGAATAAGAAAACCAAAGGCAGCAAAAAGCAAAGTGTTAAGGCCAAAAATGGGGATATTATTTAAATCAAAAAGGAAACCTAAGAAAAAGCCCAAAAGGGTAGAGAAAAACAAGGGTAAAGAAAAGGCGTTGACAATAAAAAGAATAATACTCATTTTTGGGAAAAATTTTGGGAAAAGGCTTTCTAAAAGAAAAAAGAGATAGATAAGAAAAACAAGCAAAACTCTTCTCATCGGATAAATTTAATTTCCGGTAGTTTTAACTCTAATTGTCTTAAAAGTATTTCCAACTCATCTTTTTTAATCTTTTGTTCTTTTCTTATTAACACAAGGACATCATCAATTTTCAATAAATTTACTATTGGTTCAATTATCACCCTAAAATTACCTTCTTTTTTTCTTTCAATCTTCTTAACCACACCAATCTTTAATCCTTCAGGAAAAATTCCGCCCAATTCAGTTGAAACAATTGTATCGTTTTCTTCAACTTGGCAATCTTCATCAAGATAATCTAAAAAAAGAACATCATTTTTACAACTTAAGGCCGCTAAATAATTATTTTTTTGAATCTTTGCCGAGATTTTTGAGTAAGGAGAATAAAATGTTTCCACCACACTCATTTTTTCACCAACCGCAATTATCTTACCAACAATTCCTTTTTCGGTAATTACTGGTAGGTTAACGGTTATTGAATCGTTTAAACCCTTATCAATCACCAAATACCTTTTTAAAGAATTATCCCGGCTGATAATATTCGCTCTTTTGATTACATAAAAATTCTCTAATATATTTAATGGGCGATAAGAAATATTTAAACTTTTTTTTAATTCGGCTAAGAGAAGATTTTGTTGGGTAAGGAGCTCATAAAAATAATTTCTTTCTTTTCGGTAATTTTTTAGGGATAATAAAAATTCTTTACTTAAAACCAAAGGTCTTAAAAAAATCTCAGTTGGTAAGATAATAAATTTTAATTTAAAGTTTTGGGGAAGAAAAAAAATAATTAGGGAAAGAAAAATTAATAGCAGGGCAAAATATTTTTCATTTACCTTCTTTTTGGTTACCAACAAATTTATTAGGAAAAATCAGTTTTTAGTAGTAGTTTTGAGTTTTTCTTTATATCTTCCAAAATTTTGCCAGCTCCTAAGACCACACAATCAATTGGATTTTCGGCCACATGAACTTTCAGATTAGTTTCTTCTGCAATTAATTTATCAAGTCCTTTTAATAAAGAACCACCGCCGGTCATATAAATACCGTGGTCAACAATATCAGCGGCCAATTCCGGTGGTGTTCTTTCTAAGGCTTTCTTAACGGCGGCAACAATAACGGCAACCGGTTCTTGTAAAGCTTCCCGAATTTTTGAAGAAGAAAGTTTAATTGTCTTAGGAATTCCGGAAACCAAATCCCTACCTTTTACTTCCATTTCTTCTTCAACTCCAGTAGGATAAGCACTGCCAATTTGGATTTTAATCATTTCGGCTGTTTGTTCACCAATTACCAGATTATAATTTTTCTTAATATAATTAATAATCGCCTCATCCATTTCATCACCAGCAACCCTAATAGAATTACAAGTAACCACACCGGAAAGGGCAACCACCGCGATTTCGGTTGTTCCGCCACCAATATCAATAATCATATTACCAGTAGGCGCATCAACCGGCAGACCCACACCCACTGCTGCTGCAATGGGTTCGGATACTAAATAGACTTCTCGGGCACCACAGGCTTCAGCAGAATCCCTTACTGCTCGTTTTTCTACTTCAGTAACACCGGAAGGCACACAGATAATTACCCGGGGTCTAACAAACAACTTCTTTTTTTGGACCTTCTCAATAAAGGTTTTTAACATTATTTCTACCAAGGTAAAATCAGCAATCACGCCATCCTTCATTGGTCTTATTGCCTTCAAACCTTCTGGTGTTCGTCCCAGCATCTTCTTTGCTTCTAAACCAACCGCAATTGGTGTATGATTTTTTTCATCCACCGTAACAATCGAAGGCTCCCGAAGCATTATTCCTTTTCCTTTCACATAGATAAGGGTTGTTGAGGTGCCTAAATCAATGGCGATTTCATTACTGAATCTTTCTCTTATGGAAGCGAAAAATCCAAACACAAAAAATTATACAATTTAAAAAATAAAAGTCAATTTATTAAAAAGTAGCTACCCTTTTTAAGATTTTTTAGTTTTATTATTTCATAATGATAATCTTTCTTTTTTCTTTCTTCTCTTTTGTTTCTAAGAAATAGACACCAGCTTTTAGTTCTTTTAAACTCTTATTGACAATCTTACCAAGGGGATTATAAATCTTTAAATTCTTTAAATTAACGACAAAGGGATTACGGATAACGGATTTACTTTCCTCAATTCCCACCGATGAGTATTTGATTGTCGCATAGTCATAAAAACTGCCTGAACCCCAACTTTGTCCGGTGACATAGACATTGCCATTATTATCAACCGCAATCGCAAATGAGACATCACTACCATTGCCAGGTCCGTTATATCTTGCAATCCAGACTTCTTCACCATTTGGATTATATTTGATTGTTGCATAATCCTCGCCAGTGCCTGAACCTTCACTTGCTCCGGTGACATAAACATTACCATTATTATCAACCACAATCGCATATGCTATATCATCACCATTGCCAGGTCCGTTATATCTTGCAATCCAGACTTCTTCACCATTTGGATTATATTTGATTGTGGCATAGTCAA
>Ga0185307_1000439_pt1 | contig 26425 bp, 27 predicted proteins | sample LHCtaG_FD_128010 | JGI IMG/M metagenome (GOLD analysis project Ga0185307, IMG submission 128010) | Hot spring microbial communities from Little Hot Creek, USA to study Microbial Dark Matter (Phase II) - LHC4sed_matched (SPADES... | ecosystem: Environmental > Aquatic > Thermal springs > Hot... | reverse complement strand
CCGGGTGTCCATGGATATTGTGGTTTATATGGTGGTTCTTCTGCCGCAGGTTTTTGAGGCGTAACGTTGTTCCTGAAGTTCCACTAGGAACAATTGCAGCCTTAGCGACTTTAGTGGGAGCAACAGGGTTATACATTAAGCGGCGAAAGAATAATCTTTCAAGCGGTGAATAGTGTAAAATCTTAACTCGGCTTTCCTTTATTTTGTTACCTTTGTAAAACGTGGTAGCATTTTCTAAGCAATCCAACTAACCATATCATGGTATCTGGGTGTCCATTCTATGCCTTTATATAAGTTGTCGAGTCAAAAGTTTATTGACAACTTAAAGACTGTAAAAACCTACGCTGCGCATATTCTGTCAGCCACTTTAATCCTTCTTTTAATTTTCACGGTTTATTGGCGGGACCTAGAAATTCTCGTAAACGAAGCTTTGAATGCGGAAGCTTTAAGTTATCTTCTTTTGATGCCGTTTTTTGCTGGTTATCTTTTTTATCTGAAGAAGGACTTGGTGAACGCTTCAATCTTTATTGAAAGTTTTAACAAAAAGTCTAGAGCAAAGTATTTGGACGCGCTTGTCGGGTTTAGCCTTTGCCTAATAGCTTTTCTGCTTTACTGGTATGGCTCCTACACCTTTTATCCACTGGAATATCATATGCTTTCCCTTCCAATTTTTGCGGCTGGTGTGGTGCTTATCCTTTTCAATTTCAACGTATTAAGAGCGTTGCTTCTGCCAATCTTGTTTCTATTCTTTCTTGTGCCTTTGCCTAGCGAAATTATGTACACTTTAGGGGGGGCTTTGGCAAACTTTAACACCAGGGCTTCGTATACGCTTTTAAAAGCTTTCGGTTTTCCAGTAACCTTATCCACCTCTTATGGGGCTCCCACCATAAATCTTTTAACATCTACAGAGACCGTGCCTTTCAGCATAGATTTGCCATGTTCTGGAATATACACTCTCATAGCCTTTGCCATGTTCGCCACTTTTCTAGCAATAATCGTTTCAGGACCATTTTGGAAAAAAGTGGCGATATTTCTGCTGGGTCTCCCAGTGTTTGAGGTCCTGAATATTCTCCGTATAACCGCAATAATTGCTTTAGCCGCATTCTTCGGAGAGGAAATCGCCATGGGCATTTTCCACGCTGCTGCGGGGATAATTTTAGTTTTTATTGGCATGATGCTTACGCTTTTCATGTCGGAGAAATTTTTGAAAATAAAGTTTACCACTAAAACCAATGAGGCGGCTTCATGTCCAAAGTGCAAAACTGGCAGAAAAGCCTTAGAATGCTTCTGCCTAAACTGTGGAAAATTCCTAAACCCGATAAAACTGAGCTTTCCGCGAATTTTCTGGATAAAACTAATCACCTTACTATTCGTTTTCTTTATGTTCTCTTTTAGCGTTAACGCTCCTGTTTTTGCAATCACTCGTGAAGCGATTGAAGTGGCTTCAGCATGGGAAAACGCAGTCAACATTTTGCCGCCCCTTCCTCAGTATCATCTGACGTGTCTTGGCAGAGATACAAGATACGAGCAGTTGGCAAAGCAAGACGCTGCAATCACATATGTTTACATTCCGACGGATATCTCGATTCCCGTGGTTTACGTGTTAATAAACGTTGCAAGCAGCATTTCAAACCTTCACAGCTGGGAAGTCTGCCTAATAACTTGGCGAACATCCCAAGGTCAGTTACCCATTGTTAAGGTATTGGATTCCAAAGAGGTACCACTCCTCGGCGAGACCTTAATAGCCCGCTACCTGGTTTTTCAAGACATTGAACAAAACTATACACAAGTAACCCTTTACTGGTATGAGAGGGCAACTTTCAAAATTAGCGGGGTGATTCAACAGAGATATGTTCGAATAAGCCTATTGACCATAACAAATGAGCCGGCAAACTACCAGAAACATGAAGATTTTCTGTTGGATTTTGGACTAAAAATCGCCCGTCACTGGGAGCCTATAAAAAGCCAGTCGCTTGTTTCTCTTGGAGTACCAGCTCAGCAAACACTTCTAGCGGTTCTAGTAGCCTTTATAGCTGTTACAAAAACAACACAGTATACCGGCGAATGGCGCAAAAGAATGAATAACTTAAGGATTTTCAACAATTATGCAACTCCTGAAGACAAGCTGGTGCTCCAAGCAGTAGATGAATTAGGCAAAAACAAAAAGATGGCAACTACGGGTAACATAAACTTGGCCATAAAAAGCAAAGCTGGAAAGTTAATAAAAATTGAAAGGCTTGTGGAGAGGCTTAACCGTCTGCAAGATTACGGCTTCATAAAAATAGACGTAACATCTATAGACAACAAGCCTTTCCTCATTTGGAGAAGTCTAGTCTCCCTCTAGAACATTTGTAAAGTTTTCTATAACTCTTGTCCACATGCCTTTATAGGCATGCTTTCCTAAAAATACACACAAGGAAGCACATAAATGAAAGCCGTTCACCTATCTCTATTTTTATTCCTAGTCTGTCTGTTTACTGTTGTGAATGTAGACGTAGCCAAAGCCCAGTTCAACGCAATAAACTCAGAGTATGCTGTAACAACTAACAAGCATGGACAACAAGTCCTTATAGGTGAAAGCGTAACCGCATGGGCTGCGACCACAAACCAATCGGTCTCCATGGTGAGATTCGTATGGAAAAACGAAACAAATCACATAATTTTCAATGAAACCGTCACAAGTTTAGTCAGCTACACAACTCCACAATACCCTCCGGGTGCTCCCCAAGAAATAATCAAATGGGCGACCAATAAGAGTGAAGGAATAACCATTCGATACGCGAACAACACACACATTCCTATGTATTTGGGTAACTGGACTGTGCAAGTATTTTTCTACGGAGATGGAGGCCATCTGTGCGGTCAAGGAAGCGATATAGTCGCGATTAGGGCAACATCGTTCTATGTTATACCCATCGCACCGGTAGTGGGAACTGCTGGCATAGTGGCAGCAATGCTTTTAGGCCTAGGCTTGTTTAGGTACAAAAAGACTAGCATTCACTGAAATTAGAAGTTTTTCAACATTTTGAAGCTCCCACTTTATCGAAAATTTAGTTCAGATATTGAAACCTTAAATGGATGTTGACTGTTATTTTATTTTTAGGTATGTTTCCCGAGAGAAGAAAGCAAATGTCCAAAGCAGAAGATAAATCATCAGAGCTAATCACCACTCAGTATCTCATAGAAACCATCAAGGAACTTCAAACAGAAAATGAAAACCTAAAAATGGAAATAAAAAGAGTGAGAGATGTTCCATCGGGAAGAATCGGGCTAGCCTTTATAATTCCAGGCGTTTTATCGCTGATTTTCTCCATAATAAATAACTCTACTATTTTGGCTTTCATAGGCTTAAGCCTAACTTTTTGGGGCGCCCTCTTCTTCTTTATAAGGCCAATAAGATACGTCCAAAGCAGTCTACTTGACTCAACGGCATTAGCCACCTACACAACAATTGACAGAATAGTCAAAGACCTAAAATTTAAGGGCAAAAGCTATTACATACCACCATATCCAAAGGAAGTTTATCTCCCAGATTACTTGAAAGGCCTTAAAGAACCCGTAGTCTTCATTTCCGCCGACACAGGCGGCATGCCATCCTTAGAAGAACTTGCGAAAAGCAAGTTTCTTCTTGAAAATCCAAATGGTATATGCATAGCTCCACCAGGCTTAGGGTTACTAACCCATCTTGAGAAAGAGATGGGAAAAGATGCTGCGAGACTTCAATTGACTGAATTGTGCGAGAGTCTTCCGCCAATAATCGCCGAAAGTCTCCATTTGGCAAGGGAGATGGAAATGAAAATCGAAAATAACCAAATTTACCTAAGAATGCTTGACCCAGCCTACAAAAATCTCTATGGAGCAGAAGAGGGGCTAAAAAGTGTTCATTTTCTAGGGTGTCCCATTGCGAGTGCTGTGGCATGTGCACTTGCTAAAGCGACGGGAAAAATGGTTTTAATCCAGAAGGACAACGTTTCTCCAGACGGCCAGACGATTGAAGTCTGGTATCGCCTCATAGAGGGTAAAACATGAACTTCCCCATGTCAATGTCGGACATAAGCCTATGGCTTGCCGTCATGGCCATCATCTTACTCATAACTTCTGAAATGTTATCCTCAGCCACCGAGCATTCTGGAAATGTGGTTATTGATAAGAAACGCCTCCGACTGGTGGCTATAGCACTGGGATTGGGGTTCATGGCAACAGTGGTCATGCGCGTTTTTCGTCCCTTCTAAAAATCGGCGTTTCCCTTGAAGCGCATGCTTTCTGGTTAGGATGAGAAAAGAGATTGTTATGAAGTGTTTTCCGTTCCTATTATCACTATATCAAATGAAAATTCTGTGATTTCTGTTTCTTTAACGGCTTCCAATACATTCATGGTTAAGGCTGCTCTAATGGTTTGATTCACGTTTAGAACTTGCCCTGTGCAGTTCCAGTTTAGTTTCACGTAGTTGCTGGCATTTATCGGTTTCCAGTTGTCTGTTGTCATGTTTAGTGTTATCTTCGTGTTTCCAATATTTTTTATCCAAATAATCTTTGTGCTGGTTGTTCCTGGCGCCAATAGCCCCCAATCGATGGATGTTAAGTTATTCTTGCAATCTTTATCGCTGTAAACGCCCACCTTGACGGCTTTGACGCTTCCATAGTTTGGGGCTCTGTAATAGGCTATGAGCGAAGTTGCAGCTAAGGCTGTTATAACCATTGCCGTTAACGCGATGGCGAAGATTGCGGCAATGTTAAATTTTTGTGTTTCCATTTGGGGCACCGAGCGAACAAGGTATATTAAATCTTAATAAACATTACTGTTTAAGTTAACAACACAAATACAGAACAATTACAGTAGTGTTGACAGCTATTCTGCCAGCACGGTGCAAGCTGGCGGCTGTCAACACCTAAATGAGATGCTATAAATTTATTACGCACTTTGGCTGTTTTAGGCGAGGATGGGAGGTAAATAAGTCGTTTGCGGTTGGACATTTCGCCTTGGGATATCTTGTCGCAAAATTGACGGCGCAAGCAACTGAGACTAGGATGAATATTCCTCTTGTGATGACGCTTTCAGTTATTCCAGATATTGACATACTGCTTCCTTTCGTTGAGCACCGCGGCCCCTTCCATTCAATATTAATGGCAACCATCATTTTCGTCCCAATACTTGTTTTATATGGCAAAAGGGGGCTTCCCTACTATGTAGCCTTGATTCAACATTCACTGTTAGGCGATTACATTAGCGGAGGGAGGGTACAACTTCTTTGGCCTCTAACACAGAGACTCTTTGGAATAGAGATAAGCATCGTAAGCCCAACAAGCATAACCCTGGAATGGTTGACCTTCCTAACCGCGACAGTGGTCATGTTAAAAACCAAGGATATGCAAACGCTATTTCAGCCCCATAACTCTAACTTGATTCTTGCCATACCAACATTCACAGTGCTTCTGCCAACATTTTTTGCCTACCCTCTGGAAGTCCCCATTGCTCTAGTGCCACTGCACCTTGCATTCCTAATTCTATTTCTTATATCTCTACTCATAGATTTGAGGAAAATTTTAAGCTTAAATCCTAAATGAACATTTTAAAAATATTGTATTGTGCGTTAATATGCCGAAATTGCACAAAAAAGTTTATTAGTTAGCTGTATAGTCTTACGTGTTTAGCTTCAGTATATTGGAGACTTTTTAAGCTGGATGATCCAAAGCTCCGGAGGAAATTAAAAGTTTGAAAGAACCCGCATCACGCAGCTTCCATCCATGTTTAGTTAAATGTGAAAGTTGTGGGGTTGTTGAGAATGGCTGAGTTTTCAAAGGAAGATGCTAATCTTCTGTTAAATGCTTTTTTTAAAGAAAAGGGGTTGGTTCGTCAGCATTTAGACTCCTACAATGAGTTTATAGATCATGGCCTACAGGAAGTTATAGACGAAGTTGGCGAAATTCCCATAGAGGTTCCAGAATGCCCATACAAGGTGAAGCTTGGCCAAGTTTGGATAATAGACCCACAGACAAGAATAAGCGGCCCATACGTGACGGAGGTTGATGGGACAAAACATGAAATATACCCAATCGAGGCTAGGCTCCGCAACCTAACTTATGCAGCTCCAATAGCCCTTGAAATGACTCCGGTGGTTGATGGCCGAGAACAAGACACGGAGCTTGTCTACATTGGCAACATTCCCGTAATGTTGAAGTCTAAACTTTGCTTTTTGTCACAGCTTTCCCGCGAGGAGCTAATAGCGTGTGGAGAAGACCCCGACGACCCAGGCGGATACTTCATCGTTAACGGCTCTGAACGTGTAATAGTTGCCATGGAAGATTTGGCTCCAAACCGCATAATCGTTGACATAGACGAGAAAGGCGCCACGCCCGTTTATCAGGCTAAACTATTCTCCACAACAGTGGGCTTCAGGGCTAGAATAGAGCTAAAACTGAAGTCTGACGGTGCCTTATACGTTACCATGCCCGGAGTGCCCACCGATATACCCTTCGTCATCGTCATGCGCGCCTTGGGAATGGAGTCCGACAAGGAGATTGCAGAGGCTGTGTCGCTTGACGAAGAAATACAGGGCGAGCTGGAACCTTCCTTTGAAAAAGCTGCTGGAGTAGACACTGTCCGAGAAGCCATTTTGTATATTGGAAATCGTGTAGCCCACGGACAAGTTGAAGAATACCGTATACAAAAGGCTGAGGCAGCCATAGACAAAAACTTCCTACCCCACTTGGGGAGGACCAGTCAAAGCCGAAGGGATAAAGCCCTATTCTTGGGCGAGATGGCATGCAGAGTTATTGAATTGAAACTTGGGAGAAGGCAGCCGGACGACAAAGACCACTTTAAGAATAAACGTTTAAGGCTTGCAGGCCCGCTTTTGGCTGATTTATTCCGTGTGGCTTTTAGAAACCTTGTCAGAGACATAAAATATCAGCTTGAAAGGATAGGTGTAAAGGGTCCAATAATAACAGTTTCTGCCGCCGTTCGTCCAGGAATTATCACTGAAAGGCTTCAACATGCGCTTGCAACTGGAAACTGGGGAAGGGGACGGGTTGGTGTAACACAGCTTTTAGACAGAACAAACTATCTTTCCACGCTTAGTCATCTGCGGAGGCTTCAGTCTCCACTGAGCCGAAGCCAGCCTAACTTTGAAGCCAGAGACTTGCATCCAACCCATTGGGGTCGCCTATGCCCCAATGAAACCCCTGAAGGATCAAACTGCGGACTTGTTAAGAACCTAGCTCTATCAGCATGCATTTCTGTTGGAGTTAACCCGGAAAAAATTAAACAAGTATTGTTTAGCATGGGTGTGGTTCCGGTTTATGAGGCAAACGAGACGTTAAAGCGTTTTGGCGCTAAGGTTTTCGTTGATGGAAACATTGTGGGATATTGTGCTTCACCTGAGAAACTTGTACAGGAATTTAGGCAGCGGCGAAGGATGGGAGAAATCTCCACAGAAGTAAACATAGCCTACTTCTCTAAAATTCACGGTGAAAGGGAAGAAATTTACGTGAACTGTGATGAGGGAAGAGTGAGGCGTCCGTTAATAATAGTTGAAGATGGTGTTCCCAAACTTCAGCCAGAACACGTTGAAAAAGTGGCTCACGGAGAATGGACATGGGAAGATCTTGTTAAAAACGGCATAATAGAATATCTGGACGCGGAGGAGGAAGAAAACGCCTACGTAGCCATAAGCCTAGGAGAATTAACCCGTGAACACACACATTTAGAAATTGCAACCCACACTATCCTCGGCATATGTGCATCCACAATTCCCTATGCCGAGCATAACCAGTCGCCCCGTAATTCTTATCAGGCGGCAATGGCCAAACAAGCTTTAGGCATTTTTGCTACAAACTTTCCTCTTCGTGTAGACTCAAGGGCTCATATACTTCATTATCCACAGACGCCTCTGGTTGAAACCGCCCTCATGGAAACCATGGGTTATAAGCTTCGACCATCTGGGCAAAACTGCATAGTGGCAGTTCTATCCTTTGAAGGCTACAACATGGAGGACGCCCTAATATTCAACAAAGCCTCAATAGAGAGGGGCTTGGGGCGCTCAACCTTCTACCGAATATATGAGGCTGAATGCCGCCAATACATGGGTGGATTAAAAGACAAATTCACAATTCCTGAACCTGGAACAAGAGGCTTCAGAGGTGAACAATATTATAGGCTGCTGGAGCCGGATGGAATAATCAGTTTAGAAGCACAAGTAGCCGGCGGAGACGTTTTAATAGGAAGGACAAGTCCGCCGAGGTTTCTTGAAGAATATAAGGAGTTTGAAGTTAAAGGTCCCTCCATGCGTGATACATCGGTGGACATGAGGCCTTCAGAAACGGGCATCGTTGACGCCGTTTTCATAACAGAATCCGGTGAGGGAAGCAAACTTGTAAAAGTTAGAGTTCGAGACCAGAGGATTCCAGAGCTAGGCGACAAGTTTGCATCCCGCCACGGCCAGAAGGGAGTTATCGGGCTTATTGTTCCTCAAGAAGATATGCCCTTCACAGAAGACGGCATAGTTCCAGACGTGATAATAAATCCCCATGCAATCCCCTCGAGAATGACCATTGGCCAATTTGTTGAGTCGATAGCAGGCAAAGTTGCAGCCATGAGGGGAAAACCCGTGGATGGAACGCCATTTTCAAACGAAAAGCCAGAAGAGCTTAGAAAAGCCTTAATAAAGCTTGGTTTCAGCCACACCGGCAGGGAAGTCTTCTATAATGGTGTTACTGGCGAAAAGTTTGTTGCAGATGTTTTCGTTGGAATCGTGTATTATCAGAAGCTGCATCATATGGTTGCAGATAAAATACACGCGAGGGCAAGGGGCCAAGTGCAGATGCTAACGCGGCAGCCCACAGAGGGAAGAGCGAGGGGTGGCGGTCTAAGGTTCGGAGAGATGGAGCGAGACTGCCTCATTGGACATGGGGCAGCGATGCTTCTCCACGATAGGCTGCTGGAAGAGTCAGACAAATACACCTTATATGTTTGTGAAAACTGTGGCCATATAGCCTACTATGACATGAAACAGAGGAAACATGTTTGCAGACTATGCGAAGACAAGGCGAAAATTTCGCCAGTTACAGTGTCTTATGCTTTTAAGCTTCTTCTGCAAGAATTAATGAGCCTCTGCATAGCTCCAAGGTTAAAGCTTAAGGAGAGGGCGTGAAATGGCAGTGGAAGAAGTTGCCCATAAAGTCGTTGACGAAATCCGCTTCGGGTTACTGTCGCCACAAGAAATACGCAAACTGTCGGTTGTTGAAATTCAAACTCCTGACACGTATGACGAAGATGGAGCTCCGATAACCGCCGGGCTTATGGATGGAAGACTGGGCACTCTTGAGCCTAGGCAGAGGTGTAAAACATGTGGAAACACGGCAATACGCTGTCCGGGGCACTTCGGCCACATTGAGCTTGCAGTTCCAATAATCCACATAGAATTTGCAAGAATAATTTATGACCTTTTGAGGACAACCTGCAGAAACTGTGGGCGAATTCTCCTTCCAGACGATTCAATTAAAAAGCTGCGGGCTAGAATTGAAAGAACACGTCAGCTTTTGGGAACGGTTCCCGATGAAATGTTTAAGAGGATAATTCAAGAAACCAAAGCCAAAACTTGCCCCCATTGTAATGCTCCCCAATACAAGATAACCTTCGAAAAACCAACAAAATTCAGCGAAGAAATCCCGGAAAGCGGCTCTCAACTTTTGACGCCGAGCATGGTTAGGGAGAGGCTTGAACGTATACCCAACGAAGACCTTGAACTTTTAGGCTTCGACCCAAAAAACGCCCGTCCAGAATGGATGGTTCTGCAAGTTCTGCCCGTTCCACCAGTTTATGTGCGGCCGTCCATAACCTTGGAGTCTGGCATACGCTCGGAGGACGATTTAACCCACAAGCTTGTGGACATAATACGCATTAACCAAAGGCTAAAAGAAAACATGGATGCTGGAGCCCCAACGCTTATAATTCAAGACCTTTCAGAGCTTCTCCAATATCATGTTACAACCTACTTCAACAACGAAGCTTCAGGGATACCGCCGGCTAGGCATCGTTCAGGCAGAGCCCTTAAAACGCTTTCACAAAGGCTTAAGGGAAAAGAGGGAAGATTCAGAAGCAACCTTTCAGGCAAGAGGGTGGACTTTTCAGCCCGAACAGTGATATCTCCAGACCCTAACCTAGACATTAACGAGGTTGGTGTCCCCCTTGAAGTTGCCATGAGGCTTTCAGTGCCCGAAAAAGTAACCCCATGGAACATCGAAGAGATGCGGAAACTTGTCATAAACGGGCCAGCAAAATATCCCGGGGCTCTGTACATTATCCGTCCAGACGGTAAACGCATTAGGCTTGAATTTGTGGCTGACAGAGAGAAAATTGCTGAGGCTCTGGAGCCCGGATTTATTGTTGAAAGACACCTTAGAAACGGCGACATAGCCATATTCAACCGTCAGCCATCCCTTCATAGGATGTCTATAATGGCGCATTATGTACGTGTTCTCCCATACAAGACTTTTAGGCTGCACCTATGCGTCTGTCCGCCTTACAACGCGGATTTTGATGGAGACGAAATGAACCTTCACATACCCCAGAGTGAGGAAGCCCAAACAGAAGCCCGTTTATTGATGCAGGTTCAAGACCAAATACTCTCTCCGAGATTTGGAGGCCCAATAATAGGGGCTATCCGAGACTTCATAACCGCTGCCTATTTATTCACGAGGAAATCCAACTACCTCACGAAAGATGAGGTTAGCCGGCTGCTGATAGCAGCTGGATATGAAGGGCCTTTGCCTGAGCCCCAGATTAAAGAACCGCAGCCCATGTGGAGCGGCAAGCAAATCTTTAGCCTATTCCTTCCGAAGGATTTGAATTACGTTTTGAAGGCTAACATTTGCCGCGGGTGCCAAAAATGCTTAAAGGAGGAATGCCCCTACGACGCTTATGTTGTTGTTAAAAACGGTGAACTCAAATGCGGCGTAATCGATAGGCGCTCTATAGGCGCCGAACAGTCCGAAAGCCTCCTTCACAGGATAATAAAGGATTATGGAACAGGAGCAGGACGAGAGTTTATTAACAAAATTACGCGGTTGTTAAAGCTTTTCCTAACCATGCGGGGTTTCACATACTCCTACGAGGAGCTTGTTCTTTCCCCGCAAGCTGAAAATAAGATAAAGAAGATTATGGAAAGAGTTGAGAAAAGAATAGGAGAGCTTGTCGAAAGCTACCGCAACGGCACACTACAAAGGCTTCCAGGACAGACCCTTGAGGACTCATTTGAAATTTACGTTATGAACGAGCTGGCTAAGGCGAGGGATGAATCTGGAAAAATTGCTGACGAAGACTTCACTCTTGAAAATTCGGGTATAATTATGACGCGCACAGGTGCCAGAGGTTCAGCCTTAAATATTGGCCAGATGAGTGCATGTGTGGGACAGCAATCGGTGCGTGGAAAACGCATAATGAGGGGATATGTAGGCCGGGCCTTACCCCACTTTAAGCCGGGTGATCCAACGCCCAAAGCAAGGGGCTTCGTTTACTCCTCATACCAGAAAGGGTTAGACCCCATTGAATTCTTTTTCCATGCCATGGGAGGAAGGGAAGGTCTAGTGGACACGGCTGTTAGAACGCAGCAAAGTGGTTACATGCAGAGACGGCTAATCAACGCTCTTGAACACCTTCGTTTGGAATATGATGGAACTGTGAGAAGTTCAGCGGGAGACATCATCCAATTTAAATATGGCGAGGACGGTGTTGACCCTGCCAAAAGCGACCATGGAAAGGCTGTAAATGTGAGCCGTCTGATTGAGCAGATAAGAATAGGAATGGAAAAAGGTAAGCCGGCCTCTCCAGAATACATTAAAAACAAGCTGAAAGAGGTTGAGGATCAGCTGACACCATTACTTATAAGCGAACTTAAGCAAGGCTTGACAGAGGCCAAATTAAGCAAGGAAGGAGTCGATAAAGCCATAGAATTAACAGTGGAGCATTATAAGAGAGCCCTAATGGAGCCCGGTGAAGCAGTAGGCATTGTCTCCGCCCAGTCCATAGGCGAGCCGGGCACCCAGATGACTCTCCGAACTTTTCACTATGCTGGTGTTAGAGAGCAAAACGTAACCCTTGGCTTGCCTAGGCTTATAGAAATCGTAGACGCTAGAAGGGTTCCGTCGACGCCGATTATGGTCATCTACCTAGACGAGAAGCATAGAAAAAGTAGGGAGTCCGCTGTTAAAATCGCGCGGAACATAGTTTACACAACATTGGAGAACATAGCACAAGCAATCTATCAAGATCCAGTACGTGAGGAAATAGTTGTAGAACTGAACAAGGCTATGATGGAAGATAGGGGAGTAACCATTCAAGAGTTAAAGGATAAACTGAAAATAGCAAACTGCACGGTGAAAATAAGTGGAAATCGCATTCACATAAAGCCGAAAAAAGCTGAAGCCCTCAAAAAGCTCTTGGATAAGGTTTCCGCCTTCTACATTAAAGGAGTTCCGGGCATAAAGCGTGTTCTGGTTACAGAGGAGCACGGTGAGTGGGTTATTCGAACCGACGGCTCAAACCTTCCTAAAGTTTTGGAGGTCTACGGTGTGGACACCACTAGAACAACAACCAACAACATCCATGAGATAGCCAAAACCCTTGGAATAGAGGCTGCACGAAACGTTCTAATACAGGAGGCTAAAAACGTGTTGGAAGAACAGGGACTAGACGTTGACATACGCCACGTCATGCTTGTGGCAGACATGATGACCGCCACTGGTGAAGTGCAACAGATTGGAAGGCACGGCATAAGCGGCAAAAAGGCAAGCGTCTTAGCCAGAGCAGCCTTCGAAATAACTGTTCCCCACATTGTGGACGCTGCCATCCGAGGGGAAAGCGATCCATTGGAGGGCGTAACTGAAAACGTTATAGTTGGTCAATCCATTCCAGTCGGCACGGGCTTAGTGGAGCTGTTCATGTCCACGTCGGAATTGAAGAGGGATAATAAATGATAGACATAGACAAGGCAATAGCTACCGCTGTTAAAACCGGCAAAGTCTACTTTGGAGCAAACTTCGCAATACAAAGCGCAAAGACTGGAAAAGCCAAAATGATAATAGTTGCCTCCAACTGCCCAGCTGAAATCCGCAACGACATAGAATATTACTGCAAGCTTTCCGGCATTCCCTTAATAGTTTATAAGGGTTCGTCAACAGATTTGGCCATGACCTGTGGAAAACCCTTTATTGTTTCAGCGTTAACTATAAGAGAGCCCGGCGATTCAGAAATTCTTAAGTTAGTAGAAGCCGGTGAAACAGAAGAAGCCAGCGGAGGAAACGAATGAACAGCGGAATAAAGTTCACAAGCACAGAAATGAAGTATATAGCCCTTTTTGAAAGTATAAGCGGCGCCACAGTTAAAGACTGCATAGTGGACGAGGAGCAGGGCCGCGTAATCTTCGTTGTCAAAGAAGGCGACCTTGGCGCGGCCATAGGAAAAGGCGGAAGAAACATAAGGCTTCTGGAACGCATGACAGGCAAAAAACATGAAATAATTGAATATTCTGAAGACCCGGTTCAATTTATAAAAAATGCTTTAAAACCCGCCATGGTTCAAGAAGTTAGAATAACCGAGAGGACAGACGGAAAAACGATGGCGGTTGTGACGGTTCATCCGAGAGACAAAGGTGTCGCCATAGGGAAAAATGGGAGAAACGCCGAGCGCCTCCGCATGCTGGTTAGACGCTATTTCCAAATCCAAAACGTCAGCATAGTCTAAACCAGCAAAAAGAGGCGAAACCAAATATGAAGAGGAATTTGGCCACAATTGTCTGCATTTTTCTTTTAGGGTTCACTCTCATAAGCCGCGTTTATGCTGCAGAAGACTCGCTTTTAAACCAGTTTTTAGGAAGTCCGCTTTTGGTACTAACCGCAATAATCGTAGTTGATATCATAGCCTTCCTATACAGAAAATTCAGAAAGTAAGATAGAGGGTTTCAGGCTTATTTGGAAAGAAGCATGTCTATTAGCGCTTTTTGGTCTACTTCTGCCCGTGTTCGCCAGTCAAGATACAACTGTTCATTTTCGTCTTGGGTTAGGTATCCATAGCGTATGTAGCGGTCTATGTTTAGACCTACTTTCCAACCTGGCAGTTTTTCGCGCAGCAGTTCTTCCACCTCTTTGCGGGGTGCTTTTCCCTTTTTTGATATTATGTAGGCTATTGTTATGGCTAGTCCCGCCAAATCGTCTATTCGCCAGCCAATCATTTTAGCCTCTTTTGGCGTTAGGCCGCCGCGAAGCGTTATGTAAAATCTTGCCTTGTCCAACTCTTCCAGCGTCGGCTTTTCAGAAGTGGGCTTTTCCTCTTCGAAAACCGTTTTCACCTGCAAGTCTAATGGTTTGAGATATTCATCCAATATGCTTAAAACTTTTGGGTAGTCTGCGCCCAAGGCCTTTCGAAGTTCCCAACCCTTAACTCCAGGCTTTTTGTGTCTGCGGTAGAAGAGCATGTGAACGGCGCGTTTTATCTTGCTGGCGTAGACTGCTTTTCGTTTACCCATTTAGCCTTTCGCCTCCGTTCTCCATTTCATCCACTCTTCAAGGGTTACGGCTATTGGTATCGAGACCAGCTGTTTTTTGGCTATGCGCCTTTGCTGCTTTTCAAAAGGCTTAATGAAGATTTCCTCCTCTAAAGGATGAACTTCAAGGGTTGCATAGCCATATGTTACAAGAAAGCTTGTCATGAAAGCCCTGTGGATTGTCTCCTCATAGGTTTCAGCGCCAACAAAATCCCAGTATCTTATTCTGCCATCCTCGCCCTCTTCAGCAACAAGCCTTTTAAGCTCGTTCCAGAAGCTTTCCAACTCCTCTGTGAAGGCTTTATCCCGCAGAATTTTAAGCCTTATAAGCTCCTCGCGTGAAGCAGCCCCGCCAGCCCCTTCCGGCGCTAGAAACTCTTTCCACCTGTCTTTCAAAGGTGGAAGGGTTTCCCAGTACCGCAGCGCCTCTTTTAGGCTGTGGAGTGAAATTTGCTCAAACTCAACTGTCGGATGCCAAGCGCCCAGAAAAGCCTCTACAATAGCCTCTTTCTCCAAGCGTTTTATCTTCTCTTCCAAGAGAAACGGGTCTGTATAGAGGGATGTTGAGCGATGTTTAACCCATTCACTTTGAAGTCTAACAACTGATGCGAGGCGGTTTATTGCCTCAGCGTCTAGGCATAGGTCTTCCGGCTGCTCCCAATCTGGGAAAAACTCCCTAACAACCCTTATTATCTCATCTACATCTACAAGAAACGGGTCTAAGGAACGCTCCTCAACAGTTCTGCACATTTCAATTACTCGTTGAAGCCTTTCCCGCCCGATTTTGACGCGTTCCCGCTTTGACTGCATTAGGCAACCTCTTTGATTATGGATTTACCCTCAACATTCTGAACTGTAATAATGTTTACATCGTCCTGTGCGAAGGTAACTTGGCTTGGGGTAATCACAACATACTGGGCATTGGCATTCTTAACGGTTGAAATAAGCATCTGAGCTATTATTTCACGGTTCTTCGGGTCCATGTGAACATCATATTCGTCCACTGCGCGGAAGGGTGAACGCACATGCTGCTGCAAAGCCAGTAGAAAGCTCATCGTCGCTGTTGTTCTTTCGCCCCCACTTTGTGTGTAGGCGTTAAGCGGCACTGGCTTTCCACCCTTAAAGCCCACCAAAATCTCAAGTCCAGCTGCCTCAATGTCATGCTCGTTTATCAGCCTAACTTCGCCAACTGCTTGAGATTGCGCCAAAATCTTCTGATACTCTAAGTTTACACGGTCTAAAAGGCTTTGAATAACTGTTCGCCAAGTTTGCATTCGCGTCTTAACCTCTTCCAAGGCTTTTTCTCGGTTTTCAGCCACAAGCCGCGCCTTTTCCTTAAGCTCCAAATAAAGCTGTGAATAGGATTCATACATGCGTTCCACATCTTCAGAAACTCCAGCCAGAGCGGCTAAATGCCCATCCGTTATGCGAATTTCATCCAAAATTTCGCCGACACTTTTAACAACGGCGATTCTTGGTCCAGTTTCTTCAGCCTTCTTAACAGCCATGTCCAGCTGGGCTTTTGCATCTTTCAGCGCCCTCTCTAATTCTTCTATGTTGGCTTTGGCGTTTTCCATGCGATAGTTTAGCAGTGCAAGCTTAACCCTAGCTTCAAGGATTTGGCCTCCAATCTTTTCAACCTGCTCCTCCAGAATCTTCGTCTCCGCTTGTTTTCTGTTTAACTCCTCATCAAGCTTTGAAACTTTCAGCCTCGAATTTTCTATCAGCTCTTTCAAGCTTTCTGTTTTCAAAAGTTTTAGGTGTTTTTTGCCTTCTTGGGCTTCATTTTCTATGAAGGCTGCTTCTGTAATTAGCTGCTCGCACAGCGATATTGTGGCTTGGCTTCCAGCTTTCTCCCTTTCAAGGCTTATGGTTTCGTTTAGGCTTTTCTTCCATTCGCCCTTTAGCCTTTCAAGCTGGCTCTGCTGGGCTTGGAGCTGTTCCTCGGCTGTTTTGGCTTCACTTTCAATTTGCCTTAAGAGGGCTAGCTCCTTACCGTGCTTCTCTTCCAAATCTTTTACTATGCTTTCTCTGCGGTTCACCTCAGCCCACGCCAGTTCCCGCTCTAAGAAACGCCTTTTTGCCATCAGCTGCTTCTTCTCTTGGAACCTGTCGTACTGTTCTCTCCAATAGTTAAGCGTCTGCTCCGCCGACTCCAAAAGCTTGTTTATGGACTCTTCTTGGCTTAATATCCGCGTAAGCTTTTTCTGGGCTTCAAGCACGTTTTCACGGTAAGCCTCAAGCCCAACAGCCGCCTCAACCATCCGCAACTTTTCCTGAGGCGTAAGCACAGTGAACTGCTCCACCATGTTCTGATGCATAATAATAAGCATGTTATCCGGGTCAACACCCAGCTTAGCCAAAAGCCTTTCCACGTCCTGCTTTGAAGCAGCCCGATTCTCAAGCTCAAACCAGTACTTGCCATCCCGCCTCAAAACCCGCGTCAAAAAAATTTGGTCCTTATTAAACTTTGGAACAGGACGTTTACCACCCCGCTTAGTATTATCCAATATAAGTGTTACACGGGCTTGATCCTTACCCCAACGGATTAAATCGCTGAGCTTCCTAGAACGTTCAGTGTAAGACTGGCCAAGGGCTACGGAAATAGCCAGCAAAAGCGAGGATTTCCCAGCACCGTTGGGGCCGCAGACCACGTTCACACCGGGTTTAAAGGGCACCCTAGCATACTCGTAGCTCATGAAGTTTTCAAGGATCACCTCGCTAATCAGCATTTGGCTACTTTGCCTCTAACGCCCTTTCCTACTGCAGTATAAAATAGAGGATAAAAACTCTTATTAAACAATTAGGGCAATGCGGATAAAATCCACCTTTTATTTTGACAAATTTGTGAATGGTTAAGGCTTAGTCGCAACAAGCCTTTTCCGCGCTTCCATTTCAAGCATCCACTCTTTCGCCAAATCTTTCGGGAAATCGTCAAACATTTTCTTCAACGTTGATATAGGAAGTTTCCCGAGGGGTTTTTGACAAACGGCACACTTAAGCTTCAAATGGGTTTCTTCAACCGTTAGAAGCGGCATGCGGCAATAGGGGCAGAAAAGCATTCCATCCCTATAAATTGGTGGCTTCAACTTGCTTTTCATCTCAACCCCTCTTTATAGTACCTTATGAGGTGCGCCAACCCCTCTTCTTCAGCCCTCTTCATCAAGTAATCCCAGTCCAATTCTTCCCGCATGTTTAATAGCACGGACATAACGTCGGAAAAGTCAAAAGTGTCTGGTCTCCTAGCCTTCAGCTTGCTTATTATATAATCTTCTGGGCATGGAATAGCCACTAATACGCCGTCGACTTCAACTTTTTTAAGTCTTTTTAGGGATTCTCGGCTTAAACCAGCGGTACTTAAATGGAGAAGAATATCCACTCCCGATTTTGTTATGTTGTCAATAAACTTCATCACCATTTTTCCATTGTAATATAAGGTGTATCTCTTTGCTAAAGCTTTTAGTAACCTCTCCTTAGAAACACGTGAAATAAGCACAATATCTATGTCCGCCGAGGTTCTTGGTCTACCATAAAAATGCACTGGCAACGCGCCAATAACCACATACCTTATTCTATGCTTTCCAAGCCTTTCAACTAGGTCCTTTAGACAAAGCTTAACTTGTTCCGGTATGTAGTTCATAACTATCATTTAGGTTGGCAAATGATATAAATGTTCTAAACATCAAGCGTAAGACTTTAGTCTTTAACTCGTCAATATTACGTTTTTGGCGATGTTTGATGGTTGTTGCTGGCAAGGTTTTTAGGCTTTCAGAATCGCTTTCACTGGATGAGGTTGCTTCTAGGCTTGAGGGCTACCGTGTGGAAGAGCCCTACGAGGAGGGCGACTACAAGTTTACGCTTGTAACCGAGGTTGCGGGGCTTCTGCCAAAACCAGAGGAGAGCATGCTTAGGGGCGTTTACTCCCATGATTATGTGATTCACGTCTTTCATAGGGGTAAGGTTGCACCCTTGCCCCGCACCGTTGAAGCCCTATTCAGTTTTTCAAAGCTGGAAGACGCCACTTTTCTAACGGTGGTTGAAAAGAAACGTTTAGCCAATTTCATAGCCAACAAACTCAGCGAAATCCTCTTTGACCGGGTTGGCGGCATAGTTGAGGCACGTATCCCGCCAGAAACCCTACGCGAGTTCCACTTGAAAAATCCGGAGGATACGAAAATCACGTTTTTTGATAATGTTGACATTCCAAATGTGAATAAGCTTTCGCTTTATGGACCCGATTTAGTGAACACGTCGCTTTTTGAGGATTACTGCAAGCACGGCGACCTATGGTACATTGTGGCAAGGTCAAGGGAGTACGGCTATGTTGTTGGCATAACCAGAGACGCCTCAGTTACAATATTTAATCTAACGGATAAGGAGAAATACCTAGAATTTGTAACCAAAGAAGTATATCCACTAATCCTAAGGTAGGCAGCGAAAATTACACTTTATGAAACTTTAATAGGGTGATTTTAGAGAATAACTATGCCGAGTGTTGGAGGAAACATATTGAAGTCTAAAAGAAACGCTTTTGGCTACGGCGCTGGCGCCCTCGCACTTCTAGTTATTTCTTTAGGCTTAGCAGCAGTTATCTACAGCGTAAACATCATCCCCTTCGACGTCATCAACCTTCCAGCATGGATTTTTGTTCCTCTTGGTGTTTACACGTTTTTTTACGCTTTTTTCAACCGCAAAGACCCTGTCTATTACCTTGTCTGGGGAGTTATTATGACGTGTATTGGAGTTGTTTCAGCGACTTATGCCGTGGTGCCCCCGCTTCTAGTTCTGGGGATACTCTTAATTATAATCGCTGTCATAGGTATAGCTGCCCACAAGAGGAGTAAATGATGAGCGGAAAAGAGTATTTGGAAAAGGTTCGCGGGGAAAGAAGCCTTCTAGAGAGGATAATGGGCTACATCCCCGGTTATAGGGGATACAAGGAAAAGGAGCTTCGCAGGGAAAGCGACCGCCTTGTTCGGATGGAAGTTGTAAACAGGCTTAAGGATGCAAAAATGATTTTCAGGAGAAGCTTTGCAAACCCGACTGTTACCCAGAGGCTTTCCGGAGAGGACACATACAGGTATGATGCGCTTTTATCACGTCTTGACAGGGTAACCCAAAGGATAGATAGGGCTGTTGCCGGTTATGCTGGAATGTTTGACGCCGTTAAAGTGCGGGAGGACAAGCTTGACCAGGTTCTTCAAGCTGATGCAAGCCTCATTGAGAAGGCTGAATCCATAAGGTTGAATGTGGAAAAACTTGTCCAGATGGAGGTTGGTGGAAGCGAATGGAGGCAAGCCATAGACGATTTAACATCAAAGGTTGAGGAGTTGGATAGGCTGATTGACCAGAGAGCCGAGATTTTAAGGGGACTGCAAGGTTAGAAGGAGGTGAAATTTGAATGCCTAAAGTTATAGAGTGGACTGGTGCAAGGGAAGGAGACATAGTTTGGAAATATCCCAATGAAGAGATAGCCTGGGGAGACAACCTAATAGTCCACGAGTATGAAGCCGCGGTTTTCTTCAGAGATGGAAAAGCCTACGACGTTTTTAGGGCTGGACGCCACGTTTTGACAACGGCGAACCTTCCACTTCTAACAAAAGTCTTGTCTAAAATTGCCGGTTTTGAAAAGGTTCCCTTCAGATGCACTGTGGTCTTTGTATCCCTAAAACAGTTTCAGGGAAGGTTTGGAGCTCAAAGCCAGACGAAGGAGCTTGCCCCAATAAAGTTCTTTGGAAGTTTCTGGTTCAGGGTTGAGGAGCCAAACCTCTTCGTCAACGAAGTGGTGGGCGGACAAGGAGTCTTCACAACCGATAAGCTTCAGGATTTTTTGAGGGGTTACTTCAACGAGAGGCTCATTGACACTTTAAGTCAGTACTCCCTTGCAGAAGTTTACGGCAAACTGGACGAAACAAGCCTTTTGGCTAAAAACGCGCTTTTCGACGCCCTTTCAAGGATAGGCCTAGAGCTGATAGACGTTAAATTTGAGGGAATTGACACAACGCCTGAATGGAGAGATAGGCTATTCTACGTGAAAACTGGTGTTGCAGCAACTGATGTTCTAAGGATGGAGACCGTCCAAAAATCAGCTGAAAGCCTATCAAAAAGCCCAGGAGCAGCTGTAGGAGCTGGGGCGGTGATCCTTCCACAAGTTCTTCAGCCAGCAGCACCAACACCCGCGGTGCCTATGGTACTATGTCCGAAATGTAATTTCCAAAATCCACAGACGGCAAAGTTCTGCAGCAACTGTGGCGCGCCGCTACAACAGCCAGTTGGTGGAGTCACCTGTCCCAAATGTGGAACATCAAACCCTGCTGGAGCCAAGTTCTGCCTAAACTGTGGAAGCCCACTGCAGTCAACGGCCAAATGTCCAAAGTGTGGAAGCGAGGTTCAAGCTGGAGCTAAATTCTGTCCAAACTGCGGAGAAAAACTCGCCTAAACCTTTTCTTCTCCTTTTCTTTGCCCTTTAATTTTAAAGGCATTTATATTTGAAGTTTAAGCCTTAACCCAGCAGTTATCGTTAAGGGTTGGATGTGGGCGAGCGTCATTTCCTTGGAAAGCTTTTGGAAGTCATCGTCAATTATGCATTCAAAGGGTTGTGGTGCACATCTTTCAAAACATAGCTCACATGGCTTAATGTTTAACTCTGCTATTTGAATAATCTTCGTTTCATGTTGGGAAACATCCTTTAACATCTCTCTGACCAGCAGATAAGAATTTCCGTCCTTCCTATTTGAGCCGACTATCCCTAAAATTCTCATCTAATCACCATGGCTAAATTTTCTTTGATACCGTAGAAAAGTTTTCCTAAGTTTTTTATGTTAAAATCAGCCTAATTATTCGCGTGTAGGAGGCTAAAATTTTGGAAGCCTATATTCTGATTAATGCTGAGCCGGGAATGATTTGGGATGTTGCTGAGGCTGCCTTAAAAATTGATGGTGTCAAGATGGCCCATGCGGTTACAGGACAGTTTGACGCTGTCGTCTACGTTGAATTTGCAAAGGTTGAGGAGCTTGGCAAAATTATCGAGAAGGTTCAGCATATTAAGGGTGTACGCCGCACACAAACTTTGATTGCTGTTCCCCCTCCAATCAGAAAATAGCCCGCTATGGAATTAGATGAATCCAATCCAGCTGCCTAAAGCTTCGCCGAAATACGCGAGAAGCATGAAAACCATAAACCTAGGCGTGAAGCTTAAAACCAAGAATGTTCGGATGTTCGCCCTTAAAAGGCCGCATATTAACGCTAGAAACTCCACGGGCAAGATTGGGATGGCTCCAAAAAAGACGTAAAGGATCCAGCCCCGCCTATTCCATAAAAGCGTAGTTGCTTCAAGTTCTTCCGCTTTCATCTTCCTTACAATGTATGGTCTTCCAAGGCGGTAAGCAAGAAAGTAGTTGACTGTCATCCCTATTGTGAAACCCGCAGCGGCTGTTAGGGCGAGCAAGGCTGGATTAAGTCCGAAGGATGCTGCGGCTACCACGAGGGCTGGGCTTCCGAGAGGCAGTATTGTTCCAGCAATTATTGTTGCGAAGAAGATTCCCACTAAACCATAATCCTTCACAAGGTTTTTTGCATCCAAAAAAGCTTGAATGTTGCCAACATTTAAAACTTTAAAGACTAAGATTACCGTTAAGCCTATGATAAGTAGGATTAACCCATAGACTATGGATGATTTAACCCATGAAATTTTTAACGCGTCCACTTCTTCTTGGCTAGTTTTGTATTCTCTTTTCAATAGTCTATTCCCTTTCTGGCGAGACAGCCCTTTCTGTATGGATGCTTAACCTCCCTCATTTCCGTTACGAGATCCGCCGCCTCTATTATCTCGTTTGGCGCATATCGCCCGGTTAAAACGAGCTCCACATGTTTTGGCTTGTTTCTGATGAGTTCTAAAACTTTTTCTAGGCTTATGAGGTTGAGGTTTAAAGCCACGTTAATCTCGTCCAGTATAACCAAGTCGTGTTCGCCGCTCTCCACAACTTTTTTCGCAAGGGCGAAAGCCTCCTCGGCAAGTTCCACGTCCACCCTGTCTGGAGGCTTTCTGGTTACGAATTGGCCTCTTCCAAAAGCCTTCAAAGTGAGGTTTGGCAGCTTGTCAACTATGTATAGTTCGCCATAGTCGAAGCCCCCTTTGATGAATTGAACTATGTAGACTTTTAGGCCCCTTCCTATGGCCCTTAAGGCTAGTCCAAAGGCGGCTGAGGTTTTGCCTTTCCCGTCTCCGGTGTATACTTGCACAAGTCCCTTTTCAAGTTTTGACATATTTTACTCCAACTCTTGGTTTAGGAGTTTTTCAGCGGCTGTTGCCGGGTCTATTTCTCTATTAACGATTTGTTGAAGAACTTTTTCAAACCTTCTTTCCCTTTTCAGCTTCTCTATTATCGAGCTTGTAACTTTGTCTCTTATGGCCTCTATTAGCTCAGCCTCAGCCTTCTCCCAGCTTTTTTTGTGCCCCAACTCCTTTTGTAAAAACTGTCTGTGCTCCTCTATTTTCTCTAACAGTTGGGGAACGCCTTCACCGGTGAGGGCGACGGTCTTCACAATAGGCGGGTTCCAAGCTTTCTCCCTTTCGTCTAATTGAAGCATTGCTTGTATATCTATAACGGCTTTGTCCGCGTTTTCCCTATCAGCCTTGTTAACCACAAATATGTCAGCTATCTCCATCAACCCAGCCTTAATGGCTTGTATTTCATCGCCCAGTCCAGGCGCGTGCATAACAATTATTGTTTGGGCAACTTTAACTATTTCTACTTCCGACTGGCCAGCGCCGACTGTTTCAACTATTATTACGTCTTTTCCAGCAGCGTCAAGAATTTTCACGGCGTCTTTTGTGGTTTTGGCTATGCCTCCAGGGTTGTTGCGGGTTGCCATACTTCGAATGAAAACGCCTTCATCGGTGCTTAACTCTTGCATTCGAATTCTATCGCCCAAGAAGGCTCCGCCAGTGAAGGGACTTGTTGGGTCTACGGCTACCACGCCTACTGTTTTGCCCCTTCGCCTATACTCACGAACCATTTTCTCGATGAGGGTGCTTTTTCCAGCGCCGCCTGGTCCAGTTAAGCCTATTATATGGGCTTTTCCAGTGTGGGGGTAGATTGAGGCTATAAGCCTCTGCGCTTCTTCTTGATTGTTTTCCACTATGGTTATGGCTTTGGCTATGCTTCTTTTTTCTCCGGCGAGCACGCCTTTTACTAGCTCTTCAACCCTTGACAAAGTTTTTACTCTTCTCTAAGCCCTTTTCGGCGCGTTTTCCAACACATACTTTACGATTTTCTCGGTGGGAGTTCCCGGTCCAAAAACTTCTTTTATCCCTATTTTCTTAAGCTCCGGAATGTCTTCTTCTGGGATTATGCCTCCGGCGAACACTAGAACATCCGTTAAGCCCTTCTGTTTGAGCAGCTCCATTATCCTTGGGAACAGGGCCATGTGGGCACCCGATAAAATGCTTAAGCCTATTACATCTACATCCTCTTGTAAGGCGGTTTCAACAATTTGTTCTGGGGTTTGCCTTAACCCAGTGTAGATTACCTCCATCCCCGCGTCTCTTAATGCTCTGGCCACAACTTTTGCTCCTCTATCGTGACTGTCCAGTCCTGGTTTAGCTATTAAAACCCTAATTTTTCTTCCACTCTGCATTTGCATCCTCTCCATTAGATTATGATTAGCTCTTTATATTCTCCGTAAACCTTTCGCAAAACATCCATAATTTCGCCTAATGTGGCGTAGGCTTTAACAGCCTCAATTATTGTTGGCATGAGATTCTCGTCCCTTTCGGCTGCGTAATGGAGTTTTTCCAGCACTTCTTTCACTTTTCTGTTGTCGCGTTCCCTCTTTAACTTTTGCAGTCTCTCTATCTGCTTCTTTTCCACGCTTGGGTCTACTCTTAGAAGTTTTACTGGGCATTCTTCGCCTTCAATAGCGTATTCGTTTACGCCGACTAATATGCGCTTTTTCTCCTCTATCTCCTTCTGATATCTATAGGCGCTTTCAGCTATCTCTTTCTGGAAGAAGCCCTTCTCTATGGCTGGAATTACTCCTCCCATGTCGTCTATTTTTTGGATGTATTCCATGGCTTTCTCCTCCATCTCGTTTGTTAAAGCCTCCACATAATAGGAGCCCGCCAATGGGTCAACGGTGTTTGCCACCCCGCTTTCGTAGGCTATTATTTGCTGGGTTCTAAGGGCCACCCGCACAGACTCTTCTGTTGGCAAGCATAAAGCCTCGTCAAAAGAGTTTGTATGCAGCGATTGGGTTCCGCCGAGCACAGCGGCTAAAGCCTGAATTGTTGTTCGGACAATGTTGTTTAAAGGCTGCTGGGCAGTTAATGTGCATCCGGATGTTTGAACGTGCATGCGCATCCACATAGACCTCGGGTTTTTGGCGTGAAAACGCTCCTTCATTAACCTAGCCCATAAGCGTCTGGCAGCGCGGAATTTGGCAATTTCCTCGAAGAAATCGTTGTGGGATGCAAAGAAAAATGACAAGCGTGGAGCAAACTCGTCCACCTTTAAGCCCCGCTTTAGGGTTTCCTCCACATAGGCTATTCCATCATATAAGGTGAAGGCCAACTCTTGAACCGCTGTGGCTCCCGCCTCTCGAATGTGGTAGCCGCTAATGCTTATAGGGTTCCATTTTGGCAGATGCCTAGCACAGTATTCTATGACGTCCACTGAAAGCTTCAATGATGGTTTAGGCGGGAAAATGCAGAGTTTCTGGGCGAAAAACTCCTTCAAGTTGTCGTTCTGCGTTGTGCCGCCAAGCTTTTCTCTTGGAACACCTTGCTTATCGCCTACTGCGATATACATGGCAAGCAGAACAGAAGCCGGACCATTTATCGTCATGGAAGTTGTAACCTTGTCTAATGGTATGCCGTCGAAAAGGACCTCCATATCCTGCAAAGATGAGATGGCTACACCGCAGACGCCCACCTCGCCACTAGCCATGGGATGGTCAGAATCGTAGCCCATTATTGTTGGGTAGTCAAAGGCCGTGCTTAACCCCGTTTCGCCCTCGCTCAGCAAATACTTAAACCGTTTGTTGGTGTCTTCCGCGGTGCCATAACCAGCGAACATGCGCATAGTCCACAGGCGGCCGCGGTACATGGTTGCATGCAAACCCCGCGTGAATGGGTATTCGCCTGGAAACCCCAAATCCCTCATGTAATCCAAGTCTTTGATGTCTTCCGGCGTGTATAACCCCTTAATTGTCATGCCAGAATGGTTCTTGAACTCTCTTTGGCGTTCTGGACACTGTTTAATCCAGTTTGGAAGTGTTGACTTTTCCCAGCGTTCCCTTTCCTTGGCTATCTCCTCAATTTTCTGCTTATCAAACATGCCGCGTTAACCCCAAAGGCTGGTTTTGACTTAAATATTGATGTCAAGCCTAAAAAGTTATTTCTCAACAAATCATAGAAACAATCCTTTAAGGTGAAGTTTAAATGGCCAAGAGCTTGGGTTTTTCAACAAAGGCTGTTCGTGGCGGAGAAAAACCCGACGGCATGGGAGCCGTTGCCACGCCGATTTACGAAACTTCTGTTTTCGCCTTCACAAACACAAAAGGGTTAATTGATGTTATAAGCGAAAGGGCTGAAGGCTACCTATACACAAGATATGACAACCCCACCGTGCGGGCTGTTGAAAGGAAAATGGCGATTTTAGAAGGATCGGAAGATGCCGCAGCTTTTTCTTCTGGGATGGCGGCGATTACAACAACCGTTTTAACCATGGTTTCTAAAGGAGACCATGTTGTGGCTTCAATGGACCTTTATGGTGGAACTTTAACCTTCTTCCAAGAAGTTTTGCCAAAATTCGATATAAAGGTAAGCCTTGTCGATGCCACCAGCCTTGAAGAGGTCAAAGAAGCCATACAAGAGAACACGCGGTTAA
>Ga0185307_1000438_pt1 | contig 26500 bp, 30 predicted proteins | sample LHCtaG_FD_128010 | JGI IMG/M metagenome (GOLD analysis project Ga0185307, IMG submission 128010) | Hot spring microbial communities from Little Hot Creek, USA to study Microbial Dark Matter (Phase II) - LHC4sed_matched (SPADES... | ecosystem: Environmental > Aquatic > Thermal springs > Hot... | reverse complement strand
GGCTATGAGCCTCCTAACAATCCTGGAAGGCTTAACGTTAACCCTCTCGCTAAATTTCCTAACCCACTTCCAAACAGCAGTCTTAGAAACCCTCTGTATCTCTGAAAGAGCCCTAGCAGCCCTCCTAAGGCTTGAGAGCTGAATATGGAATGCTAAGCCCAGAATCTTAAGCTCCAATGGAACCTTGTTCCTCTCAAAAACACCCAAGCCCTCAACCAAAGACTTAATACTCAACATAAGAGAAACTCAAACTGGACGACATATAAACCTTAAGTTGCCACGTCCACGCCACGCTACGAAAATATTTTAGGTTAAGAGAAAAACTTAATGGATTGATAGTTAAGGCGTTTCCTCCCTCCTTTTATCTTCAGCAACAGCCTCAACAATATCCGACTTTAATGTTGGATAACAGTTAATTATCTTCGCGGTTTAGTTGCTTAAGATAGTAGTTTGGGTAGTGGTTGCAGTGGGGTCAGATGAGGAGCAATTTTATGTTGTAGATGAGGATGATAATGTTCTTGGACATGCGTCTAGAAGTGAATGCCACAGTAAAGGCTTAATCCATAGATCCGTCCACGTGATAGTTGTGAATGATAAAGGCGAAGTCTTTCTACAGAAGCGCTCAATGAAGAAGGATCTTTATCCAGGGTACTATACTTGCTCAGCAACCGGGCATGTGGAGTATGGTGAGAGCTACGAGGAGGCTGCTAGAAGAGAGTTGATGGAAGAGCTGGGAATAGAAGCTTCGCTAAAAAAGATATGCAAGTTTAGGTGCTTCTCAGATGTTGAGCGGGAGATAACAGCTCTATTCGTCTGCAGCCACAACGGGCCATTTAGACTTAATAGTGATGAAGTATCTGGGGGAGAATTTGTAAGTTCAGATGGCATCCGGAAAATATTGGAGAGCGGAGAGAAGAAGTTTGCTTACGGCGCAGTCTTGGCTCTGAAGGTTTTCTTAAAGCACGTTGAGGGAAGCCATATTAGCGGCTTCTCTTCTCAGCCATAAGCACTCTATATCCGCTTTCCCTTGCAAGAACCTTGAAGCCTCCGAAAGTCTTCTCGAACACTTGCTTAAGTCTCTCTCTACCAATTTTAGACTTAACAACAATCTGGAGTGTTGCCCCCTCACACATGTATTTTGGGGCATCAGCTATTATAGCCTCAACAATATCTATTCCAGCGCTTATCGGTGGATTAGATAGGATACAGCTAAAACTCAAGTCTTTAACAGGTTCATATAGGCTCCCGCGTTTAACTTCAGCATTAGATATGCCATTAACCTTGATATTTCTCTTAGCAAGTTTAACTGCCCGTTCATTAACGTCAACCATAACTACGTGTAGATTTGGGTTTAATGCCGCGGCAACTATGCCAATCGCGCCGTAACCGCATCCAACATCTAGAACATAGCCCCTCTCCGGCAGAATCATATTTTCTATTAGAACCTTTGTTCCAAGATCTATGCGCCTCTTAGAGAAGACCCCACTTGAAGTATAGAATCGAAAATGTCTTCCACGCAGATATACATTTATCAATCTAAGCTTGAGTTTAGAGATGGGCTTTGAGGTAAAATAGTGCTCCACCACATATGTTCACCAAACCGAAAATTCAGGCTATTCCTTTATAGCTCCAAGTATCAGCGCTAGCAGAGCCATGCGCGTGACTAAACCGTTCTTAACCTGGTGAAAATATCTGGCGAAAGGCGTTGAGTCAACTTCAGTCGATATTTCATCAACCCTGGGGAGTGGATGGAGAATTATTAAGTCTTTCTTAGCTTTTCTAAGAATGTTTAAGTCAATTCTATACGAGCCCTTAACTTTAGCGTATTCAGCGGCATCAGGAAACCTCTCTTTTTGGATTCGTGTTACATAAAGAATGTCTACTTCTGGGAGAACCTCCTCTATGCTTGTATGCTCGGATACATCAACTCGGCTCCTTATGTCATTTAGAACCTCGCTGCGCATCCTCAGCGGCTCAGGGGAAACAAGAATCAACTTAACATCATAGAGCGATAACGCATAGGCAAGTGAATGAACAGTTCTACCATACTTTAAATCTCCCATAAGCGCTATTGTTAAACCGTCAATTTTCCCCCTCTCCTCAAGAATCGTATATAAATCTAGGAGGGCCTGCGTTGGATGTTCCTCGGCGCCTGAACCAGCATTTATAATGGGCGCCTCAGCGTATTCCGCCGCGAAGCGTGCTGCACCCTCAGCTGGATGGCGCAAAACTATTACATCCGCATATTTCTCAATTACACGTACAGTATCGGCTAAATTTTCGCCCTTCTTTATAGAAGATACCTCTGGCTCACTGAAGCCTATTACCGAGCCACCGAGCTTATACATTGCTGTCTCAAAGCTGAGCCTAGTCCTGGTGCTTGGCTCAAAAAACAGCGTAGCCATTATTTTACCCTTAAGCATATCCGAGCTGGCTTTAGCTAGAGGCTCAATCTCTCCAGCAATCTTAAGAATATAATCAATCTCTTCCCTTGTAAAGTCCCTAATCGAAATAATATCTCTCCCAACAAAGTCTGCCGCGCTAATCATCTCCAAAATGCACCTCGAAGAGCCAATATATTAAGATCAATAAAAAATTAAGCCTAAGATTTATATATTAGATATCAAATTTGATATCAATGGTGATGCAATGCATAACTGTGATATGCATCCACCGCCCATCCCCCATAAACCATGGAAAAATATGGGAAGACATATCGCCTGCGTTCCAAAAGGCTTCCTGAGATTCCAAGTGCTTAAGCTATTAAGAGAGAAGCCTATGTCTGGGTCGGAGATAATGGAGGCAATTGAGAAAGAGGCTCTCGGCTTATGGAGGCCTAGCCCAGGATCAATTTATCCACTCCTAGCTTGGCTGCAGGATAAGGGTTATATTAAGGAGGTTCCGAGTGGAGAAGGCGGTATAAGGCGATACACTATAACCGAGCAAGGTATAAAGATGCTTGACGAGCAAATTAAAATGCAGGAAAAAATGAGAAAGATGGCTTTCTTCGCGCCATTTGTTATGTGGGCCGTTCATCCAAGAATGAGGGTTGATGAATTGCAGGCTTCTTTAAGGAGAGTCATTGTTTCCTTAATGGATTTGAGGGAAGCTCTTGAGGAGAAATTTGAAGAGCAAGCTCTCAAAGAGGCTATTGAAGTCTTAAATAACACCGCTAAGAGTATTGAGGAGATCGCAAGAAGAACTAAAAGAGAAATAAGCCGTTGACCTACGAAAAAAGCAAAACGTTAATAATTAAATTGAAGTATAAGTCTCTTCATGTAGTGGAGGTTTAATGCAATGAGGAGACTTCTTGTAATAACACATTCAGCCGGGTTCAAACACGGTTATTTGCCGGTTGCCGAAGAGATTTTAAAGAAAATTGGGGAGGAATCTGGAAAGTTTGAAGTCACCGCGACAGATGAATGCAACCTCTTAAACCGCGAGGACTTAAAAAGCTTCGATGCTATACTATTTGCAACAACTGGCGAGCTACCGGTATCCGACGAGCAGAAAATGGGCTTCATAAATGCTATTAAAAGCGGGAAGGGCTTCATAGGGGTACATAACGCCGCAGACACATTCTATAAGTTCCCAGAGTATGGGAGAATGCTCGGCGGATACTTCCACAGCCATCCCTGGACTCAGGAAATTATAGTTATAGTGGAGGATGGAAATCATCCAGCTACAAGCCACTTACCAAAAAAGTTCATCGTTAAAGAGGAGGTTTACACATTCAGAGATTGGTCTCGGGATAAAACGCATGTTTTAATGAGCTTGGATAATAGCTCCGTTGACTTAAGCAAGGGAACCAGACCCGATAATGATTATGCGCTCTGCTGGTGTCACAATTACGGTGAGGGGAGAGTTTTCTATACAGCATTTGGGCACTTCAAGGAAATATGGTATGAAAAGTGGTTTCAAATCCACTTGTTGAATGGCATATTATGGGCTATGAAGTGCCTTTAAGAATTTAGTTGATTACTCTCCCCAGTCTATTTTTAAATGCTCAGTTAACTTTTCCCTCAATATTCTCACCAGCTCTGGGTCATTCCTCAAATATATGTCCGGAATATTAAGTACAATAACCTTGTCTTTTACCTCGGGTTTTAGGGTCAGTATAGCGTCTTTATGATAATCCTCCATGACAAATATTATGTCAGCCCAATCAATGAGATCCATTGTTATCCTTCTTCGGGCGCTAGGCCATATGCCAGCCGATTTAACTTCAAACCCTCCCCTTTCCTTTAGCAGAGACTCAGCTGTTGGGCTTCGATCAATATTGGCTGTACACACGAAGAGAACACGCTTAATCCTTTCCATTTTAGGCTCATCTCCAAATAAACTGGACGTTGACCATCAATTCCCTTCCTTATCTCAGAGACTTATGCGTTGCCCAATTTAATTTTGTCGGCTACAGAAAAAAACTTTTCTTCAGATCTTAAAGTCTTGCTTGACGCATTGCCTGGAGCGATATGTTTTCTAGACCATTTTTAGGGAAGGCTTATATTTCTTAAAACCAATATATCATCGGTGTGTTCTCATGAGCGTTGAGGGAGCAATGCGTGAGATTAGATCCATAGAGGGTCTTATTGGACCATACGAGTATGAGGCTTATGAGGCGAGGAGGGTTCTCACGACACTAAGAGATCTAAAAGATGCTTTGGGAAAAATGGATAAGGAGAGAATAAAGCGGGTTATTAATGAGATTTCAGGTTTAGAGGGTTTGGCGGCACCGTACCGAGGATACGGCTTTGTTGAAGAAGCTCTGCTTCACGCCAAGAACTTGCTCAATGAACTTAAAAAGATTGTCGGCGAGTAACTTAAGCGCGCATTTACTCCAAGCCTTTTATCTTTTTTATTAGCCAAACAATCTTTTTAGCGAAGTTCCTAGCTGTTTTTAATCCTTCCTCATCCCTTAGAACATCACCCTTATCTCTTCCGAAGGCTATATTCCAATATGTTGACCCTGGGACAATCATCCCTTGATGGAGAAAGAAGAATAATAGCTGCGCGAAAGTAAAGTTTTGGCCGGCTCTTCTGGCGACAACCAATGGCCCGCCAACCTTGTTCTCGAAGACGCGGCCTCTGGCAATAGAGACATATCCAGCTCTATCGATTAAGGCCATAATCTGCGGTGCTGCTGAGCTGAAGTAGACTGGAGATGCCAATATTATGCCGTCGGCATCAACCATCTTATTAAATATTTCTTGGAAGTCATCTTTGATGCGGCATTCTTTTGTCTCCCTACATGTGAGACATGCCTCGCATGGCTTAATCTCCTTGCCAGCTAACCTTATTAGCTCGACTTGAGCTCCCTCTTTTTCAGCTGCCCTCAATGCCTCCATGACAAGTAACTCTGTGTTACCTCCAACTCTAGGGCTCCCAACTATCCCTATTATACGTATCATAATTACCCCCATATGTTAATAGACTTGATTTCCTCTTAATTCCTAGACCAATTATTAATTTTTTTCCTACACATCTCACAGAAAATACGCGTTTTCCTGTCAGTCATACCTATGTGTAGTGAAAAATGCATGACGCAAAATGGATTGGAACAATGCTTTAAGCCAAGCGTATGGCCTAGCTCATGAACAGCCTCTTTGACAGCTCTTTCTACAAAAAGATTATTGTCTGGATGCTCGCCATAAAAATCCGGTCTAAGCCTAAATAGCGAAATTATGGCAGCTCTACCTGGGCACTGTGCTTCTCCAAATATAAAGTTCATTCTAGGAGCATAAATATCAACGTTGGTGACCCCCAATACTATACAGTTTTCTCCGCTTTTCTCAGTTAACTCTAGGGCATACTCTGATATTTTATTGAGGAGCGGCTCTGAAAGATACTGCTCCCTTAGGCGGTTATAGGCTTCTTTAGATAGCAATATTACTTCATCCATAATCTTACATGTCCCCATGCCGAATATCTCATCTACACCCTTCGCAATAGATTCTAAAATTTCTCTATCAACGGGGCCAACTCTAATTATATAAATTCTCATCGCCCCTCATCCTAATACCACATTATATTACAAATTTTTCCCCTGAATCTGGAGCCTTAGCCTCTAAGCCTACTTCCCCCTTAATCCACTTAGCAAATTTCTGGCAATTTCCCTCAGCGCCATGAATTGTGAAGACTATGGGGTCACCCTTAAGCATTTTAATGGTCTCTTTAAGCTCCTTTGCTCCACAGTGAGATGAGAAGTCAAAAAAGCCAACTTTAGCCTTAATTTTGCGAACCTTTCCATCTATAACGCATTTACCCGTCTCAAGCAGTTCGCGACCAGGCGTCCCAGGAATCTGATATCCAACTAGGAAAATAGCGTTTTTAGACTTTTTCCCAACTAGCTGAACATAATATGACGCCGGCCCACCCTTAAGCATTCCAGCAGGCGCTATTATGACGCCAGGTCTCTTCGCAGCCCTCTTACGCTCCCTCCAATCCTCAACCCAGCTAACCATGTGCATAGCATCCATGAAGAGATTCGGATCCTTAAGAAACTCAAGGTGGCTCATTAATATCCTGCTGGCTTCACGTGCCATGCCATCTATAACAGCCGGGTGTTCAAAGTGGTGTGCTGCCAAGATACACGCTATCTCTTGTGCTCTACCAACGCTGAAGGCGGGCACAAGAACTGTACCGCCAGACTCAACAACCTCATTAACGTCATTGACAAACTTTTCTTCAAGAAACTTGCGTTCTGTATGATCCTCATTGGCGTAAGTGCTCTCAATTATAACTGCGTCAAGTTCACCGTAGTTTTGATCCGCCCTTGGGAGGAGTCTAGTTTCTATCGTGTTGAAGTCGCTTGTATATAGTAGACGTTTACCCTCAGCCTCAATTAAAACTGAGGCGCCGCCTGGAAGATGCCCCGAGTTCAGCAGCTGAAACCTTATATCTCCTACTTTAACCTCCTCCCTATAATTAACGCTTATGTAACTCCTGATCATCGAGTTTAACTCTATATACTCGAACGGCAGATAGTAGCCTGATAAGTGAATGAAATCTTTAATTAAGAGTGTTGTTAGATCAAAGTTTAACTCTATTCCATAGACTGGTTTTCTCTCACTGATGTGGAATATTGGTATTGCACCCGAGTGGTCGAGGTGGCTGTGTGTTGCTATTATAGCGTCAACTTCCTTCGGCGGTATATGCATTGGGAAGCCAGGTGCATGGTTAAGCATTACGCCATAATCAAGTATTATCTGAGTCTTACTGGTCTTCACGGCTACAGCTGCTCTGCCAACTTCCTTAGCTCCGCCTAAAAACTTTATCTCCACTAGCAGTCTCCACCATTACCTCTCATGAAATAATATTTAATATTTTTTAACTTCCATTAATATTTTTAGAGCGGAAATATTAACTTTTCCTGCTCTGAGGATCCCCTAAGTCGTGGGGGCGCACCTGCCAACCCCTCGAATATAGCGTAGAGTGTATTAGCGTTAAGTTGCCCAGCGAAAAAGCGTTAGAGCTCTATATGTAATCCCACCTAAAACTATTGCGAAGATTATTTCGAATACTGTTATTGAAAGAGCATTTTTCCATCCGACTTCCTTGACTAATGCTGCAATAGTTGATATGCATGGTATATAGAACATTGCCACTATTGTGAAAACGACCATTTGGGTAGGCGTTAAGACGCTGGAGAAATCTATTGTTCCAAGTAGAGCTGAGAGCATTATCAACGTTAGTTCCTTCCTTAACACGCCGAAAATCAATGATATGCCTGTAATAGCTGGTAACCCTAGCCACGCGACAGTTATTGGGCTGAGCGCCGCCGAAATTGCATTCAATAAACCTAGAATCTCTATTAATTCAATGAGGAAGCTTCCAGCAATTATCAGCGGAAACGCTATCTTAATAAACTCAAGTAGCCTGAACCATGTTTGCCTAAGAACCGTTTTAATATGTGGAATCCTATAGGTAGGCATCTCCATGATTAGGGCCGTAGGCTCACCTGGGAGGGCTTTAAAGACTAGTCTTCCAAGCAGGAAGACGACTATTAGATCGAAGATATATAATGCTAAAGCCCACCCTATGCCCAAATACTGGCCGACGAGCCCGAGGATTATAACTGTCCGCGCAGCGCAGGGAATAAGGGTTGTCACAAAAACTGCGAGAAGCCTTTCCCTCTCAGTCTCCATTATTCTACAGCCCAAGCATGCCGGAACATTACATCCATAGCTAAGCATTATTGGTATAAAGGCTTTCCCATGCAACCCCATTTTATGCATAAATGTATCCATTAGGAAGGCTATTCGAGCCAGATAGCCGGAATCTTCTAGAATATACAGGATTATATAGAATGGAGCTATATATGGAAGTGCAATTGTGACGCCAGCAATAACTCCCTCTATAATGCTCCATATTAATGACCTTGCGGCTCCATCTCTAAAAACATCGTTGATGATGGGCTTAAAACTGTAAAGTACGTCGCTTAATAGTTCTGAAATATATCCTCCAAAAATAAAAACAGTGTAAAATGTGGAGAGCAGAGTGAGGATCATTATTGGATAGCCTAAAACTTTATGGGTTGTTAAATCATGAAGCTTCTCCTCAGTCGACGGCTTCAGAGGGGGCACAATCTTCTGAACCTCTCTGACAATACAGGAAGCCCTCTCATATCTCTCGGAAGCTATTACCGATGGACAGGGGTGGCCGTGAATTTCCTCAATTTCAGCGGCAAGATTTTTGGCAGCGGAAACTATTTTGGGATTTATTTTCAATATTTCTTCCTCGATCTCCTTGTCTCCCTCAAGTAGCTTAATCGCTGCATAACGGGGTGGATAATGATACTTGAGCTGCTTAATCATCTCTGTAAGTTTAAATATTCTTTCCTCAATCTCCCTCCCATACTTTATCTCTGTCCGTCTCATTTGCCCCTTCTCAGCAACCTCTATAATTTTGTCTAAAAGCTGTGTGAGCCCCACACCCTTTATTGCGATTGTAGGCACAACTGGGATTCCCAAAAGTTTCTCCAGCTTCTCCACGTCAATTGATATACCCTTCTTCCTCGCGATATCCATTTGATTTAGCACCATCACCACTGGGGCTTCAAGTTCCAGTAATTGTAGGGTGAAGAACAGGTTTCGTTCGAGAACCGAAGCGTCAACTACATTCACTACGACGTCGGGTTTTTCAACGGCAATATATCTCCGCGAGATAAGTTCCTCTAAAGAGTATGTTGACAACGAATATATTCCAGGCAGATCGATTATGTCAATAGTATAACCTTTATAGTGTAGGGTTCCCTCGGCCTTCTCGACGGTTTTACCTGGCCAATTACCAATATGCTGATGTAGACCTGTAAGATGATTAAATATGACGGATTTTCCGACGTTTGCGTTTCCAGCCAAAGCTACAGATATCGTTTTTTTAGACATTTTCTTTCTTCACCACGAAAATTTTCTCAGCTAAGCCTCGGCCTAAAGCTAACCTGGTTCCTCTTACCAAAACCTCCAATGGACCGCGAAATGGAGCCGATTTCACAACCAATATCTCGGTTCCTGGGGTAAGACCCATATCCATTAACCGTTTCTCGAACCCCCATCTATATCCCCTTCCACAGCCTCCCCTTATCGAAGACACTATTCCAACTTCACCCTCCCTCAACCAGGTTAAGGGTACTTCTCGTCGCCCGTTAGACTGCCGTTCCATATATTTACTTCCTCCTTACCCTAATAGAAGAAGTAGAATTGTTAGGACAGGCATGTATACTCCAAGCAGATTTACTTCCTCCTTACCCTAATAGAAGAAGCCATAGACGCGCTGAGCCCATGGCTTCTGTCCCCAACTTTAACGAGAATCAACTCACCGGAAATTTTCATCAAAACTTCTATTGTAGCTCCAGGCACTATCCCCGCTTTAGCGAAATATTCCAGTACATTGTATTCTTCCTCAGTTACTTTGATTATTAAGGCGTTTTCTCCAGGCTCCAAGATAGTTAATGGCTGACTTTCCTCCTCAATAATTCCTCCGCAGTCGGTGGGTATGGGATTTCCATGTGGACAGGTTTTAGGATGCCCCAAAGATTTTTCGAGCCTCTTTACTATATCTCGTGGAAAAGCATGCTCTAGTTTACAGGCAACATCATGCGCTCTTTCCCACTCAACGTGGAGGACATCGGTTAAAAGCCGCTCGCAAAGCCTATGTCTTCTAATAACCTGTAAGGCTACCTTCCTACCTTCCTCCGTTAACCTTACGCCCCTATAAGGTTCATGCACTATATAGCCTCTGCCCTCAAGACGCTCAAGGGTATTAGTAACGGAGCCTGGAACAACTTTTAGAAGTCTAACTAAATCTTTAGTCCGCGCTATACCGTTCCTCTCCTGTAGCTTGTAGATGGCTTCGAGATATTCCTCTGTAGCCTCGGTGAGAGCAGGCTCCTCAATATTTGACATGAATAAAAGTACGACTAATCGTATATTTAACTTTAACTTCATCGAAAATAATTTTAACACAGTATAAAGAATTAAAGAGGCGTCTACTCTAAAAACATATATGGCTGCTTTAATCTTTAAGGTATGCTTTTTCTTTCCAAAACTTCCAGACGACGGAAAAGATGAGGGAAATCTTTCGCTTCATCCCTACGGGGATTCACATAAACATGATGCAGCTTTACGAGAGCATGGTTAAAGAGAGCGGGCAGTAATAGCGCCGCTGTATGATCTGGAATATCTCCTCTGATACAGCGGAATCCCGTAACGACCATTTTGCCTAAAGATGTGTTGACCTCAGATGATTGCCCGAATGAACTATGCCCTAGTGTGGGGAAAACCCTCATTCTCTTAATGTAAGCAGCTTCTAATTTCACTCTCGGAACGAAAATACTGTTCTCTCTTCTTAGAGAAAAACATTAGCTTAAAGATCGATAGTCAATATTTCAACTCCAATTTTTCTCTCAAAAGCATTCTTTATAAGGAGGTCTGCTAGCTTACTGCTCCAAGAACCCTTCTTAAACATAACAACAATTTTATAAGGGGAAATATATTCTAAAATCCTCTCAGCGGCATAGTCTATAACTTCGCCTTCCGGCGGATAGGCATATTCATACTGGTATAGCGGATATACTTCAGACAGCTCAACTGGTATAACTCCGAAAGGTGGAGAATAAAAGCATACGTGAAAACTTTTTGGATCTAAGCCAGCAACTTTTTTGCATGCCAGAGAGCAGAGACTTTTAATGCGCTTTCTCCTACGTAGATCTTTGGTTTCTGTATCCGGTATAAGGAGTAGGGTTGTAGCTCCCTCAGGTGGAGTATATCTTTCCCTTAACCTTTTGGCATGGCGGATCACTTCTGGCCTCGCTAAATCGATTTGAGACCCAAAGAAGAATAAGCCTCTTCTTTTTATGACTGGGCTCATCTTCTCAATATAATCGCTGTAGTCTCGCAGTTTCTTTAGGGCCTGTAGAAGAGATGGATGACTATGCGCCCTCATCTCAACATACTCCCAAAGTCTTCCCTCCAAAATTGCCTGCTTAATTCTCTTAATTTCAGTGAAACAGACGTAGAGGTTGTGTCTGCTGATTTCTGTTTCCCTCTCTATCTTCGGCATCTCCAAGAAATCTTTTAAGCTATGCTTCATGCAGACTGGGCAGGAGCATGGTAGATATTTAAGGTTTTCGAGGCGTATTGTGCCATAATCCATAATATACCGATCTTCCCTAGCAAAAATAGAGTAGGCTGCGGAGTCAAATAAGTCACAGCCCAAAGCAACCGCCAATGAGAACATAAATGGGTGGCCAGCTCCAAATAAGTGGAGCGGCCTCTCAACCGGCGTATTCATCTTAGCCGCAAAGATCATATCGACCAATACGTTGAATAAATATTGCTCCATAACTGGCGTTGGGCTTCCAAGAGCGTGGATATCAAATGGGAGTCTCCCTACTTCTTTAGCTGAATACGTGATTAAGTCTATGTAGCGGCCGCCCTGAATTGGTCCAATCCAAGATATGTCTTCCCGCGTCTTCAATTCCATAAACTCTTTTGCCCGCTTAAGGGTCTCTTCAACAGTATATTTTGCATATTCAAATGTAGTATTCCATCCAGTTGGCAGATCTAAGATAGTTGCAATATCTGAGCCTATATCTTCCTGGTATTTTATGATTTCTTCATTTGTAATGTTTACTTCACCGTATTCGAGAATCTGATAGGCTCCGGAGTCGGTTGCAATAACCCCTGGAAAATCTAAAAGTCTGTGGACTCCTAGTTTCCTCGCTTCTTCACCAAAATTTTTCTTTATAATGTAGGCGTTAGTCATCAAAATCTTGCATTCAAATTTCTCCCATAATTCTCTTGGCTCAACAACTTTCTTAACGGGATTTATGACTGGTAGAAAGGCCGGAGTCTCTATAACACCACTCTTCGTCCTAAGCTTACCAATTCTGGCAAGGAGGTCTCTATATTGTATCTCGAATTCAATCATATATCCGATGCACCACGACGCTTAATTATAGCTTCAGCCAATAGTTTCTCTGAATAAATGAATTTAAAAACAGTGAATTTGGTGGTGCAATAAATAGTTGACTCTCGCAGTGAAAATGTATGAGAGGCCGGAATTAAACGATCCAGTCTTAGTGGAGGGTTTACCGGGGATAGGGCTTGTAGCCAATATAGCCGTTGCCTTCCTCATAAAAAAGCTTAATGCAAAGATATTCTGTGAGATAAGATCATCATATTTCCATGACATAGCGGTTACTGATTCAAAGGGGCTCTTAACGTACCCGGTCAACAACCTCTATTATTACAGGGGGAGGGGAGATGAACGGGATTTAATACTGCTGTATGGGAACACTCAGGCATTAACTAATCGCGGGCAATATGAACTCTGCAGTTATATACTTGATGTCGCCGAGAGTCTTGGATGCAAGCTAGTTATAACTCTCGGAGGCTATAGGCCTGGGAGAGCCGTCGCTAGGCCAAAAATATATTTTGCTGCATCAGACCATGAAATTGCGAAGATCGCGAGGGATCTACATGCAGAGCCCTTAACAATAAACATCTTTGGTGTAGCTGGTCTCTTAATAGGCATGTGTAAGCTACGTGGCATTAAAGGTCTCTGTTTTCTTTCAGAGACTCCTGGAACCTACCCTGATAAGGAGGCAGCTATTGAATTGCTAAAGGTCTTATCCAGTATACTGAAGATCAAAATAGATCCGGGCGAAATCGGAGATATAAAGGAACTGATAAGTGCGTTATCGCCGTTTGATTTCGGCGCCCTAACTAAAAAGAGAATGGAGAGAGCTAGACCTGAATGGTCTATTTAAATTTGAAATATAGGGAAGTTTCTCATTGCAAAACTATTTAAGACTGTGGAAGCCTTGGGATAAGCCTATGGAGGGCCTAATGAATCCTTCAATCTGCCTATAGGGCATGGAGAAGAGGTAGCGGACAGCGGCGATGAACATAACATACCCATTTTAAATGGCGCCCAACCCTTCCATCATTCATAATGTTAAGTTCAAAATCATAATCCTCAAGAAAGTCTAGGCTGGGTAGGAGCTCGCCGCGCCTAATAAGCCTCTCATCAAAATGTCTCCAATCCACGGGAGAAAAGATGGTTAAACGGAGAAATTAATTAAGCCAAAAAGCTTAAAAAAATGGGAATTAGTTGTATTGAGACTACAACTGCTCTCTCTTGGTCTCTCGAACAAACTGTTCATATATTTTTTGCACTCTTTCCGCAGCTGGTCCAGTTCCCTCAACGACGCCGTCCTGCGTAACTTTGACTCTATCCATAACCCATATGAAACCTTCTTTCTCATAGAGTTTAACCATCTTTGGAAAGACTCTCTCCAGCCTCTCAGCTAAACTCTTTAAATCGAATGGTCTTTCTATAGACATTATTTCAGATATTCTATTCCCGCTAATTACTATCTTGGGTATGGTTTGCCCTCTATCATCTCTCGCATCTGAAAGACATAAGCTTAGATTGGCAGGATCTATTCCAACAAGCGTTCCCGTATAAATTTTTCCATCAACAGTTGTAACACTAACAATCTTATCGACAAGTGAAGAAATCTCTGAGACAAAACGTCTCTCTGCTACAGACATAACTCCTCTCCCTTTTAAATTAACCTAGACCATTTCTAATTTATTTTTTCACTTCGACATTTATTACCTTTTAATCCCTCAATAGATCTACGTTTAACCTCCTGCTCAAGGACAAGGAAGGTATTTGGAGGGACATCCTCGTAGACTACTATATTTGGGCCAATCCAGCTGTTGCAGCCGACAGATACGCCGGGCATAAATAGGGCTCCGGTACCAGTAGAAACATTATCGCCCATAACAACTCCCATCTTTATTCTACCGGTATCAACTATCTCGCCTTTAATTCTCATTTTAACGGTTTTCCTGTCAAAGCGAAGATTTGCGGATATGAAGCCAGCGCCAAGATTACAACCCTCCCCTATTATGCTATCGCCCACATAGGACAAGTGTTCGACATGAACGCCATCCATTAATATACTGTTCTTAATTTCGCATGAGGAGCCAACCCTAACATTTCTACCGATGCTTGTGTATGGGCGTATGTAGCAGTTAGGACCAATGTCGCTCTCATCACCAATATAGACGGGCCCCTCAATATATGCGCCGGAGCGAATGAGAGCGTTCCTACCAACATAAACCGGGCCCTTAATATGGGCTCCCTCCTCAACTTTTCCTAGAATGCTCGGCTTAATTGAGCTAAGCACTCGAGTATTAGCTTCCAAGAGATCCCAGGGTCTTCCAATGTCAAGCCACTTCTCCTGCGGCACTTCCACAACAAAAACCTCAGCTCCCTCTCCAACCATAAGCCTTAGCGACTCTGTTATCTCCAGCTCGCCTCTCGCAGATGGTTTCGTCCGCCTTATATAGTCAAACACATCAGACGTGAAAACATAGATGCCTGCATTAACTAGGTTACTTGCAACGTCGAGCATCGGCTTCTCTACTATATCAACTAGCTTTCCACACTCCACCTTTAAGACCCCAAAATGCTCGGTTTTCTCAACCCTGACCGCGGCTAAAACCGCTGCTACGCTATCCTTCATGAATGCGTTAACGGTAGATTTTATTACGTCAGGTGATATGAGGAGATCACCGTTAACTACCAAAAAATGTTCATCGACATATTTCTCCGCCGATAATATGGCGGCAGCTGTTCCAAGCATGTTGTCTTGAGGAATATATCTTATTTTAACGCCGTGGCTTGATCCCTCTCCAAAATAGCTCTTGATGACCTCAGCCTTATAATTGACTACTATTAGAATTTCATCTATCTCCGGAGTTTTGAGCGCATTTATAAGATGCTCTAAGATTGGTTTTCCTCCGATAGGTATCATATGTTTTGGGCGGGTATACGTTAAGGGTCTAAGTCTCTGTCCTTCGCCAGCAGCTAATATGACGGTTTTCATCTATGAAATCACGCAGCCAGCAGACTTATTTATCCTTGAAGCCAGAAATCTTCGCTGTTAGCCTTGCAACTCTTCTACCGAATTCCCTGCAGAGATCTTTATCTTCCCCGCTTTCAGGCGCACCTGTAATGGCTAGCCCATAGTGCTTGTCTCCCGGGTTGCCTTGGACTATCATGCCATGAATGAGGAAAGCTTCAATTAGGGAAAGAAGTGTTGTTTCGGCGCCGGTTGCTGTCCCACCAGATGTTGTGAATGCTGCTCCAACTTTCCCCTCAAGCTTACCATGTATTTCAACGCTCTTATCAATAAGGCTCTTTATTTTAGCGCTCATTAAACCATAGTATGTTGGAGAGCCAATGATGATTCCATCGGCCTTTAGAAGATCATCCAAAGTTGCTTCATCAACCTTCTTAACTATACATTTCACTCCCTCAATAGATTTAGCGCCCTCAGATATTAGGAATGCAGCCTTCTCAGTATTTCCTGTCTTTGAATCATAGATTATAAGCAAGTTAACCACATGTACACCTCCAAGCATAATACTATGTTAATTACAACCTATATTTACTTTCATCTCAAATTGGACTGGCTGGGACGCGCCCAGCTGTTATTTTAGTTGTTTGTTTATTTCTTCTTTATGCTTTGTAGGTGGGATGTTAAGGTTTATAATGTTTCAAACTACTTATAGGATACGGTATAGTGGACTCGGCGAAGATTACTGGCTGGCTGAGGGGTTACGTGAGCTATTCATTAACGTGGGCGGAAGCACATTGCTTCCAGTTCATGCTCAGCTAACATGCTCTGATGTGGAGTTTGTTAGAGATATGCTTGAAGGGGTGGGTTTCACGCTTGGTGATGGAGCGTTCAACGCAAGCCGGTGCTGAACACTACAGCATCCCAAGAATACATATCTATCATAAGGAGAGGGAATATTCGGGGCGTTAACGGTGGAGTTCGGGGACAGAGTAAAGTCGAGAGGAGGATGGAGTCAACGAAACAATAATACTCCTAAAAAACACGATATTCCGCCTATAAATCATGGTGAGTTGGATCTATGAATAAGTTGGATACGCCCTTCATAAGTGTAAAACTTATGAGTTTTAACCCGTAAATATAAGTTATTGCTGGGATCGTGATCTAATGAGGAGAATTATTCTTGATACCGATATAGGGACGGACGTCGACGACGCTCTAGCTCTAGCTTTAGCCATAAAGTCTAGGAGAGATGTTGATTTAAGGGCTGTTACAACAGTTCATGGAGATACCCGATTAAGGGCCAAAATAGCGAAGAAAATGCTGAGAATATCTGGGTTAGAGAATGTTCCGGTTGCCGCAGGAATATGTAAGCCGCTGATGAGAGATAGGCCAGTAATGGGATGGATTGGCCATGAGGGAAAAGGTTTCCTAACATCTAACGACTGTGCTTTGGAGATAAGCGAGATGCATGCAGTTGACTTGATTATATCGGAGATAATGTCGATGAAAGGTGAAATTACATTAATTTCAATAGGCCCCCTAACAAATCTCGCAACCGCAATCATTAAGGAGCAAAAAATAGTAGACTGCGTTAAAGAAGTTATAATTATGGGGGGAGCGACGAGACTTTTCAATGGATTAAATCTTCCACATAGAGAACATAATATTTTATGTGATCCAGAAGCTGCAAAGATTGTTTTCAGCTCTGGACTACCCATAATAATGGTTCCGCTTGATGTCACGCTTAAAGTTTACATACGGCGTGAGGATTTAGATAGAATTAGAGCTGCGCAATCCCCTCTAACAGACGCTATAGTCTCAATGACTAAACAATACATGGATATCGTAAATAGGGATTACACTTGGCTTCATGATCCACTAGCACTTTCAGTTGCAATAGACGATAGTCTAGTTAAAATGATGGACATGAAAATACTTGTAGAGACTAGAGGCGAATATACTACTGGCCAGACGTTGGCTCTACCGGCTAAGCCGGGTGAAAAATCTGTAAGAGTCTGCGTAGATGTAGATGCGGAAAGGTTTAAAGAGTTCTTTATGAACAGAATATGTTCTCCTTAGCGAGAGTGGTGGTTTACTTGGGGTATGATAGAGCCCTCTCAACTCTATATCTTGAGGAAAGCGAGAGAGTATCTCAAATAGAATTCTTGCAGCACACGGGGTTCATAGCCAAAGTTTCTGGTTTAGATCCGTTCAAGCATCCTGAGAAAGCCCGAAGCAAAGCCTTCTCGGTTCTTGACCTAGATATGATATGGTTTACATACACTCCGTTTGAGGATTTCGTTATGAGGAGATATGAGGGGATCGAGATTAGAGGAGACTCTTGGTCTCAGGCATATCCAACGGGATGGAGAAAGATTGCTGGCGTTAAATCGCTCGGTGAAATTTTAGATTTTAACCCATTTGTGGAGTGGAATATACCTAGCGTAGATGACCTAGCATATATTTTCGAGAAGAAGCATGGGGAGGTTCAATCAATTTATGGGGATCAGCTTGTTCCTGGAGGAACCTATCACACATGCTTAATGTGGCTTATAAAAATGTTTGGTCTCAATTGGACTGTTAAGGCAGCATATCTTGACCCAAGGGGATTCGAGAAGCTTTTAGATAGATTTGGTAGGCTCTCTTTACTTGAGGCTAGGGCTTGGGCTAAAACTGATGTAAAGGCCTTTATAAGTCACGACGATGTTTGCTCAACTAGAGGCCCATTCTTCCATCCAAACTGGATGCGGCAACACTTGTTTCCATGGTACGCCAAAATATGGAGTGAATTAAAGTCAAAGAATATTGTGATTCTTTTTTGCACTGATGGAGATGTAACTCCCATAATAGACGACGTTGCTAAAGCTGGTGCAGATGGATTTATAATTGAGGAGTGCTCTAACCTAAATCTTATAGCTGAGAAATATGGAGGCGAGAAGGTTATAGTTGGCGGTGTTGATATAGGTGTATTAACCTATGGGGCACTAGATGACGTTGTTAATGAAGTAAAAAGGTGTATGGGGATTGCCGGATCATATCCGGGATACTTTATAAACGTTTCCGGGTCAATTCCAGATAATGTACCTTTATCTAACCTTGAAACATATTTTAAAGCCGTGAGGAAATATGGCAGAAGGGCAATGTTTAAACTCAAATAACCTGATAAAACGGCTCTAGGTTATTTTTCTGAAAGGTTTAAATCGACTTGAAATACAACATTTTACGAGAAGATATGGATAACAATTTTGCCCGCCTAGATTTAGTCCTACGTCTTGAGGGTGAACCTGATAGGGTGCCATTCTATGATTTATTTGCCGATCCAGAGATTATAGAGGCTATAACTGGGCAGCGTCTTCCAACACAAATGCTTAAAGCGGAGGGAGCAAGTGGTGATCGTTTTTTAACGTTATCCTCAGATCAAATGAAAATCGCTGCTAGAGTGGAGCGTCACCCAGAGATATTGAAAGCCCTAGAGAGCAGTTTTAAGATTCAAGTAGATTTCTACTTGAGGATGGGGTATGATTACGTTGTTCTTCATCTTCCTTCACCATTTCCCAGGTGGAATACTCTGGCGGCTAAGGACACTGCGCCGTTGGCTCGTCACAGGAGGGTGTGGCAGGATGAGAATAGGGGTACTATAGAGAATAGATGTGATTTCGAGAAATATTCCTGGCCGGAACTAGATGAAGTTGAGAACGCGTTTGTCTTGGTACTTAATGTTATGAAGAGGATTCTACCTAAGGGGATGAAGATAATTCCATTAACGCCCGGCGGCGTCTTAGAGAACGTTATGTGGCTCATGGGGGCGGTGAACTTCTTTAAATCTCTCTATATGGATAGACCTTTAATTGAGAAAATGTTTGAGAAAATAGGCCCGGTAATATTGCATTGCTGTAAAGTTTGCTCTGAGGATGAAGCCGTCGGCGCAATATCTATGGGCGACGACATGGGGTACAGGACTGGACCAATGATCCATCCAAACTATTTGAGGAAGTATGTTTTTCCATGGCATAAGCTATGTGTGGAAAGCGTTCATAGACATGACAAACCATTTATTCTACATAGCTGTGGAAAGCTTGATCTTGTCATGAATGATTTAATCGATTACGTTGGAATAGACGCAAAGCATTCCTATGAAGACAACTCCTACCCAGTCACAAGATACAAGGAAATTTATGGCGATAGGATAGCTATACTTGGAGGCATAGATATGGATAAAATTTCGAGGATGCCGCTGGAAGATTTTGGAGAACACGTGAAGAATATTATAGGCTGGTGTGCTCCCGGAGGAGGCTACGCCTTAGGCTGCGGTAACACAGTAGCTAACTACGTTAAGTTAGAAAACTACATGCTAATGTTTAAAGTTGGAAGAAGATATGGTAGATATCCAGCTATCCCCCAACTGAGAAGGGGGAGTCTTTAGGCATAGTATGGTCTTCTTATATACTTATATGCCTCGGTGGCCGCGATTATTGCTTGCCCAACAGCCGTCCCGATCTGTTTAACCTGGCATATGGTTACATCTCCAGCTGAGTAAACTCCAGGTAAGTTGGTTCTTTGACATGTATCAACAACTATGTAGCCTTCATCGTTAACCTCTATGCCGGAGAACTTTGCAAAATCGCTGTTTGGCACCTCGCCGATAGATATGAAGACCCCCTCAACCTCTAGAAAAGTTTCTTTTCCAACCTCATTATTATATAAGATTACTCCTCTAACCCGCTTGTCTCCAATTATCCTCTTAACCTCCGTATTCCATAAAACCTCGATTCCTCTCTCAGCAATCTCTTTAACGTAAATTTCTTCGGCTCTCAGCTGACTTCTTCTGTGGGCTAAGTAGACTTTTGATGCGAGGCCAGATAAATATATGGCTGATGAAGCAGCAGTGTTTCCTCCCCCCACAACTAAAACCCTTAAATTCTTAAAGAAGGCTCCATCGCAAAGGGCACAGTAGCTTACGCCTCTACCCTCAAACTCTTCCTCACCTGGGACGCCAAGCTTCCTGTGCCGTGAACCGGATGCAATTACAACAGCCTTCGCCGAATATACACCCTTATCGGTTTCAACAAGCTTTCTCTTTCCATCAATTTTCAGCCCATTAACGCCTTCGAATTCACGTATTTCTGCGCCGAATCGTATGCATTGGTCAATCATCATCTTGGCGAGGGCTTCGCCGCTAACCCCATTGGGGAAGCCAGGATAATTCTCTATCCAAGGTATTATATTGAGGGCACCACCCGCCTGCTTCTCCTCTAAAATCAGAGTTTTGAGTCCACTTCTTGCACCATATATCCCAGCGGTTAAACCTGCCGGTCCGGCTCCAACGATTACCAAATCCCACTCTTCCACGGCAGCTCGCCTCTTTAAAGCAAAATTAAAATAGTTTATTTATTCATAAAGGCTATTAAGAATTATTGTTAAAAGTGATAACTGAGTTATTCTCTGAGGAGGATTGTTAATGGGCGGAGGAGGGGAAAAGAACTTTGAATTTTTAGAGCATACAGCTGATGCATATATAGCTGCATTCGGCAAAAGCTTAAGCGATGCATTTGAGAATGCGGCATTAGCGATGTTTGAAACAATGACGGACACCGCCGATGTAGAACGTAAATGTGAGGATATAGTTGAGGTTGAAGGCGACGATGAAAAGTCTCTACTCTACAATTGGCTTGAGAGCCTTCTTATAAAGTTTGAAGTTGAGAATATGTTATACTCCGGCTTTAAAATATTGAGTATAAGTAGGGGGGCTGATGGGAAGCTAAATCTTAAGGCGAGAATCTACGGCGAACCATTTAATCCGGAAAAACATAAGCAAAAAGTTGGAATAAAAGCGGTGACATATCATCGAATGGAGATCAATAAAGAACCTTGTAAAGTTACTGTAAAATTTATCTTGGACATCTAGCATTAATTGCTGAAAAAGGTTTAGGCGCCGAGGTTTTTGGCGGCCGCCAATTTTAAATGAAGCCTTTAAGGCCATTCATAATGTATTGGACTGCTATGGCCGCTATTAAAAGGGCCATAACCCTGGCAATTATTGCAGATCCATTCTTACCCAGCACCTTATAGATCGGCTCAATATACCGGAGGATTAGCCATGTTATTGCGAACACAATTATCACAGAGATAACTGTTACGAGTACATTGAATTCTTGGAGACTTAGAATTGCAGTTGTTATTGCTCCGGGGCCGACTAAAAGTGGAACAGCTATTGGCACCACTCCTATGCTCTCCGGAGCTATATGTCTCTCTTCCCATCCGCCTACAACCAGTATTTTAATGGCAATTATTAATAGTAGTATGCCGCCTGCAACCATGAAGCTCTGTAAAGTTATCCCGAAAATGTTAAATATTTCTCTACCAGCCACCGCAAATGACAGCAGGAGAATAAAGCCTGCTACTGTCGCTGTGTGGAATACTCTTCTCCTCTCCGTATCTTTCATTTCCTTGGTTAAGCCTATGAAAATCGGTATGTTGCCAAGCGGATCGACAATTATAAATAGCGAAATCACATTTTTAGCTATGGCGAAAAGAAAAGGCGCCGGGTCTTCTATCATAGTAGAGTTTTTGGGAAATGCAGTATTTTAACTTTTATCTGTCACTCGAATGCTGAAATAAAAGAAAATGTATAAAAATGAATAAAAACCATTTGAAATTATATAAAAGAATATATGGAAGGCGGCCCTTCAATAATAAGATGCTTGCAAGCTAACTGGGGAGGCTGAGATCTCTGATTGATGAAGGAGAGAGATTGCGCTCGATATATGAGATAAATGAAAAGATTAGGTGCGGTAATGCAGTAGTGCTGACGGCTGAGGAGATGATTAAGCTTGTTGAGGGAAGCGGTCTTGAAGTCGCGGCTAAAGAAGTAGATGTAGTAACCACAGGGACATTCGGCGCCATGTGTAGTTCCGGGGTTTTTTTGAATTTTGGCCACTCTGATCCACCAATAAAGATGTCTAGGTGCTGGCTCAATGACGTGCCAGTCTACAAGGGGCTTGCGGCGGTAGATGGATATTTGGGAGCAGCCTCTATGAGCGAGACCAGGGGATTCGAGTATGGTGGAGGGCACGTTATAGAGGATTTAGTTTCAGGTAAAGAAGTTGTTCTAAGGGCTGAATCCTATGGTACAGATTGCTACCCGAGGCGGCATATCGAGACAGTTATAACGCTAGACGATTTAAACCAGGCGATGCTTGTCAACCCAAGAAACTGCTATCAGAGATATGATGCCGCCACAAATAGCTCTGATAGAGTTCTATACACTTACATGGGTACCCTCCTACCGAACTATGGAAATGTAACCTTCTCAGGCGCTGGGCAATTAAATCCTCTCTGTAAGGATCCGAATTATGAAACCATCGGCTTTGGAACAAGAATATTCCTCGGCGGCGGTATAGGATACGTAGTTGGCGAGGGGACGCAGCATAGTCCACAGTCGGGTTATGGCACATTAATGGTTAAAGGGGATCTAAAGCAGATGAATAGTAGATATCTGCGCGGCGCGTCATTTCATAGATATGGGACCACACTCTATGTCGGTATAGGCATACCAATACCGATAATAAATATGAGAGTTGCCAGAACATCGGCGCTGCGAGATGAAGAGATATTTGTCAACATACGTGATTACGCTGTTCCCTCAAGACCAGATTTAAGGCCTATTGTTAAGCGAGTCTCCTATGGCGAATTGAGGTCGGGGAAAGTTTATTTAGGGGATAAAAGCGTTCCCTCATCCTCACTCTCAAGCTATAGGATGGCTGAAGAAATCGCTGAAAAACTTAAAAAGTGGATTCTGGAGGGAATTTTCTTCCTCACCGAGCCAATTGAACCTCTTCCGAGAAGAGGGGATTTCAAACCGCTGAAGGTTAGGGGGAGAGAGCTCCGAGTCGGCGACGTAATGAAACGCAATGTTATCACGGCAAAGCCAGACGACGACGTAAGAGATGTGGCAGTTAAACTGGTTGAGAAGGGTATAGATCATCTGCCTATAGTTGATGATGAAGGAAAGCTAATTGGGATAGTTACCTCTTGGGATTTAGCTAGAGCGATAGCCCATGATAAGAGGAGGGTTTATGAGATAATGACTAGAAGGGTTATAGCCGCCTTCGAAAATGAATCCATAGATGTCGTAGCCCGAAGAATGGCTCAATATAATATTTCTGGGGTCCCAGTGATAGATAAGTTGAACCACGTAATAGGAATTTTGACGACGGACGATATATCGAGGAAGGTTGTTGGAGGCGGGATATACGATGAGGGTTAAACTGATTTATTCGCATAGTGTGGTGGATGAGCCAATATTGGCAAGCATCGTGCTTAAGACTGGCGTGCTAATAAATATACTTGAGGCTAAAGTAAACGCTCAGAAAGGCGAGCTAATAGTTTCAATACCAGCCAAAGGAGAAAAACTCAGAGAAGTACTCGACTCATTCAGGGAGGCGGGGGTGGAGGTTCAAGAATTCGCTGAGACGCTGCTAATAGACTGGAGCCGCTGTGTTGCATGCGGTGCATGTATATCGCCCTGCCCGACTGGAGCCCTAAGGTTTAAGGAAGACTGGACATTAGATTTCGACGAGGAAAAGTGCGTTGCATGTAGAATCTGCGTTACGACCTGCCCATTTAAAGCAATAAACATGCCGTGATAGCAATGATTTATGAAAGCGGCTTAGTTATCGGGCACTCGAAGATACATATAAAAAGCGATAGAAATGAGGCCATTTTAGAGGCCATCAAAGGAATAAAACATCACATTAAAGAATTATTTGAGTACGTGAAGAGGAACCCGCTTTTCCAGTATTCTCTTGAACCAATCGATGTTGATTCAGATGCGCCGTTAATTGCTAAATTGATGTGCGAAGCTTCTCGGGCAGCTGGGGTTGGTCCAATGGCCTCCGTCGCCGGGACTATAGCTGACATAGGGCTAAAAATACTTTTAGATAAAGGCGCGAATACCGCTCTTATTGAAAATGGCGGCGAAATATCAGCATATACATCTAGCGAAGAAATAGTGGTGTCCATTATAACTGGCGAGGTCAGCCTATCCGGCAAGATGGGCCTAGTAATCTCTAAAGATAACTCGCCTCTGGGCATAGGGACAAGCTCGGGGAAAACAGTTCAAATAGTCAGCTTCGGCGAAGCTGACTCAGTTACAGTTATAGCCGAGAATGCTGCCCTAGCGGATGCGGCTGCAACAGCAGTATGCAACGCGGTTACAGGTTCACACATTCAGAGATCGGTGTTCAAAGGATTGGAGAGGGCTAGGAGCATAAAGGGGGTTAAGGCCGCCATAATAGTACGCGAAGGATATGTTGGATTAATCGGTGAACTTCCAAGAATCGTGAGAATTAAATAGATAAGAGGGCAATATGTTTTAGTGCAGCCCTAACAAAATTATTCAATGGGCCCGTGGCCTAGCCAGGATAGGGCGCAGCTAGCAAGAGCGTAGGCCTTCGGAGCCTGAAGTCGGGGGTTCAACTCCCCCCGGGCCCGCATAAAGATTGGGTGCAAATTACTCTCCCCGCTTTTAAGTCCAAGTGAACCTTCCTTTTCGGGCAGCAGAGTGAGTGGGATATACGACTACGAGCAGAGGCTGGCTCGCTATAGGCGGACGATAACTGGGCTGAGGAACGGCGAAATTGCGCTCCGCCTCCTCAACCACCTTGCAAGCCTTGGGCTCAGCGAGGCGGCTTTGAGCAACAGCGCATCCCACCCCATCGCCGTCCTCCGACTCATCGATTTAGAAGTTAAAGACGCAACCCGCAGCGACGTTGAACGCGTGGTAGCAGCTATAAACAGGAACAAGCGCTGGACTTAGAGCACGAAACACCACAAGAAGGTAATTTTGCGCAGGCTGATACAGTTCGCGAAGTACGGAAGTTGCGACAAGTCTACGCCGCTCCCGCCGGAGGTAAGCTGGCTGAAGCTCAGGAGGAAGGACAAGGACTCAAGGGTTACTCCGGAGAAGCTTTTAACGCGCCAAGACTTTGAAGCCATGGTCAAAGCTGCGGACAACGCAAGGGACAGGGCGCTAATCTACACGCTTTTTGAAGGGGCGTTGAGGCCAGGCGAGCTGCTGAGCATGACGGTGAGCAGCGTGGTATTTCATAATGAGTACTGTGTGATATCCGTGAGGGGCAAAACTGGCCTGAGGCGCCTCCCATTAGTGGCAGCCTATAAACCGCTCCTCCAATGGCTTGAGCTGCACCCCAGAAAAGAGGACCCTGACGCTCCCCTCTAGTGTTCAACGGCGAGGAACAGGGTTGGGGAGAGACTCAGCTACAGGCACTTCCGCCTAATAATCAAACGGCTTGCGGAGAAGGCTGGGCTTAAGAAAGCCGTCTGGCCCTACCTGTTCCGCCATTCAACGCTCACGGCTTTGGCTAAGGTTTTCACTGAGGCGCGGTTGGAGCAGTACGCTGGCTGAACTCACGGCTCAGAGATTAGCGCCAGATACGTCCATTTCTCGGCAAGGGATCTTGAAGACGCGGTTCTTGAACTTTACGGATTGAAGGCGCCCGGCGGCGAGGCTGAGCTTCAGAGGCTTGTGGCTTGTCCTCGCTGCAAAGAGCGGAACCCGCTCGGAGCTACTTACTGCGCAAGCTGTGGAATGTTGCTCGACAAGGAGCTCGCGATAAAAAGTGAGGAAGCAAGGGCGGACGAGGTTGCGGAGATCAAGTAGAGGCTGCGCCAAATGGAGGAGAAGTTCGACCAAATTGAGCGCGTCTCTCCCTCCCTAACCCTAGCCCTGACCGACGCTCTTCTTCTCTCTCAGCTTGGAGAGAAACCAAGCTGAGGCCTGAAGCCGAAAAAACGCTGACCGAGGCCGTGAGGAAGGGCGTGGAGATAAAGCCTGAAGAGCTCCGCATAGTCGTGGAGGCTCCTCCTGAAAGGCAGGTGGAGGTCGCAGTGGCGGCCGCCGAGGCTGACAAGACGGACATCGAAAAGGCATACGCCCAGATGATTCCGCAGCCTGCCATAACCGATGAGGAGCGCAAAGCGATAAGGATGGGGGACGAAGAGGCGATACGGAAGGTCAGGGCTAGGGTTAGGGAGGCGCTTGAGAGGGCGGAGGTCATTGAGGCGCACGTGGACGTCGAGCAGCCTGGGCACTACATAGTGTAC
>Ga0185307_1000437_pt1 | contig 26503 bp, 19 predicted proteins | sample LHCtaG_FD_128010 | JGI IMG/M metagenome (GOLD analysis project Ga0185307, IMG submission 128010) | Hot spring microbial communities from Little Hot Creek, USA to study Microbial Dark Matter (Phase II) - LHC4sed_matched (SPADES... | ecosystem: Environmental > Aquatic > Thermal springs > Hot... | reverse complement strand
TAGACATCCAAGTCCTCGGAGAAAACCTATTTCCATGATAGCAGCGCCAGATGGCGGTACCACCGTGGAGGACGGCGCGCGGAAAAACGTTGTAGAGGATCCCCACCAGCACATCCTGCGCGGCCGCGATTTCTCTATGACGTTTTTCTTTATCCGGAGGTGAAGAGGTACTAAGTTAGGTTAACTAAACTTTTGTGTGATAACACAAATCTCCACCCTAAAAGCTCGTGAGGAGGAGATGATGGAGCAAGCGAAGAGAGAAGCTTTGAGGATCCTGCAGAGGGCCGGAATAGTTCTGACTCCCGAGGAAAAGAAAAGGTTCGCGGCGGTGGACTTTGGGCTGGGGAGGATCAGGGAGATAGGTCTAGAGATGCTGGTCTACGTTAACACCCCCCGGTACTGTGCCAAGGAACTTGTCCTACTCCCCCGCCAGACCTGTCCCGAGCACCTCCACCCGAAGATAGATGAGTCCAATCCTGGGAAGCAGGAGACCTTCCGGTGCAGATGGGGAATAGTCTACCTATACGTTCCCGGGCCCCCCACGAAAATGCACGCCAGGCTCCCAAAGGGGAAGGAGCAGTTCTTTACCGTCAGGCACGAGATCCTCCTCCGGCCAGGGCACCAGTACACCCTTCCCCCACAGACCCCTCACTGGTTCCAGGCGGGTCCTAGGGGTGCGGTGGTTTCGGAGTTCTCCTCCCTCAGCATCGACTCCAGGGACATCTTCACGGATCCAGAAATCCAGGAGTGGAGGAAGAAGGCGCCAGTCGTCGACGAAATCCAGCGGTGAAAAACCTCAATAGTCCTTCTCCTAGGTACGGATGGACGTCGCCATTCTGGGTTGTGGTGCGATAGGGACGGAGGTGGCGAGGGCCATCGACAGGGGGGAGGCAGGCCCAGTCCGGCTCCTCTGGGTTTTCGACAAGCACAGGGAGAGGGCAGAGGAGCTCTCCCGCTCCCTCCGCTCCCGCCCCAAGGTTGCCGGGGAGATAGGGGAGATCCTTGCGGACGGGGAAGTGGAGTTGGTGATGGAGTTGGCGTCCCAAGAGGCGGTCAGGGAATACGGAGAGAAGGTTCTGGCGTCTGGAAAGGACTTGCTGATCTTGAGCACAGGTGCGCTGGCAGACCCTCAGCTCCTCCACAGGCTCTTGGAGGTCAAGGGCGAGAGAAGGATCTACATCCCCTCCGGGGCCATTCTGGCTCTCGATGCCCTGAAGGCCTGCCAGCTCGCGGGCATAGAGGAGGTGGAGCTCACCACTAGGAAACCCTCCTCTTCGTTGGGCGAACCCGCGGGCCTCCTGTTCGAGGGAGGGGTGCGCGAGGCAGTGGAAAAGTTCCCCAAGTCCATCAACGTTGCCGCCACCCTCGCCCTAGTTGTGGGAGCGGAAAAGGTCAGGGTCAGGATCCTCTCCGACCCCTCCGTGGAGAGAACCGTCCACGAGCTGAGGGTGAGGAGCAAGGTCAGCGATTTCTTCTGCAAGGTGGAGAGCTGGCCCTTCGAACGCAACCCCCTCTCAAGCAAGATCACCGCCTATTCGGTGGTCCGGCTACTGAGGGATCTGACGGAAACCCTGAAAGTTGGAACGTAGCCGGTTCAAACGAACTCCAGAAACTCTTCAGCTTTCCACACGAGGGCGCAAGTTCGGGGGGGCCTCCCCTTCAAACGTCCCCGCCGTTCTCCAGTATCCACAGCACATACCTCCCCACCTCCCCGCCGCAAAGGCCGCCTCCAGTGCGTGCAGCTTTCGGCCTCCGCTGGCTTCACCGTCAGCTGGTTGCCTGCACTCCACCTCTTGATAAACACAAAAAGCCAGGCGAGCAATTTGAATGTTCTATCACCTCTTCCTCACCACCAACTGCAATTTGGCGTGCAGGTACTGCTCCGGTGAGGCGCTCGAGGAGGAGGCACCCTTCCCCTTTGGAGTCGATTTCCTCCTTCCCGAGAGGTTCTCGAAACTGGAGGAACTGAGAAGGTTCCTCGAGAAGGACCCCGATCCCACCCTCATCTTGTACGGGGGGGAGCCGCTGCTTGCCCTCGAGGAGCTCCGCTGGGTGATGGATCACGTCCGGGCCAGGTTCATCCTCCAAACCAACGGGACGCTCCTGCACCTTTTGGACCGCCGCCACCTCGCCCAGCTACACACCATCCTGCTCTCCATCGATGGAAGGGAGGAGACCACCGACTTCTTCAGGGGGAGAGGCACCTTCAGGCGGGTGATGGAGAATCTTCAGAACCTGCACGGCTTCAAAGGGGAAGTGGTGGCAAGGATGACGGTGATGGAGCCTGTGGACCTCTTCGAGGAGGTGCGCTGGCTCGCGACCAACGGACAGTTTCCCTTCCGCTCCATCCATTGGCAGCTCAACGCCGGGTTCTGGGCGGATTCGGATCGCAGGGACTGGAAGAGGTGGGTGGAGGAGAGCTACATTCCCGGGCTCAGGAGGCTGGCGGAGTGGTGGGTGGATTGGATGGAGGAGAGGGGGGAGGTCCTGAGGCTCTACCCCCTGCTTGGGATGACCAAGTCGCTGCTCGACGGGGAGCGCTGCTGGCTGAGGTGCGGGGCGGGTCACTCCAACTACGCCATCCAGACGGACGGGAGAATCGTCCCTTGTCCCGCCATGTGGGGGATGAGGGATTACTATCTCGGTTCGATCGAGACCTCCAGCCCCGGCGACCTGCCCAAGGTTTTTCCCTCGGGATCCTGCGCGGGCTGCGAGTTCCTCTGGGTTTGCGGGGGCAGGTGTCTCTATGCGACCGTCACCAGGAAGTGGGAAACCTCCTATTCCCTGATCTGCCTGACGGTGCGCGAGCTGGTGGGGACCGTCCTCTCCGTGCTTCCGAGGATTCGCCGCCTGCTGAAGGAGGGGAGGGTGAGGCCCGAGAACTTCGAGTACCTGAAGTACAACGGGTGTGAAATTATTCCCTGAGTTAAAGATATTGATGAAGGCCCCGGCGGAAATCATGGAGGAGATGCTGCGGGAGTACAGGAGGGAAAGGAGAGGATGGAAAATGCTCAAGACCACCGATTCGAGGGGCTTCATCGACCTCTTCTTCTTCGGGGCGGGGAAGCTCTGGCAGATCAAGGGGGAGCCCAAGAGCCCCTACGAGCTGGTGGGAAGGGGGGTGAGATTGGCCGAGAAAGTGGACAGGAAGGTGGAGGAGGTAATGGAGAAGGGCGAGCCCCTCCCCTTCTGGCTAGTCACCCCCCACCCGGAGGAGGAGGCCCTGATCGTTGCCTCGGGGCTGGGCAGGGGCTCGGAGCTCTCCCCTCTTTCTCTCCTCTCCGCCAAGCAAAGGGAAATGGATCTAGAGCTCAGGAAAAAGGTGGAAGAGCTCTGCGAGCGCCACGGGCTCAGGAGGGAGTTCGGCTAGTCCCGCTTGGAGACGAAGGGGCTCCCCTCGATGTAGAACCTCAGCTTCCTCATGAGGTCCTTCTTCACGCCCACCCGGTAAGCTCCCACGATCTTGAACTTCTTTCCGTCGCTCTCGGTAACGGTTAGCTCTCCTGGTTTGGTCAGATCCACCCCGTTGAACCTATCCGTGATGCCCAAGGTCATGGTGAGCTTCCCGGGGCCCGTGGTGAGGGAGTACCTGTCGGTGGTGTTTCTGAGTTTCATCATCAGCTCCACACCCTCAACGGGCTCTGCCGACCTTATGAGGACGGCTCCTGGTCTGCCCTTCTTGTCCGCCGTGATGTTGAAGAGCCAGTGCCCGTGCACCATGTAGATGAAGGCCAGCCCTCCCCTTCCCCACATGGGCCAGTTCAGCTTGGTTTTTCTCTTGTAGGCCCTGGAGGCCGGATCCCCCCTTCCGTAGTACGCCTCGGTTTCAGAGATCCTCACCTTGACGATCCCCTCTTTGAACCTCCTGACGATGAATTTCCCCAGCAATTCCTGCGCCACGATGGCGGGATCCCTCTCGTAGAAACTCCTGGTGAGGAGTTTCATCCCTTACTGAAATGCATCCCGGTTATTATATCTTCCACCGCGGCCCTCTGGTCCTTGGCGCAGACCACATAAGAGGCCAGCAGGACCCCCTCCGCCCCCAGTTTTAGGGCCAGCCCCGCGTCCTCTCCCGAAGAAATTCCCGCCCCGCAGAGCACACGGACCCGCGGGTTCGTCTCCTTTATTTTTTTGACCGAATTGCTCACCACCTCCGGCTTGACCTTGGAGACTGCCATCCCGCTCCCTATAAGCTCAGGTGGCTCCACCGCCACCACATCAGGATCTAGGCTGGCCAGCTTGACGGCCGTCTCCACATCCCTGGCGCAAACCACGCTCACCATCCCCAGTTCCCGGATCCTCTTCACCGTGGCCTGCACCTGCTCGAAGGGAAGGGTGCGCTCCGAGTGGTTGAGGAGGGAGCCGATGGCCCCAGCCTCCTTGGCAGCCTCTGGCAGGAGCCAGCCCGTGTGAGACCCCGGTGTTACTGGATCTAGGTGCTGGGCAAGGACAGGGATGTCCACCGTCTTCGCCACCCACCTCAGGTCGAAGGGCTGAACGGCAACGGCGGCGTTGGCCCCGTGCTTCCTCGCCACCTCCTCCACAATCCTGGACAGCTTCACGGCCGCCTCCCCCGTAGCCTGGGAGTAGGTTTTGAAGTTCACTATCAGCAGCGGAAAGTTTAACATCAAAACTATTCCCCCCGGTTAAAAGGAGCCTAAGAACTTCTCCAGCCTGTCCATCCCCTTTTCTAGGCTCTCGAGGGAGGCAGCGTAGGAGATTCTGATGTGCTCATCGCTACCGAAGGCAACCCCCGGCACGGTGGCCACGCCCTCCTTCTCCAGCAGCCTCTCGCAAAAGGTGACAGAGTCCCTCACCTCCCCGCCGAAAAATTGCGAGACACGGGGGAATACGTAGAAGGCTCCAGGCGGGGGGTGGCACCGGATCCCCATGGCGTTCAGCCTCCTCACCACGAAGTCCCTCCTCTCCCGGAAGGTTTCCACCATCCTCTTCACACTCTCCTGCGGACCGGTGAGGGCTTCCAGGGAGGCGTGCTGGCTTATGGAGGTGGGGTTGGAGGTCGTGTGGTCCTGGATGTTGGAAACAGCGGAGGCGAGTTCTCTGGGCGCGGCCAGATATCCTATCCTCCAGCCCGTCATGGAATAGGTCTTGGACACGGCATTCACCACCACCGTGAGCTCCCTCATCCCCTGCAGGCTGGCGATGCTCACGTGCTCCCCCTCGTAAATGAATTTCTCGTACACCTCATCCGAGATGCAGTACACCCCTTTGTCTCTCAGAACCTCCGCAAGCTCCTCCAGCTCCTGCTTGGAGTAGACCGCCCCGGTGGGGTTAGAGGGGGAGTTCAGGATGAAGGCCTTGGTCCTGGGGGTGATGGCCTTCCTCAGCTGCTCGGCCGTCACCTTGAAGCCCTCCTCCTCGCTGGTTTTCAGAAAGACGGGCCTTCCACCCGCGAGCCTGATCATTTCCGGGTAGCTGACCCAGTAAGGAGAGGGAACGAGCACCTCCTCCCCTTCCTCCAGCAGGGCAAGGAAGATGTTGAAGAGGGAGTGCTTGGCCCCGCAGGACACCACGATTTCCTCGGGGGAGTACCTGAGGCCGTTTTCCCTCTCCAGTTTCTGGCATATAGCCTCTTTCAGCTCCTTTATTCCCGAGGTTGGGGTGTACTTGGTGAAGCCACGGTCTATGGCCTCCTTGGCCCTGAGCTTTATGTTTTCGGGAGTGTCGAAGTCCGGCTGTCCCGCTCCTAGGTCTACCACATCCACACCCTTCCTTCTCAGCTCCGCAGCCTTGGCCGAGATCCCCAGCGTCGGAGAGGGGGAGATCAGGGAAACCCTCTTTGAGAGTCTCATGAGGTCAGCCTCCCCAGTGCCTCTAGATATTTCTCCGAGGTTTTCCTCACCACCTCTGGGGGAAGTTCCGGTGCGGGGGGCTGCTTGTTCCAGCCGATGGACTCCAAGTAATCCCGGACGTACTGCTTGTCGAAGCTGGGCGGCGGTTTGCCCGGTTCGTAGGAGTCGGTGGGCCAGAACCTGGAGGAGTCGGGGGTCAAGAGTTCATCTATGAGGAGGAGTTCTCCGTCCAGCAGGCCGAACTCCATCTTGGTGTCGGCGATGATTATCCCCCTGCGCTCGGCGAACCAGCAGGCCCTCTCGTAGATCTGCAGACACCCCTCCCTGATCTCCTCCATTCTTTCCCTCCCCACGAGTTCCGCCGTTTGCTCTGCTGTGAGAGGACGGTCGTGTCCAGCCGCCTCCTTGGTGGTGGGGGTTAGGAGGGGCTCGGGGAGCTTTTCGGCCATCCGCAGACCGGGGGGCAGCGGGATTCCGCAGACCGATCCCTTCCGTCTGTACTCCTCCCAGGCCGACCCGTACAGATATCCCCTCACCACCCATTCCACGGGCAGGGGCTTGGTTTTTCTCACCAGCATGGACCTGCCGGCCAGCTCTTGGAACCTTCGAAGCTCCTGCGGAAATTCCTCCAGGTCGGCGGAGAGGAGGTGGTTGGGAAACAGGTCCTCCGTGAAGCGGAACCAGAATTCCGAGAGCTTGTTCAGCACGAGGCCCTTGAAGGGGATGGGAGTGGGCAGGACCACATCAAAGGCGGAGATCCTATCGGTGGACACGATCAGTAGCCTCTCCCCAAGGTCGTACACATCCCTAACCTTCCCCCTCTTGAAGACCGGGAGAGGGAGCGCAGTTTCTCGGAGAATTTCCATTGAGGAGTTTACTTACTTCCTAATAACTCCTCTGTTCCCAAGGCGTTTTTACTCACTCGGTGCCGCCCTCAAGCTCGGGAGCCCATTCCTACCACCCGAAGTACTTGAGGAAGAGTCCCGTGCTCAAGGGAACGGCGAAGTTATCTGCCCCCCTTACGCAGAGGGATTCTAGGAAGGTTACCCCCAAAGAGACGAGGAGGGAGATTCGCAGGCTTATCCCCAGCAAGTGTAGCACCGCCACACCGAGGCAGAAGAAGGAGAGGGAGCCCTCCAGCGTTTTGTGCGGGCTGTACGGGATTTTGACGCGTCCCAGCCATTCATCCACCAGCCCAGAAAGGGGGTCGGTCAGGGCTGCCATGGCTAGGGGATAGAGGGGGAAGGAAAAGAGGAAAAGGCTGGAGAAAATGCCGAAGAGGAAAAAGAGGGAGGGGGTGTACAGCTTCATTTCGGTGTTTGTGACCGCTGCCGACCCTATCCACCTCTCCGCCAGCCCCCTGAGAACGGGCTTGTAGGTGGGGAGGGGCTTCAGCCTGGAATATTCCCCCAGCATAAAGGCGCAGAGGCAGATGCAGGCCAGCACGAAGGCGAGCTCAGGTTTGAACCAGGCAAAATAGCAGAAGATCACCCCTCCCAGGATCTGTCCGAGGCACCGGTAGGTCACGGGCGTTATCCTCCTGCTCGACCAGAGCCACCTTCCCACCCAGGCCTCCTGACTGAGCAGGAAGCCCAGCCCAGCCACAGGCAGGGAGAGGAGGATCCCGAGCGCAAGCCCCCGGACATCCGAGAGCAGCAGATCCTTCATCTGTCTGGCCTCCGAGAGGTAGAAGGGGAGGCTGAACCGGTAGAGGGGGAAGAGCACGGGGAGGGCGAGGAGGCCCGCCGAGAGGATCATGGGCAGAACCCTCACCATCTTCCGTCTCAGGAAATGGAAGATCACAAGGAAGCAGCCGAGGTAGATCAAGCAGGCGAAGCCGGCCCTGAGGGCCACGGGATCCATCCAGGAATCGGGCGATGGAGAATTAAGGTCGGGCCGAAACGACTTCCCTGAGAGCGGAGAGCATCTCCTCGATGTCCTGCATGGTGATGTAACCCATGTTGCCTATCCGGAAGGTTCTTTCCCTGAGCTTCCCGTAACCCCTTGCCAGCTCGAAGCCCCTCGCCCGCATTTCCTCGTACACTTGGTCTCCAGTCTTCCCAGCCGGTGCGTTCACGCAGGCGATGGTGGGGCTCTCGTATCCCGGTTCTGGGAAGAGAGAGAGGCCCAAGGATTCAACTCCCTCCCTTATCTTCCGCATGCGCTCCCGGTAGTGCTCGAACCTCCTCTCCTTCCCGCCTTCCCTCTCGATGATCTCCAGCTCCTTTCTGAGCGCGAGGATCTGGGGGATGGCCGGGGTCATGGGGGTGGAAAAACGCTTGAGGTGATCGGCCTCGAAAAGCTTGAAGTCGAAGTACCACCCCTTGTTCACTGCTCTAGCCGACCGCTCCAGCGCGCGAGGGCTGATGGCCACAATGGCCAGCCCGGGGGGAAGCCCGAAGCATTTCTGGGAGCTAGTGAAGCAGACGTCTAGGCCCCAGGCATCAAACTTTATCTCCGTTCCGCCCATGGAGCTCACGGCGTCCACCAGCACCATTTTCTCCCTTTCCTTGGCGACCTTGGCGAGTTCCCTCAGGGGGTTGAGGAGGCCAGTGCTTGTCTCGTTGTGAGTGATGGTCACGGCTTCAACATCCGGGTTCTGTTTCAGCTTCTCGTCCAGAAGCTCTGGGGTGATAGGTTTTCCCAGTTCCACCTCGAGCCTCACCACCTCCTTTCCGTTCGCCTGCGCAACCCTCGCGTAGCGCTCTCCGAACTCCCCACAGATGCAGCAGAGAACCTTCTTCTCGACGCAGTTCCTTATGGAGGCCTCCATCGCCCCCGATCCCGAGCTGGGGAAGAGGAAAACGTGGGACTGGGTTTCGAGGAACTTCTGCATCCTCTCCACCGTCTCCCTCTGCAGTTGCTGGTACTCCTTGCTCCTGTGGCTGAACATCTGCTTCCCCATCTCCTGCAAGACCTCGGGCCTGCAGGCGACGGGCCCGGCAGTGAAGAGTTTCATCTCTCTCCGCGTTCTCTCATATTAAACCGTGTCGCAAAACATCGCAGGGAACCATCTACCCGGGGGTCTACGTCCCGTAAGGTACGCATGGAGTCCGCTGTTAGGCACACAAGATCATATTTAGTTGCCAGCGCTGGCTCGGACGACTATGACATTGCGAACGTTCGCAGGTTGGTAAGGCGGCCGCAACGCGCGTTTGAAGGTTGGATTGCGAACGTTTGCAATTGTTCGTTTCTCAAAGGATGTTTGCGGGCAAAAACTACCGACGGAACATTTGTGCAGAAAATTTTTGGCCCAGTTACATGACCCTCTCTATGGCCCTCAGGGGGGCGCCCTCCAATTTCCTCTCCATCTCCGTCAGCAGGGCTCCTCCCAGTTCCCCAAGTTGCCAGAGATCGACGTACAGCTGGACGAGAGGGGCCGCCCTCCCTTTCGCGAGTTTCTCCAGATGCTCGTCCGGGGAGAGGACGAAGAGGTTTGGCGGCCCCTCGCGCGGCCCGTATTTTTTCTTAACCTCCTCCGCGCGCGCGTAAACAAAAACGCTGGAATACTCGCAGGGCACTCTGCTGAAGAGGACCCGGTAACCGGAGTGTGCAGTGAGAGTGCCCAGAACCCCCACCGTCTTCTCCACTTCGACGAGCTCCCCCGGCGCAAAGGTCGAGTAGGTCACGTCCTCGAAAAGATCCCTTCTCGCCGCCCAGTAGAGGAGTGCCCGTCGGGGATCCAGCAACCTCAAGCCGAGGGGCCGGCACTCGATCATCCGCATCCGCTCTAGCTTCTTGATGAGGGGATTCACCGTGCCCAGAGAGAGACCACAGGCCTCGGCGAGCTCCTTCTGGGAGAAGAACCTCTCCCCCGCCTCGTAGTACCGGTGGAGCATCTCCCTGAGTATTCTGTAGCCCCTTTTCACAAAAAACTCATCGCCGGTAAGTAAGTCTACAGCGTTTGTGCCTTTTTGAGGATTTCACCCGCCAGCACCCTGAGCTTTTTCGAGGCGGGCGAGTTGGGCTTGTACCTCACCACCGGGATCCCTGCCGCCGTCGATTCCGTCACCGCCTTGTCCTCGGGGATCACCCCTATCACCGGCCAGCCCAGGGCTTGCTTTATCTCCCTCAGGGAAAGCTCGTACGGCTCGCCCGCCACCCTGTTGACGATTACGCCGAGGATGGGAATTTTGTACTTCTCGGCCGCCCTGAAAGTCTTGAGGGTGCTGGCTATGGTGGGAACGTATGGGTTGGTGACGATGAACATCCCGGAGCAGGCCTTCAGGGCCATGGTCACCTCGCTCCCCACTCCCGGCGCGGAGTCGAGGAGGATGAAGTCAAACTCGCTCCTCAGGGGCGAGATGAGCTCTCCAAGGTCCACGAGCTTCACCTCCTCTTCAAAGGCTATCGATCCCAAGATCATCTTAACCCCCTGGATCTCCAGAATAGCGCGCTCTATCGGAAGGTCGGAGGAAATCACGTCGTGAACGGTCGCCTTGGGGGTGAGCTCCCCGAAATGCAGCCCTAGGTTGGGGGCCCCCAGATTGGCGTCGAGAGCGAGAACCTCCTTCTTGGCGTCGGTGAGCAGGGTGGAGAGGTTCGAGACCATGGTGGTCTTGCCCACGCCACCCTTACACGAAAAAAATCCCAGAACTTTTGCCCACCTGGGTTTTATGCTGACTTTCCTCCCCGCACGTCTCATCCTCCCACTCGCTTCCGAGAATAACTATCACACGCCTTTCGTTTCGAACCCAGAAAGGTCAGGTCAGATCCCCGCAGGCGCATCGGGTCTCATGAATGAGGTCATACAACTCTTGGAAGCCCTCACCCTTCGCCGCGCTCACCCACACCGTCCTGACGGGGGGCTTGAAGGGCAGAAGGAGCTCGGAGAGGGAGGAGGTGAGGTCGGAGAGAATCCCCTCCGCGGCTCCCGGCGTCTCCAAGGCCCTCTCCAGCGCTTCTCTCTCCACCAGATCCACCTTGTTCAGGATGCTGAGGGTTGGTACCCCCATCCTCAGGCCGACCGAGATCCCCAAGAGCTTCGTGAAGGCGCCCCCGAATGGCTGCAGCACGAGCCCAGCGTCCACTAGGAAAACGCAGACCGTGAATCCCTCCACAAGGCGCGCCATCTCCGGCCCTCCGTGGAAGAGGAAGACCTCCATCTGACCGGGTGTATCTATAAGCCGGAAGTCCCCCCCGAGCGAGTTTATCTTCCGGGCGAACTCCCCCGTCCCCTCCTCCAGGAGCTCGCAGGCCCGGATCATGGCCCCGTTTGGTCCCAACCCTTCCCTCCTCATGAGCTCCGAAAGGGTGAAGTGCCGTCTGATGTCAAAATCCGGCTGGTAGGGGGTTGACTCGCAGCCTGGGTCAAGGTTGATGTAGGTCGGCTTCATCCCCCGCCCTTCTATCCACTTCCCAAAGTTTGCCGTGAGCAGGCTCTTCCCCGCCCCCGCCGTTCCCAAGAAGATGAGGTTTAGCGCGGTCAAAGTTTCTTGGACATGTACGGTCCCTCTTTCTCAAACCCGAGCTTCCTGTAGTAGCTCTTGACCCCCAGACCTGAGAGAACCACAAGCTTCTGGACGCCCTCCCTTCTCGATAGTTCCTCCGCCTCCTTCAAAAGTTGCCCACCCAGCCCACGGTGCTGCCAAGCTCCCTCCCAAGGGGCGACCCCCACCGGAACCATTTCTCCAAAGACCTGCAGCTGTCTGATTACCGCCGCCCCCTTCACCTCGGGTCTGTGGGCATCCCCCGAGGGCAATCTCAGTCTGAGGAGACCGAGCAGAGCCTCCCCCTTCTCCAAGGTAAGGAAAAATTCCTCCCCCCCGCCCGCTTCATACTTCTCTATCTTGAACTCGATTTCACCCTCCGGGATCCTCCCCGTTTTGTAGAAGACGTGCCCGATCTCCCTGCACCTTATGCACCTGCACCTCTCCCCCCTCTCCTCCATCCTCCGCTGGACGACCATCCGGAGGTCGCCCCTAGAGGGGCCCGCAGCGACGAGGGTGAGCGGTATGTCCCTCAGGATGCGGTGAATTCTAACCCAAGGGGGGACCAACCTTTTCATCTCCACCAGCAGTTCTATCAGCTCCTCGTCCGGATAGGGCGAATACTCTCCCCTTTTCCACTTCTCGTACAGCTCGGTCCCAGGCAGGACCATGGTGGGATAGAGCTTCACCCCGTCCGGCCTGAAGTCCGCGTCCTCGAAAAGCCTCCTGAAGCTCTCCAGATCCATCTGGGGAGAGGAGCCGGGAAGGCCGATCATGAGGTGATAGGTCACCGCGAACCCTGCATCCCGAGCCAGTCTGGTTGCCTCCGCGACATCCCTCACGGTGTGCCCCCTTTTGACGATCCGGTAGACCTCATCGCTCAGTATCTGCACCCCCAGCTCCACCCTCGTGCCTCCCAGCTCCAGCAGGAGATCGAGGTGTTCGCTCCTGCACCAGTCCGGTCTCGTCTCGAAGACCATGTTGCTCACCCTCCTCGGAGCCACCTCCGCCAGCTCCTTGGCCTCCTCCAGCGAGCGGGACTCACGACCGTTGAGGGCATCAAGGCACCGCTTGGTGAAGGTCTCGAGATACTCCCTCGGGTAAGCCGTCAGGCTCCCACCGAAGATCACAAGGTCGACCTTATCTACCCTGTGCCCCATCTCCTCGAGCTGCTTCACCCTTGCCTTCACCTGCTGAAAGGGGTCGAACCCGTGCTGGAGGGCTCTCATGCATGCCGGCTCCCTCCCGGTGTAGCTCTGGGGTGTGCCCGCTCCGGGCCCTCCCGGACAGTATATACACACCTCTGGCTTGGGGCAGGGAGCGGGCTTGACCATCACCGTGATTACGGAAACCCCAGAGAGGGAGCGCACGGGCTTGAGCCGGGCACTCCCGCTTTTTGCCAGCTGGTGCATCATCTAATGTGAAGGTTTCCGAGTTAGTCGCTTACGGCCTGTCACCCCAAGTAGTGGAGATTCTGAGGGGCAGGGGGATAGAGGAACTGTACCCGCCCCAGGAGGAGTGCATCAGGAGGGGGATACTGGAGGGAAAAAGCATGGTGGTTTCCATCCCCACCGCCGCGGGCAAGACGCTGGTGGCGGAGCTCTGCATGCTGAAGGCGCTTGGAGAGGGGAGGGGCAAATGCCTTTACATAGTGCCCCTGCGCGCCCTAGCATCCGAAAAATACCAGGAGTTCAAGGAGAAGTACTCCCCGCTGGGCTTCAAGGTGGGGATAAGCACAGGGGATTACGACACGGTGGATCCCCGGCTCGCCACTTACGACATACTGGTGGCGACCTCGGAGAGGGTGGATTCCCTCCTCCGGCACCGGGCGAGGTGGCTGGCGGATCTGGTGGCCGTGGTGGTTCTGGACGAGGTGCACATTCTAAACGATCCTGGCAGGGGGCCAACCTTAGAGGTTCTCACCACACGCTTAAGGCAGGTCAACCCTAACGTCCAGCTGGTGGCCCTCAGCGCGACCATCGGAAATTCCGGCGAGCTGGCGAAGTGGCTGGGGGCAGAGCTCGTCAAAAGCGAGTGGAGGCCGGTGCCCCTGAAGAAGGGGGTGTACTACAGGGGGAGGATAATCTTCTCGGACGGAAGCACGAAGAAGATCCCGGCCCGCGGGGATCCTCTGCTCTCCCTCACCTTGGACACCATCCGGGAGGGGGGGCAGGTCCTTCTCTTTGTGAACACGAGGAAGTCCGCGCAGGCAGTGGCCGCCTCCCTTGCGGAGGGGATTTCCAGCCTCCTTTCACCCGAGGAAAGGGAAAAACTGGTGGAGGCGGCGGGGAGAATCGAGGGGGCTCTGGATGAACCTACCCAGACGTGCAGGCAGCTGGCGGAGTGCGTGAGGCGCGGGAGTGCCTTCCATCATGCCGGCCTGCATGCCCTCCAGCGAGCGGAGGTGGAGCGCTCCTTCAGGGAGGGGCTCCTGAAGGTCGTCTGCGCCACTCCCACGCTGGCCATGGGGGTGAACCTTCCCTCTCGTCGGGTTATAATAAGGGACTACCGGAGATACGTCACCCCAGGAACACTGGAGGAGGAAAGGTATGGGATGGAGTTCATCTCGGTTCTCGAGTTCCACCAGCTCTGCGGGAGGGCCGGAAGACCCCAATACGACAGGTTCGGGGAGGCCATCGTGCTGGCCAAGGAGAGGGCCGAGGCTGAAGCCCTCATGGAAGGGTTCATCAAGGCCCCTCCCGAGCACATCATCTCCAAGCTGGGTACCGAACCCGCCCTCCGCTCGCATGTGCTAGCCTGCGTGGCGGCGGGATATGCCCAGGACGAATCCTCCCTTCGGGATTTCTTCTCCCAGACCTTCTTCGCCTACCAGCGCGGGGTGAAACAGGTGCTGCCTGTGGTGGAGAGAATCTTGGGTTTCCTTGAGCGGGAGGAGATGGTGAGGCGGGCCGGCGAGAGGTTCGTCGCCACGGAGTTCGGGCAGCTCGTCTCCGCTCTCTATATAGATCCCCTCTCCGGGGTGAGGCTGAGGGACGGGCTCAAAAATGTCACCGCGACCCCTTCAGACTTTTCTCTCCTCCACATGGTCTGCCACACTCCGGACATGCCCCTTCTAGGCCTCAGGAAGGCGGAGGAGCTTGAAATGATGCTCGCGGGGCAGGAGTTTCTCTTTCCCGTCCCCAGCCCGGACGATGAGACCTACGAGTACTTTCTGCGGGAATTCAGAACCGCCTGCATGCTGCTGGACTGGGTGGAAGAGGAGCGTGAGGAGTCCATTCACCAGAGGTTTGGTGTGGGGGCGGGAGACCTGCGCAGGCTGGCGGAAACCGCCGAGTGGCTCCTCTACAGCGCCCACGAGCTGGCCAGACTCTTCAAGGTGAGGAGGGCCCTGAAGCCCCTGCGCGAACTCAGGGTCAGGATCAGGCACGGAGTGAGGAAGGAGCTGGTGGAGCTGGTGCAGCTCAGGGGAATCGGGAGGGTCAGGGCGAGGAGCCTTTACAATGCGGGATACAGGAGGCTCGCGGACATCCGAGCCGCAACGGAGGCGCAGCTGGCCAAGGTGCCCCACATAGGGCCGGAACTCGCAAAGAGCATCAAGAAGCAGGTAGAATCTTAGCCCAGGGTCACGAGCTTGTATTCCTTCAGCCCGGCCAGCGAGGCCGCCTTTCGCTCCGCGTCCTCGAGGTCACCCAGCCCGTCCACCAGCCCGTAGCTCAGGGCATCCTTTCCGTAGTACACAGTCCCCTCCTTGAGGTTCTCCACTCCCCGAATCTGTGGCCGGTTGGCTCTTATCCTACTCAAGAGTTCGCTCATGTAATTGTCGACGAGCTCCTGAAGGTACCTGTTCTCCTCCTCGGTCGGCCCCCTATACTGTGCCCCGAGATCCTTCATTCCTCCGGACTTCCAGACGTAGTACTTTATGCCCTCCTTCTCCAGATAGTTTTCATAGCTCACCCAGACGGCGATCACCCCCAGCCCGCCCGTGGCCGTGTAATCATAGGCGTAGATGTAGTTAGCGGCGCTCGAGACGAGATAAGCCCCCGAGGTTGCCTGCTCTCCCATCGAGACCACCACCGGTTTTTTCTCCCGCAGCTCTCTGAAGGCCTGCTCGGCTTGGAAGCAAGCCTGGACGGTTCCCCCCGGGCTGTCCACCGCCAGAATGACCGCCTTTATGCTGCTTTCCCTCAGGGCGGTTTTGGCCAGCTCGTTATAAGTGTAGAAGTTCTCGATGGGTCCTTTCACCCATATCACGGCTATCTTTGGCAGGGATTGGTAATACCCGAGAAAGCACAGCACCGAGAGCGAGAGAAAAAGAATGGCGAGTATCTTGGGAACGGTCAGCTCCATCACGTATATTGCCCATATTAAGAAAAGCCGTACACTTTCAGATGCAAATTTCTGAGGCTAGGAAAGGCCAGCTGACGGAGGAAGTGAGGGCGGTGGCGGCAGCGGAGGGGAGGAGGCCGGAGGAGATAATGAGGGGGGTGGCGAGCGGCAGGATAGTCATCCCATGCAATCCGCGGAGATCCATACAGGTGAGGGGGATAGGGGAGGGGCTCTCGGTGAAGGTGAACGCGAACGTGGGCACCTCCCTCGACTACCAGAACGTGGAGGAGGAGGTGGAGAAGGCCAAGATTGCGGTGAAGTACGGGGCGGATTCGGTGATGGACCTAAGCACCGGGGGGGACCTTGACGCCATAAGGAGGAGAATTCTGGAGGAGGTCAGGCTTCCGGTGGGCACGGTTCCAGTATACCAAGCGGTCATCGAGGGGGCCAGGAGATCCATCGGGGAGGTGAGCTCGGATGCCTTCTTCAACGCCATCAGGAGGCACGCGGCGGACGGTGTGGACTTCGTGACCGTTCACTGCGGGGTGACGAGGGAGCTGGTGGAGAGGCTCAGGAAGGGCGGCAGGATCCTCGGAATGGTCAGCAGGGGAGGCGGTTTCCTCGCGGCCTGGATGATAGAACGGGGAGAGGAGAATCCTCTGTACAAGGAGTTCGATTACCTGCTCGAGATAGCGGGCGAATACGAACTCACTCTCAGCCTGGGGGATGGTTTCAGGCCCGGCTGCCTTGCTGACGCCTCCGATGCCCTCCAGCTGGGGGAACTTCTCGTGGTGGCGGAACTGGTAAAGAGGGCGAGGGAGAAGGGCATCCAGGCGATGGTGGAGGGTCCGGGCCACATGCCCATGGATCAGATCGAGCCCCACATCAGGCTGGCCAAGGCTGTTTCGGACGGCGCTCCCCTTTACGTGCTGGGACCCCTTCCCACGGACGTGGCCGCCGGCTACGATCACATCGCGGCCGCCATCGGGGGGGCGCTGGCTGCCATGGCCGGCGCCGATTTCCTCTGTTATGTCACATCGGGAGAGCACCTCTGCCTTCCCTCCTCCGAGGACGTTCGAGAGGGTGTGGTGGCGGCCAAGATAGCGGCGAGGGCGGCCGACTTGGCAAGGAGGATCGGATGGGAGAGAGACTTGGAGATGGCGCTTGCAAGGAAGCGACTGGACTGGGCCAAGCAGATAGAGCTGTCCGTGGATCCAGAGAAGGCCAGCGAGTACCGGAGGCGGAGGCCACCCATAGCCGACCCCTCCACCTGTAGCATGTGCTCCAAATTCTGCGTCCTCAAACTCGTGCAGGAGAGCCTCGCGAAGCAAGCCTCCTGAAAGTTCGGTTCAACTCCAGCCCCCCGTGCCTGTATGGAAGGTCATTTTTAAACATTTCGACAGCAATCGAAACTTAATCCCCTTTCCGCAGATGGAAGGTGATCTCCCGCCCACCCATTATCGGTGCGCGCACCAGAGTGGGGAAGGCGGATGGCGTCCATACTAGTGACATTACTTACTATTCTATCCCCCGTCCCCCCCGCCTTTCCCCAACTTTCACCTCCCACTCTTCTCTCCCCCGAAAACGGCTGGTGGACGAACGACAACACCCCCTTCTTTGACTGGACGGCCGTGGAGGGCGCGGACAGCTACCAGATCCTAGTGGACAACGATCCCAACTTCACCTCACCCGAGATAAACGATTTCCCAACCGCCGACAACTATACACCAACCGTTGAGCTTCCGGAAGGAGTGTACTACTGGAAGGTCAGGGCTAGGAACACCGGCACCGGGGAGAGCTCGGACTGGTCAGCCACCTGGATGTTCGGGGTGGACTTGGCACCGCCGCCCGCCCCTTCCCTCCTTTCACCTGAGAACGGCGAGAATCTCTGCCTGGATCAGCCCACCTTCACCTGGACCCCCGTCAGCGACCCGACCGGCGTGCAATACCACCTGCTCATAGACAACGACCAGGATTTCTCCTCCCCCTTCTACTCTCTCTTCCTCCCGGTCACCTCGCACCAGGTCGAGAACAAGCTTGTGGAGAACTTCTCCCCCTACTACTGGAAGGTCGTGGCGGTGGATGGAGCGGGCAACGAGAACTCCTCGGCGGTTTTCTTCTTCCGGTTGAAGGTTCCCCCCTCTTCCTGCGTGGACACCCTCAGCCCTTACTGGCAGACGGCCCCCTTCACGGTCACAGTAACGGCCAGCGACAACGACGGTTGGGTGGAAAATGTGGAGCTGTGGTACTGCTACTCACCCGACAATTCCAGCTGGGGGGACTGGCAGCTGTACGAGAACGACTCGGCCCCTCCCTACTCCTTTCTGTTCGTGCCCCCGGCCAACGGGTTTTACAGATTTTACTCCAGGGCCTGGGATGAGAGGGGGAACTGTGAGAGCGTGCCCCTCCAGCCGGACACCGAATGCGGATACGACAACACTCCCCCCGCCAAGCTGGAGAACCTCCTCCCGGAAAACAATTCCGTTTTTCAGGTTACCACCCTCTTGCTCGGGTGGGCCCCCCTGGCGGACCTGAGTGGCGTCTCCTACGAGCTCATCTTGGACGATGAAAGTCTCCCCTCCGAGCCCTACGTGCTTCACCTCACGGGGCTCGTGGAGAACGAGGTCCAGCTCACGCTCGAGCCCAGCAGAACCTACTACTGGGAGGTAAGGGCCATAGACGGGGCGGGCAATACGGGTGCTTGGTCAGATGTTTGTTGCTTCACGATCAGCATCTGGTACTGGCTGGAGGGATGCTCGGCGGGGGTGAAAAGTGTGGTGGACTGGTGTTTGCTGGAAAACTGGGTGGGTGAGGTTGCGGCGCCGCATATCTGGAAACTTCTGGAGGACTGGACGTGCGGTGCTTTAGCCGCGGGCGGGTGGAGACTGCTCGAGCGGGTGGAAGGGTGGGCGGGATCGTGGGTGGGGTGGTACCGCTTGGAGGGGCTGGCCGCTGGCTGCGGGACGTTAGCCGAATGGGGATTTCTTGAGGGGGGAACGGGAGCGCTTGCCGTTCTTGTGGAGTGGCGGATGATTCACTCCTTCTCGGTTTCTGCGGTCTCCCCTCCCCCCGCTTGGAGCGTCCTTGAAAGTTGGAGCGGGGGGGTTCCTACCTTTTCGAACTGGGAAACGCTCGAGGGATGCCTCTGCGCGGTTTCCCTCGCGGCCTGCTGGACGGCGTTGGAGGGATGGATCTCAAACCCGGTGGGCTCTTCCGCTTGGCGTATGGTTGAGGGCGTGAATGCGGGATGCTCCACGCCTTGGGGATGGAGAGATCTGGATTCAAGAGGGGCCCAGATCTCCATCCAGGTGGGGTGGTGGTCAACGGTGGAATCGATTGCGGGCAATGGCTTTGCTCAGGTACCCGCCCCGGTCCTCCTCTCCCCGCCAGACGGTACGAACATAAACCCCAACCTCAATCCGCTGGAACTTGAGTGGGAGAACCTACTGCCCGCCGACAACTTCCTCCTCCAAGTCGACAACGATCAGGGCTTCTCCTCACCCGAAGTGGAGGTCTGGCTGAGCTCCACCTCCTATTCCCCCAGCGGGCTTGCCGACAACCTGTACTGGTGGAGGGTGATGCAGTTCAGGTCGGGCGAGAACTCGGCTTGGTCCGAGGTCCGGAGGTTCCGGGTGGACACCGTCTCCCCCCCTGCCTGCACGCTTTTGTTCCCGGCACCGGGCTCGAACGTCAACGACAACACACCTCTCTTCAGATGGGGTCTGGTACAGGAGAACTCCCTCCCGCTCAGCTACTGGCTGGAGATAGACAACGAGCCGGCCTTCAACCCTCCCGTGATGCTTTCCGTGGGCTGGCTTTGGGACAATTCCTACCAGCTTGAGAATTCGCTCGCCGACGGGATGTACTACTGGAGGGTAAAGGTCAGGGACAATGCGGGCAACCTCGGCGTTTGGTCGTCGGGGGACTTCAGGGTCGACACCATCAGCCCGGTGGCTCCCGCCCCGCTCTCGCCCGTTGGGTACGCTTGGACAACCCTGACACCCACCCTCGAGTGGGGGAGCGTGCCGGAGAACTCCCTGCCCGTGCTCTATCAGGCCTACATCTGCGAGAGCTCCACCTTCGATGCCGGCCTCTACCGGGTGTACACCTCTCCCTGGCTGGCCGAGAACTGGTGGACAGCGCCCGTGCTGGTGGAGGGGGAGGGCTTGGAGGGGAAGGTCTTCTACTGGAGGGTTCGGGCTAGGGACAACGCTGGGAATCTCAGTGATAACTCGCCTACCCAGTCTTTCCGGACCGATAACATCTCACCCTCCACCCCGGTCCTCCTCTCGCCGGAGAACTCCTCCTTTGTTTCAACTTTCCCGACCCTGAGCTACTCCGCCTCCGATAACGGTTCAGGGGTTTCAAGCTACTGGGTACAGGTCTTCGACGAGGGCCTGAACCTGTTTTACGAGAACACCGAGGCGGGAAACCAACTTTCGCTCCAGCTACCTGTGGGAATATACTGGTGGAGGGTGAGGGCCAGGGACGCTGCTGGGAACTTGGGTGCTTGGTCGGATAATTACACCTTCCAGGCTTGTCAGTGGGAGGGTCTCGAGGATTGGGAGGGTACTTCTGCCACCATGGCTGGATGGGAAGGGGTTGAGTCCCTTCAGGCTGGGGTGGGGATACCGATTGGGTGGCAGCGAATGGAATCTTGGGCGGGCAAGGTAGGGGCAACCGCCGGTTGGATTGAGCTCGAGGAACTGTCGGGAACGATCCTAGCGCTCGCGGGATGGCTCGGGGTTGAATCCTGCGCCGGTAGTGTCCGGGTGCCCGCATCCTGGCTGGCGGCGGAAGGGTGGATCATAACCGCCGCCGGTGTAGCAGGCTGGAGGGAACTCGAAGGCTTCGCGGGAACCATCCGTGGAGTAGCAGGATGGACAGTAACAGATTCATGGGCGGGGTCGATCAGTTTCCCCACCTCTTGGATGACTCTGGAGGGATGGACTGGGAACACCCTAGGCCCGGCAAGCTGGTGTACCATTGACACTTGGACGGGAACAACTGTGACTACCGTCAGCTGGACCGAGCTCGAGGGACAGTCGGGGACGATCTTGACACCTGTAGGGTGGCTCGGGGTTGAATCCTGCGCCGGTAGTGTCCGGGTGCCCGCATCCTGGCTGGCGGCGGAAGGGTGGATCATAACCGCAGACACCCTGGCGGGCTGGAGGCTGCTCGAGGCTTGGATGGGGACGACTTCTGCACCGGTCGGATGGATCCAGCTTGAGAACCGGACCGGGAACCTCCAAGCACCGATTGGATGGTCGGCTTTGGAGGGATGGGAGACCGGCACAGTGAGTCCTGCATACTGGTGCCTGCTCGAATCCCTGTCTGCCTCGGTGGCAGTCCCGATAGGCTGGGGATCGATTGAAGCTTGGTTCGGGCAGGTGGGGACCGCCGCTACTTGGATGTGGACGGAAGCCCTTTCCGGAATCGTTTTGGCCCCCGTTCCGGTTCCGATCCTCCTCTCTCCGCTCTACGGCGAGAACACCAACGACAACACCCCAACCTTCACTTGGGAGAACCTTGCCCCCGCCGACAACTTCGAGCTTCAGGTGGACAACGATGCGGACTTCAGCCCGCCCCTGATCATTTTCGAGAGTGTTTCCTTCACTTCCTACACCCCATCTAGTCCCCTCCAGGACGACCTCTACCACTGGAGAGTGAGGCAGTGGAGAACCGGTGAGAACTCGCCTTGGTCTCAGGTCTGGACCTTCAGGGTGGATACCCTCAAGCCTGCCCCGCCGGTTCTAGTCAGCCCGCTACCCGGAGAAAACGAGAACGACAGCACCCCGCTCCTGGTCTGGCAGGCCCCGCCCGAGAACTCCCTCCCGCTGACCTACAGGGTCCAGATATCAACCACTCCCACTTTCCTGTCCGGGACCATCTTGGTGGACGACAACTCCGTCACCGAAAACGCCTGGGAACCCCCGGCCCTCGACGACAACCTCTACTACTGGAGGGTGGCGGCCCGCGACAACGCTGGAAACTGGGGCTCCTTCTCCTCCGCCCGCTCCTTCCGCGTCGACACCCTCCCTCCGGCTGCTCCAACCCTCCTCCTGCCAGAGAACGGGGCCCCGGTGGAGAAGGTCCCGACCCTCAGCTGGGAGAGCGTGGCCGAGAACTCCCTGCCCGTCCTCTACTTCATCCAGGTGGCCCAGACGGACGACTTCACCGTCGGGCTGATGGAGTCGGGCTGGATAACCGAGAACTCCTGGATCTGCCCGCCGCTGACCGAGACGGTCTGGTACTGGAGGGTCAGGGCCAGGGACAACGCCGGCAACGTGGGCCCGTGGTCTGGAACGAGGTGGTTCCTGGTCAGCCCGGGATGGGTGGTCCTGGATTCCTGGACAGGCTCGGCCCTTGCCCGGGCGGTTTGGGCGCAGGTGGAGAGCTGGGCTGGGACCACTGGAACGGCAGGCGTCTGGTGCAGCGTTGAGGTCTGGGCAGGAGCGGTCGGAACCCAGCTCCAGTGGCAGCTGGTGGAGGGATGGAGCGGGACGGTAATGGCGCCGACCGGATGGCGAGTCGTTGAGTCTTGCACGGGTACAGTTGCAGCACCAGCCGGGTGGAGAGAGGTGGATAAATGGACCGCAACGGCTCGAACGCTGACCGGATGGCTCGCGCTCGAATCCTGCACCGGCATCCTCCAAGCACCTGCTCTCTGGTTCGTCTTGGAGGGATGGGAGGGGGGGATCCGGACACCGGCAGGATGGCTCACCACCGATTCTTGGGCGGGCGTGACCCGGGCGCCCGCGACCTGGCTGACTATCGAGGCCTGGACCGGAACCTTCCGCTTTCCTGCGGGATGGCTGGTTCTGGAGGCGGTTTCCTCCTCCACGCCGGCGCCGTCCGTTTGGAAGTGGCTCGAGGCGAGGGCGGGTACGGTCGCGGCCCCCATCTATCCGCCCGTTCTTCTCGCACCCGAGAACGCTTTGAACACCAGCGACAACACGCCGACCTTCAGCTGGGAAAACCTCCAGCCGGTGGATTACTTTGAGCTCCAGGTTGACTCCGAGGAAGGTTTCTCGCCACCCTTGGTCGTTCAGGTGAACACCGGCATCACTTCCTACACATCCTCCGAACTCCTTGATGGACCCTACTGGTGGAGGGTGAGGTGCTGGAGGACGGAGACGGCGGGTCCGTGGTCCGTGGTCCGCTTCCTGCGCGTGGACACCCTTCCTCCAGCGCCTCCCCAGCTCCTCTCCCCCCTCTGCGGGCAGGATGTGAGCGATAGCACCCCCGTGTTGCGCTGGACTGTTCCACCGGAGAACTCCTCCCCGCTGACCTACAACCTGAGGATCTCGACCTCCCCCTACTTCGAGCCCGACAACCTTGTGTTGAACCTCTGGGTGGACGAAAACTCCTATGAGGTCTTGGGCCTTCAAGAAAACGTTGTCTACTATTGGAAGGTTCTGGCGAAGGACAATGCGGGGAATGTGGGGTTCTTCCCGGAGAACGCTTGGTGGTTCAAGATTGATACCTCGCCTCCTTCTTCACCCACTCTCCTCCTGCCGGAAAATCAGGGGTGGGCCTCCAGCTCGGCGGTCCTCGGATGGGCCCCCGTCCCAGAGAATTCCCCGCCGGTCCTGTACCGGGTGGAGATCTCGGATTTCCCAGAGTTCTTCAACTTGGTAAGGGTCGCGGAGATTTATGAGAACGGGTGGACGGTTTCGCCCCCGCTTCCCGTCAGCACCTATTACTGGAGGGTTAAGGCGAGGGACAACGCGCTGAACTGGGGCCCCTGGTCCCCGGTTAGGTGGTTCAGAATCGATGTGGATGCACCCTCCAAGCCCACCCTGCTTTTCCCTGAGAATGAGTCTCACGTTCAGGCCGACGCAGGCTTCCAAGCGGGGTACACGGCGAGCGACGGGGCGGGCTCAGGAGTGGGGAGCTACACGATTCAGGTTGCTTCCAACCCCGTTTTCTCCCCGGTCCTCTTCGAGAACACCGTTCAAGAGAACGTTTGCAATGTTTCTCCCCTAGCCCCCGGTAAGTACTACTGGAGGGTGAGGGCGATTGACAGGGTCGGAAATGTTGGCCCCTGGTCGGATTCCTTTATAGTGTACTCGAGCGACTGGACATTCCTCGAACAGTTCTCGGGCACCGTGAGGGGCGCTGTAAGCTGGGCCGAGGTCGAGAGGTGGTCGCTGGAAGTCGTATCCCCCTCTTCCTGGCGTTTCTGCGAGGACTGGGTTTACACCATGGAGAACGTGGCACTGGGGTGGTTCTGGCTGGACGAGCTTTCAGCTGAGGCGGTGGGGGTACACTACTGGGCATCTCTGGAAACCTGGAGCTCCGCAGCTGTAGGGGGGGTCAGCTGGTCCACACTGGACCTTCGGCAGGTCTCCCTCGGCGTGCCTCCTTCTTACTGGCTTTTGCAGGAGGACTGGCTCTCCGGGTGCTCGGCGGTGGCCGGCTTTGCCGAACTGGAGGAGATGACCTTTGAAGTTTCGGCGCCCTCCGGCTGGGTGGAGGTGGAGAACTTGGAGGGGACGTGCGTGGGGGTGCACTACTGGGTGATGCTCGAGAGCTTTGAGGTGGAGGCCGCCAACCGGCAGTGGAGGTGGGTGGAGGGCTGGTCCTCCAAGCTGAGGGCCCCCGCCTCTTTCAGGGGACTTGAGGGCTTCTCGGGCGGAGTGGGAGTGCCTCCGTCAGAGTGGCAAGCTTGCGAGTCCCTCCAGTCCACGGGGAAGGGCATCCTGGGTTCTTGGAGACAGGTGGAGACCTTCTGGGAGAGGTCTAGACCGATTCCTTGGTCCGCTCTAGAGGCGAGGGGTGGCACGGTCTCGACCCCCGGCTCTTGGTGGAGGTTGGAGGGGAGGGGGGCAGGCCTCGGCACGCCGGCTGTGGGATACCAGTTCTTGGACCAACGCTCTGACGGGGTCTTGGCGCCCCATATATGGGTTTATCTGACGGGAATGGAGGGCTCCCTCTCTTCGCCCATCAGCTGGAAGACCGCCGTGGAGAGTTCCTATCTCCCGAGGTTCGAGTGGTGTAAGCTCGAGGGACTGGGAGGTTCCGCGTGGGCGCCGAGGTGGGTGGAGGAGAGGAGGGAGGAGTCGGCCGCCGTCCCCTCCCCGCAGGAGATCGAGCTCCCGAACCTGAGTCCAAGCCTAGAGTCGGTGCTGGCGAGGGCCACGCCGCCGGGATTCAGGGTTTCTGTGGGTGAAACTAGGTACCTGCCGCTTTGGCTCCCCAGGCCGGAAGGGGAGATCTACACCTACCTTGATCTGATTGCCGAGAACGCCCAGCTTCTGCGCCTGAGGGTGAGAGTGGAGAAGGGCTGGCTGCAGCGGGTGGATAGGAACACGCTCAGGGTGCTGGGGTACAGGGGCGGCTGGAGGGAGGTGCCGTTCGAGGCGGTGAGGGAGGACGCGGGCTTCCTTTACCTAGAGTTCAGGCCGGGGGACCTCAGCTGTTTTGCCGTGATGGCCAAGAGACCGCCCCACTTCCCCGTCTGGGCGATCTTCTGGGCCTGGCTGGGGATCGTGGGCACCTTCTCCTGCCTCATCCTCTATCCCCACCTCTCCGAGCTCAGGCTGAGGAGGATCCAGAAGAAGTACGAGAGGGTCCTGAGGGGGCCGGTCTACAAGCGAATGGTTGGAAGGCTGAGGTCGCTGGGAAGAAGGCTGGGGGCGGAGGATCGGGGTTCCCTGAAGGAGCTCATCAGGGAGCTGGAGGCCGCCCCGCCACCTAGGATTATCCCGATCGAGGAGAAGCTCACTAGGCCGGAGCTGGTGGCGGTGGAAACCCTAGAGCGCTTCATCCGGGAAAGGAGGAAGAAAATTCCCTTGAAAAAGGAGAGGGTGAGGGAACTTAAGAAGCTGCAGGAGGAAATGCTGAAGCGGAAGGGCCGGGGATAACTAGAGGGTGAGGGCGAGTCTCGCGAGAACCAGAAGGCGGTGCGATTTAGGCTGCTTGAACAGTGCTGCACGGTCTTCACTGTCCTGAAAGAGAATGCCCAAGCCAGGTGGTGAAGAACCTTTGCATGTTTGCCGATAGCGTGTTTCGAGTACTCGAGCTGAGGCCGCTTAGAATCCGCGTTTTGAGTCACCCATCAAGTTGGTGATGCACCTACGTGTCACCGAGAACAATGTAGCAAATATAGACTTATCTCGCCCTTGGATACCGAATTCGAGGGCTAAGGTCCCGAAGAAAAGGAAAAACGGCGGAGGAAAAACTGGGGCCCTCTTTCGTTTTTGGGACAGGAGTGGGCTAGTCTCCCTGTCTTCTTTTCCCTGCCTAGGTCGTCTTGGGTATTCCCTGCTGCTGCCTTTGTCAGAAAAAGCTGCCCTTTTGATTGGCTCTAAGGCCTGGAGTTTCGGTTTGGTGACCGTGGCAGCGGTCTGGTCTGCTCTGGCGGGGGACTGATTTCAGTAACCGGGAAACTTTCATGCTGGCAAAACTTCTTGTTGTGTTACCAATAATTTTAATCGCTAGGCTTGAAGTAGCAGACCCTCAGCTCCGGATCGTACTCCTTGGGCTCGGGAAGCTTGGCCGCCTCCTCCGGGGAGACGTCGTCAAGCCTGACCCACCCGTGCATCCTGGCGTTGGCCCTCATCCCCAGGTCAATCTTCCTGAGGCAAGTGATCATCACCTTCTGTAGCTCATGGGTCGATTTCTGCAACTCGTGGGTCGATTTCTGCAACTCGTGGGTTGATTTCTGCAACTCATGGGTCGATTTCTGCAGCTCATGGATCGATCTGAGAAGCTTTTGGGTGGATCGGGCGGTAATGTACTGGGTGAAGATGAGGGTCACGCCCAGCCCCATGAGCCCGATGAGCTCCGCCATCATTTTCTACACCACGTTGTTTATTGGACCGAGCCCCCTTTTAAAGGAGAAAAACTGGGAATCGCCTATGGCTGGGCCTGGAGCAGCCACTTCCAGAGGGGCCGATAAACGATCCTCTTCCCGTCGACCTCCTCCTCGTCCTCAAAATCCTCCGTCAGCACGAGTCCCTCTTTCAG
>Ga0185307_1000435_pt1 | contig 26510 bp, 21 predicted proteins | sample LHCtaG_FD_128010 | JGI IMG/M metagenome (GOLD analysis project Ga0185307, IMG submission 128010) | Hot spring microbial communities from Little Hot Creek, USA to study Microbial Dark Matter (Phase II) - LHC4sed_matched (SPADES... | ecosystem: Environmental > Aquatic > Thermal springs > Hot... | reverse complement strand
ACCAAAGCCTCCAGAGAACCAGCATACTGGAAGCCGTAAACCGTCAAAGCAACACCGGCGACAAGTATAACCAAACCGACTACGAACACGGCTTTATACACAAAACCACCATTAAACAATACCGAGCTTACTTATTAAAAATTTTATCATCTAAAAATCCGGTGGGAAAAGCATAAAAAGTAAATTGTAGATAATTTTACTCGGAGTTGTCCTTAAATGGGTTTGAAACCTTATGAAAAAATCGAGAAGGTTTCACTGCCTATCGTTATCGTCTTCAGCGTTCTCCTAGGCTTTGTAAGCATCGTCTGGATAAGCCTACTTCCATCCGGGCTTTGGCACTTCTACAACTTGGGTATCGTCGCATGCCCCCTACAACTTACCTCAGCACCATTCATATTGATCCTCTTGTCAGCTGCTATTAGCAGGGCTGGGTTTTTAAAGAGGCTTAAGACATCTACGGTGGTTTACCTATACATGGCCGCCGTTTCAGTCGCGTGGTATACGGATTACGCAGCTACGTCCGAGTGGTATGCAGGTGTATGGCATAATAGGAGGTTTTACCCAGACGTTACGATGCAGTATGTACCGTGGTATTTAGCCCCTCCAACTGAGTATGTTGAAAGGCTTATAACTGGAGGAGCGGTAGACTGGGGTGTATGGAGCGCTCCGATCCTCTACTGGACTGTATTACATGTAGTGTTCTACCTATTCATGGCTTCAATAATAACCATATTTAGGAGGAACTGGATAGATATTGAAAAGGTTCCGTTCACGCATGTCTTGGCTTCACATGAAATCTTAAAGCACACATTTAAAGAAGAGGGTACGGCCTCCAAACTCGCTAAACCATTCATCATAGGTGTACTGCTGGGGTTGGTCGTTCAAATTCCAATATACATGACCGTTATGTTCCCCTGGTTCCCCGACGTCTACGGATGGCGTGCAAACACGTGCGGCCATGGAGGCTACTGGATACCCGCTGGCTCACCTTTATCTTCCGTCGTCGGATTAAGCATGGCCCAGAAGCATCCTGTATTCATAGCCATAGGGTATTTAGTGCCTTTATCAACGCTTTTCAGCACGTGGTTTTTCCACTTAGTCTATATAATAGCTGTTCAAGTGGCATTTATCCTCGGCTACTACACTGGTCTAGACACGATTGGTGGATGCGGCAGGGCTTGGTGTGGAACCATTACACCAAACTTTGGAGAACCTTTCAAGTTTATGGCGCTTAGCTACGTGGGTGGATCTACCGCTTTAACACTGATATACCTATTGTTAAACTGGAGGTATATTAGGGATACTCTGCTTGCGGCATTGGGTAAGGGTCCTCTGAAAGGCTACGAGGGGGAGGAGGCTATGACCTATAGGCAGGCGTACACCCTCCTATTAATATCCATAGTGTTGATTGTAGTGGTGCTCCTGGGATGGGGTATGGGACCTGCAACATCGATAATTCTAATATTCACGGTCTTCATCTTCTGGATCGCCAATACCCGTGTCTGGGGTTTGGCTGGTTGCACACTTCAAGGCGCTGAACATGGCAATGCCTTCTACAGGCTATTTGTGTGGCCTCAGGCTCCCCAACCTCCAACTATGGAGTTTATGGCCTCAGCCTATCTCTCGGAGTGGCTGGTTGATGTGCCTAAGTCTTTCGGAGGAGCGGCGCTATCATTTGCAGCGGGCTATAAGATGGCGAGTCTAACAGGTGTGAGGACTAGGGAGGCGTTTAAGGTGGTGTTGATTGCTGGGATTCTAGGCTATCCAATTGTCATGGCAACTTACGTCTTCATGTGCCACGCATTCGGATTGGCGAAGCTACCAGTATGGGCTGAAAGCACTTATGATTCTCTTATAGATAGATGCGGCAACCCGGACAATTGGAACGTAAGACCCGGCACTGAACCCTGGTGGCCTAATTTTCTAGCAGGATTTATCATAGTGGCTTTGCTGAGCTGGCTCCACGCGAGGTTTATCTGGTTCCCCCTCGAACCCATAGGATTTATACTTGGGACGAGCTACATGTCCATACTCTGGGGTGTATGGTTTCCGTTTCTAATCGCTTGGATTATGAAAACGCTGACTCTGAGATTAGGGGGTACTAAAGGCTATGAGGAGTTTGGAATACCTGTGGCTGTAGGTTTCATAGCGGGCTATATGATTGCCGTGCTTGTCGGTGGACTTGTAGGAATAACGAGGTTCTTCGTACCGTTCTAAACCCCCATTTTTATTTTCCAACTCCTTAGAGGGAAAAATATTAAAATGCAAATATGTTTTAGTATTTTAAATGTATGGCTAAGTTAGCTTTGAAAGGCGGTTCAAGAGAAGCTGAAAGGCTTAGAGAGCTTGTTCCACGATGGCCAATTTACGATGAAGAGGATGAGCGGGCAGTAGTAGATGTGGTGCGTAGTAGAAAATGGTGTAGGCTTTACTCAGGCTCTAGGGCTGAAATTTTTGAGAGGATGTTCGCTGAGTATCATCAGGCTAAGTATGGGATAGCCGTTGCAAACGGTACTGTTGCTCTCGAGCTTGCACTTAAAACGGTCGGCGTTGGCATTGGGGATGAAGTTATAGTTCCAGCTGTAACGTTTATAGCTACTGCTTCAGCCGTGAGCGAGGTTGGAGCCATACCTGTCTTCGCAGACATAGACCCTGAAAACGCAGCTATAAGTGCGAAGTCGATCGAAGAAAATGTAACGGAGAAGACTAAAGCCGTTATAGGTGTCCACTATGCGGGCTACCCAATAAACTTCGACGAAGTCCTCCCGGTAGTTAAAAAACACGACCTATTTCTCATAGAGGATTGCGCCCACGCCCATGGTTCTGAATGGAGGGGGCGTAAAGTCGGTGCGATTGGCCACATGGGAGGCTTCAGCCTTCAGGAGAGTAAAACGTTAACAGCCGGCGAAGGCGGTATCGTTTTAACGAATGATGATGGGCTTGCTGAGAAGGCTAGGCTCATCCACAACATAGGTAGGGTTTTAGGGAAGCCGGGCTATATGCATTATATTCTGAGCTCAAACTACAGGCTTTCGGAGCTTCAAGCTGGGTTGCTTATATCGCAGATGAGAAGGCTCAGAGAACAGGTTGAGCTTAAACATGAGACTGGTGAGTATCTGGCTTCAAAGCTCAAGAAGATAGGGGGTGTTGAACCGCTTAAGAGGGATGAACGGATCACCAAGAGAGGCTACTACTACTTCGTGGTCAGATATTACTCTGAAGAGTTTCAAAATGTTCCGAAGGAGAAGTTTGTAGCGGCTTTAAACGCCGAAGGTGTGCCTGCTGGTGTAGGTTATGGCATGCCCCTATACAGGCAGCCGGCGTTTAAGAGGGAGAATCTTAAAGGAGTATTTCCAGATGGTTGGAAAGTACCAAACTATGAGGGTTTAAGTCTTCCAGGCGCTGAAGAATACTGCATGAGGGAGGTGACACTCCCGCACCAAATACTGCTCGGTGGAAAGGAAGCTGCGGATCTTATAGTAGCTGCTGTAGAGAAGATAAAGAAGAATGTTGACGAGCTTTTAGGTTGAAGTTCCCCTATTTTTTAGGTTCTTTCGCAAGTCCGTACATTAGAGTTAGAAAGCCTATAGCCATAGCGGCTAATCCAATTGATAGCATTTGATTTTTAAACGTTAATCTCTCTTCTTTAGGCTCTTCGAAGCGTCCTACAATATATCCAATCTCTAAGTTTACAGTTTTCGGGTAGCATGAGGGGTAGTTGTAGACGAGGAAGTAGTACGTGGACGTTTCATTATTCTGGATGACGTGCCTATAGTATTCTCGGTGGGACCAGGAAATGGGTTTAGATATGTTCTCCATAATTGTAACAGTACTTGGATAATCTTCTACGTCAAGCTCTTCAACCGTTTTAAATAGTTCTTTGAAGGCTTCACCAGTGTAAATCTTGAGGCCTACACACATATTTGCCCCTATACTGGCGATTATCGTGACGTTTCCCGGGAAGGTGAACTTGAGGAGTTTAGCTTCTTCACGGCTCATTTCAAACCTCTTCTTATAGAGTAAGGTTTCCAATTCAAGAGGGCGGGCTTGGGTTTCCACAGTGAGGGATGATGCGAAAAATGCTGCTCCAATAGACAGTAGTAGCAGTCCGACGATGAAAAACTGCTTAAGCATTAAATAGCCCTGCTAAAGAGAGCGGGGCGACTATACTTAAACGTTGCTTTTACAGTTAAAAAAGGAGGGGGTTTATTTTTAGAACGGTATGAAGAACCTCACCGTTCCTATTAGGTAGGCTATTAGGTTTGCAAGAGCGTATCCGGCTATTCCTCCGCTTACAAAGGGTACACCGTACTCTTCGTAGGCTTTGCTGCCGCCTATGCGTAGGGTTAGAAATTTAGCTATCCAAGCCCCTAAGAAGGCATTCCACTCCCTCATCCAGTTGGGCGCCACACCCGTTGCTAGTATGAAGCCTACTGGGTGTAGAGGCCACCATATGAATCGGGCTCTTAGAAGGAATAGTACCATGACGATTATGAAGCCGGCTGCTCCAGCCTCGAACTGAAATATGGCTGGCGGAGCCTGCTCATATCTTGCGAAGTCGTTATCGCACCAGGTTGTTACTGAGCAACTGCCCCATATTGGAACTCTACCGACGCCTAGAAGGTTGATTATCCAGACTCTAGTGGCGTTTCCCACGAATATTGCGATTATACTGGCTATGGTAGTCAGTACGAATATGTCTCTAAGGTTTATCTTAGCCATGTCTCCGATCTTAAGGTTCTGTATTGTAAGGTAGGCTCCTGTTTGAACGCCGTGGGTTACGTGGTTAAGCCCCGTATGCATGAATACGTGGCTCATAACCCAGTCTGCACTGTAAGCTTGCGGTGCCGTTGGCCATATCAGCCTTAAAGGCCAGCTCGGCCATAAGGCTCTCTCATGTATGTATCCGCATCCGCTTAGTCCTAGTACGTATGCTGCTGCTACTGTGTTTATGAATGCTCCCACTATTAGGACTGATAGTGCTGTCCCTATGCTTAATCCGGCTGAGAAGCAGAACGCCAACAGTACTATAGCCGACAACACTATAAACATGTATATCTGCCTGTAAGTGAACGGTTCACGAGCCTCTTCAGGCGATTTCCCTCCACGCATAGCAAGCCTCAAAGTCTCAGCAATATAGCCCCTAGCGTGAAACAGCATCATAACAGTCACAGCAAGCGTTCCACCTATCATAGTCACCCACATCCAGTAGTATGGTGGACCGAAGAGTGGAGATATGTCTGACCCAGCCCATCCTAGAATTCTACAGCAGCTTCCCATGTCGAAGACGCCAGTATAGTATCCCATTATGTAAGCTACCTGAGCCAATATCACTATTACGATGAAGAACACCCAAGCTGAAAATAGCACTTCTAAAGGAGCTAGGTAGTATACTAGGAATGGTAGAATGTTCTTCGTATAGCCGGGCCACCATACTAGGCTACTTTCAACCGGGTCGCCAGCGAATACACCAACGCAACCCTGAGGGCTCGTGGTCGTTGTCGCTGTACCCCTCCAAGCCAGTAGATCGGGCCACCAAGCCCAGACATATGTACATAGAACCTGTATTTCGAAGATCAATGCTACGAGGAAACCTATGAGGAACCATCTCATAGTCTTCTTTGAAGTAGGTTCTTCCGACACCCTGCTTACGACGTCGTATGTCGCTATTACGTATGGGAATGGGACTCTTTCAACGTCGAGCCATCTGCGTCTGAGTAGAAGCATTACGCTTGAGCCGAAAAGGTAGAATACTAGAAGGTATAGGGACCAGAATACTATGCTTCCAGCCCAAGCACCCCAATCCGTAGCCGCGCCTCCAATGTTTATACGTTGAACGACTTCAAGCGGAGGCATCCACCACCAGCTCTGAGCCATAGGCAATGTTTCAGGCTCCGTGTACAGGAGGGTTCTGCTGAAGCCGACTGGCCAGCATGCGAAGGTTTCGTAGTGGCCTATGCCGTACATTCCAACAGCGGCACCTACTATGTATATTGATATTAGGAATGAGGGTGATAGCTTGCCTTTAAAGTATTTAAACGGGTATGCTAGTAGGAGGACTAGTAGGGATATCACTGGTATTCCCATGGTTTTTGAGACTGTGCCCCACGCGTAGCGGCACATGAATGCACCGCCTACCGAACCGTTTAAAGCGATCTCCACAGTACCTATGAAGCTCAGCAGCGCCGCTAGGATAATCAGTGGAACTATTAGAGAAGGCCTAATCCTAAACTCTTTAATCTCCTCGGCCATTTTCCCAACATAATTAAAGTATGAGCTGGCCGTTTAAAAGTTTAACCCTACCCGAATATGGAAGAATACTTCTAATAAATTTGAAAAAATTGAGGAGTTAATATGGTAGTAGCCACATGCTCCTGCTGACTAGGATCAGTAGTGCACGTATAGATTCCATTAGGCTCCAGCCGATGGCGCCGCCCATGTAAAATCTGTTTACGAAGACGCCGTAGGGTATGTTCGACCTCCTGCTTAAGATGCGGCTTACGACTTTATTTCCAATTATTGAGCCTATGAGCATAGCCATTGTTCCCTCAAGCTGCATACTATAACCTAAGTAGGAGCCGAATGCGCCCGTTATGAAGGCTACTAGGAAGTACGGTCTATGGAATAGCAGAGACGTCAGTAGGTATATGGCTGACCCCGCTGCGAACCCTCCAAGGATAAGGTCTCTTCTGAAGAAGTAGCCCGTCCAAAGCCATACCTGCCACCTAGCCCAGTTCATCGCGTCAACGGGCCAGAATATTATCGTCGCCGGGTATGCACCCGACGGGATCGGCGATAGGCTCCATAGGTACGATACGAATAGCAACGTCACCAGTATTCCGGCGAAGAACACGATTATGTACGTCTTAATGTACTCTGACTTACTGGCTTGGAGTATATCCGCCTGCATGAATGCTTGAGCTATACCGGGTCCCCCAGCATAGATGCTCACCGGGGCGAACCATATACGTTTATCAGCCCACCCGCTGGAATATATCATCAGCTCTCTAAGCATGGGAACGTTGAAACCGGTGATTGTCACACCAGCTGCACTGGCGCCTAGGAACGATGCGAAGAATGAGCCGCCGATCATGAATAACGCTAGAATCCATATTGGGAATCCCGTTAAGAAGTGCACCAGTAACATGCCTCCACAACATGCCCCTATGAATGCCAGTAATAGTAGGTTGAGCGGAGGACCTTCACCCTCCCCTCCCTTAGCCTTACCTAGAGAGCTGAAGGCTCTTATGAACATTTTAGGTCTTATTATGATCGGTAGGAATGCCGCTGCCAAGGCAAGCCCTATAGTAAAGCTTGCGTAGAAGTAGAGCTGAGACCTTTGAACAAGCATCATCATCGGCCATGAAAGGTCGTATGGGCTTTCCGCAGGCCATAGGTTGAACCTCGTGATCAGGTACGTCCCTATGGAGTAGTAGGAGAACGCCCCTAGGAATTGCGCTAGACATATATCTAAGGGCAGTAGGAAGCCGGGTACAAAGTACATCAGGTTTAACGTGAAGCTTAAGCCGAATCCGGGTAGGAAGTGGGCGAGTATAGGTGTCATATCATATGTTCCGGCTATCGGAAGTATTGTCGCGTATATTGCGATTCCACCGCTGGATAGATACGGTCCTAGAAGGTACGGTAGGAAGCTTACGAACATATTATATAAGGCTCCGAACAGTATTGAGAGCATTAGAATCCTCATGTGCGTTGCGTCCCTTTCCCCAAGTGTTAACACTGTTTCCGCGGCTGCTCTAGCGGCTGGAAACTGAAGCTTCTCTATTTTAACGTATAGTGAGTATGTGAAGTATCCCATAGATATGTCTGCGATGAAGCCGAACATCATCGCGAGTAACGTTATACCCAATGGGATAAACCACACGGGGTCGAAGTACAGGAATCTAACATCTCGGTATATTCTAAGCACCTCTGTCTCCGGCGGAATCCACCATGATGGAACATACTGGGCAACGCCTAGTGCATACGACGGTTGGCTATAGGCCATGTACATGTTTTTCAGGAAGTCGTATGCCCCACCCATGCTGTAGAGAGCTGCGTAGTACGAGGCCATCCACTGGAAGCTGAGTAGGATGAAAAGCTCCTGCTTAGTCAGAGGTGAGCCTAGGTAGTGGGCGATCTCAGACCATAGTAGGATTACGATCCAAGCCTGTAGTGGAAACCACTGCGCGCTTATGAGGTAGTAGTATATCATAACGGGCTGTATTAGGGCAAGGGAGAATATTAGAGCAAGTAGCGACCTCCATGTTAGCCCTCGACGAATCTCACCCTCCGAGGACATTCGATCACCTCTTCTCTACATCGGAACCCTTCTTGAACTCCTCAAGACCTATGAAACCCCTCTTCTTAAACGTTTCTAAGCCTGTTTCAACATACTTCTCTTTAACGTCAGTCTTCAACGTCCTCCAGATCAAAAGCTGTTTTCTCATGTTGTCTATAAACGGTCTGTTTGAGTTAACCCAGTCGCTCAGTAGACCTGTGGTCCTACGCAAGTACAGAGTGAGCCCGTAAGGTCTCTTCCTATGGGACTCTGCGATCAGTGAAACTTGCTGAGTGATACCTACGTCGAAGGGTGCAAGCCTGACGTTTGCCGTAAGCAGTTTAAGGTCTTTATCTTCGACTATGTTCTCCTCAGACTTCCACTCTATGTCGCCGAAGGTGGCGAATGCACCTACGCCCTCAGTCCTATGAGCGTCGAAGTACTCGTTTACAAACGCTAGGAATCCATATATTTCTCGACCTGAGAAGACGAATGGCATTTTAATCTCCCACTCGTCTCCACGAGGCGGCGGAACCTTCCACTTACGCTCAAGAGATGGCGTTACAAGCCTAGACGCCTTAATGGACGGATAGACCGTTGAAATTATCGTTACCAACGATGCTGATCCCAGTACTATGAACACGTAGAATGATGAGAAGTTCGGGTAGAATCCTTCAGGGTACATGTTTAACGATGCGAATAGCCAGCAGCCAATAACCCCATATACGTAACCCATTACCGCTCCAAGCAGAGCGTATACCAGAGACTCCGCTAGGAACAGTGTTGAAACGTGTAGTGGCGATAGTCCTACAGCCATGTATATCGATATTTCCCTCGTCCTGTAGTATACGTTAGCCAGCATCATGTTTAGGATTGTAAAGCTACATATTATTGTCGGGAGTATGAATGTCTCGAAGCCCGTGATCGTAAACCACTGCCTATACCTGACTATTCCAAATCTGTTGGGAGCATCACTATAGTATATGTCTGTAGCTATCCTTAAAGCCAAGTTGCGCGCAATATCCCTTATCGTTGCTGTATCGTAGGGTTTGTACGCTATACTCACTATGTAAGCCCTCTCTCTTAAGAGGAGGCAGGCTTTGAGAGGCATTATCATTATCTGGCTTCCAGGGAAGTGGAATGGTACAGCTCTACCAGCACCCGTAGTCACCAGCGGCATTAGTGGGGTTATAGGCTCACCATCAAGGTCTACTAGGCCAGTGCTTCCAGACCACAGCAGGTCTCCATCAAATATCCCTATGACTCTAAGCTCCATGCCTAAGAACGGCAGCGTAGAGCCTATCGTTATTTCCCTACCAAGCTCCTTCGTCAAGTTGTCAGCTATCGTTCTACTTATCAGACACGTGTAGACATCATCTGGGCCAAACCAGTCGCTGCCAGGCAGCAGTATTTCATCTACGTGGGATATTTCCTTCTCCTCAGGGCTTAGGAAGAGGACTGCACCGACTTTGGTTATGAGCTTATCTGAGAACGCGAAGTAGCCTAAACCCCTCTGCGGTGGCGGTGGGAATAGCCATCCTCTAGCCGAGTATATTCCCATGCCTTTAAACTGGTTTATAACTTGATAGTACATTTCCTCTGGTATTGCAGACCATACGGGTCTCCTTATCAATATGCCTTGGTATAGTGGCGGCTCCTCCCCTTCAGATGTCACACGTACGTCTTCCACCGGTCTTGGAGCAGCCATGAGCGATGTGAACGTTACCATTGAAAAGACTAGGATTATCACCGACGTCAGTGTTAACGCAGTCATAAAGCGTCGTCTCCTCATATTGCTGATGGATAGTGAGAACGCTTGGAAGGCTATGGCTGAACGGCTTATCTCCGCCGTGTGCATACCGACCATTCTCTCTTTCAATGTTTTAGCACTCATCATAGCCTCTCTTATCACGAAGCCCAGTAGGGGTATTATCACCATGGCTGTACCGAATGCTAAAATAGCCATACCGGCGTTTGTAGCCAAGTGGAAGCCGGGATGGAACGTATTCAGCACGACTAGCATGATTCCGAAGACTATTATGGTTGACGCTAATAGTTTACGCCTCTCAAATCCCACAAGTCGGCTTATAGCGTAGGCGAACGGTATTATAGCTATCGATATCACGACGATCGTGTATATGACCTGCCATATCAGATCCATCATTGAGTAGTATGCCTGCTGTTCATATGCCCAAGACGCGTAGGCCGCCGCGTAGCTGAAGCCGTAATCTCTCATACGAGCGGCTTCTACAGCCTGATCGAGGTATTGGGTGGCTAAACCGTGGAACATCACCGTAACGGGGTTGAACGTGTAGTATTGTGCAGCGAGCCTAACCCTGCCGTCATTCATCATGTATATGTCTCTAGCGTAGATCAAAGGCGTAAACGGTATTACTAGGGTCTCTCCAGGTTTAACGGTATAGCCGTATCCAGCCGGGTTCTCAGGAGTACTGTTTAGTAGAAGTCCCATTGGGAATCTGCCTCCGGTTCCACCTCCTCCAAAAGCAGCACCTATGAATCCGAAGGTTCCGATTGCTACACCGCCTCCTCCACCACCAGCAGCCGCTCCATATGCACGTCCCCTCATTACGAGTATTTCAATAGGCGTATTGGGCATGACAAATCCCATGACATCTCCATATGGAGAGGCTAAAGCGCTCTGCTGAATTAGAGGGCCGTGAGCTAATCTATTGTACAGTGCTAGGCTTGGCATTGAGCTTAGGTCTGATGGGTTGAAGAGGGCGAATAAGACTATGCTAGAACATCTGAAGATGGATACTAGGTATGACGATTCTATCGTTGTTACGGAGGCGTAGTTCGACTGGTAGGGTGACCAGACACCTACGTCAGTAGCCCATTCTATATGTCCATTTGTACTGTTGACTACAAAGGCGTTTACAGTGCCACCAGTATAGGGTTTAACGCCTTTAATTACGATCTCACCATTACGGTTGGGTTTGACCACGACGTCTAAGATGCCGGCTAGGAAGGCTGCACCGAAGGCGGCGTAAGATGGAACTGCTGTCAGAGCCGGTGCTGAGGCTGACTGATAGTGTACGACAAGATCATCTATGGCTTCGGGATGTCTAGATGCATCGAAGGGATCCCAGTAGGCCGTTGTCATATTGTAGCTGACGACTCTTATAGTTAAGCTGCAGTATCCCCACTCACCCGTAGCCTCCATCCTTGAAGGTGACTGTGGAAGGTCTATTCTAGATTCATTTAACAACGCATACAATGACGTGAATATGAACTGTACTTGAGGCCAGTAGTTCTCCCACTGGATCTTATCAAATGTATCAGCAGGGGTCTTCATGAAGTGTCGAGCGTCGTTTGTTGTGTGGAATGCGAAACCCCCACCGTAGCATGCGGCTACATAGGGTTCGGAGTCGAAGTACGTAGCACCCATGAACTCTGTCGGCGGGCATGCGCTTATCCAGGGAGGATATGTTAGAAGTATTTGATCTAGGAAGTATTCACCGTATCTGCTTCCAAGAATCTCCTTCAAAGCCGGTAGATAGGTTTGGAATAGTAGGGATATTAGCTGGGTGTATCTGCCGTTTAAAACCTGGGTGTTTGTATAGGAGTATACGTTGCCACGGTTGTATACGGCCAGCTGCTGACTCCCAGCAGAGAGGTCGAGGCTCACGAAAAACCTCACACTTCTAAACATTCCAAAGTGTCTATCAACCCACTCCCTAGCACCCCATAAGCTTTGCCAGTGTCCTGCAAACACAACCAGCATTACTGAACGTTTAGGCGGGTTTTGAGCTAGGAACTTAGCTAGGTTTAACAGCGCAGATACGCCTAAGGCGTCTGTTGCACCTGGAGCTAGAGCTGGTACTATAGACCAAGAGTCTAAGTATGCTGTCAGTACACATATCTCCTTTGGATTTGTTGTCCCGTTTATGAAGCCGACTATGTTTGGTACACGTATGCTCTCCCACTTCATGAGCGAATTTATCCATATTTTAACTTCACCCTTTTTCTCATAAAGCTCCTTTAAACGTAGGCCGTCTTCAGGTTCCAAGTATATTCTTGGAAATGCCACTGGCAGGTTGTAGAGCTTCTGGAAGGCCTCCATTCTAGACTCTCTTCCACTACCGATGTATATGACGCCTTTAGCTCCGAACATCATAGCTAGTCTGAAGAACCATCTACTGTCGTCGAAATCCATCAGTACGATTCTACCAGTGACGTTAACTTTTGATAGGTCGTCGAAATCCCCTCTACCAACGTATACTAAGATGTCGCCTTCGGATGGGCTTCTGTAGGGGGATGGATTTACAAGGTTTGGCCAGAGGTTGTATCCTTCAATCGTCTCACCGTTTTCAAGAACGATCTTAGCACCGTAATCTACTGGCACTGTTATATCGAAGTATTCGAAGTATTCGTCGTCGCCATAGGGTTGAATACCGTAGCTTCTAAACTCAGACACGACGTAGTCTACCGCATTGAAGAAGCCTGGGTAGCCTGTTACCCTGGAACCGCAACTTGTGAAGAAGGCTATATGACGCATTATCTCTTCCTCGTCTACGTTGCTTAAGACGTTTCTAAACATGGAGATAAGTTCTGCACTGCTCTGAGTTGGTAGTTGCGAATATGCCGGCGATACTATGGCAGACTCTACTAAGGCTAAGACCATTACGGCCGCGAGGAATACCGGGAGGACTTTTGACTTCTGAAGTCTCAGACTAGTAGTTGAAGGCTTTAAACCTTTCAACATGAAACACCTGAAATTAAAGGTAGAGAAAAGATATATAAGGGTTTTCCCTTATGGATGATTAATCTGTAGACGCTCCGCAATCGCAGAAGACCGGAGGAAAAAGGTTTAAATTTGCAACCTTATTCTATTATAGTCTGAAGTGGAGCGGAAGATAGTATATTTAGGTGTAGCTGTTTTAATTGTAAGCATATATGTGTTGCTAGCTGCACAATCTTTATCTACTGTTGTGAATGTAGACAGGTGGATCTATGATGAAAACATAGATTTACTTGAAAATGAAACATATACTATAGAGGTTAATTTCGAATCAAATACAACAATAATCGTAAATGTTATAACGTATGAGCATTGCATAGATTTCAAGTTTATGGATAAAATAAACCATGAGAAATTCGTACAAGGTGAAGATTATAATAGTATCGTCAACGTTGAACATACAGCCAACTACATGCTGACACATTGGAATAGCGAAGCCAATGGGACATATGTCATACTTCTAAGCAATGTTGGCCAATGCTTCGAAAAACTGGTTGAGGTGAAGGTGGGGGTAAGCAAAACACAGCCTAGAAATCCAACTGAGGAAAAAGCCATACTTACAAAAGCTGGTTTTGGAATGTTAGCCGTAGCTTTTTGGACACTTATGTATGGCATGCTTAGAGAGAGGAGGAGTTAAAGGCTTTACTTAATGTCTTTTTCTGAAGGCCATCCCCTTAAATATTTCATTAAGGCTTTCATTTCATCCCGTGTTAAACAGGTCCTTTCAATCTCAACTTTTGAAATTTCACCATTCCAAGCGCTTTGAAAGACCTTTGTAACGTTTTTGACGCATTCTGGGCATGAAGATATTACACCGCTCCACTGTTCTAATCCGTCTTCTAATTCAAACTTGTTGACAACCATAACCGTTCTATCATCAGATATTACCATTAACGGTAATGAGGCTGAAATATTTTTAACTTGAAAGCCCAAGTCTATGGCCTTCTTCTCAAGCTCATCGCTCTGAACTATAAGTCTAACATCAACACCCTTCTTAGACAGGTTTGAGAGAATCTGTAAGAATCTACTATGTGGGATTAACTCGTAATTAGGTAGCGATATTGAAATGGATTTGGACGTTTTAGAAGTTATCTTTGATATGATGTGGCTTATACGGCTTTTACCCAGCACGTTTATACGACCGTAAGACCTCATCTTAGATATTGCAGTATAGAGGGGTGTAAACTCAGATATTAGGAAGTCGGAGGTCTTCCGGATGTCTTCAATAATTCTATCTCTAAGCTCCTCTAAGGACTTTGACGGTGGCTCAACTTTAAACGTTAAAGGCCTCTGCTCAACCACGCTCACTAAGTTGAGAGACTTGAGTTTTTCAATGGATGTGTAAACCTTAGGATATGGAACACCCGTTATTGAGCTGACTTCAGAGGCCGTTAATGCACCGAATCTTAAAAGGGCAAGGTATGTTTTAGCCTCATAGGTTGTCAACCCGAGCTTTCTCAGAGAGGTTAATATGTCGTAATCCATTCTAAAAAGGTTTATAGAAAACCTTGCTAATTAAATTATCGGAATGCAGAGCGGAAGCACAAGTGAGGCTGAAATTGTAGAGTTGAAAGTAGCAATTGAAGCTAAAAATCTAACCAAGCGATATGGAGAATTCATAGCCGTAAATAGTTTAAACCTTAAAGTTTTTGAGGGAGAGTTTTTCGGCTTACTTGGACCCAATGGGGCTGGTAAGACGACGACCGTTAAAATGCTTACAGGACTCACTAAACCCACTGAAGGCGAGACGCTTATAATGGGCGCGAATATAATGGAGAGACCCCTCGACGTTAAAAGGATCATAGGTGTTGTACCTGAAGTCTCCAACATATACGTGGAGATGACTGCTTGGGAAAACCTCATATTTGCAGCTGAACTTTACGATGTCCCCAGAGACGAGGCTTTTGAAAGGGCTAAAACACTCTTAGAGGTCTTCGGCCTATATGATAGGCGTCACGACAAGTCCGCCAACTTCTCTAAAGGTATGAGGAGAAGGCTGGCCATAGCTATGGCATTGGTCCACAACCCAAGGGTTTTGTTTTTAGATGAGCCGACGAGCGGGTTAGACGTTCAAAGCACTAGAAACATCAGGGAAGTCGTTAGAAGGCTTAACAAGGATGGTGTAACCGTTTTCATGACTACGCATTTCATAGATGAAGCCGACAACTTATGCGGTAGAGTCGGTATAATAAATAGGGGGCAATTGGTGGCTTTAGATACACCTGAAAGGCTCAAACAGGCAATTGGAGGAAGGCTAAGCGTTGAAGTGTCGCTTCAGCCTATGCCAAGCCTAGAAGAGTTTAAAGAAGTTGCAAACGATATTATGAAGACTGGAGACAAGTTCATAATTTACACTGAAAACCCGTCAACAACGTTGTCTGAGCTGGTTAAACTAGCCAATATGAAAGAGTGGAAGATCGTATCGGTTAGAACTTTAACGCCAAGCCTTGAAGACGTATTCGTTAAGCTCACAGGGCTCACGGCTGTTGACGTTGAACGGCTTGAACTTATCAGACCCTCTGGAAGAGGGAGGGGTAGGGAATGAGTAAAGGCCTATCTTTAAATTTAAAGAAGATATTTGTCATAGCGACGAAAGATATTAAAACATACTATGGTAAGCCACCCTCACTATTCTATGGCGTTGTCTTGCCTTTTGCACTTTTTGGAGCATTTCTAGCCGGAAGACCCTGTGTAACGGAGGATTATAGAGTAGTTGGAGTTACGGTTTTATCGACTTTCTTCGGAGGGACAACAATAGCTGCTGTTATCCTCCCCCTTGAAAGGAGGAGTGGGACCATAGATAGGCTTATCTTGGCACCCGTCTCTTTCAAGACGCTTCTGCTTGGGAAAAGCCTAGCCGGTTTCACGTTCAGCTTTCCGATAACCCTTCTAGTCCTTTCAATAATACTTCCATTCACTGGGTTCTGGAATCTCAACCCCCTCCTCCTAGTGGTTTCCATAGCTTTATCCGTGGTCTTCTCATGCGCCTTCGGCTTAGCGTTCTCAGCGTCAGCTAATGATGTAGCCGACGTTATGTGGCCTATGAACTTCGTAAGATTCATCATGATATTCTTCTCAGGGGTTTTCATGCCCATAGATGAGATTTACCTGTTCATGCCTTCCCTGAAGTTCATAGCCTACCTACTGCCTTTAACGTATTCTGTAGATGCAGTCTATCAGTCTATAGTCGGGGTAAACGATGTGATGATGTTAATCGTAGACTTCACAGTGCTGATAGCAATAACGATAGGACTCTACTACTTAGCCTATAGGAGGTTTCTTAAAACTTTAACTTGAAAGTTTAGTAAAGCCGTTAGACCGTCTTAACTAAGCCAAAGTTCTAAAACTGGAGTTATTTGCCATATTCTTTGTTTGAACTCTACAAAGAGAACTACATCTTTAACCATTTAGGAGTGTGTAGATAGCCGGAGCCTTTAATAGAAAGATTTATAACTTTCAAAAGTTAAACATTAAAATGAGAATATGAGACGAGAGTTCGTAGCCGTTTTCCTCATAGTGTTGATTGCCGCAGTTGCCTATTTTATGGTTTATACAAAACCATGGATTACCAAAATTTCCGTACTCTACCCTGAGGATGCATCTGACATATTCGGCGAATTGAAGGCTAGGTTTGAAGATGGAAACTGGTTTACAGGAGTGGATCTCAAAACATATACCGACGGTGAGAATATTAATGAAGTTTTAGGTTCAGAGGGGGTAGACGTTGTCGTCTTAGATCATGTCGATGTTGCTGAGGGTTTACATAGAGATGGATATGTAGACTGGTTCATAGAATTCGCCAATAGAAGTAGAAGCGTATACTGTATAGCCGTAGTTAAAGGCTCTGCCCATTCAAGTCAAGCCTTGGAATTCGTGAGGTTTGTGTTGGAAAACTCCAAGGTCTATGCAAGTTTATGCACCGTTGTAACGCCAGCCAGAGGATTTGGAGATATTCCTGAAGAACTTCAACAGCTGGTTGCAAAGTATAAGGTTATTGTAGACTGGATGAACAGAAGCGTTGTAATACCCGAGAGCATTAGGAGGGTTGTAAGCCTCGTACCAGTGATTACGGTTTCCATAATCATGGAGGGAGCGGGAGACCTACTGGTCGGTGTTGATAGAATCTCTCCGACATCTGAATTCCTACAGATAGTTTATCCGAGGATTAAGGATATACCTGTGGCTGGTTTCCTAACGGAGTTTGACGAGGAATACATATTAAGCCTAAATCCAGACATCGTCTTAGTGAAGGATTCCATAGTCGTTGAAAGGTTTGAAAAGATCGGAATACCCGTTATAGTAATCGACATGGGAGACCTCAAATACGAACAGCTTTACAGCGCTCTTAGACTCATAGGTGACGTTGTCGATAGGAGAGAGGCGGCAGAGGAACTGGTATCCTACTGTGAAAGTGTTGTGGAAAGCCTGTTAAACGTAACGTCTAAAGTTCCTAAGAGCGAAAGACCGAGGGTTTACATAGCCATGGGTGATGGGTTGACGACCCATGTAACACGCGTTTCAAAGGATACGATACGGGTCGCTGGAGGAGTATGTGTAGCTGAAAACCTCACAGCACCCGCTGGAGCACCGAGAGTACAGGTCTCCATGGAGACTATACTCGAGTGGAATCCAGACGTCATAATAGCTTGGGATCCTAAGGTTAAACAGCGCATTTTATCAGACCCAAGGTGGTCAGTTATAAACGCTGTCAAAAACGGTAGAGTCTACGTCTTGCCTAGAGGTGTTAGAGAGTGGATTATACCTGAGCCTGAAGCGGTCTTAGGTGCTAAGTGGCTTGCCGCAGAGCTCTACCCGGATCTATTCACTTTCAGTAGAGACGGCGTTAGAGAGTTTTACAGCAGATTTTTAAACTATACGGTTTCAGAAGAGCAGATAGATAAGATTCTGAGTGGTACATATGTCACAACTGTATAAGTGGATGTTTGAAAAAATTCGAGGGAGAAAAGCCTTAACGGTAGTTTTAACTCTACTACCCATACTTTTTTTCCTCACATCGCTCTTTGTAGGTAGGTATCAGATTCCACCCAGCATGGTTATTATGACTCTTATTTCAAAAATACTACCGATTACGCATTCATATAATATTCCTAAGCCAATTGAAATAACGATAATTCAGGTTAGACTGCCGAGAGCTATAGCAGCCGCACTAGTAGGTGCTACTCTAGCCCTCTCAGGAACAAGCTTTCAAGCCCTATTTAGAAACCCTCTAGTCTCTTCTCAAATACTCGGCGTCGCTTCAGGTGCGGGCTTTGGAGCCGCTTTAGCCCTACTATTATCCGGAGACCTAGCAATTGTCCAGATTTCGGCCTTCGGATTTGGAATAGCAGCTGTAGCCATGTCCTATGCGATAAGTAAAATACATAAAGAGGCGCCGGTTCTCACGCTTGTTTTAGCCGGGATGGTTGTTGGAGCATTATTCTCCGCTTTAACATCGCTTGTGAAATATGTAGCCGATCCTTATGAGAGGCTTCCCTCGATAGTTTTCTGGCTTATGGGAAGCCTTGCAGGGGTATCGTTTAAAGAGCTTTCTTGGAGTTTTATCCCAATGATAGCTTCGTGCATAATAATCGTCATGATCAGGTGGAGGTTGAATGTCCTCTCCCTAGGAGAGGAGGAGGCTAAAGCATTAGGCGTGGATGTTGAAAAGATGAGGATGCTTGTAATAAGCTGCTGCACGCTTATGACCAGTGCTGCCGTTGCCATAGCTGGTGTAGTCGGATGGGTTGGACTGGTCATACCACACGTATGTAGGATGCTTGTAGGCCCAGACCATAAGGTTCTAGTGCCGGCTTCAATATCGATAGGAGCCGCATACATACTAGCGGTTGACGGCGTAGCTAGAGCAGTATCGACAGTTGAAATACCTTTAGGCATATTAACCGCCGTAATAGGTGCACCCTTCTTCTTCTATCTTTTAAGGAGGGAGAGGTTAGGATGGAGATGAGGGTCGTAGACTTATACTTTTCATACCCTAATGGTAAGGAAGTCGTTAAAGGGGTATCCTTTGAAGTGAAGAGTGGGGACGTTTTCTGCATACTCGGTCCAAACGGATGTGGTAAAACAACTCTTCTAAAGTGTTTATGCGGTATTTTAAAGCCTACTAAGGGTTCGATATTTTTAGACGATGTAGAAGTAAACTCGATGTCTAAGGCTGAGTATGCGAAAAACGTCGCTTATCTGCCTCAAGAGCATAGGTCTGTTTTCCCCTATAGAACCATAGACTTCGTAGTTATGGGTAGAGCCCCACACCTAGGTATGTTTTCAACGCCCTCGGATAAAGACTATGGGATAGCTGAAGAAGCGCTTAAGGAGGTGGGAGCATACCATTTGAAGGATAGACTATACGTGGAGTTGAGCGGTGGTGAAAAACAACTCGTATTAATCGCTAGAGCATTAGCCCAAAAGCCTAAAATCCTACTCTTAGACGAGCCTACCTCTCAATTGGACTTGAAAAACCAGGCTATAGTGCTTAGGGTGCTAAGTAGGCTCGCACAAAGAGGCTTAATAGTAGTAATGACTACACACTTTCCAACCCATGCCTTTCTCCACTCCAGCCGGGTAGGCTTAATGATGGCTGGAAGCTTCCTAACTGTAGGAGAACCAGAGCAGGTTATAACGGAGGAGAACCTTAAAAAGGCGTATGATGTCGATGTGAAAATCCTATCCGTGAAAAGTCCGATAGGTGAGGGCTTTGTAAAGATGTGTATTCCAACAGAGGTAATTCTGGCACGCCGTTGCCTCTGCAGATTTGAACATATGGAGGAAGATGCTGGGCAAGAGGGCTCATAGATCATGGGTTATTCTAACATATCTGAGGAAGAAAATATACCCAGTCCTCCCCTTTTCCCATTGATCGTATACCAGGCTTTAGCACAGCAGATCATTGAAGAGTGTAAAATTGTAGAAGGATTATGTCTCGATATAGGTAGCGGCGTCGGTATGCTTGGAATACAGCTCGCCAAGTTAACCCAGCTTGAAGTTTTACTTCTAGATGTTGATAGAAAGGCTCTAATAGGTGGTTTAAAGAACGCCGAATATTTCAAAGTTAAAGAAAGGGTTTCAGCCATTAGGACGGATGCGCACAACCTACCGTTTAAACCAAATTCAGTAAACCTCGTAGTAAGTAGAGGCTCCATCCCCTTCTGGAAAGACCATGTAAAAGCCTTCAGAGAAATATATGAAATATTGGTTAGGAGTGGGAAAGCCTTCATAGGAGGGGGGTTAACTAGGAACCTACCTGAAAACGTTAGAAAAAGACTTGGAGATAGGATAAGACAATTCTTCAGTAGCCCTAGGGGAAGGCAGTATCCGCCTCCAGAGAGCTGGAGACTGGATGAATGGCTTAGAGAAGCCGGGGTTGCAAAATTTGAAATAGTTCAAGGAGACCCGGGGAGATGGGTTAAAATAACTAAGTCGTAGTTATAAAATTGGATGCTACATACCTATGACTCAAATATGTCTTTACCTAATGCTGGGTAGTAGTTACGTCTATATTTGAGGTTATCTCATTCAAAGGCTTCAGGATTCCATCTTCATCTAGAGCACGGTCCTCTTGGACACAGATATATGTGAATCCTTTTCATGCGTTCCTTTGAAGATTCGCCGTTGACGATGCTTTGAACAGTTGCCTCTACCACCTTGAACTGTTCTTCTGTTAACTTTAAAGTTGCAAACCCCGTCTTTTCAGCCTCTCTTTCATACCATCCGCAGAGCCCAGTACAGACGTATCTGTGTAAAAGCCGTCTAGCATCTTCTCTAGATATATTTAGTTGCTTTGCTATGGTTTCTACGGCGTTTTCCACATCCTCGTATGAAAGCATGTGTATACCCATAATCCTAAGGATTGAAGCAGATTAAAAAATTTCAGATTCCAACAGTATTAGCCTTTTTCCTCTCTTCAGCGAGCTTACGGACCAATGGATTAAACATGCACCTCTCCATATGGCATACTGGATTTTCCTCCCATAGTGTACATCTACCTACAAGCTCCTTAGGGCTTGGCGTTGGAAGCTTGTATCCAAACTCTTTCTCAAAAACCTTGACTGCGTGGAGTATGACAACGTAAGATGCAAGTCTACAACAGTGAGGACCACCATGCTTAGCTACAAGCGTAATTGCTTCGGCTGAGTACTTTAAGGCTAGACTTCTCTCCTTATCATGATAAGGTGTAGCCTTAGTTATCACACTCACGGCTACTCCCAGCCCGACAGCAGCCCCACATGCTCCGAGAAAACCACAGGCTGCAGCTGGAACGAGGGCTCCTCTTTTCAAAGCTTCCTCTACATCCTCGTCTGTAAAGGGATAGCCGTTGTTTCTAAGAGAGGCTATTAGAACACCTGGAACAACCGCATGATGCCAAGGTCCGCTCACGGGCATTCTAGGTGAGATATTCCACAACCTTCTAAGCTCATCTATGACGGATTCGAACATGATTATTGGATCCTTCTCCCCCATAGCTAAAACCGTGCTGAAGACAGTCGGTAGAAACTCTACGTAGCGTCCAGGCTTTGGAGAACCCTTCAGCATAGCAGACATTTTCCTGTACAGCTCATATCTTGGGGTATTCCTCAAATCTTCTATAGTAATTTCCCTACTCTGTTCATTTGAGTAAGACATTGTGTATCAGTATCCCTTTTGCCGATATAAAGATTCAATTCTATGTGTTAAACAGTCAGCGGATATCCGATAGAAGCTTCAGCGACTCCTCTATAAGCTTCTCCCCAGTACCTCTTTCAACCATACATGTTGGAAAAGTTGCTTCGTATCCACCTTCCCCATACGCCTTCTCAATGGGTATATAGCCGAAGTATCCGTTGCAGTAGCCAGCTACGAGCGTGTTTTTGAAGGGAGAGCCCTCCTTTATTTTAAGACCTACTTCGACAAGTATTTCGCTTGGAAGCATCACGATGGCTGTGCTATCTGATAGTGCTAAGACTGCTACTGGAAGGTCGAGGTGTTCCACGTCTTTAAACTTCTCTAAGACGCGGATCTTAGCTTCAACCATGTAACGTCTATAAACGTCTGAAGACTCCTTAGACTTCTCCAAAGCCTCAAGCTCCTGTTTAGCTTCTTCTAATGTTAAAGGCTTCCAAACCCCGGCTTTAACAACAGAACTTTTAACTCTTAGAACTGGTTTTTCAGATGTAGATAACTCAGCCGTTTTAACGGCTTCACATGCGAGAATACGTCCCATCCACTCTACGTCTTCAAACGTTCCAATACTTCTATCGTATACTCTAGTTAAATCCGTCCTAGGTGTAAGTGGATTCACGTCACCGCATGTACCGTTTAAGAACAGTGAAGAACCATTTGTAAGCGTTTCCACGTAACGGTTTAAAGCACCCGGGTAATCGGCGCTTATCTGAAGATTGTTATGCCCCATGACAACTGCGTGGCATGTAAAATTGACTACTAGAGTTTTATATGTTGAGTCTCGTTTGAAAGAGACTACGTGAACCCTTGGATCTACTAAGCCGGAGCCTGGACTTCTCCTATTCACCGTAATACCGTTGACAGACCCGATTCCGGAGTAAAGCTGAACTTCTTCAAGCCTTCTACTAGCCATATAGACGGTTCCAGCGGCCACTTTGGCGAAGTATCTGCTGAGCTCTTGGTTAGGCTCTGGACCCGCATGCGTATGCGTGACGGCGATTGTAAGCCTACTCTTATCTATGTTCAACATTTTAGATGTCAAGTCTTGGAAATTCTCTAAAAGCTCAGAATCTACTCCAATGAGGTCTAAGACTGCCAGCGCAAAGACTTCACCTTCATCTTCTAAGTATAGGGCACGGCATGTAAGGTTGTCGTGAACGTTCTCAGACGGTTGAACTCTAGACGCGTAGCCTGAAAGACGTACTCCAACAGGGGGGGTGATTATGGACGATGCATATCCAACTTTCAAATTAAACACCACCATTGAATACATGCATCAAGTTGAAATATTTAACCTTCATCGTTGGGGTGGTAGACCTCATCTTTTGGGAGAGAATGATGTTGAATTACAGTCGAACCAGCACTCCATGTTTAGCGAGGTACTGTTTGACTTCTCTAACCGTGTACTGCCCGTAGTGGAATATGCTGGCTGCTAAAGCGGCGTCGGCTTCTCCGATCGTTAAGGCTTTTAAAATATGGTCCAAGTCTCCGGCTCCACTGCTGGCGATTATGGGTACTGAGACCCTTCTGGAAAGCTCTTTCAAGAGGTTTAGGTCGTATCCTTGTTTCGTCCCATCGAAGTCTAAGGATGAGACCAAGAGCTCACCAGCTCCGAGTTTAACTGCTTTCTCAGCCCACTTCAGCGCGTCCATATTCGTAGGCTGCCTCCCACCATATATGTATACGTCCCACCAGCAGTAGCCGTTTTCAGTCTCTACAACGGTTTTATCTATAGACTGCTGTTCGTCTATGTAGACTCGTTTAACGTCTATGGATACCACTATACACTGGCTTCCAAATACTTCAGAGGCTTCTCTAATCAGGCTTGGGTTTTGCACGGCCGCCGTATTTATTGAAACCTTATCGGCGCCGGCGCTTAGGATTCTACGGATGTCTTCTATGCTTCTTATCCCCCCGCCGACTGTAAACGGTATATAAAGTACATCTGCAACGCGTTCTACAAGCGGTATGAGCGTACCTCTACGCTCATAGGAGGCTGTTATATCTAGGAAGACTAGTTCATCGGCGCCCTGCTCACAGTATTTTAAAGCGAGTTCAACAGGGTCTCCAGCGTCTTTAAGCTCTCTAAACCCTACGCCTTTAACCACTCTCCCCTGCATAACGTCTAAACATGGGATTATCCTCTTCGCAAGCATACCATCACCTCCTAACATACTCTATGAAGTTTTTAAGGATTCTAAGCCCAACCCCCCCAGACTTCTCCGGGTGGAATTGAGTTGCAAAAACAGACCCTTTAGATACGATTGATGGGAAGGTTGTGCCGTAGAAGGTCTCAGCATCTACACTGCCGACCTCCGCATCCACCATTTTAGCATAGTACGAGTGGACGAAGTATAGGAAGCTTCTATCCGGAATCCCCTCTAGAATGGGACAGTCGTAGTCTTTTATTTCAATCGTATTCCAGCCCATATGTGGAACCTTAACATTTGATGGAAGCTTCACTATCAAACCTTTAAAGTAATCTAAGCCCTTGTACAATCCACCTTCGGTACTCGCGGTGAACAGCAATTGCATACCTAAACATATTCCGAGTAGAACTCCTCCATCGGCTATGAAGCCTTTGATCAGGTCGGCCTCAGACGTCAGACGTTTAACTGCTTCCGGGAAAGCTCCAACACCTGGAAGCACAACTGCATCCGCTTTCTCAATTTCAGCGGCTTCACTCGTAATAGAGACCTCAGCGCCCACTCTTTCCAAACCATTCTTTATACTTCTAAGATTTCCAACAGCATAGTCGAATACAACTACTTTAACCAATTTCCGTTTTAAATTTGAAAAACTTGAATATTAAACCTTATCCAAACATCTACCATGTCCATAAGATTCCCATATATAAATGCATTCTCATAGCGTCAAGCATCGTCTTAGTTATTTGACTTTTCAGGTTTAACTTGTGGAGTGAGGGGCTTCTTCAATTTTTCCAGCAGCTTCTCAACGTCTTCAATCGCCCCTTCAACATGCCTTTTGTCCGCCCAACCCTCGTAAAAGTTCACATGCATGGAGCTTGCAGACCTCCAAAGCCTACTAAGCTCTTTATCTTGAAACTCTTCTTCAAGTTTACTTACATACTGCCACAATTCGCCGTGGCTTACAAGCCTCACAGCATCCCTCTGGTAGGCTAAACCCTTCAAGGCAAGCGCGGCAGCCCCCCACGCCTTCTCTCCAGCCTGCCTCAGGTCTCCCTTAACCAGCTCCTCTCTAGCCTGCTTCAACAAATCCTCCGAAGCACCCCAGTAGGATTCGGCCACCCTATCCGGGTCAATGGATTCTACTATCAGGCTTAACACGTAGCCTTCAATCGAGAGGCCTTGAACCTCGGCAACCCTCCTCAACTTCTCATAAATCCCTTCGGGAATCTTTACAGTCGCCATCTCAGTCTATGCTATCAAATTCCACAAACTTACATATCAATCTTTTTTAGAGAAGCAGCGGCCTACGAAGCGGTTAGAATATAGGGGAGAAAGCGCTGATGGTTTTAAGTATGCCGGACGGTGGAGACATGGAACGTTAACGCTTCTACGGCTAAAGTCTGCAAGTTTATTTAGTCAATACATTACGGTTTAAGTCTTCTCCAATTCTCCTCATGCGTTTTAACTACTCTTAGAGCGTTTCTATAAGCCATGTCTTTTAAAGCTTCATCGCTAAGTCCGGCTTCGGCTAGAGCATCCCATAGGTTGTTCAGTTTAGATATGTCTTCTAAGCCTTTGGGAGGTTTTGCTGCTATCAATCCGAAGTAGTCTGTTCCTAGAGCTAGGATTTTTGAGCCGTAGTTTTCATAGATATAGCGTACGTGCTTGACCAAGTCTTTTACAGTTGGACTATCTGATATCGTTGAAGGTATTAGAGTGAAACCTATTAAACCGTTCTTCGCATATAGGGCTTCTAAAACCCTGTCGCTTAGGTTTCTAACGTGGTTTTTAACGGCTTTCACATTCGCATGGCTCGCTATGACCGGTAGCTTCGACGCCTCTACCAATTCGAGGCTTGTCTTCTCACTCGCATGTGAAATGTCGAGTATGACCCCAAGCCTATTGGCTTCTTCTACAAGCACTTCGCCGAGACCTGTCAACCCGCAGTCTTTAACACTCATACATGAGCTACCGTATTTAACGTCGTAGTTCCAAGTCATCTGAAGGCTTCTAACACCAAGTCTGTAGAAGAGCTCTAAGTCGCCGGGTTCGTCTAAAGCCTCAGTCCCCTCTAAAGCTATTAGAAGGCCAATCTTACCACCGTCTAGAAGCCTCTCAAAGTCGCCTTTCTCAGAAACGGGCTCCAATTCCGGATGCGTTGCTATGAGCCTATGGTATATTTTAATCTGCTCCATAACGTTCTCCTTAACAGCCCTCGGAGAGTTCACGAAGGGTAGAGGCTTCATCTCATAACCTCCCCAAACAAACTTTGACAGATTAGGGTTGAAGGATGGCATAAGCGGGAAGACAGACGCGAAGACGAGCCTAACTCCAGCCTTAAAATACTTGGGTATATCGCCATGCCTATTCGGAAGATCCACCGAGAAATCTTCAACTGGAAAACCATTATGACCGCCAGTAGCATAGTAGTATCCAATATCCTCATGAAGGTCTACAACATGCTCCAACGTCAAATAAGCCACCAGTAAAAGTAAAGAGTATAAGGATAAAAAACCTAACTAGAAGATAAACACTTAAAAATGAGTGAAACAGTAAAAATCTTAAACCGAGCCGCGGTAGCTCAGCCTGGGAGAGCGTCCGGCTGAAGACCGGATTGTCGCCGGTTCAAGTCCGGCCCGCGGCA
>Ga0185307_1000434_pt1 | contig 26517 bp, 20 predicted proteins | sample LHCtaG_FD_128010 | JGI IMG/M metagenome (GOLD analysis project Ga0185307, IMG submission 128010) | Hot spring microbial communities from Little Hot Creek, USA to study Microbial Dark Matter (Phase II) - LHC4sed_matched (SPADES... | ecosystem: Environmental > Aquatic > Thermal springs > Hot... | reverse complement strand
TGCCCAAGCTCCAACCCTCTCCCGCCCCTCGGCGGCGCAAAGAAGCCTTCAGCGGTCTCCGTGGGGCCGAGCACCTTGAGCACCAGGAACTTGCCCTCAGCGAGCCCCCTCACGCGCTTGAGGAAGCCTTCGACGGCTGCTGCCGCCGCCTCGCTGGGGTCTGGCCAGCTGTAGCCGCTGGGGTCGACGCGGTCCAGCCACTCGCCCAAGCTCTCGCCCTCCCTCCTGTGGAAGGGGCCTCCGACCTCGAAGAACTCTCTCCAATCGGCGACCCTAACGCCTGCCCCCAACAGGTCGCTCAGCGAAGCTTCGAAGCGCTTGTCGTCCGACTCCACGTGAACGGGCGGGCGCGGCGGCTCCCAGCCGTCGAAGACAGAGTGGACGATCCTCTTCCCCTCCACCCGATCACCCAACCCTCGGGAGGGCGCTCACGCCAGGTAAGTTGGCGAAGTACCGGTCAAACGTGTAAACCTCGCTAGCGCCTATCTCGAGCATCTTCACGTAGGTGACGGCGTCGTTCAAGCTGACCGAGAACCTTTGGGCGAGCGCCGCGCGCGGGCGCACGCAGCAGCGCACTCCTGAGCTCGTGGGTGTCCATGAAATCCTCGACTTCCACCTCGATGGAGTCGAAGAGGTCGGTCAACTGAACCTCCCTAATGGGCTTCAACCGCAGTTCGCCGCCTTCGCTCTCCTCTAGTACGAAGAGCCTTGCCCCCACCCTCTTCCTCACGGCAGCGGGGATCAGTATCCTGCCTTGCCTGTCCATCTTCACCACGATCCCCATGCTTTCCGCTGGGGTAGGGAGCGTGGTGTACATTTTAAGGTTTGGCTGCCTCCATCGCGCGCGTTGATCTACGGCGCGGCGAACTAAGAATACCGAGCTGCCACGTTCGACTGCGACTGTCGAACAGCCTTGTCAGAACCCTCGCCGAGGAAAACAAGTTGACGCCGCGTCCAGAGTTCGTGCTGCAGCTCACTGCTCGCGGAAAGCTGAGGATCATCGCGAAGCGAGCGCCACCGCTCCCCCAGCTAAATACACCGTTAAGGGTTATCGTCATCGACGAGAACAGCGCTCACGGCTTCGCGCTAGCGGTCTTCGACTTCGACCATGGCTGCAAGCTAGCGTACTACGAGAAGCTGAGACCGGAGAACCACGGTTACAGGCGCCAGCTGACAGCCTTGCTTCAGAGCTTCGCAAACGCGCCAAGCGGGGAGAAGCGCACTCAGCTCAGCCAGCTCCTACCAGAAGAGCTGGCGAAAGCGCTTACACCAGAGCTCGCCCACGAGCTCACGCACACGGCGCGCAGGAAGGAGAGACGCAGCAACGACGAGTTCGTACGGCGCTTCACAGCACACGTGAGGAAGCTCGTCAGGGAGGCTCATCGCCGGGGCGCCGCGGTAGTGATCCTCGTGGATCCCATCAACAGCGAAACTCTAAGGGGCACGGGTTTGCAGGGCACGCTGCTCCGCGCTCGCCGCTCGTTAGCGAACCTCGCCCACTACGAGGGTACGCCGTACATCGAACTGCGCGCCACAGGGAAGCAGTGCCCCCTTTGCGGCTCATGGAGCATAGAGGTTAAGCGGACAAGGCGAGCGAGAGTATACGAGTGCCGCCGATGCGGCGTAGCGTGGGACCGCGATAAAGGAGCGCTATACAACTTGGTGACCAAGTACTTCGAAAAGAAGAAAAAAGAGAGGCACTACGGCACCTCAGCGCTCGCGGAGCGGGCTTTAGCTTCGCTGAAAGAGTGGCTTTCAAAACACTCAAAAGCGCTGGAGCGCTAGGGAGAAAAGCACGAGCAAATTGACACCCGTTCCCCCAGCAGGCAATGAGGCTCAGCCCAAGCCCCTTGGGGGGCCCAGCGCGCGGGGGTGAAGAGGCGATGAGGCGCCGCAAGGCGCAGATCCAACCCCCCACAAGGGGGCGCCCATGAACACCCCCAGAGGGGGGCGCCAAGAGCCCTTCAAGCGATGAGGGGCGAGATGTGGGTGCGCGCGCGCTAAAAAGGTAGCGCGCTATAGCGAGCCCCTAGGGCGCTGAGCCTTGCGCCGATTGTAAATGCACAGCACCTAAACGTCGTGAGCTAAACCTACGATCTCTTCGATAGAGCTGAAGCCCTCGCTTTCGAGATACCTGTTGAGCCCCTCTAGGATTTCTCCGAAAACGGTCAGGTTCTTTGCGGCGATCGCAGAGCCCACACCGACTGCCCTAGCGCCGGCCAGCAGGAACTCGAGGGCTGCTTGCCAGCTGTCAACACCTCCCACACCGATTATGGGTGTGCGCGGAAAGTGTTCGTACAGCTCGTATACTACCCTAACGGCGATGGGCTTGATAGCTGGACCCGAGTAGCCGCCGTACACGTTGGATAGCACGGGTTTCCGCGCGTACACGTCGATGACCATTGCTCTGACCGTGTTGATTGCAGTGAAGCCATCCGCCCCGGCCTTCAAGCACTCCTCCGCAACCCGCAAGTAGTTGTGATGCAGAGAGAGCTTAACGAAGATCGGCAAACCCGTCTCTCGCTTGATCCTGCGAACCGCCTCTGCAACCTCACCAGGATCGTTACCCAGCTCGACGCCCAACCCTTTCACGTGCGGGCACGAGACGTTGAGCTCGATAGCATCGGCACCGCACGCGGCTCCCCTGCGAGCTACCTCGGCAACTTCTTCAGCGGAGCCTCCTCCGGCGCTCAGTATCAAAGGTATCTTCAACAACCCTTTCATCTCTCTCAGCTCACTGCAGAAGTAGTCTACACCAGGGTTAGCGAGCCCCACGGCGTTCAAGTAGCCGTGCTCCAGCACTACAAACGTGGGATTCGGGTAGCCGCGTCTTGGCTCGAGCGTGATTGTCTTCGTGGTGAAAGCTCCTGCGCCAGCCTCTTCAACCCTCTTCGCTAAACCTGCGCTCAACCCCAGTACGCCAGAGGCGAGTACCGTCGGGTTCCTCAGTTTGAGACCAGCCAGCTCAACCTCCAAGCGCGGCAAGCCTCCCACCTCCTTCCGTCGCGAACTCACCTTCCCGGTAGACGCAGCGCCCCCTCACGAACGTGGCGAAGGTTCTCGTACGCATCGACCAGCCCTCGAAGGGAGTGTACTTAGCTTTCGAAACGAGCTCCTCGCCCTTCACTTTCCACTCAGCCAGCTCTACAATCGTGAGGTCTGCGTCGAAGCCAGGGGTTATCACCCCCTTTCTCAAGCCAGCGAGGCGGGCCGGCTTCGAGCTGTAAAGATCTATTGCCGAGAGCGAAAGCCTTCCTTCCAACACCTCCTTAAGGAGGAGGTGGAGGGCTAGCTCGAGGCACGGGAAGCCTGGCGGTGGGTTTTCTGAAAGCTTCTCAGAGAGCGCGTGCGGAGCGTGATCAGTAACAAGCGCGTCAGCAGCGCCGCTCTTAGCTGAAGCGTAGACCGCAGCTCTGTGCTCCTCCCCTCGCAGCGGCGGGTTGACCTTCGCGATTTTGGCAAAAGGACCGTGGTAAAGCGCATCGTTCAGAAGCATGTGGTGGAGTGTCACGTCGAAAGTCACCCTTAGATGCGTTTTGGCCGCTAAAATTCTTTTGAGTGCTTGCTTAACGCTGATGTGGGTGAGGTGCAGCCACACCCCTGTAGACCGGGTGAGCTCCAGCGCTAGCTCAACTGCGGAAACCTCAGCTTCCGGAGGCCGAGCTTCCGAGTGATTGGGCGAGCTCTTGAAGAGACCGGGGTTCTCTGCGTGGACGATCACGGGCTTGCCGAGCTGGGCAGCAAGCTCGAAGGTGGGTTGAGCTCTCGGGCTGTAGAGGTCTTCTGGGTACAGCTTAAAGCCGAAGAAGAGGTCGGCGCAGGTCTTCAACTCTTCCGGCGTGTCGCTGCAACCGGCGTAAACGCCGAAGTCCACGATCGACTTCGAGAGGGCTCTAGCGACTTTCTCGCGCAACCTCTCGCACGTGTTCGCAGGAGGGACGTTGTTGGGCATGTCGAAAATGCATGTAACCCCTCCCCTCGCCGCAGCCATGCTTCCAGTTCGCCAATCCTCTTTGTGCTCGAGGCCGGGCTCGCGCATGTGTACGTGAAGGTCTACCATGCCGGGAAGGAGCAACTGCTTCGGACCTAGCACTACGGTCTCCTCGCCGCGTGGTGCCAAAGCGGGCTTCGTGACCGCAACGATCGCACCATCCTTCACCACCACCGCCACCTCCTCGAACCGGCCGCCTACGTACGCTTTCCCGACCAGTACTGCGTCGGCTCGCGTGACCGCACGCTCAGCAGAGGGGTATCCGCCTACCATCGGCATCGCGCCACCACCTGCCTAAATCCTCAACTCGGGAGAGTACATCGCCGCTGAACACTGGTCCATCCCTACAGACGCGGAGGCCGAGCGGCTCGAGTACGCAGCTGCCGCACACGCCGACCGCGCACCGCATGTACCTTTCCAGCGACGCCTCGAGCGGTATTCCGTGGGATCGAGCGAGCTCGAGGACGGCGACTATCATTGGCTCGGGCCCGCACGCGTAGACCATATCGAAGCGCTCTTCGCTCAACAGCTTCGCAGCTAGTTCGTGCGCGGGACCGCTGAAACCTAGGCTACCGTCGTCTGTAGCCACCTCGACGCGGCACAGCGTCGACATCTCGCCGAGGAGGATAGCATGCTCGGCTGACCTGAACCCGAGTATCGCCACGCAGTCCACGCCTTTATCGCGGAGGTGCTTTGCGAGGAAATGAAGCGGAGCTGAGCCCGTTCCTCCTCCCACGAGGAGGGCTCGTCCTCTTTCGATTGCGGAGAAGCCGCGGCCGTAGGGTCCTCTCACGAATAGCTTGAACCCTGTTCTCGCGTTGTCATGCAGGTAGCCTGTGACCCTCCCTCTCCTTGTGATGTACATCGTCAAGACCCCCTCCTCGAAGTCGGCGACGCTCATCGGCACTTCGCCCACTCTGGGCACCCACAGCATCACGAACTGGCCAGGTTCGGGTGCGCACATGTCGACTCTCAGTTTAAGCTCGAGCACCAGCTTTGCTGCGAGTCTCGACTCGAGGACTATGCCCCTCGCGTAACCGGCTGGGAGCTCTGAGCTACAGCACGGAAAGTGTTTTGCAGCCCCCACTTTTGAAGGCAAAGCCCTCACCCTCTCTCCCCTAAACGCGTTATAAGTCTCGCGGAGCGCAATATGGGCTAGCGGTGTTGGAGCCGACTGATGCCACTTCAGCGAGCTTCATCATGCGCTCCTTAAATCGCAGCATTAGAAGTCTTTTGTCTTCCATCAATACTATATCGCTCAGCCCTTCGAGGACTATGTTGTAGGCGAAGGGTGACGGGACGTCTAGCTCCGGCAGCTCGACAACCTTTATCCTCCCTCCCTCAATCCCTCCCAAAACCTCCTTCGCGTGCTCGATGTCCATGTAGTCTTCCAGTATCTCGCGGTAGGTCTCCTTTAGCACTGGGAAGTCGTCTCCCAGATCCCTCACTACCTTGAGGAGTGTTTGCGCGTTCATTTGCTGACGCTCTACGCTGATCTCGTGGCCCTTATAGTTCCTTAAAATCATCAGCGCTCTCGCTGCTACGTGCCTGAACTTCCTCTTCGCAAGCTCCGTGTTGGATACAGCTTTTTTGAGCAATTCTTCTAGCTCACCGCTTTTGAGGTCTGTTATGCTAACGGGGGGTTTTACACCTGGTGGATACACAAGCGCGAACCCGTTATCGTGGACCGCGATGCCGACGTTCACGCCAGCTTTGGCGGAGGCGAGGTAGGCGAGGGCCCTCGACAGCGCGTCGTTTACCCTTCGGCCGTAGAGCGTGTGGAACACGTGGTGCATCCTGCCTTTCTCGTCCACGTACTTCTCGACGAGGATGACCCTGTGGGATGGGCGCTCGCGCACTCCGAGCGCCTCGAGGAAAGTATGCATCTCTCTGAAGTACTGGTAGATCGCCTCGGCCGCCTCTTTGTTCGCGCGGCAGTGTCTCATAATGTAACTAGTGATGTCGCTTTTTGTTTTGCCGATCTTCAACCACTCGAACATCTTGCCCCTGAACTCTCCGATACGTAGCGCGAGGTCGTAACTGAGCGGGAGCATCTCCGAGAACCAGCTCGGCACGGTAGGCTTCATGTCGAACGCCGGTTTCACGTAAGCTTTGCTACCTCTTGCTTCGACGAATTCGTATACTTTGCCTCCTAGAATAAACCTATCTCCAGGCACCAGTCTCTCAAGGAACTCTTCCTCGATGTTACCGACGTACTTGTTACTCACAGTGTAAACCTTCACGTTGACCTCATCGGGTATCGTGCCAACGTTTAGTGTGTAGATCACCCTAGCGTACTTGCCGCGCCTCCCGAACACACCTTCCCGCTCGTCGAACCACACCTTTCCGTAAACCCTGTGCTTCTCGAGCTCCCCGTATTGGCCGGAAAGGTACTTGAGCACGCGAATGAAGTCTTCCAGCGGCAGGTTCCTATAGCAATAGCTGCGTTTCACTAGCCTATAAGCCTCCTCAACGCTCCACTTGCGCTCGATCGCCATCCCGGCAAGGTGCTGTGCTAGAACGTCGAGAGCGTTCCTGGGGATGTGGACTCTGTCCAGGTGATTTCTATAAGCCTCCTTAGCCATTACCGCCACTTCTACGAGATCATCGCGGTCGACGCAAACCATCCTACCCCTTATCGTGTCGTGAAGCCTGTGACCACTCCTACCAATGCGCTGGAGGCAGCGGGTGACAGACTTCGGCGACCCGATTTGTATCACAACGTCTATGTAGCCGATGTCGATACCGAGCTCGAGCGAGGTCGAGCTGACGACCGCCTTCAACTGCCCAGCTTTGAGCTTCTCCTCGACCTCCTGGCGCACAACTCGTGAAAGAGAGCTATGGTGAGCCATCACCTGCGACTCGTCCAGCTCCCCTCTCTCCCTACCAAGCATTTTCAGGTGGAAAACAACGCGCTCCGTCCCGCTCCGAGTGTTCGTGAAGATGAGCGAGGTTCTATGCTTCATCACGAGCTCGTACACGAGCTCGTACATTTTGCTCTGGAGCTCTTGAGCTTGCGTGCGAAGTAGATCCGAGACCGGCGCGAGCACCTTGATGTCTTTACGCTTCACGTAGCGTGCGTCGACAATCACGCAGTCACGCGGCATCTCGTCATCGTTAAAGCCGACAAGGAATTGTGCAACTTCTTCCAGAGGGTTTATCGTGGCTGAAAGCCCGATCCGCGCAAACGGACGACCTACCAGCTCCTGCAGTCTCTCCATGCTGAGCGTCAGGTGAACACCACGCTTATTCTCGGCTAAGCTGTGGACTTCATCGACTATCACCCACTTTACGCTCCGCAGCCTGTCCCTGAACTTTGGAGCAACGAGAACTATCGCTAGCGTTTCGGGCGTCGTTATCAGTATGTGCGGCGGCTTCCTGAGCATTCTTTGCCGCTCGTTCTGCGTCGTATCTCCTGTCCGAACTGCGTGCCGTATCTCCGGCAGCTCAACTCCCTTCCGTGCTGCCAGCTCCCTGATCTCGCCTAGGGGCTCTTCGAGGTTCCTGTAGATGTCGTTGTTGAGAGCCCGTAGAGGCGAAACGTAGATGGCGTATATCGAGTCGTTTAATTCGCCCTCTAACCCCATCTTGATGAGTTCGCTAAGAACAACCAAGAAGGCTGTCAGGGTCTTTCCCGTGCCCGTGGGGCTTGAGATCAGCACGTTCTTGCCTTCGTGTATGGGGACCACACCTAGCTTTTGCGGCGGCGTGAGATCCTCGTACTTACCGCTGAACCACTCCGCTACCAGCGGGTGGAGCATCTTCAGTACCTCCTCCTTGCTGTATTCTCGCGTGGCGTAAGTCAGCATGCCTTCCGCGTCCATAAACTAGCCTCTTTTATCGATAGCGTTGAAAAGATCGAGCAGCGGTAACGCTTCACATTACTTCGCTTGTAGCTCTTTATCGCGAACGTTGATCAAGCCCAAGGAAGCGAGCCGCTCCGCAACCCTCTTCAGTGCACCGCGCACCAATGCTCGGTTTGATAGGCTTCCTAGTTTCCGAGCCGCACCCCTTACGCTTCCTGCTTTCACAAAGGCCTCGAGCACAGCCCTTTCCTCAAAGCTCAGATCGTCCAATTTCTCGAGTGCCAACCTAGCGACTTCAAGCGGCCCCTCGCTGTAGCACCAGCTGTATTCTCCGTCGCTCAAGGGTGCTTCAAAACGTTCGACCCATTGGAACTCGAGGATGGTGAGCGGCGTGTCACGCTTAAGGTTCGGATAGTGCTGTTTTAAGGCTTTGAGCAATTCTTGCAGACTGCTGAAGCCATCCTTTCGAGCGTCTTCCTCGCTCAGATCGATCAGCTTCTTACGTTCAACTCGCGTTATTCTAGCCCTGCCGAGGACAAGCCCCCCGCAGTGAACGAGCACGATATCTCCCGGCCTGTACTTGACGTTCCCAGCCCTAACAGTGGCTCTCTTAGAACCATTTAACAACTCCTCTAGGTACTTCATAGAGAACATTAGCGGGCGAGGCATATCTGCAGGGCTTTTGATGGCGCGTTAATAAAACTCTGCATCGCAGCTTCATCCTGTAGCAAATCTCGCCATTAAATCGAGGATCGAGGATATCTGCGGCTTGAGCGGTTCGGGAACGCTTTTCAAGCCGAGCTCTAAGAACCCCCTCACAAGCATATTGGTAGCTTCCTCCTCGTTGAAGCCCTTTGTCATAAGGTACGCTAGCTCCTCTTCCGAAATTTTCCCGATCGCTGCCTCGTGAGTGAGATAGGCGCCACTGCGGGTGGAGCGAAGGGCAGGTATGGTTTCCAAAACCGAATCGGAGCTCAGCTGCAACCCCCTGCACTCTACGTGGCCTTTCGTGTTGGGTGAACGCGCCTCGAGGGTTATCGGCTGAGAGACGAAGCTTCCACTAGTGGTAACAACCTTGGAAACTACTTCGGCACTTGCGCCCTCCCCTTCAAGCGTGATTACGGTCTCGAGCGTCGAGGAGCCTGAGCCGGCCAGGTAGAGGGTCGAGGCGAGAGCGCTTCCTCCTCTGCGCACGGCGATCCGCGTGCTTTCCCTTAAGGCGCGCGGTGATTTCAACGAAATGTATACGTCGTTGAAGCTGGCACCTTCCCCGACCACTACCCCGGTCTCGGCGATTACCTGGGTTTTCTCCGTCCACGAGTGTATCATCACGTAGTCCAGCTTCGCCCCTCTTTCCAGGAATATCTCGGTGTAGCCGCCGTGCATCGCGCCGGCGCCAGCGGAAGTGCACGTGGACGTCACAACGAGCTCGCTGCCCTCACCCACAACAAGGACGTTATGTACCTCCTGCGAGCCCTCGCTGACGACAAAGCACATGCTCACAGGCGCGCGCAAGCTCACACCAGGGGGCACGTACATGAAGGCCCCGCTAAGGCCAACCTCTCTCTGGGGCAGCGCTGTCCATAGTAGCTTCCTCACCCAATCCCGCTCAACGGCCCTGCTTAGGGGCTCTAGGATAAATCCTTTCTCCGCTAAGCCCTTCGCTAGTAGTTGCCTGACGATCTCGTAGTTTCTTTGCAAAAACAGTGCGGTAGAGCCGGCGTTGACTGCTTTCTCGAGGAAGCTCACAGGAGTTCACCCCGCGCGAGCGCTTCGTAACCTTTCCGCTTCACCGCTTCCAGCAGGGTTTCCACGTCTCCCGACATCACGATCCTTCCTCGAACGATCACGTGCGCCGCCGTCACCTTGCGCAGGTATTCTATAACGGTGCCTGTGTGCGTCACCAGAAGGACGCCGGCGCCTCCTTCGGCAAGCTTGTTTATAGCCCTTCCGACCAGCTTGAGGCTCTCAAGGTCGACCCCGCTGTCTGGTTCGTCAAGCATCGCCAGCTTGGGTTGCTGCAGGATAGTTAGAGCAAGCTCAGCTTTCTTTGTCTCACCTCCGCTAAAGCCCTTGAACGCCTCTCGTTCCATCAGGCTGTCAAGCGCAAAGTCTTTCAGCACGTCTAAGGAGCTTCCATACTTTCTGCTGATCTCCTTAGCTAGGTGGGATAGCTTTACATCGAGCGGGCGGGGGTTCTGGTGCATGAGAGCGATACCGAGTCGTGCTCTCTCGTAGGGTTCGAGCCCGTTGAGTATTCTTCCCTCGAAGATGATTCTCCCTTCGACAATTTTGTAGCCGGGAAGCCCCATTATCGCTCTGAGGAGCGTGGTCTTACCGCTGCCGTTAGGGCCGAGTAGCACGTGGATCTCCCCCATATCTACTTCCACGTCTACTTTCTGAACCACTTTTCTTCCGTCTACTTCGATGCTGACGCCTTCAACTTTCAGGAGCACGCCATCACCGTGGTATGCCGGTGGAATTAGCGGCCTAAAACTTTTCGCGCCGCGCGAAAAGTTAAAAGTCTCCCTCCCGCAGTCAAAGCGGATGATGTTTCGTAACCCGGCCTGAGCGGTGATTGTGGCCGTCGCATCTGACGCGCGCTTCAATGATCTACTCTACTAGGTGGGAGCTCTGCGCCTTCGAACAATATCTCGGGACCGTTGGGAGGTGGCGCGCTAAGCGGCCACCCCGCTCTCCAGAGCAGTATTGCTGGGCGTTCGATGAAGGTGGCGAAGTACTCTCTAGCAGTGAGCTCTACGAGTTTTAGAGCATCCACAAGCACGATGTAAACGTAATGCAGCCTCGCTGTTAGAAGCTCTTCCAGCTTCACAGGTGGCTTCGTATAGTAAATGTCAATAAGGCGCTTGAAGTATTCGATGCCCCACTCAGCTCTCTGATCCGGAGGCAGGAAGACGATGTAAGGCAGCTGGAGTATGTGGAAAGGTGGGATCGCCATCGCGAAGTAATCGGAGTACCTGCTGTACCTAGCCACTTTGCTCAGCTCCCTCGCTAGCCTGTAAGCAATGGGATCCGTGGAGTTTTCCGGCGGCACAAAGCCGGTTTCAATTTCAACTATCAAGCTCTCACCGTTAAGGGAGGCGTAGATATCGCATACGAGGTCGGGCGCTAGGACATGCTCGACGTCGACCTCGTAGCCTTTCGAGAGCAAGTAGGAGGCGACGACGAGCTCCATTACCGTGTGGTTGGAGCTGATGACTTTGCGTATTGCGAGCTCTTTAAGGCGGTTTCCTAGCTGCTCAAGCCTATCCCGCGCCGGTGTTTCCAACATTTCTCCCAAACGCTTGACGACTGTGTCTACGTCCTCGATTAAACCCACGCGGAGAGTTAAGTGTAGTGGCAATTATGCCCAACGTTCGCTTATGAGCGCGCCCGCGCGGGTTTTGCCCTTCCGGAGCTTCTCCGCGCTTTCTGCCCCTCTACGCTCGCCTGTCATCTGCTCCGGCGGGTCGCACTGGGGTGCGGCGGTCGGTTTCACCCGGGCTCCTCGCCCGCTGGGGACTCCAGCGGGCTACTTCGTCACAGCTCCGGCCCGACCGCCCCCCTGGGGGTGTTGCAGCCCCAAGGGTACCCGGCGCGCGCCAGGGCGGCGGGGTTGCGCCCGGAGCGTGGGCGCGACCTCGCCAACGGTTTTCCCGCCGGCCCAGCCCATTCAGGCTTCCGGGTCGTTCGGCAATGTTCTGAGGGGATACTTTGGAAGTGGAAGTTTTAATGATTTGAACCAGTGGTAGAAGGGTATGTAGTCTCTGTCTTCGTAGAAGCCACGCTCGCATCGCACTATCCTCGTCCGTGCGGTCTTGAACTCTTTCAGCTCTCCCCGCACAGGGGACATGTGTGCGAGGAGGAACACCTGAACTCAGCGTGTAGTCCATACCAGTTGGCCAGGTTCTCTGCGATTTTCTTCACTGAGAGCGTCTTCTGTAGGTAACTGTTCCTCATTTTTTGAGGTTTGGGATATCGAAGTTCATCCATATGCTTTTACCCTTGGCGTATGTGAGTGCGCGCTTGAAGATTTCGGCGATTGCTTTCTTCTTCCAGCCTTCCGAGTCGAACTTCTCCGTTAACCGGGCTATTGTCCAGTTTTTGTTCGGTTTGCTGCTGTACGCGGCGGCGCGTTGCCGTTTCGCGACCTCCTTTAGCCTGCGCCCCCTGTTCGGGGACCTGAGCTTTAGCGTCTCGAAGACTTTAATGCGGCTCGCCGCCGAAGGACGCGATGACAACGGCGACGCCGTAAGCGTTGTTAATATCCACAAAGCACAACACCGACTTCTTGGGATCCGGCAACTCCGGCCGGCGCTCTTATGGCGATCGGCGGTGTTCAACGCACGTTTGTCCTATGAGACGCGGAGAATATACCCATAAACGCGTTGTAGGAGAGAAGTTGTCAGAAGAGGTTTTATGCACAGTATAGCTGATGGGTTAGGCGCCGCTTAGGATATTCGGGTATTCGCTGTAAGCCAGTAAGTAATCGGGAATGCCGTTGCTGTGGATAATATCCTTGAACACGTAGGCGCTGGGTCTCGGGTACCTCTGCTTCGTCTTCATGTCCACGTATATCAGCCCGAAGCGCATCTTAAAGCCTGAAGCCCACTCGAGGTTGTCGATCAGGCTCCAGTGCAGGTAGCCGCGCACGTCGGCGCCGTCCACCTTTATCGCCTTCAGGAGCTGGTAGAGGTGGGAGACAATGTACCACGATCTGTGCCTATCAGAAGCGTCTGCGATACCGTTCTCAGTGACTATGATCGGCTTCCCGTACTTCTTGATCATGTTGACGGCTTTCCTCAACCCCTGCGGGTAGATTTCCCAGCCAGAGTCCGACGTGGGGAAGCCGGCTTCGGACTTGGACGCGGGCTTGCACGCGAAGCCGTAGCCGGGCAGCACTCGGTAGCCTGGAAGCCTCTCGTCGGCTTTGACGACGAGCCTGCTGTAGTAGTTTATGCCGATCCAGTCAACTTTACCTTTAAGGTCGGCCCTCAGCTCGTCCCCGATGCCGAAGGGTGCGAACTTCCCCTCCGTGATCGCTTCGAAATACCAATTTGTCATGACCTTGTTCGCGATCTCGGCTGCCTCCCTATCTTCGTCCGTCGCTGGCTCGGCTGGAGTTACCGCATATATGACCCCCACCTGTGCGTCGCGACCGGCGTGCTCTTTCACTTGGTCGTATGCTCTAGCGTGGGCTTGGACTAGGTTCACGGCGGCTGCTAAAGACAGCTTGTAATCGTTTAGGCCTGGTGGGAAGTTGCCGCCAGTGTAGCCGATTGACCAGGTAACGTTGGGTTCGTTAAACGTGCTCCACATATCGACCAACTCGCCGAACTTCCAAGCGATGTAAGCAGCGAACTTGGCGAATTCCACAACGGTCTCAGCGTCCAGCCAGCCCCGCGGGCCCTCCTTACCTGCCGTATCCCTAACCTTAATGGGGTCGTGAACCCACAGAGGTAGTGGCCAGTGGTAAAGGTTGAGGATCAACTTCAACCCCCTACATTTGAGGTCTTCGAAGATCTCCCTATAGCGCTCGATTGCGGACCTATTGGCCAGCCGATCGAGCTGCTTGAGGGTCCCTTCACTCACTTCGACGCTCTTGATCGAGCCCTCCTCCGCGTCGACATATACCTTAACCTCTCTGGTGCTTTTGGGAAAAATGCGGCTCCACTCGACGTTCATCCTCCAAGCATTCAACCCCAGCCAACGGGCCCAGCTGTGGTCCACCCTGAACAAATCGTAGTAGCCGGGCCCATTCTCCGGAACGTCACCGCTCACAACTCCTCTTTCGATATTCTGTTTATCGTGGAGCCAAACGTACCAGTCGCTATTCGGGTCGAGAGAGTCGGGCGAAGCTCCCATCTCGTACTGGAAAGCTGCCATTGAAATGCCCCAGAGGAAACCCTTCGGGAATTCCAGGCTCACGTGCGTCTAGTTGCGGGTTCGGTAAAAATTTATCGAGGTGCGCAAAAATTTTTACTTTCTGCCGGCAACGCCACTCTGTGAGCCATAGCGAGGAGGTTGTTTCCTACAAGGGAAGTATCTTCCCTAAGGGGCTCAGGTACAGCGCGAGGCATTCGTGGGTCAAGCACCTAGGCGGGGGGAAAGTTCGGATCGGCGTCACAGATTATGCTCAGAAGAAGCTTAAAGCGGTGGTCTATGTGGAGCCTCCAGAAGTTGGTGCACGCGTTGAAGCCGGGAGTGTCCTCGCGTCTCTTGAATCGATCAAAGCCGTAGTGGACGTTTATGCTCCCGTTAGTGGCCGCGTAGTGGCTTACAACGAGAGACTGGACGAGAATCCTGGTCTTATAAACCGCGATCCCTACAGCGAAGGGTGGATCGCTGAACTGGAGGTTGATAATATAGAAGACCTGGAAAAGCTCCTGACGGCGGAGGATTATATCGAGAGGGTTTTGAAAAAAGAAGAAAAAACTTAATCAACATATTTATTTTCATTTCAATGAACTAGTTTCTTGTAGCTCTGAGTTATTAGAGCTGAAATTTTTGAGCTTAAACAGACGCTTGATGCTCGCTCTCTGTTAGGAGCACTTTTACGTCTATCGCTAGACCACCTTTCCCTTTTTCGTACACGAAGAACGGGTTGATGTCGATGCTGGCGATCTCCGGTATATCCACCGCTAGCTTGGATACTCTCAGGAGAGCGTCTACGACTGCATCGATGTCCGCTTCAAACTGCCCGCGGTAGCCCTTCAGGATAGGGTATGCTTTAGTGGATTCGATCATTTCCCTAGCCTCCTCGAGAGACACGGGAGCTACTCTGAAGACGACGTCTCTAACCAGCTCAACGAGCACTCCACCGCTCCCGAAAGCAATTACAGGTCCGAAGAAAGGATCGCGGTTCATGCCGATTAGCGTTTCAAAACCTTTCGGTGCCATTTTCCTGACGATGATGCCTTTCACCTCTGCGGTGGGGGCTTTAGCACGGATGTTAGCCATGATCGTGTCGAAGCCTTTAGCAACATCTTCCGCGCTCTTTAGATCTAGGATTATGCCTCCGACCTCCGTCTTATGAATTATTTGAGGGGATTCCACTTCGAGAACGACAGGGTAGCCTATCATTTCCGCGACCTTCACGGCCTCCTCCTTGCTGGCAACTAAGCGCTTCTCCAGCACCGGTATCCCGTAGCACTTCGCGAGCTGCGCCGCCTCGAAGGGCGTGAGCGCGTTCCTGCCTTCGGCCAATGCTCTCTCCACGATCCCCCTCGCGGTCACCGTGTCGACCTTCAGCTCGGGGTACGTCTTAGTTCTTAGTAGCTTGTCCCGCAGCATCCTGTACCTGTATATGGCACCCATCGCCGCCAAGGCTTTTTCAGGCGACTCGTAGGCGGGCACGCCCTCGCTTGTCAGCCTCTGGATCTCGTCGAGACACTCCTTGCCGCCGATTAAGCTCGCAACGATCGGCTTGGCGACACCGGCCTCGCGCTTAGCCTCCAGTATGGCGTCGGCCACGTCCTTCGGGTTCGTGATCGCGGTGTGGCAGTAGAGGACCACCACGCCGTGAACCCTGCTATCCCTAAGGGCTTCGAGGAGCGCGCCCTTGTACCACTCCTTCGTGGCCATGCCGGTCAGGTCGATTGGGTTGAAGGTGCTGCCGAAGGGCGGCATGTACTTCCTGAATCTCTCCGCTAAGTCGGAGGGCACGTCCATTAGCTTCACGCCGTAGACCTCTGCTGCGTCGGTAGCCATGACGCCGGCGCCGCCACCGTTCGTAATCACCAAGACGTTCTCGCCTTCGGGGAGTGGGGCTTTCGCGAGGGCTACAGCCCAGTCGAACAACTCGATGAAAGTGGGCGCTCTCAGCACTCCGCACTGCTCCAAAGCCGCGCTAACGACCGCGTCAGAGCCTGCCAGCGAGCCTGTGTGGGATCTGATCGCACCGAGAGCTCTCTCAGCCCTTCCGACCTTTAGCACGATCACCGGCTTGACGGTGGAGACCTTCGAAGCCACTTCCATGAAGCGCCTTCCGCTCTCTATACCCTCAAGGTATGCCGTAATCACCTTGGTGTGTGGGTCTCGGCCGAAGAACTCGATGAAGTCGGTCTCGTTAAGGTCCGCCTTGTTGCCAAGGCTCACGAGGTCCGAGAGCCCGACGCCTTTCAACATCGTCCAGCCGACTAGTGCGATCGCTAGGGCGCCGCTCTGGGAGATGAACGCTATCTCACCCTTCAGTGGCGAGCCCTGGCAGAAGCTCGCGTTTATGGGCGACACGCTATCGCAGATGCCGACAATGTTCGGTCCGAGGAGTCGTATTCCGTGTTTTTTCGCGATTTCTACTACTTCTTTCTCTAGCTCGATGTTTCCTACTTCTTTGAAACCGCTTGAAATTACGGCAACTGCTTTCACACCCTTCCTACCGCACTCTTCAATGACTTGAGGAACAAAACGCGCCGGCACAGCTACAACAGCTAAATCGATAACACCCGGCACATCCAAAACACTCGAGTAACATCGCACACCCAAAACCTCACTCGCATTCGGGTTAACCGCGTAAACAACCCCTTGAAAACCGGAAGAGAGGATATTCTTTAAGACCTGGTGCCCGATCTTGCTAGGATCCCTGGATGCCCCTATCACAGCCACGCTGCGCGGTCTGAGTAGCTTCTCGACGCTATCTAGCTCCATCGACAGCTGCCGTTTTGAGCGCTATTAAAAACATTTAGTTCATAGTCCATTGCCAAACACCGAACGCTTCCTCGGCAATCGACGTAAGCATCACCGATTTGAGTTCATTATGGTTGGGCTGGCAGCGGTGTGTCGCGTCCTTCCATGCGTCTATGAGCCAGAAGCTTATCATGAACTTCCCTTTCTCTTGCTCAATTTCCTTTGAGCGCGCCTAGCGCCCCCTTTAAGGCTGTAAGCCTCTATTCCGAGCCTCCTGAGCACGTAAGCGGCTTCTAGGCTTAAAGCCCCTTCCTCGCACAAGAGGACGTACTTCTTAGTGGGATCGAGCGCATAGAAACCTTCTACGAGCTTGTCGAAATCTAACCTAATGGAGCCGGGTAGGCTCCAAGATTTGACTTTGTCCTCGCTTCTCAAATCGACGATGATCGCCCCGTTGGGGGGCTCATCGACCTCTAACCTCTCGAAGTTCTCTTCCACGGAGATGTTTCTCAAGTCGTGAACCCTAACGTTGTCTAGCGCCCTGCTCAGTAGCGAAGGGTCTAGCTTTGCCTCCTCTCGCTCCACTTCCTCGAGCTTAGCTCGCGTCTTCGGGTGCTCGGAGAACGCCCCACAGTACTCCTTCACTCTCGCTGATGCCTCGTACGTGCCGATTTCGCGGGCTTTCGCTACGATGTCATCCTTGTCGAAGCCTATCAGCGGCCTAAGTATTTGGATGCTGACGGCCGCCGTGGACACGGCTAAGTTCGCGAGCGTTTGCGAGGACGCTTGGCCTAGAGACTCTCCTGTCACTATAGCCTCTGCCCCTTCTCTCCTAGCTACCGCCTCGGCTGCTTTGTACATGAAGCGCTTCAGGATGACCGTCAGCAGGGAGGGGTCGCATTTCCTCCTAATCTCCCTTAAAATCTCGCCGAAGTCGACCACGTATAGCTTCGGCCTGTATCCGTAGCTCCAGTTGTCGGCAAGGATCTTCAGAACGTGGAGGGCGCTGGCTTTGTGAACGGGCCCTCCTAGGTTGCAGAGGAGATAATGCACCTCAGCCCCCCTCCTGAGCATGTACCACGCAGCGACGGCGGAATCGAAGCCTCCCGAGACAAGCGCTATCACTTTCCCCTCGCTACCAATCGGCAGACCTCCGTACGCTTCGATGATCTCAGTGAATAGGTAGGCCCTCTTTCCCCTAACCTCGACGTACGCGGTCACTTCGGGGTTCTCCAGGTCGACGCGCAAGCCCCCCTCCCTGAGGAGCCTAGCGCCAAGTTCTCTCTCCACATCCAGCGACGTGAAGGGGTGGGAGCCGGCTCTCCTCGCCCTTACGGCGAAGCTCCTGCCCTTGACCGTACTCGTAAAGTAGGCTGCAGCCTTCTCGACTAGGTCGCTGAGGCTTTCGAACGCAACCTCCTGCGCAGGCGACAGGGATTTTACGCCGAAGATCCTGCGCAGCACCTGAGCAGCGCGAGATTCCTCATTAGAGTAAACGAAGACTCTGCCCCCCTCCCTTTTCATCTTGTACTCGATACCGTTCGAGCGAAGAGCATCGTGAATATTCCTCAGCAGTAGATTCTCAAACTTTCTCCTAGTGTGAAATCCTTTAATCGTGATCTCACCTAGCCTCAGGAGCAGAACCACATCGGGCACATCGAGCCAGGCTTTAAAAATGGAGATGGTTGCAAGGCTTGTGGTTTCGCGAGCTGCGGCGCTCATCTTCGTGACAGGCGTTGTCCAAGGAGTAGGCTTCAGGCCTTTTGTTTACCGCACAGCCGCCAAGCTGGGGTTGGGAGGTTACGTGAGAAACCTCGGCGGCTCCGAAGTCGAAATATGGGTCGAAGGTGCTGATGGCTCCATCGAGAAGTTTCTCGAGGCGCTAGAGAGGGAGAAGCCGCCTCCCGCCAGGCTGGAACAAGTGGTGGTGAAGCGCGTTGAACCGCGCGGCTACGCGAGCTTTATGATACTCGAAAGCGGTGCCGGCGTTTCAGTGAAGTCGCAGATACCTCCCGATATTGGCGTCTGCAACGACTGCCTTCGCGAGGTGCTTAATCCCTCCTCGCGCTGGTACAAGTACCCCTTTAACTCGTGCGCTTGGTGCGGCCCGCGCTTCTCGATGATGTACACCGTGCCTTACGACAGGGGGAACACGGCAATGAGGAACTTCCCGCTGTGCGGCGAATGCGAAAAGGATTACTCCGACCCCAGCAACGAAAGGCGGTTCCACGCACAAGGGATCAGCTGCCCAAAGTGCGGCCCGAAGCTCAAGCTCCTCAACCCCTCTGGCGAACCCATTGAGTGCGAGGACCCGATAGCCGAAGCGGCCAAGCTGATCGAGGAGGGCTCGATCGTAGCCGTTAAGGGTATCGGCGGTTTCCACCTAGCAGCTCTAGCGAGCGACGACGAGGTGGTCGAGGAACTGAGGAGGAGGAAGCGGAGGCCGCAGAAGCCTTTCGCAGTGATGGCTCTCGATGCGGAAGTGGTGCTGAAGATCGCGGAGCCGAGCGAGCTCCACCTGGTGCTTCTCACTTCGCCCCAAAAGCCTATTGTGTTGGTGCCGAAGAAGGTACCGTCTCCTCTCTCTTCCCTCGTGGCTCCGGGTCTCTCAGAACTCGGTGTTATGCTACCCTACACGCCCATGCATTACCTTTTGATCTCAGAGACGAAGGACAAGTTTCTCATCATGACGAGCGGCAACCAGAAAGGGTTGCCGATATGCAAGGGGTTGGAGGCGCTACGCGAGCTTGAAGGGATTGCCGACTACTTCCTTGTCCACAACCGCGAGATCGTGAACCGCGTTGACGACAGCGTTGTCCGCTTGACTGACGGCGAGCCCCAGCTGCTCAGGAGGTCGCGCGGCTATGCTCCAGCGTGGTTCGAGCTACCCTTCGATCTCGGCGCGGAAGCAATGGCGCTGGGGGCATATCTCGACAACGCGGGGGCCGTGGCGTTCGAAAGCCAAGTGGTCCCAACGCAGTACGTTGGGGATATGGACAACTTGGAGAACGCGGAGTTCCTGCTGTCAGCTCTCGACTTCCTGGTCAAGAATTACGGGGTGAAGCCCCAGGTCATCGCGTCCGACAAGCACCCCAACTACGTGACTACCGAGCTAGCGGCCAAGCTGTCGGGTGAACTGGGCGTACCGCACGTCAGAGTGCAGCATCACCATGCCCATGTAGTTTCAGCGATGGTCTCGCGCAACCTGCCCAGGGACAGCGAGGTCGTCGGGATCGCGCTCGATGGCGTCGGGTATGGGGACGACGGCATGGTCTGGGGTGGCGAGGTACTCCTCGCTTCGTACACTGGGTATCAGAGGGTTGGGCACCTCGAGTACTTGCCTTTGCCCGGCGGCGATAGGTCCACGCTCTACCCAGCTAGGATTGCTGTTGCTGCGCTCGCCGCAAAGCTTGGTCCAGAGGAGGCGTTGAAAGCGTGCCTCTCGCTGGAGCTTGAGCGCGGCCTACCCGGAGGCGTACGTGAGCTAAAGCTTGCTGCGAGAGCCTTTGCGAAGCCGCCGTTTTCCTCAAGTGTCGGTAGGTTCCTCGACGCTGTTTCGGCTCTACTGGGAGTTTGTAACGCTAGGACTTACGAGGGGGAGCCTGCGGTTAAGTTGGAGGCGGCTGCGCGGGGAGGGCAGCCTGTGGGAGAGCTTAAGCTGGAGGTGGAAGGCGGCGTAATCCTGACATCCGAATTGTTCCTTCAGTTGCTGGAGCTTAATAGCAGGCACAGCGTGAGAGACTTGTCGTACACAGTCCAAGTCAGGCTCGGCGAGGCGTTGGGGCAGCTGGTGAGGAACGAGCTAGGCGATCTCAACATCCCCATCATTCTGTCGGGAGGTGCAGCTGTCAACGATTTCATCGTCAAAGGTTTACGGAGCGTCTTGCGCAACGTGCTCCTCCCTCAAGGCATCCCGGCCGGCGACGGCGGGCTAGCGGTGGGACAGGCGGTGTCGGCCGCGCTCACCCTAAGTCTCGTATAATTCGCATAAAGTTTTTAGAGCGGGGGGCGCGCAAGCCGCGTGACCGTAATAGCCACTAGTTCCTCGCTCGGGTTGGCGGCAAAGCTCTCTCTGCTCCTCTCGAGAGAGCTCCTCATAGCCGAGGAGAAGGTTTTCCCCGATGGGGAGAGGTACCTGCGGATCCCGAGGAAGCTGGAAGGGGACGTGATTCTTGTTCACTCGTTGTACCAGCCACAAGACGAGCGATTCGTGCAGTTACTGCTCGCAGTAGATGCTGTGAAGGGCGCTGGCGCATCGAGACTCGCAGCCGTGGTACCGTATTTCGCGTACGCCCGCCAGGATAAGAGGTTCCTCGAGGGGGAGCCGGTGAGCGTCGGCGTTCTACTTAAGGCTGTGGAAGCGGCCGGTGCCGACGCATTGGTCGTCGTGGATATCCACAAGCCGTCTTCTCTCGACGAGTGGTTAACGATACCACACCGCAACGTGCTTCCGATCAGGGAGTTGGTTGGCTACTTCCAAGGCAAGCTGCGAGATCCAGTCGTATTGGCACCCGATAAAGGGGCTTTCCATAGGGCCCAGCTAGCTGCCCAATTGCTTGGTGCGGAGTGTGACTACCTTGAGAAGTCGCGCGATAGGGTTACTGGGGAAGTAAGGATTGCTCCGAAGAGTATAAACGTGGGCGGGAGGGACGTGTTGTTCATCGATGATATAATCAGTACCGGGGGCACGCTCGCTGCAGCGGCAAAAGAGGTTCTGGCACTGGGAGCTAGACGCGTGTACGCTGCCTGTACACACGCACTGCTCGTGTCGAGCGCCCTCGATAAACTGTATGCGGCCGGTATCGAGGAAGTTGTAGCAACGGACACTGTCCCCTCGCCCGTGTCTAAAGTAAGCGTTGCGGAATCCGTTGCAGAAGCAGCGCGAGAAGTTTTGAGCTAGCGCGCCCTAATCCTTTCTCTCGACACCCTTTTTCTTTACGCGTGGAGTAGCTCTGAAGGCGCTCTTCAACCGACCGAGCCGTGCGCTTGCAAAGGAGCACACCCTCGATAGCGCGTGGAAGCGCACAGAGAGTAAACCTGCGAGCACCCCTACTGCGCCAGATAGGGCCGCCGCTCCGACGAGCTCCTGTAACTTCGTTGATTGCTGTTCACGGAGTTTTGGGCTCGGTTCGAGCACAGCTCGTAACTGTGCATCTCCGTATACTTTCACGGCAGTGCTCCAATTTAAGTAGCCGGGAGCTTCGACACGAATCAAATAGCGTCCGGGCTTGACAGTAATAGTTCCTTTCTCGCTAAGAGACGCTAGCATTTCGCCACCGTCGCTAAACACGGTAATCGTCGCGTTAACCACTGAAGCACCACTTCTGTTCACAGCTTCAACTGCAAGCTTCACCGTTTCTTCTCTCAGCTGTACGAGTAATAATACGTTCTCCTTCAGCTCGACTTTCTGCTCGATTATTTCGTCATCAAACTGCATAACGATCGAATATGATCCCCGCGGTACCGAGAAGCTCGCTGTGCAATTGGGTGCGGTGATGTTCCATGCTCGCTCCAGGTTTTTTACGAGAGTGAAAATGCAAGAGGGGGGTGTGCTGCCGTTTTCGAGTACGCCCTTAACGGTCAGCGTGAAGAGCCTAGTCAAGATCAAGGGAATTGTGACGTTGCCCGAAACGACCAGCGAGCCCGTGTAGGTTTCGGCCGATGGATGGGTCGCCACGAGCGTGTAACGACCTTGTGCCAGTTTGAGCGTCACAGCGCCGTCGAGCGCGGTTGTAGCGCACGTAGAGTTTGCACACACGAGTGCTCCTTGCAGGGGGATACCGCCATCGTCGACAACTTTCACCGTCACAGAGCAAGCTGTGGGTTCAACAAAGTTAGTCTCAGGAACTAGTTGGTTGGGTATTGTAGTGAGCCCTCCCTCAACAATTACAGATGCGGTGTTGTTCAACAGTTTGAGTGTTATGACGGGACCGGCGGGGCTGATAGATTCGGAGTGTAACTCCCCGGTTAACGTATCGAGAAGGGCGCAGTAGGCTACGCCCGCTGATGCATCGTAGCTAACAACTGCCAGCTTCCAATTATCGGCAAGTTGCGAAAACACCTTTTTACCAGCTGGGATGGGCAAGACGTTATACCTTGTGATTCCCCGTTCCACGTCTAGCACGTAAACACCCAAGCGATCGCCGTCTGGGCACGTGTAGTGGAATAGCTCGCCGCTGGGGGAGAAGCCGTAGCTGAGCCATTTATCTTGAGGTTGCAGTGGGGTATAGACTTTAAGAGTAGTATTGAGAACCCCGGTGCTGAGATCGTAAACTTTTATTGCGTCCCACTGGACCAGCACCAGCCAGTTGCGGCGCCACAACACCGTTGCTGTTTTCAAGTGTGGAATTACACCTTCTATTATGTTCTTTCCGTTTCTCAAGTTCCGGACTATAACCAGCTTCTCTTCGTTCACTAAACAGATACTGCAGAAGGTATTAAAACCAACAAGCACTACAGTATCCCCGGCGGGGCTGAGAGAGTAGCCCGTATACTTATTGAGGATATCACGTGTCCAGACGATTTCCAGCTTGGGCAAACTTACGAGTAATGCGCTCTTACCGGCGTAGATCAGGGAGGTGCCGTTTGCGTAGGTAATACCGGAGGTCCCCGGTCTTATTAAATTCGGATCCACAGTAAGCTTAAGCCACGAGCTGCGTCCGTCGAAAGTGAGGAGCCCGAGCCACGCTCTATCTGTGAGAACAAGCAGGCCATGGGGAGGTGCGGCCTCAAGGTGCACCGGGAAACCATAGTTTAAAGTGTTTAAGTTCCATTTCAAGCTACCATCTTGAGATGTAACCAAACCGTTCTCCAACGCTAAGAAAAGCGAGGACCCGTAAGCGGAAACGTCAATCACACGAGCAGATGAAGACGACAAGGGTTCAGCTGCAGCAAACACGCCTAACACGATTGCTGCTATCAGCACCAGAGCGATATTTCTCATCACAGCAACACCTCTCTCTACCCTAGATAAGGATTCCCGCCTGCTCGAACATTACCGAGCCAGGCCGAGGCTACTCCTTTAGCGTGCTGTGTCTCTGGCTGCGCCCGCACGGTCACTTCCCGCCCTTCACGATTCCGGGCACCCTCTTAAGGGGGTGTTCATGGGCTCCGCAGCCCACGCGGTTTCACAACCTCTTCAGCCCCGCGAGCTGGGTCCCTCAGGAGGCTCAAGCTCTGCGTTCGCTAGCGCGCGCCTCTGGCTGAGGTTGAAGTGTTTTCGGATCAGTTCGACCTCCTCGATGAGAGCTTTTGCACAACAGGCACTAAGTTTAGAGAGAGCAGAGCCGCGAACGCAGTTACGCTAGCGCTATCGCCCCACGTGGAATTACGGTACTTCAAGACAAGCACGTGCTCGCCTGGCGGTGCTCTAAGCTCGATGAACGGCACTCGGTAGTTGGCGATTACGCCATCACCCGGTACCCACACATATGATGGCAAATCCGGGTTGTAGCTCTCGAGGGGGATTTCGTGATCGTCAACGAAAGCTCTCCAACCCGGGTAAAACACCTGGCGGATTCTGATAGTTGTAAAGTTGGCTGCACGGTACTTCACTGCGAATGTGTTCGGCTCGATATCCACCTGCAAAATCTCGCCATCAACCGCGTCGACTATCGAGTTGAAAGTGCGGGTTTTGAAAACGTAGAATGGAGGTTCAGCGTAAACTTCCACGAAGAGGTCGGGCCTTGACCTTAGCGCGGCGATCAGAGACTGATCAAAAATTACGAAATAGCTTATGCCCAGCTCCTTCGCGATGTTGTAAACTCTCTCGGGCCTCTGAGCTAGCCAAGGGATGGGTTGGCCGAGCAAGTGGTCAGCTTCTGTGTTGGCCAGTGGGTGGGTGATGTACCTGGTGCCGAAGCCGCCGCCGACCTGCGGCTTCCCTGCGAGCATCGAGGAGAGGTAAAAGTAGTGAGAGACTGGTAAGTAGCCCCAGTCCCCAAGCTTCCAGAGCGTGTCTTGGTAGAAGACGTAAGTGTTCACCGGCACGTTCTCGCGGACCCATTCCATGATCTTGACGAGTTTCACGGTCCCTGGGAAATCCGTGTCCATCTTGAAGATTAGAGTCTCCGAGTAGGGGTAATAGAAATCTGTCAGCTGGATGTGCGGTACCGCTACCACAGCCACCAGCAGTAGCGCAGCTACACCGATGCCTACGTAGCCGAGCTGAGCCTCCGAGCTCTTGAGGCCCCGCACGAGAGAGAAGGCTTTCGCTAGGAGGGAGGACGTTCCGAGCGCCGCCGCTGTGAATGCCATGTACCTTGCCAGTCCCGCGAACTTGTAGTAAGCGTAGCTCTCGCTGAAAGGTAGAACCTTCGAGAGGTCTACATTCCACCACAGCACCCTAAACCTAAAGGAGTCCGGGCCAGTGGCTATCACCAGGAGTATCGAGATCGCGGAAGCTAGGGTGGCAGCGCCAGGCTTACCGCTGAGCACCGCTACAAGCGCAAGTAGCATTGAAGCCAGAACCAAACGGAGGCCGAAGTAGCCGTCTAGAGGGGATGCGATCGAAACAATCCACATGAGGAGGGCGGAAACCGCGGCGATAGCTACGACCGGTGCGAAACTTCTTTTCACGGAAACGCAGGATATTGCAACTGATATGACGAAGAGAGCGACGACAAGGGGGCCTAGAGACCCGAGAAACGTGCCCACGCCCTGCGGGCCGACGTACCACGTTATCGTGGGTAGGTTGTGGTATATCCAGTTCGTTTGTGATAGAGGGACGATCCAGAAGGCGAGGAGCCCTAGTGCGCCTCCGACTGCTACAGTGAACGTAATCGCATCCCAGGCCAAGCCAGGTAGCGCGCTAGTGATCCAGGCTCTAAGCCCACCTTCCTGAGCCGCAAAGCGGCTTACCGCGAATACAACAGCTACGAGGGTCTCCGTCATGAGGAGCGCGATCCCTGTCATCAAGTGGCTAAGGATCGCGGCTGCACACAGGAGCGCTGAGATCGTAGCTTCTTGCAAGCGCTTCCAGCCCCGCCCGCTCAGTGCGCTCCATTCGGCCGCGAGCGCAAGTAGCGCGTAGCCTATACCCAATCTCTCTGGCCACATTCCGATATAGTAAAGCTGCTTGAGCCCGGCATCTAACCACTCAGATTCGTAGGGCGTCACGACGACTGAGAACAGTGCCGCCAGCGCCGCGGCCGGTAGCCCACCGCCCATCGCCTTAGCTAGGTAGAAGGCGCCGATCGCTGGCAGCAGGTACGTGACGATTAGCGCGAGCTTGTAGGACGAAACTATGTCCAGCAGCTTGAGGGACGCGTGACGGATCACCGCGACTAAGAGGTAGGCGCCGGGGTTGTAGAACTGGTTAAAGACCCAGCCGAAGTTGTTGTAAGGGTCCCACCCCAAGACCGTCAGCTGGGGGAGGAAAAATTCGGAAGTAAGGTAGGAGCAAACGAGGTGCGGGGGATGGTCCCAGCCGGGGGGGATCCCCTCCCTAAAGAAGGTTTTGACAGATAGCAATGCAAAGGCTAGCACGGCGAGCAGCGCGGTGAGCTCAAGTAATGCATTCCTACCGAGATTCACGCATCCCCGCTTTAGCCCCTAGTTAAAATTTTGAGTGCACTCTAAGGAGAGGGAGAAGCGCTATTGAGAGCGCGCGGAAAACTATGTGGTATGCGCCAGAAAGCTATTTACCCCCCTTTGCGGGGTGCTCAGTGGGCCGGTAGCTCAGCCTGGGAGAGCGTCCGCCTTGCATGCGCACTAGGTTAGCGCGCCGAGAGCGCGGGAGGACCCGGGTTCAAGTCCCGGCCGGTCCACCTTTTTGCTTTCTACTACTTCGAAATGTTTAGTCGATCTCTACGGTGTCGCGGTAATCTTATTTCCATAATCCTTTTTCAGTTACTGGATTTGCCGATGAGCTTCGAGATGGAAGTGAATTTCCCAGCTAGGATCGTTATGCGCTCGAGTGAGGCTCGCGCGGTGGGGCTTGAGCTTTCAGTGTTAGGAGCGGAAAGAGCAGTGCTCGTTGTCGACGACGTTGTCTCCGCAGGAGTTGCAAATAGAGTGGCTGAAAGTTTGGAAACCGCCAGGTTGAAGTGGGGGATGTTGGCGGTCCACCCTGAAGGATACGAGATAGGGAAGATG
>Ga0185307_1000433_pt1 | contig 26545 bp, 28 predicted proteins | sample LHCtaG_FD_128010 | JGI IMG/M metagenome (GOLD analysis project Ga0185307, IMG submission 128010) | Hot spring microbial communities from Little Hot Creek, USA to study Microbial Dark Matter (Phase II) - LHC4sed_matched (SPADES... | ecosystem: Environmental > Aquatic > Thermal springs > Hot... | reverse complement strand
GAAGTCTACAGCCTACCAGTAGAGCATAGCTCTAAGCTTGATGGTTTTTACGCGGCTCTGGTCGGTAAAACCGTCTACATCATAGACCCTAGAAAGGAGGAGCTTGTAACGATCAACCCGAATAATTTGACAAACATGGTGATTTACATAGCCATCCCAGTCTCAGCTGTAACAGTAGCCGCTATACTCACGGTGATGTATAGGAAGAGGCCTACTCATAAACCGATGAAGCATAAGGAGTAATCGAATATGCGCCTTTCAACGGTTTCTACGCGGCTATTCATCCGTCGAAACACAGCTCTTCTCATACTCATACTGATAGGTGCCTCTATAACCCCCACCTATATTCTAACCTCCTCAAGTAAATCGAAGGATAGACGGGTTATAGTAATATTCCACGGTGAAGTAGATTCGGGTGAAATCCTTAAACTTGGAGGAAAGGTTATCAGAAAGCTCTCCATAATAAACGGCGCCTCCTGCATAATACCTGAAACCGCGGTTAAAAGCCTCGAGAAACACTCCAAGGTTTCTGAAATCAGACCGGACAACGAAGTTAGGCTTATAGGCGACAAACTTCCATGGGGCGTAGATAGGATAAACGCTGAAAGAGTATGGGGGTGCGCAGAAGACTCTACAGACGTCTTAGAAGACGCTGGAGATGGAATATGCGTAGCCGTCATAGATACAGGGGTTGACTATACGCATAGAGACCTCGCAGATAGGTTTAACCCAGGCCTTAAAGGCTACGACTTCGTCAACGACGACCCAGACCCCATGGACGATAACGGCCACGGTACTCATTGCGCCGGGATAATAGCCTCCTCAGACAATGAACTTGGAATAATCGGAGTCGCACCTAAAGTGAAACTCTACGCACTGAAGGTTCTCGATAGGTATGGTCATGGCTATGAAAGCGATGTAGTCGCCGCAATAGAGTGGTGTATAAACCATGATGTAAAAATAGTATCGATGAGCTTCGGCGCAGACGTATATCTTCCAAGTTTAAACGAAGCCTGCGACGAAGCCTACAGACGTAATATTCTACTTTTCGCGGCTGCTGGAAACGACGGATACAGCGACAAAATAGAAGATACTGTAGATTACCCCGCGAGATTTGAATCCGTTATAGCCGTTGGAGCTACAGACTTAAACGATAGAAGAGCCGTATGGGGCCGCTACACGGCCTCAAGCACAGGACCTACCTTAGAACTCGTAGCTCCAGGAGACGAAATATACTCAACATACTTAGGCAATGGATATGCAACTATGAGCGGGACATCTATGTCTTGCCCCCACGCGGCGGGCGTAGCCGCTCTACTATGGTCTATAAACAGGAATCTAACAAATGTTGAAGTTAGAGTACGGCTTCAGGAAACGGCATTAGACCTCGGAGAACCCGGCAGAGACTGGGAGTATGGTTACGGGCTCATAGACGCTGAAGCCGCCGTACAAGTCTCAAAACCCTCAGGATGCCAGCTTGTCCACATAGACTATACACCCATAGATCAGGTGAGCGGCGTATTGGAGCCTGATAGAGAAGCTTACATGGAGGCTGGAGGCTAATAGTAAAGCCAATAAGTTTCAACACACATCCGTTTAAGCCGAATGTTTAACATCTTCCCCTAGACCTACCGCTAAACGAGGTTTAAACGGTTGAATCAAATAGAAGCCTGACGCTGAGAATAAAAGGGTTGATTGGAATGGTAAGCTTAGGCAAGCTCATCCTATGGTTTTTATCCATAGATGGGGAGATCGTTGAAGTAAGATTCACCGTTAAAGGGAGAAGCTTTTCAGCGCGGGTTCCCAGCGACAGTATTTGGAGCGCAGTCAAAGACGTTCTATTGAATAGAGAGTATGAGCATCTTCCAGAGTTTGAACTATGCAACTTTAAAGGCACCATTGTTGACGCAGGTGCTCATGTAGGCTTGTTCTCGCTTGTAGCATCGGTTTTCGCAGAGAAAGTCATCGCCATAGAGCCGTATCAAATGAACAATAATTTGCTCTTGATGAATATTTTAAATAATAGCGTCGGCAACGTCATCCCTATGAATAAAGCCCTCTTCTCCCATAAGACGAAGTTAAAGCTTTTCCAAGGCAGTACAAGCGTCACCCCCTCTCTCATCGGCAACTCTGACAATTTTGAATACGTTGAAACGACCACGCTTGAAGAGATAGTAGGCTCTCAAGGCCCTATCGACTTCCTTAAGATGGATATTGAAGGGGCGGAGTTCGACGTTTTCAATCATATAGATTTTAAAACGCTTAAACAAATTGGTATGATCGCTTGCGAAGCCCACCCCCGCTATGGCGATATAAACTCGATCGTTGAAAGGCTTAGATCAGCCGGCTTCCAAGTTAAAGTAGTCCACCCTCCCATATTGAAAAGAAGAAACTTCAATTACGATATAAAGCTTCACGGCATGTTGAAGTTGAAAATGCTACGAGGCCTTCTATACGCACCGTTAAAGGTCATTAAATATGAGAATAGAGACCTAGCGGTTTTATTTGCCAGTCGAGAGGAGAGGTTAACATGAATAAAAGATTATCCATAGAAACACTCCACATGTTAACGGCTTTAACAATCGTATTAATATACTTCTATACGCTAGACTTATTCCAGCCACGTTATCCAATGCTCCACAAGGGAGTTACCTGGATTAGAGTTTACGATACTGGATTGACAGATATGAACCCATCCGGTATCCTACCGCTCATAGTGGTTTTCACCACATTGATCGCGTATTGCGTTTATAGATTCGACGACGTTTCAATGGTTAAGCTCTCTACATATATAACATCGGTACTTGTCGCTATCAATCTGATCCCCCTCCTTTACTGGATAATATACATGTACAATCCAACAGATTACACACTTACGGTATACAGCCTCCTCCCGTATCTCGACGCTGGGCTATTCCACATATATGCTCCAGTATACCCTCTCCTCCTCCTTTCGACACTATACGCCTGGCTTCCCATATCCATAATTAAAACCTTTAAGAAACGCGTCAGATTAAAGATTAGACACCGCGAACCTCCAAGTAGTTTAACGGGTAATCCTCAACCGACTGGTACATTTATGGAGAAGCTAGGCATCACATCGATCATACTGCTCGGCGTAGCCCTACCCATAATACCATACCTGCCCACAATAAACCCATACTTTAAACCAGCATCCGTAGACATCTACTGGTACTCTAAATGGCTTAACAACATGCTGACAACGGATCAATGGAATGCCATAAACTACGCATTCTACGGAATCGGTAATGGCAATAGACCCCTATATCTGCTCCTCCTCTACTGCCTTGTCTGCCTAGGGCTTCCGAGGGATCTCGTCTTAAACCTTGAAGCACTATACGTAGCCCCCCTTTTCGCCCTAGCCATATATTTTTCAGCAAAACGCCTTTATGGAAATACCCAATACGCCCTACAGGCTTCTCTAGCCGGTCTTCTCGGCTTCAACATGACGGTAGGTATGTATGCGGGCTTCTACGCCGCCTGGATGGCTCTGATACCATTCTATATATGCATAATGTTAACGCCTCGCCTTGAAAAAACCAATCGGTCTTCAATAGGCTTGATCATAGCCTCAACCGTAACCTTATACATCCATCCATGGACTTGGACGATTCTGATGACCGTTTTAACCCTCTACTTGATCGTTCAAACCTTCGAATCAGTTAAAAGAGGTAGCATCCACATAAACAGGAGCCTACTGTTGACTCTGCTCTTAAACATAGGAATAGATCTGTTTAAAACAGTTGCTCTCCCCGCTCAAGGAGGTTTAATAAGCTCAATTACCGTTTTAAGCAACAGTAGGGTTTTCGGCTTCAAATGTCTACTTGAACTATCTGAAAACTTGAACAGGCTCACTAACAGCTATGTTGGAGGTTTATTCTTCAACCCATTGCACACGCTTCTGGCGCTGATCGGCATTTTATCCCTCTCAAACAGAAGGGACGAGTGTTCAAAGCTCCTCCTACTATGGATAATCGTGCCCTCACTCGCCTTCCCGCTAAGCGATGTGAATCTTCAATCGCATATTCTCTTCGCATATCCATTCCCAATAGTCATAGCGGAGGGTTTACAAACAATATCCGGCTTTGTTGAAAAATTCGACCATAAACTATCCAGCCTCATTAAAATATTCTTCATATTTTCAAGCTTAGTATATGCAGTTAGGGCTTTATGTAACATCGCTGTCTAGATTTTTCCAGACAACTTACCGACAACTCTTCAATAAGATAAATCTATACATTTCCACTCATTTACTGCCGAATTAACTAGCTTCACAACCTTTATTGCTAAATAAAAACTTTAAGGGATAGACGTTCAATTTAAACTTAAAGATAAGCTTAATATCTGCTGTTGTAGAATTTTAATACCGGTCTAAATGAGCTTTAAACATCTACTGATCTTAACGTGCTTCATGTTGTTGCTTTACCAAGCATCTGCATGCTCCGCCCAGGAGGAATGGATCTACTCCTTCGAATTCGTAGGGGCTAATAAGCCCGTCGACGACACCGTTTTCGCCGATACAGAATACACGATTGAAATTGTAATAATGGTCCCCTATACGCTGGAGGGGGCGAGGTTCAGCATATCTATCCCATCGGCCCACGAACCCATAACTCCCACAACACCGTTCTGGGAAATAGTTAACGATTACGCAGGTGTTGATGGCGAATCTATGAGAGCTCTGGCGAATAGAGTCATAACGTTTAAGGTTGTTAAAGGAGAACTTAGGCTCAGAGTTAAGTTTAGAATCCCATCTAAAAACATAGTGGTTTATACGATTACCGCTCCAAACGGCATTAACTACAACATATATACCACCATAGAGAGCTACACGCTTGTTTCAGCGGTTTTTGAAGACAACCCTGTAGGCAGTATAGAATTTAGACTCACATCTTCAAAGGTATACGATTACGAGTCTAAAAGGGAAAGGCTTCAAACGGCTTTTTCATCCGAATACGAGAATTTAGTAAACACAGTTGTTAGCGAATCTGATAAATTAAACAATGCTGGCTTAACAGACTACGCTATTTCCCTAGCGGATTCAATTCTAAGTTTAAAACTTCCCGAACCCCCCAACCCTATGCTTGTATACGGCTTGGCCTTAACATCCATACTGCTTGGGGCATTATCCATAGTTTTCCTCAGCATGTACACTAGAGCTAGAGGTGAAACAGCGTATATAAGACGGGTGGTAAACTCCTCGATCGTAGAAATGGCTTCCATAGAAACATCCCTCAGCAGATTAGACGTTAAGCTTGCAAAAAACCTTTCAGACATCGTCGAGAAGCTTAAGAAGGTGGGAAGACGATGAAACTACACAGCCAGTTTCACATAGTTGGGTTAGGGGGAACAGGGGCAAACGTGATTACAACGTTCATAACCCATCCAAGGTTTAAGGAAATGCTCTTCAATATGGAGGATTTCAGACCGGCCTTCCTAGCCATAGACATAGCCGACGGAGATATAATGGAGCTTAGAAGCGAGTACGTAAAGCTACAGGAGGAGATGAAGCTAAATGGAATTCCATTAGATAGAATATCCCTAAGAGCATTAAGCATAAAGTTTTCAACCCCAGACGTTTTATTCGACTTCATGTCCATGTATCCTAACTACCTTCTCAAAGAAGGAATAAACGCGAAGAACTATAAGAGCTGGATAACGTTCAGGACGAGAATCCCCTCCCTCGCCGGTGGAGCTGGTAGGCAAAGGGCTTTAGCTAAAGCTGTTTACGCTTTAAACTACTATCATCTAGCCCAGCTTAACAATTATATGAACGAGTATAGGGATAAGGTGCTTTCTTCGATAATATCGCCCATGGTCTACATGGTCTTCGGCTTGGGTGGGGGGACGGGAAGCGGCATACTCTTCGACTTAAGTAGGCATCTAAGAGAGAAGTTGGGAAGCGGCATACCTATAATAATGCTCTCCATTCTACCGGCGAGTTTAGACGACTCCCTAGCTAAAGGGATATCACCGTATTTAGCTCTTCAAGAGCTTAGATACCTATTCAACTTAAAGCTCAACAAAGACGTATGCGAAATGTACGATCAGAAGTATAAAAACCCATTCAGCTTAGCCCTTTTCATACCTCTACAGGTCGCGGTAACCCATACTAAAGAAGGAACACTGATAGAGGCTAAAAAGCAGATAGACAATGCTATTGTTGAAATCATTAGAATGCTTTCAAACTTCGACATATCCGATTTAGTCGCTTCAATAGGTTCAAGTGTAGATCTCGGCGACTCATTCCTAAATCTAATAGGGCTATTGAAGATAAGGTTTCCAGTAGATGAGTATGTTGAGCTATCTAATATTCTTCTTAGAGAAATAGACCTTTTAAACACTCTAATAGGGCATAAGGTAAAAATAGTTGAAAAGGCTCTACTGACCACCAATAAGATTTATCAAGAGCTTAAAGACCACTTAAAACGCTACATATTTGAAAACAGACTGGACATGGATGTAGAGAGGTATGTATCTGAAGTATCTAAAAGAGGAGGTAGACTTGAAGCTGAGCTTTCAGAGAACATTAAAGCACTTGAAGTAGCGCTATCTGAAATGACTGAAACCCTACTTATGCCGCTTAAATCTTCTGCATTTAAAGAGGGAACCATAGCTGCATCCTACCTAAACAAGTTCAGAGAGGTCGTAGACTACTGTATTAAACCAGCTGCAAACTACTCAAAAGATTATACAAACATGGTTAGACAGTATGCTGAAAACCTCAGCTTAGGACTTGAAACAGTTAAAGATTTTACATCTAGACAGAAGATATATTTAACTCGTTTAATCTCGATTATGTCGCTTACAAGGTTTACCGTAGAGTTTCTAGAAAACTACCTAAACGCTAGATACATAGCTGAAGAACTGAAAATAATATACTCTCGAAGCAATGAAGAGCTTTCGAGAACAGCCGACCACTACATAAACCTCGTAACAGCCTTATACAAGATCGTATTCACCCTGATTGAGAAGCCTAGTAAAGAATTTAGAACACTGGATCAAGCTCTAACATCTTTAATAATGGCTGAAAGGGTTATGGATTCTAGAAGGAGGAACACATGGGTCAACATAGACAGCCTTGAGAGAGCTTTAGCGGAGAGAAAAACCAGGCTGGAACAGCTTGAGAATGAGCTTTCAAGAATAAGGTTCGACTTCACTGGCAGGAGAAAAATTCTGAGAGATGAAATAATGGATCTCAAAGAAGAGATAAGCAAGCTTAATTCAGAGCTTGAGTACTACAATTCCATTAAAGAACACGTGGACGAGCTCTCTTCAGCGATAAAGGAAATAGTTGACAAACTAGAGTTGAATAGCGACTATAGGAAGGCCCTTAACGAGCTAAGTATGCTTGAAATGGAGTATGCAAGGAAGATGAGCGAAGCCACCAAGTCTGAGAAGTACTACGAGAGAGTAATAGAGCTTACAGAGGAGGAGAGGCTTAAGATATTAGATGTTATACTTAGAGAAGAAGAGGAGAAGCTGAAAAGCTCAACCGAAATATTGAACATAATAAATCTGAACAGGTTTAAAGATATCGTAAAAAGCTACATAAAGACATTCGCGGTTCCAGGGGTTCTAGGGCTTAAAGACACCTACAGGAGCGACACGATATGGGCCATAGTCGCCACACCCATATTATGGGATAAGGACCTTGAAGACGCTTTAAGGAACACCCTCGCCATATACTCCTCGGTTGAAGCGGGAATAGGTGTGAATATAAGGGCTACGGAAAACATAGATCCATGGACCATAGAGTTTATGATAATATGTGCTAAAGCCAAACCAGAACACCTGGAAATATACGATGCAATAAAGGTTAACGCTGAGCAAGTAGTAGATAAAAACATGTTCTTCTCATTCCTACTTGAACACGGCTTCAAAGCCATAGCCGTTCAAGGCGAAGTTGTTGAGCGTGGGAAAGACATCCTATAGCCTTCCGGAAGAGCTTCTCCTTAAACGTATAAATAGGATAGTGAATAGTATAATAGCGTTCATTTCATCCTACACCGTTTTCTTCATATATCCGCTTCTACCGATAGGCGGCAACTACATACTACCTTCAATGATATCTCTTGTAATAGGAATATTGGTATTCCGAGGTAGGGAGAAGATCGCCGTCGGTCTTTTCTACACATTCACATTCATAGCTACAGTCATCAACATCTCATCTGTTTACATATCAATACAGATCCTTCTTCAACTGCAACTACTTCTAGTGTTGGCAATGTTCCTGATAAGTGCCATTATGTTCACAAAACCTAATGTTATATTCCTAACGTTCCTAGCGGCTTCTCTACTTTTACATCCTACACTTTTCATATTTTCCATCCCAATACTAGTGCTTACAATATCTCTGGAAAAGATGGATATACGATCCGTCATATTCATAACTCTAGTGTTCACGATGATGTATGCGCCCTTCGCATTAGCCATGAACCTGGCCAACCCATTGTTCTCAGGAGACCAGCCTGTATACAGATTGTTCTCAATCCCTCATACAAACTTCCACGGATCGCATTCGCTAATGCTTGGAGAGAGTGATTTATCTAAACCCATTTCCCTGATGGCTCCCGCTCGAAGTTTATGGGAGCTTATCGCCGAACTAATGGGCGTTTCAGAGATGGTTCCCGGCGAGAGCTTAGCCATTGTAGAAGGGTTAAATAAAATGATCGATAGGTACAGTCGGATTCATGGATTAAATATCACGGCAAATGCTGAAATTTTACTTTCATCCACTTCTTTATTCGAATGGTTGAATATATTTATTAAAGAAGATGTTGGAGTTAACTTAATATTGCGTTTCTTAGCAAGCTATATTTTAACGCTTTTTGCAGTTATTCTTACAATAGCTTTCTCGATTGTTATAGCGCTGTTTCTCGAAGGGCTTACAAGGAATTTAATTACAAGAAGACTTGAAAAAATCTACCCTAAGATGAAGGTCTTTTCAACGCTTCTACTATCTATACTCTTCCTCACAATAACGTTATATTTTATAGATGCACTTCAAGCTCCACTATCCTACGTTACAGTCATGTCGTTTGGAGGCGTTGCCTTCCAATACAATATATTTTTTACGGCATTTTTCGCTCTTCTAATATCGCTAAGAGATTTCTATGAAATGAAAATCGAAGAAATATTACAGCTTAAATCTAAAATAATGGATGCTTGGACGCGCTTTCAAAGCCTCTACTCGGATTTTTCAAAGAAATGTGAAGAACTTAGAAATAGCGTCGTTATCGATGTTCCTGAAGCTGTAGTTGCTGAAAAAATCTATGAAAGCGTAAAAAGCGACGTTAAAAGGTCTGAAGCCATTACGACGTTGCCCGTGTTGAAAAGCATATTTACAAGCATAGAGGACAAGCGTTTAAGCTTGGAAAAATTCATGGAGAAAATTGAAACGGATATCAAGCTTAGGCTTAAAGCATTAAACGAATTGCAAAGCGCTCTTATAAGCGAACTTGAAAACGTGGGATTTAACTTGAGTAGTGTGATAAATAGGCTTAAAGAGAGCCGTCCATGGATGAACGTAGAGGAATTGATCAAGCCACCAACCATAAACATAGCAGAGCTGACATTTGAAAAAGCCATAAGCAATTACGGAAAAACTAGAGAGAACTTTATAGGTTTCTCAAGGATCCTTGTATTAAGATATGGGCAGATTTTAAACTCTCTTGAAAGACTTATGCCGGAAGTTCACTCCACACATCCTACGCTCAGTCCAGAAAACGTGGAGAAAGACCCTCTCAGTTTAGATATATTCGTGAAAAGAACGGTCATAAGCCTCATAAACTATAGCGAGAAGTATCTGAGGCTTGTAGAGAAGTTGTCAAAGCTCCTCAACATAGAAGTAAAAGACGAATTTAAGAACATATTTAAAGCCGACGCATTCATGGAAACTGTAAATGCGAAACTTAGTAAAATCGTATCAGAGATTAATGAAACGATAGATGGAATTGAAAAATTGAACGTTCTAATTTCAGAAATACTGCAGGGGTCTGGTGTAGACACCACGTTTACAAAGACCGGCTCGTATACTTACGTTGAAGATCTTAAAAAGATAGAAAAATCCCTAATTGACTGGAAAAGCGGTGAAGAACTCGCCTCAACATTAACCATGTACTTGGAGCTTAAAACTGGGCTTGAAGAGGCTCTTGAAAAGGATAGGGTCTTAGCTGAAACAGCCAGCGTTTTCCCATATCTGGAAATGTACGTTAAAGACGCGATTAAACAATACGGTAAAATACATGTAAGCGATCTTCCACTTATGGAATCCCATCTGATGGCGTTCATAAGCCTCTTTACCCAGAAGAACTACGAGTATTCGATCGATCGATCCGGTTTGATAATGCTTCGAGGTGAAGTCAAGTGAAGCTTGAAGACCTCATCAATATTGTGAACGTACCCGTTAAAACCATTACCATACCCGAAAACATCGGAATATCTGTCAATATGATGAGACGGCAGGGTAATGTATTCGCCGCATTGGAAGGAGAATCTACTAAAGTTGAAAACGGCAACCTATTTGTAAAAATGAAGGAATTGAAAGACGAGGAGATTAAGAGCGTCATCAACCTATGGTTTAAATGCTTAGGCTTTAAACACGTTCAGAAAACGGCCGTTTGCGGCGTATTGGGAGATAAACTCATGCATCTTATACTGACCGCTCTAAGTGAGCAGTATTCAGATAAACCCGGCGTTTGCATATCTACATTACCGCCTGCTGATGAGACGCCCTATAAGACGTTTACTGCTTTAAGCGATCTATTCTACGGAACCAGACTAGGTGTAACGATAATTGTCGACTACGATATTCTCTGGAATGAATTAACATTCATAGAAGCCGGCGGTCGGAAAACTCCCAGACATGTCATTTCAGACCTACTGCTCATAGCTATTACGGCTTTCCTTAATAGGGATGTTTACAGAAAAGTTGAAGAATTTAACCGAAGATTGTTCATCCCTTCGATAATGTATTGTGTAAGTAGTAACGTCTTTAGAGACTTGAAAGGTGTTTTAAGGTTGTCAGAGTACCTGATTCTCACCGATTATAAAAAGGAAGACGTGGAGTATATCATACTTTATGTAGATGGTACTGGTTTTGAGAAAGATGAAGATCTACTGAAACAGAGCTTCTATGAGTGGACGAAGATGTTTAAAAACCTGATGGATTCGGATATAGTTTACGGTACTGAAGGAAGCAGACGAATAGCTGTATTCTTTAACGTTAGAGAGCTTCCCAAGGAAAAATATAAACATATAGCTGAAAAATGCCTATCTGTAAGAAATATGATAGATAACCCTACCCCTGCAATAGAGTCTCTTAAATTTCTGGGGTTGCTTAAAGATGTTCCAAGTTGAAGCCAGTTATAATAATAAAAAATACGTACTTGTCGTCGATAACTCACACATTCAATTAACTCGTAAAAAATTATTCTCCTCCAGCATCGAAACGCTTTTCAATTTAAAAGATTTTGCGATAAATGCCTCATTTAACGATACCGATCTAAAAATAGAGTACCGTGGATACACCTTTAAAATACATGATACAGGAGATTACATCCGGTTGAAAAATACCGTCGATGAAATCCTCAAAAAGGAAGAAGAGGAGAGGAAACTTAAAAATGAAATAGAACTCCTCACGTCAAAAGTTAAAACGCTCCTCTTAGAGGTATTTACCAGCAGGTTATGGTATGTTACATACTTAAACAACATAGATAAATCAGGCTACGTTGATGCAATATATAACCTACCAGAGCACATCTCTCAAACTAAGGACCCTATAGAGGCTTATGAAAATTTAAAAGCCAAGTTGCTCGAGAAATTAGATGAGTTATCCCAGGCATTAAATTTAATAGATCCCTCTAGGCGGGAGAAACTGCTACACATGATACAGGAAACAGTCGCTAAACATGATGAACTAATCAAAGATGGCGGTTATGAGAAAATCCCCGAATTTTTAAATAACACCAAACCATCCATTGAAAACACTATAGGCGAACTGGTTAAGGAAATCTCCAGCTTGATAGGTCAAAGAGACGCCAAACAGTAACTAAAATCTTTGAACAGTTTAACGCAATTATGCATTGACGTTATTTATGGATTTTAATGGCTAATCGCTTTGAGTTAAACATTCAAGTCTGCTCTTCCATATGGGATCTACACCATACTCATCCATGATTTTTTCTACAGCTTTAGGAAAATCCATTTTATCCTCGTAAACAGCCTTCAAAAGGCTTAATGTAATTTCGTCTGAGTATGTTAAATCTACATAGCCATCCCATGCTACTATGTTTTTAACGCCTCTCTCGAATAGTCTAACTATGGTACGCCATGAATTGGTGCCATTGCAGCCCATCATTATGATGCTTGAGCCATTTAACCCATCTCTACTTGAGCATCCCAACAAGTCTGCCCTTAAAGCAAAGTATGGGCCTTCCCTTTCATTAAACGTATACGCCTCTCTGACTGCTCCGGAGATCTGCTCGTAGAGGTATCCGGTTAGATTATACCTCTCTGTGCTGAAGAGGTATAGGAAACCGGATGTTGTATCAATTGCACTATGTACTCTGAGGACTATGAGCTCATATCCTCCAATATTCATGAGAAGATTTATCGTTACATTGCTTCCCACATAAACGTCTACATCAAAACCCACCTTACTTAAAACATCCTCAGCCTCTTCTATGAACTGTGGATTGGGTTTTGTAAGCGCTAAACCGTCTATTATAACCGCCCTCGGAGCCCTCACGTGATTCGACTGGTGTGATGGCTGGTGGAAATACAAGACTAAAGCTAAAATAACAGCTACGATAAACACAGCAGGCAATACGGCCTTCCACTTTAGCCTCTTTCTTACCGCACTGCTCTTACTTACCCTAGTCCTATTCAAACCACGCTTCTTCACGTTTTCTGAAAGATTTTTACATCCCTACTTTATTTAAGTTTTAAAGACGAATTTATAAATCATTTTAACGTTAATCTTTAACAGCGTGTTTGATCAATTATTAAAAATGACTAAGCTTTCATATTATGAAAGTACAACTTGTTGTGATGATCTTTAACTTACCTTGATGTAGGGAGGTTATATACAATGAAAAATTCAGCATAAGACTATGATATGCCTCACCTTCTAACTCCTCTACCTCTACTAGCTTCAACCCAAATGGCTCAAGCCAAGAGGACAGTCAAGCAATTTGCACCAACTTAATAGTCTCATTCCCCTCTTTTTAGACGTAAAGTTATGCATAGTGTTTTTAGTCTAAAAGTCTCTTTCTACATTTTCAGTTTTATTCATAAGTATTATTCTCTAATTATTTTCACATCAAGCTTCTTCCTGTCGTCATTTTTGAAGTCTAAATGGGCTTTCCCGTTGAATTTAACGTGTGAGAAGATGGATTTTAACGCCTTCCTCTTAACCTCAAAATACGAGTCTATGAGGTCTATCGGTGCATCTAACGGGATTCTGTAGCTCTTAATTGCCTCCAACTTTAAGCTCACCCCTCAGAATTCTCTCTATGTCGCTCTTGTAATACCTGAGCTTACCGCTCGGAAGCTTAACAGCCCTGATAAGACCCTTCTTATACCAAGACCACAAGGTTTTGTTGCTGACTTTGAGGATCCGCCTAGCCTCCTTGGGAGTAATGAGCTCTTCGTAGGGCATCAAAGAAATAAAAGAACTAAACACTATTTAAATCTATCTATATTGAAGCCGTTGACTACGGCGAACAAAGTGGACTGGTGGAATAGAACTGTAGGAGGGGAAAAACATATAGGGTACTCCTCTACTGGTTAGATTTCTGAAGAATCATGCCTAGAACACCTAGGGATTTGGTTGAGATAGAAGCCTATGCTCATGCTACGGAGGATCCATCTAAAGTCGAAGAAGCTGTTAGAAATCTTCTGCTTGAAACTGTTCGTGATAGAATCAAGCTGGAGAAGACTACGCTTAGAGGGCATTATGGTAATCCGATAATCGTTTACCGTGGTTCTGTTGAAAACGTCTCTGAAGAGCTTCTCCTAAGCTTAATTAGACGAATGTCTCCTGAAGATAGAGCCTCTCTTAAGACGTCTCTCGATGCTCACCTCGGTAAGCACAACGTTCTATACTTGAGGTTTAACAAGCAGGAGGCTTATCTTGGACGCTTGAAACTGGATCAGATCGACGCCATATGCTTAAGATTGAAGCTTAAACCACATGTTTTCAATAGGCTTCCGAAGCTTATAGAGTCTGAGGAGGGATAGGGTTCACTAGGCTCTTCCACGACCTCCATATGGTTTTCAATAAACCTGAAGTCGATAAAATGCTTTCTATGGCTAGAAGCTTGGGCTTCTCGGTTGTAGGGTTAACCTTAGAAGACGTTGCCATGAAACCGTTAGAAGTTAAACCTCCGGAAAACCTTAAGGTTGTTTGGAGGATGGATCTTACCCATGATAAAGCTCAACCAAAAACCATAGATAAGCTTAGAAAGCTCTTTTCAATAATAGCCGTTTCATGTAGCTCTAGAGACCAGTTTAGAGCCGCTTTGAAAACGCGTGCAGACCTAATCTTTCAGAAAAAGCTCTTCACATTAAATCTCTCAGACGTCAGGGTTTTAGCATCTTCAGGTAAATTCTTCGAATTCAACTTTAAGCCTCTAATTTATGCTAGGGGGCTTGAGATGGTTAACGCCATTAAAGTTATCCGTAGAAACGTTGAACTTCTTAGAAAGACGAAGGTACCAGTTATAGTTTCAAGCTGGGCCTCCAACCCATATGAAGTCACCCCTCCTCTTGAATTGCCTCAGTTTCTAACATTAGCTGACGTAAATGTCCAAGAATTTTACCGATGTGTTTCAGAGGAGCCTGCTAGACTGCTTGAACTCTCCGCTTCTAGAAGAATGGGTCTTCCAAACGGTGTTAGGATTTTAGAGAGTGGACGTGTATGAAGACGTTTAAAACGAGATACTTGGCTTTAAAGGTTGAATGCGATGGGGAATTCGATAGAGACAGTTTCCAGAAGAACCTAATTGAAACATATCTACGCTTATACGGCGAATATGGGCTGAGTAAAGCAAACCTTAAGCTTTTAAAACTTGAAGAGGACGGACTTGCCATTCTATCTGTAAACCATAAGGCTTTACCCCAGCTTAGAGCCGCTTTGGCGCTCATCAGAGAATTAGGCGGTGTGAGAACAGTAGTCCACGTTTTAGGTGTTTCAGGCACTATTAAACGGCTTAAGGCTAAATTCCTCTCCGCAGATGTTGGAAAATCATAAAACTTTTTAGGAGCTGATTATATATTAATGTAGAATTCCTCGGAATGGTCTGAGGCATTATGTATCATTACTCGATAGATGGCTATAGGAGGTGTTGAAGGTGTTTGCAGCACAGGGAGCATATGACAGAGTTATTACAATATTCTCCCCAGAAGGTAGACTTTACCAGGTTGAATACGCTGTTGAAGCCGTTAAAAGGGGTGCAGCGGTAGTTGGATTGGCATGTAAATCATGCTGTGTTCTAGCCGCTGAAGAAAGATCACCATCCAAACTCTTAGATGAAAACTTCACATGGAAAGTTTTCAAGATAGACGACCACGTAGGTGTTGCTATAGCTGGTTTTGGGCCTGACGCCAGGCTTCTAGTAGATCAAGCGAGGATTTATGCTCAAAGTAATAGGCTCATGTACGATGAGCCAATAGATATTGAGGTTCTGGTTAAACGTATAGCCGACATCAAGCAGATGTATACTCAACACGCCGGAGTTAGACCGTTCGGAGTAGCTCTACTATTCGGAGGAGTCGACAGATACGGGGCTAGGCTTTTCGTAACGTTACCCGGAGGAGATTACTGGAGTTATAAAGCCACATCCGTAGGTATGGGTAGTGAAGCCGCCGTAGAGTTTCTCGAAGCAAACTACAAGGCAGATTTAACGGTCGATGAGGCAACGCGGATGGTGATCAAAGCCTTAATCAAAGCTAGTGGCGGTAAAAGCGAAGATAGAAGGTTTAAACTGGCTGTAATACCGGTTGAAACTAAGCAATTTAGAATACTAACCGATGGAGAGGTTTCCAAGTACCTCGAAAATATTTAGTGTGGGAGTAGAAAATGTCTGAACGTCATATTCTAGCTAGATTGCAATTATCGGGTGAAAAGTTTGAGATAATTGTCAACCCAGACTTCGCGTTAAACTATAAACTTGGTAAGATAAATGATATAGATAAGGTTCTAGTAGCCTATGAGATTTACACCGATGTGAGGAAGGGTTTAAAAGCATCCTCTGAGAAGCTCATGAAATACTTCAAAACAACCGACGTGAGGAAAATAGCTGATGCTATAATTAAACAGGGGGAGCTTCAGATAACTGCTGAGCAGAGGAGGAAACTGATAGAGGAGAAGAGAAAGCAGATAATCGCATTCATAACTAAAAACTGTATAGACCCTAGAACCAACCTCCCAATCCCGGCTTTAAGAGTCGAACAGGCTATGGATCAAGTAAAGGTATCGATAGATCCCTTTAAAGAAGCCGAAGGACAGGCCTTAAAAGTTATCGATGCGTTAAAACCCATTTTACCACTTAAAATTGAAAGGGTGAAATTGGAAGTTAAGGTTAAACCGGAGTATGTTCCTAGAATGTACAATTTCATAAAAAGCTATGGTTACTTGGAAAAGGAAGAGTGGCTTAACGATGGTTCATGGAAGGCGGACGTCGATATGCCAGCTGGACTCCAAGCCGAGTTTCTAGATAAGCTTAACAGGTTTACAAAAGGTACGGCTCAAGTTAGAATTCTAAAGTAGGTGAATGTTCCATATGTCTGAGCGTAGAATAGTTCTACCCGGTGAACTTTTAGTTGAAGGAGGAGATTATCAACCGGGTTTAAACGTGTTCAAGTATGGTGAAAGGCTGTACGCGTCTAAGATAGGTGTATTATCTATAGTCAAGCAAACAGTTTCCGTAATAGCTTTGCATGGTGTCTACGAACCTAAAGTAGGAGACGTTGTCATAGGTAAGGTTATAGACATTGGCACTTTCAGCTGGACCGTTGACATAAGGTCACCTTACACCGCCGTTTTAAACGCCTCTGACTACTTTAAAGGTAGGTTCAACCCAGCTAGAGACTCTCTGATCAAAGCATTAAAGCCTGGAGATATGATAATAGCGCAAATAGCTGATTTTGATAGGACTAAAAATCCTACTTTAACCGTTCAAGGCCCAGGTTTAGGAGGAGTAACCAAAGGCATCATAGTTGAATTGACCCCCTCAAAGATACCTAGGCTTATAGGTAGAAAAGGCTCTATGATAAACCTGCTCAAGAAAGAGGGTAGATGTCAAATAACCATAGGTAAAAACGGTCTGATTCACATAGTTGGTGAGAAGCCTGAATATGAGGAGTTGGTCGCTCAGGCGATAGGAAAGATAGAGAGGGAGGCTCATACTACGGGTTTAACGGACAGAATTATGAGGCTTATGAAGAAGGAGAGGGAGTTAAATGTCAGCTGAGTTCGTGAGAGTTGATGGAAGGCTTCCAGATCAACTCAGACCTATAAAGATGGTCGTAGGAATACTTGACAGGGCTGATGGATCAGCATACGTCGAACAGGGAAATACAAAGGTCTTAGTAGCGGTTTACGGTCCTAGAGAGCTTCATCCGAAGCATCAGGCGTCACCGGACTCCGCCATGGTAAGATGCCGGTATCATATGGCGCCGTTTTCTACTAGGGAGAGAAAAACACCAGCCCCGTCACGTAGAGAAATAGAGCTTTCTAAGGTCATAAAAGATGCATTATCCCAAGCTATTTTTCTAGAGAGCTTTCCTAGAACATCTATAGATGTTTTCATAGAGGTTTTAGAGGCAGATGGTGGGACGAGATGCGCCAGTATAAATGCGTGCTCTCTGGCTTTAGCCAATGCTGGTATACCGCTTAGAGACCTCGTTTCAGCTGTAGCTGTGGGTAAATATAGAGGTCACATAATACTGGATTTAAACGATGAAGAGGATGAGGCCGCCGAAGCAGATATGCCCATAGCGATAATGCCAAACCTCAATAAGGTAACACTTCTACAGGTTAACGGTGTTTTAACGGAGGAGGAGTTTAAGCAGGCCTTTAACTTAGCGGTTAAAGGCTGTATGGAGATTGATAGGATTCAAAGAGAAACCCTTAGAAGTGTTTACTCATCTATTAAAGGTGAGGAAGATTGAAAACGTTTAAAGTAGTGTCTCAACTCGTCAGAACGAGAATAGTGGATCTGCTCAGTAAGAACTCCCGGATAGACGGTAGGGGTCTATTAGAATATAGAGAGATCAAGGTTGAAAAAGGCTTCATCAGTAGAGCTGCCGGTTCGGCTCAAGTTTCAATAGGGTCTACAAAGGTCCTAGCTGGGGTTAAAGTCGAATTGGGCGAACCTTTTCCAGATGTACCTGATAAAGGTGTTTTGACAGTTAACGCAGAACTAGTCCCGCTTGCATCACCAGCTTTCGAACCTGGTCCACCAGATGAAAATGCGGTAGAACTTGCTAGAATAGTTGACAGGGCTTTAAGGGAAACTGAAACTGTAGATTTAAAAATGCTATGTATAGAGCCTGGTAAGAAGGTTTTCGTAGTATTTGTAGACATATACGTCCTAGATTATGATGGCAATTTTATAGATACTTCTTCACTTGCCTCTATCCTCGCATTGCTTAATACGAGGATCAGAAGATTCAGAGTTGAGGAGGGGAAGCTTAAGTATGAAGACGATTACATGCCTCTTCCCATAAGACACATACCAGTTACTGTAACTTTAGCTAAACCCGATGATGGCCCGTTTATAGTAGATCCGAATCTCGAAGAAGAGCTCAGCTTAGGCAATAGAATATCTATATCCATAGACGAGCTTGGCAGAATCTGCGGTATCCAGAAGCTTGAGGGAATGCTATCTGCAGACGAAATCTTTAAAGCTGTATCTATAGCTAAAGATGTTGCTCCAAAACTCATAGAGGTCGTGAAACGGGAGGGTGGTTTAAATGTCTGACAGACCTAAAAACGCAGGTACAGGTGCTCTAAAGGCTAAGTATGGCTCTCCAGTCAGGAGTAGATATGCTAGGATTATTCAAATGGCTAAGAGAGTTTACGAGTGCCCCAAGTGTGGTATGCGTAAAGTCAAACGTGTAAGCGTAGGCATATGGCTCTGTTCAAAGTGCGGCTACAAGTTTGCAGGCGGAGCCTATCAACCTACTACTGAGATTGGTAGAATAGCATTACGGATAAAAGGATAGATTAGGTGCACGTTTTGGAGCTGGAGTGCCTCGTCAAGCTTAAGGTGGACTCAAATATTTTAGGCTCTATTTTCAAAGCTCTACAACCGGAAACTACACGTCTAATATCGAGGAGGGTATTCGTAACGCTTGAGAAAACAGAAGAATCAATAATTTTCAAGTTCAACGCTAAAGACCCTACGGCTCTAAGAGCGGCTTTAAACTCTTACTTGAGATGGTTTTCAGCCGTTGAAAAAAGTTTAAAATTCGTAGAGGCGCTTCAACTCCTTGGCAAATAGATGCTTCAAAAAGCTCCTACGCGAGCTCAAAACACTTCAAGCTTAACCTAATAATTTAGTTGCTGGTGTTCTTCTGATTAACAGCTCTTCTAAGATAAAATTTTAGAATACGTTTGCCTCTAATCATTAAAGTATTATGGATAAAGGTTTGCATATAATCGTCTTGATAAAGCAAGTACCTGATATTGAGAGAGTCAAGTTTAATGTTGAAGAGGGTAGGATAGATAGAAGCTCGGCGCCATTAGAGACGAATCCATTCGATTTAAACGCGCTTGAAACAGCCATTCAACTCAAAGAACGTATTGGAGGATGGGTAACAGTTATAAGTATGGGCCCCCCTCAAGCCGAATCTAGTTTAAGAGATGCTCTAGCTAGAGGAGCCGATAGAGCTATCCTTCTCACGGATAAGCTCTTCGCTGGAGCTGATACACTTGCCACATCTTACACATTAGCTACAGCTATAAGGAAGGTCGGCTCTTTCGATCTGATAATTTGCGGTGAGAAAACCGTAGATGGAGATACTGGTCAGGTTGGACCTGAAGTCGCCGAACATCTTAACATTCCACATGTCGCCTATGTATGTGAGATCAGGTCAGCTACGTTGGACAGACTTCTACTGGTTTCCGATATGGGTGACAGGTATTTGATTGAAGTTAAGCTTCCAGCTCTAATAACTGTAACTAAAGATATAAACACGCCTAGGCTTCCAACTCTGAGGAATGTTCTTAAAGCTAAGAAGGCTACCATTGAGGTTTGGAATGCCGACAGCTTATCAGGCTACGGTGAACTATGTAGATTTGGACTTCAAGGCTCCATGACCACGGTATTCAAAATAGTCTTCCCGTCCGAGGACTTGAGGAAAGGGCTGATCTTCTATGGAGACGATGCTGTTGAAAAGCTCGTGAAAGCTTTACATGAGAGGGGGTTTTTACGTCTTGAATCAAATAGTTGAAAACGGCGTGATGATATACGCTGAGCAGAAGAAAGGAGTGGTGCATCCGGTTTCACTAGAGCTCTTAGGTAAAGGTAGAGAGTTGGCGGATAAACTCAACGTTGAGCTTTGGAGCGTCTTACTGGGCCATAGTATTCAAGGTGGAGCTGAAGCGCTCATACATTACGGTGCTGACCGGGTTTTCCTATACGACGATCCAACACTTGAAGAGTTTGACGTAGTCAGGTATAAACATGTGCTTGTTGAACTTGTTAGAGAAGTTAAACCTCAGCTAATTCTGATGGGTGCAACACCGCTGGGTAGGAGTTTAGCTCCAAGAGTTGCAGCGGCGTTGAATACTGGTTTAACCGCAGACTGCATCGATATCCAGATCGATGATAAAGGCGAGGTTGTCCAGATAAGACCCGCCTTCACGGGAAACATACTCGCCCACATAAAGACCAGAAGCAGACCTATTATGGCAACCGTCAGATACCGGGTTATGAAGCCTCTAACAAAGGATCTTTCTAGAAGAGGTGAAATTGTTAAGAAACCCGCTCCAAAGGCTCCGGATACAGGCTTAAAGGTCTTAGGCGAAGTTTCAACGAGACGTGTAAACCTTGCAGAGGCAGACGTTATAGTGTCGGGTGGTAGAGGTCTTAAGAAGAAGGAGGATTTAAACATGCTTAAAGAATTAGCCTCTATCTTAGGGGGAGTTTTGGGTGTTAGTAGGCCTCTCGTTGACGATGGATGGATATCCAAAGACCACCAAGTCGGCTTCAGTGGAAATACTGTTAAGCCTAAACTCTACATCGCATGTGGTATTTCAGGCTCCCCTCAGCACATAGCCGGTATGCGCGACTCTGAGATTATAGTGGCTATAAATATCGATCGATCAGCGCCCATTTTCCGGATAGCCGACTATGGGATAGTAGGCGATTTATACGAGGTTGTACCTAAGTTGATTGAGACTTTAAAGAGGTTGAAGAGGCATGAGTAGTTTAAGTTTAAACCTTATTGAGAAGCTTAAGGCGATTCTAGGGGAAGAGTGGGTTGTCCAAGGTGAGAGCCTCATAGCTAGCTACGTATTAGATGAAACACCTCCTCCAATAAGACCTCAACCCCACTTAGACGTAGTCGTTGTTAAACCAAAGTCTTCAGAAGAAGTCTCCAAAGTCCTCAAACTGGCAAATGAATGCAATACCCCGGTTTTTCCTAGAGGTGGAGGCACGGGTCTGGTTGGAGGATGCATACCAACAGCCTCTGGAATCATACTCTCTCTTGAGAGGATGAATAGAATCGTTGTTGACAGGGATAATTTAATGGCTGAGGCTGAAGCAGGTGCAACTTTAAAAGACCTTCTAAACGCTTCAGATGAAGCCGGTTTATTCTTCCCGCCACACCCGGGTGATGAAGGGGCTCAAATAGGCGGTTTAATAGCTTGTAATGCCGGTGGGGCTAGAGCCATTAAAACCGGGGTTATGCGGAACTACGTACGTGGTTTAGAGGTCGTTCTACCTACTGGAGAGGTTCTGAAGCTTGGCGGCAAACTCTTAAAGAATAACTTCGGCTTCGACCTCATGCAGCTTATAATCGGGAGCGAAGGTACTTTAGCCGTCATCACTAAGGCTTGGATACGTCTATATCCAAAGCTTCCAGCAACCGCAACGTTAATAATTCCATTTGAATCGAGAAGCTCGGCCGTTAAAGCCGTTCCTAAAATTCTCCACGCAGGCATTTTACCGCTAGCCTTAGAGTATGTCGAAAGGATCCCCATTGAAAGATCAGCTGAACGTTTAGGTTTAATGTGGCCGTGTAAAGTCGGCGAAAGCTTTCTAATAGTGATCCTGGCTGAGCAGTCTAATGAAGCTTTATACAGTCAATGTGAAAAGCTCTTATCGCTTTGCGAAGAATTCGGCTCTCTTGAACCGCTTTTAGCTGAGAGTAGAGAAGAGCAGGAGAAGATTCTGAAGATCCGTAGTGAAATATATTCGTCTCTCAAACCCGACATGGTAGATATACTGGACGCCACAGTTCCACCAGCATCCATAGGCATCTTCATGGACGAGGTCGAGAGAATAGCCAAAAGCTACAACACATACCTACCATCCTATGGACATGCAGCAGACGGAAACATACACGTTCACATAATGAAAGAGCAAGGTTGGCGTATTGAAGACTACGATAAAATTAGAGACGAAATATACATCGCCGCTGTGAAGCTAAGTGGGACAATAACGGGTGAACACGGCATTGGAGCGGTCAGAAGGAAAAGCGCGGAGAAGTTTCTAAACCCAATACATGTAAAACTCATGAGAGAGATTAAACGCATATTCGACCCGAAAAACATACTAAACCCGGGCAAAGTACTGCCATAGGCTCATTTTGAAAAATTAAAATAAAAGCTCCTGTATAATTATGTCAGGGAGTGGGTAAGCCAGTGGGCGGGTTTCCGGACGCTATGAAGCGTCTGGAGGAAACTCCTCCACGCAGGTGGAGCCACACCACGGCGACGTGGGGGGCGAGAGCCCCGGCTCCGGCGCAGAAAAGACACTCCCACCCGGTGTATGTGAATGATAGGCGGCTCAACCGCTGACAATACCGGGATGTGGAGATGAAACTGCCGTCCTGTGGGCGTTAAGGCGAAGGAAGCCTATGAGCCTCCACCTGAGGCTTCGGTAAGCCGCATTAGTCGAATCCCGCCTAAAACAAAAGGAGGGTTACGGCTGGCATACCCACTCCCCGAGATGGGTAACATTTAAATAGGTTTCCTCAAATGCACTCTCATACGCTCGAAAATATCTTTTAAATATCGTTGTAGAGCTTTTCCTACTCCTCCGTAATTGGAATGGTTAAAGGGTAGATTAAAACTTGTATGGACTTTGTATGGATGTTCGACCCCTCCCCTAGTTTTCTCCATTATATTTTTATGGTGATTTTCCATGTTCTGCCCCGTTTCCGAAAGCCAACCTTTGAGTTTTTCCATAGCTCCTTCGGGCTTTGCGTGCTATGACTATGCAAGCGTTAACGGTGAGAAGTTTAAAGTATCCGTTCCCCCTTTACAGGAGGCCGAAGTCCCTGGCTTAACTCGTAGTCCGGATGTCTACAGATGGAGGCCTTACGTGCTCTAACAATTATATCATAATCGCCTTCAAGCTTCGGCTTAGGCACACCCCTCACAACCACAACTCCGGGTTTTTCAACCACAGCTGCCTTCATAATACGATCACCTAACGTGAATCTTTTATCACAATAGTCGTATATACTTTACCTCTTGTTTTTGAGTTATTGAATTATATACAAGTACTTGTAGCAGAATTATAGGAGCATCTTCTGAAATATAGTAGAGGAAAAATTTTCTCCTCCTCAAGTGGTTGGAGGAAGGCTGCGGGTTTTCTGCCCGATCTGGCTATAAGGGAGTTAATTTCCTGCTCTGTTGGGATAAATGGGATTTTCTGTTCAAGGGTGTATTTTGGTTTTCCCATGTAAGACCATGTATTCTCACGAACGTGCATGCATAGTTGATTCGATATCATCGGGATCGAGTGGTGCCGAGTCTGTCAAGACCTCAATTCCGTTATTTGTAACCACTATTGTATCTTCAACACGAACGTAGAGTCTCTCTTCAGGTACCCACATTTGTGGATCAACGGAAAAAACTATTCCAGGCTTAAGTGGTGCAGACTTATAGTCGCCAACGTCATGAACAGACATCCCTACGGGATGAGAGAGATGCCCACGAAACTTTAAAGTCCTTTCAGCAGCCTTTCTATAGACTTCTTTTGAAAAACTATGCTTCTTAATGAAGTCGGCCATTATATTAGATGCATCGTTTAATATTTGATCCGCAGTTAACCCTGGACGAATGCAATGCAATAGTGTCTTGTGACACTCTACAATAAAGCCGTAAAGTTCCCTCTGCCATGACGAATACTTCCCATTTACAGGCCACATTCTCGCAATATCGCTAGTATAGTAGTGGTAATCGGGCGCCGTATCCATGAGCACTAAGTCGCCATCTTTCATCACACAGTCATCGCGGAAGTAATGCGGTTCCCAAATGTTTCTTCCTGAGGCTACAATTGAATGGTAGCCTTCGCCAAATGCGCCATGAGATATAAAGATGTAGTTGGCGACTGCTCTTAGGTTATATTCCATCATCCCTGGTTTTGTTATACGCATGGCCTCGGTTACAGCCAATGCTGAAAGCTTGCCGGCTTCACGGAGAAGAGATATTTCCCTCTCGCTTTTAACAAGTCTTAAAGAATCAAGTATAGGTGACAAATCTCTAATCTCAATGTGTGGAAAGCGGGTGCGTAATAGACTAATAAAGCGTTGCTCCCGCGGTAAGATACCATCCCATGGATCTAAGGCCACAAGCTTATTATAGTGGAGTATTGTTTCACGGGATTCCCCTCTATTCTCAGCAGGATCATGCGGGACATAAAGAATTCGAACATCCTTAAGGTATCCTATAAGATCCTCTAAAGGAAGAATTTCATCTATCCCAGTAAATTCCCTTATTAAATCGGCATCCTCAAGAGTCAATATATTCTCTCTATTGTCATTCGTGCTTAGGAAGCGCGGAATAAAAAGTCTAGTGGCGCGATCTCTACCATCAATTATAAGATAGGAATGCGGAACCTCCACTCCGCAACAGTAATAAAAATCGTTCGACTGTCGGAAGGGAAAATGGCCTCTAACTTGCTGACTGCCTTGGATGATAACACAAGCATCTTGGCCTATTGCATTAAGTACTTTATCCCGGCGTTCCTTGAACTCCTCTAGAGGAAAATCTCTTTGAAACAACCTTGATTTTTCGCTCTTAATATCAAAGAGGCTCGATCCGATCATAATATTTCCTCTTACTTAAGAGGAAATATTTTAATTTTGTAGAGATTAGAAAACAAAACCTGGAATATAACATCTAGACTTTTTGTAATCCGTTTAAGGGAAGAAGACTATGTGCGAGTACTTAGCTCTGAAATCTTCAACCCTGTTACGGTCATGGTATGCGTCTTGGCCTTTAGGCAGAATATGTTTAATAAAGTTAACCTGCCTCTAAAGGTAGATATCAGCTAACATACTCACTCCCCAAGGCAAGTAATAAATGGTAGTAATAATGAAATTGACTTCTATTTCCGTGTTTAGGTACGTATTCGCCTAGTTTATCTCTGTATTCAGATATCCGTGTTGATTTCTGGGGATTGTAACAGATCTTAGAGTTGAAGCTAGTAACTTTTTTCTACAAGTTAAATTACCGCTAAAACCGTAAACAGCATGTTTAAGACTACGATTATTAGTATGAATACCATCGACGATACTATCGCTATGGATAATGCTCCAATCCATCCGACGTCGAAAATGGCCTTATAGGATGCTAGCCATGCGAGAAAAGCCAATATCACCGCTAAAATCGATGCTAATCCGCCTAAAAATAAGTGTAGAGTTATAGATGATAAAACCATAACAATTGTAAACACAATCGGTCCTATGAGTGTAGCAATCATGGCTTTTCCCATAGAAGCCTTTTTCCCCACTATGATTTTAGCCGCTATATACACTGGTATGGATGCAAACATCCAAGCGATAAACAGCATTAATATTAATACCATTAAAGGTGGAATCGTCCAAACAATAAATGGCGGAGGCATATCGACGCGGCCCTCTTCCTCACTATGCTATAGCATGCCCCTATTGGCTGGTTGAGGTTTCAGATTTCTCCTCTTTCTTCAATTCCTGCTCGATCTCCTTTTCAATATCCTCTATGGGCTTCGGCGGTGGAGTTGTTGCCAGCGTATATCCTATCCAAGCCAAAATCGCTAGTACTCCCCCGACCGCCACAAAGCCTGTAAGTTTAAGTACGAGCAGTGCATACTCCGTTAGAAAGACGAGATAGGCGTAGACTACTATACCTAAAACCCCCGCTATAAGCAACAACGCACCTACAGCTTGATCTTTGCCCACGTAAACCACCCGATATTGAAATAATTTCATCCTAAGCTAGATTTAAAATTTACCATTCGCCTCGGTGAGAAAGTCCGCGTCTTTTAAGCGTGGGATGAGTGGGAGCCTAAAAGGG
>Ga0185307_1000430_pt1 | contig 26782 bp, 25 predicted proteins | sample LHCtaG_FD_128010 | JGI IMG/M metagenome (GOLD analysis project Ga0185307, IMG submission 128010) | Hot spring microbial communities from Little Hot Creek, USA to study Microbial Dark Matter (Phase II) - LHC4sed_matched (SPADES... | ecosystem: Environmental > Aquatic > Thermal springs > Hot... | reverse complement strand
CTGGTAGGAGAGTTAAATCATCACTTATAAGAGGATTAATTGAAGGATACTACAGCAAACTATTAAACAGAGAAGTAGAATGCATAGAAGAAGAATGCATAACACAAGGAAACAACAAATGCAGAATGATTTTGAGGGGGGTGTAGGGTTTCGTTCCTCCTAGCGCCATTTCAGTATCTTTCTACCCATGAATAGTTCTGGTAGTACTATTAGGCCCCAGCTTGCCACTCCAAATATGTATGCTAGGTCTCTGGCGTTCATTGCTGTTAGGTGGAATAGTTGTTGTGTTATGGGTATGTATGCTATTGCCAGTGTCAATATTATTGAGGCTATGTCTGCAAGTACGAAGAACTTGTTTTGCAGTGCTCTCTTGCCCATCTTCCATACGCTATGCTTCTCTGATCTGCAGTTCCATACTACGAAGAGTTCGAATAGTGCTGCTTGTATGAAGGCTGCTGTGGTTGCTTCTCTGTAGGTTAGGAGTCTTGCTTCCTCGTCTATTCCCCATGGGAAGTTCCATGGATGTGAGGGCCAGACGTAGTATTCTAGGCAGAAGACGAGTATTGTGCCTGTGGCTTGTAGTATGAAGGAGGCTATTATGAATGTTAGCATTCCATGTAGTATCCCTTCCTCAGGTTTTCTTGGGGGTCTATCCATGACGTCCACGTCTGGTGGGTCTGTGGCTAGGGCTACTGCTGGGGCTCCATCTGTCACTAGGTTTATCCATAGTATCATGGCTGGTAGTAGTGGTAGTGGGAATAGTTCTGCTCCGAATATTCCTCCAAGTATTGCGAAGGATCCCACTACGATTAGCTCGTCGAAGTTGCATGCCAGTAGGAATCTGGCGTACTTTCTGATGTTGTCGTATATTACTCTGCCATATTCCACTGCTCTAACTATTGTGGCGAAGTTGTCGTCTGTGAGGATGATGTCTGCAGCTTCCTTGGTTACGTCTGTTCCAGTTATCCCCATGGCTATCCCTACGTCTGCAGCTTTTATTGCTGGTGCATCGTTTACGCCATCTCCAGTCATGGCCACTATGTGCCCCTTCCTCTTCAATGCTTCCACTATTCTTAACTTGTGGAGTGGTGAGACTCTAGCGTAGACTGTCACCTTCTCCACAATTTTATCGTATTCCTCATCGCTCATCTTATCGAGTTCTTCTCCTGTGAGGGCTATATCTCCATCTTTGTATATTCCTACTTCCTTGGCTATGGCTATGGCTGTGAGTTTGTGGTCTCCAGTTATCATTACCGTTTTTATTCCAGCTTTCTGGCATAGTTTGTTGGCTTCTATGGATTCTTCTCTTGGTGGATCTATCATCCCCTCTAATCCAACGAATATCATTTCCCATTCTAATTCTTCATTGTATGTTGTTGTGTTGTTTGGGAGGGGCTTGTAGGCCATGGCTAGGACTCTTAGGGCGTTGGATGCCATTTCCTCGTTTACTTTGAGTATCTTCATTTTGTCGTCTTCGGTTATCTCTCTTACTTTACCATTCTCCAGTATTCTGTTACATCTTTCCAGCACTATTTCTGGTGCACCCTTCATGTATGCGTGGATTTCACCTTGTGGTGTTTTGTGTATTGTTGTCATCCTCTTCCTTTCTGATGAGAATGGTATTTCCCATATTCTTGGGTATTCCGCTTCGAGTTCCATTTTACTTAAACCTGCCTTTTCAGCTGCAACTATCAGTGCCCCTTCTGTTGGGTCTCCCATTATGCTCCATGAGCTACCCTCTTCGCCTCTAACTAGCTTTGCATTGTTGCATAGGGCTCCTATTCTTAGTAGGATTTCTAGGTCTCCCTCTGGGTTTATGGTTTCATTTCCACGTTTAAAGCTTCCCTTAGGCTCATATCCGACGCCTGTAACTTCTATGTATTCTCCATCCACGTATATTCTTCTAACAGTCATTTCCCCCTTGGTTATGGTTCCAGTCTTATCTGAGCATATCACTGTTACTGAGCCTAGGCTTTCTGCTGCTGATAGCTTCCTGATTATGGCGTTCCTTTTGGCTAGTTCTCTTGCTCCTAGGGCTAGTGCTATGGTTACTATTGCTGGGAGCCCTTCGGGTACTGCTGATATGGCTAGGGCTATTGAGGACATGAAGGCTTGTATGAATCCTTCCACTTCGAACTTCATTTGTATGGCTACTTCCACTGCCTCTATTAGGAATATTAGTGCACATACTCCCACTACTAGTTTAGCCATTTTCCCTGCGAAGGCGTTTAGCTTCCTTTTTAGTGGTGTATCCTCTTCTTCCATGGTTTGAACAATCTCGGCTATCTTCCCAAACTCTGTGTTCATTCCTGTAGCCACCACCACGGCTTTTCCTCTGCCGTGGACTACGTGTGTGGCTGAGTAAACCATGTTCCTTCTATCTGATACTGGTGTTTCTGGTTTGAGTGTGGTGGGCTCTTTTTGTACTGGTGTTGATTCTCCTGTGAGTATGGCTTCATTGGTTCTCAGTTCAATTGCCTCTATTATTCTTGCGTCTGCTGGAATTCTATCCCCCTCTTCGAGGATTATTATGTCTCCTGGAACTATCTCTCTTGCTGGTATGGTTATTTCCACTCCTCCACGTAGGACTCTGGCTTTTGGTGCAGCCATCTTTTTTAATGCTTCTAGAGCCCTCTCAGCCCTATACTCTTGTATGAATCCGGTTAATGCGCATAGGAATACTATGGCTAGTATGGTTATTGTGTCTGCGAAGGTTTCTAGGAATTCTCCTCCATGTAGCATTTCCCAGTATCCTATTATGGCTGAGAATATTGATGCTGCTATTAAGAGTAGTACGAAGACGTCTTTGAATTCGTCTAGGAACATTTGTAGTGTAGTTCTCTTTTTAACTTCTTTGATTTCATTGTATCCATACTTCTCCAGTCTTTTGCTGGCTTCTTGTGGTGGAAGCCCATTCAAGTTTGTTTCAAGTCTCCTTAAAACTTCACTTAGCTCTAGGGCATGCCATTCACTCATATGGATTACTCAACTCCAAGTGGGGTAAGTTTGTATAAACTTATTTTGGGGAGTTGGATTTAAAGTTAACTTTACCGGCAAGTGTTAAATAATTCTTTATTGATAGGTTTAATTATGCCTTCACCTTTTGATCAGGGTTTTGAGAGGGGGGTTAGGGAGGCTGGAGCTTTAAGGTATAGGTTGAATCTCATTAAAAGTCTTTTGGAGATTTTGGAGTTGAAGGTTGAAGATTATTTGAAGGTTAATGAAGCTAAGATCAGGTATGTTCCACAGAGATTCCTTGAGGAGGCTGAGGGGATTGCTAAAGGTGCTGGTTTAAATGTTTCTGAGGTTTTGGCTTTGGATTTCGGTTTGAGTGTGGATAAACTTTTCATGGATGGGTGTACGGCATTCGCTATTCCCAGTGGGTTTACCTTTGATGGCTCGGTGATGTTGATGAAGAATAGGGATTTGGGTTTTAGGAGACTTCACCCACAAGTCTTATCATACTCTAAGCTGGATGGCTATAATAGGTTTATTGGTGTTGTGACTGCTGGGAGTGTTTGCTGGTATCAGGGGGTTAATGAGCATGGTTTAATAGCCTTTAACACTGCAACTCCACAGCAAATTATAGATCCAACTCTTGCTCAAGGGATGAGTATACCGGTAATTGTTAGGAGGATTCTTGAGGAGTGTGGTAGTGTTGATGAAGCTTTAAAACTTATATCTGGAAGCCAGTTTAATGCCTTCTCAAACCTCTTCCTCTCGGATGGTGAGAGGGTTGTGATTGTGGAGTTGAAGGCTGGATTTACACCGTACATTTGGGAGGTTAAAGAGCCTGATTGCCGTTCAAATCATTACCTTTTCCACGTTAATCCTGATGTTCGTGATGAGTTGGAGTTTCTAGTTAGGCAGCAGACGCTTGTGAGGTATACCCGTGGGAGGATGCTCCTCAAGGGGGTTGAAAAGTTTAGTGTGGAGGTGCTTATGGGGTTTAGTAGGGATCACTTCCATGGTCCAAGCCCATACTCCATATGTCGCCACCCACCAATAGTGGGTAGTCCACTCACAGCCATATTATCCTCTACAACCCTCTCTTCACAGATCTTCAAGGTTGGTGTTGGAGGGGTGGAGGTTTACACTGCCATAGGATATCCATGTCAAACTGAATTTATACGTACAGTTTTCGGGGAGGATATCCCAATTGAAGCTGCTGATGGTAGATTGTGGTTTAAGCAGTATGGTGGTGTGTTTGATGGTTAAAGTTGGCCTTGTAACTATTGGGCAGTCTCCAAGAGTTGATGTTACTAGCGACTTGTCTAGGTTGCTTCCCAGTGGAGTAGAGATTTTGGAAGCTGGGGCTCTCGATGGATTGAAGTTCAATGAGATTGAAGAGCTTAAACCTAGATCTGGGGAAACTGTTTATGTGACTAGGCTTAGGAGTGGTGTTGAAGTTAAGATTTCCAGGGAGAGGATTATATCGTTGGTGGGGAAATGTATATCCAGACTTGAGGGGGATGTGGATGTTATTGGAATATTGTGTTCAGGGGAATTTCCAGATTACCCATCCTCTAAACCAGTGATTTATCCTGAGAGGGTTTTGAGGGGGTTGGCTTCAAGCATAGTTTATGGTGGGAGAGTTGCCGTATTGATTCCAGCTGTTGAGCAGGTGGATTATGCTAGGGTTAAGTGGGGTGGATTGTTTAGGGATTTGCATGTATATCCAATATCACCATACACTTCTAATCTAGGTGATTTCAAGGTTTTGGGTGGTAGGCTTAAGGGTGATGATGTAAAACTTGTAATTATGGATTGTATTGGGTATACTCTTGAGCAGAGGGATGTTTTGAGGGGGTTTGGATTTATGGTTTTAACTGCGAGGACTGCTTTGGCTAGAGCTATATGTGAACTTCTATGAGTTTCCCCTAATTTTCACCATAATTTCATTTGCAAGTTTCTTGTTGCATGATGCAATGTATTTTGCTCTTATATTGTCTTGGAATTCTGGGTTGAATTCCCCTCCCCACTCATTTAACACTACTCCTCCAGCTTCTTTAACCATGAAGCATGCTGCTGCAAAGTCTGTTAACCTTAGTGCGCCTCTCAAATCTATGAAGGCGTCGCATATCCCTGCAGCTACAAAGCATGTTTCTAGGGCGTCTGTTCCAATGAATCTCACGTGTTTCGCTTCAACTATGACTGGTTTAACTTTTTCGAGGTGCTCTGTATATTTCCCTCTAACATTCAGGTCTACTGCTATTAGTGCTTCACTTATCTTCTCTACATTGCTTGGTTTAACTCTTCTCCCATTTAATTCCACTCCAAACCCTTTAACTCCAATGAAGATGTCTCCAGTCACAATGTTTGCTACTGCTCCACATATTATGCTGTTTAGGTTGCCTTCTTCAGCTATGGCTATGGATGTGGAGTATATTGGGTACCCTCTATAGGCATTTGTGCTTCCATCTAATGGGTCTACTATTATTATTGGTTTCCCAGAACCGTAAACACTTTTCCCAGTTTCCTCACCTATGAATGTGAAGTCTTGTAGGCTTCTCTTAACCTCGGATAATAGCTCTTCCTCTAATGCGAGGTCTATCTTCCCACCCTCCTCCTCGTCTAGAACCATATTTTTGGATTTAGCTTCCATTAGCATTTTTGAGGCTTTAGTCTTAGACTTTTCAATTAACCTTTCTAGTAGGATGCTCATGTTCATGTCTTTTCACCTAGCATGTATCTTGCAACATCATTTATGTTTTCAACTTCCACAATTTTCACTTGGAATCCATAGCTCTTCAGGTAGCTCTCCAAGTTTATTATGGTGTATTGGTATGTGATTATCTTCACATTTCCAATAGTTTTCTCTATGGGTTTGAGTATGGGGATGTTGGATTGCCTTTTTGGGACTAGGAATATTTTGCATCCACTTTTTGCTGCTGCTATGGCCTTCTCCAATACTCCTCCAACACTTCCCACGCTTCCATCTGGGTTTATTGTTCCGGTAACGTATATTGTGTTGTTCACTTTTAACCCTGTTACTGCTGATATTATGGCTATTGTTATTGCTGCTCCCGCGCTTGGTCCATCCACCACTTGTACTGATTGGTCGGCTATTACTGAAACTATTATGTCAGCCCCCTTCAAGCTTACTCCAGTATACTTCTCAGCCACTGTTGCAGCTGTTCTTATGCTGGATTGGAGGTCTATTCCAATGTTTGGCTGTGTATTTACCAGTATTCTCCCATTTCCAGGGGTTACTTCAACTTTAGCTTTCATGGTGACTCCTTCATAGTATACTGTGAATGAATCTCCTCGCACTTCTCTTACTGCCACTATGTTTACTTCTGATGATCCTGTTATGGCTTCGCTGAAGTTGCCGCTATGGGTTATTGTGGCATAGTATTCCAGTTGCCTCTTATAGTATTCTAGCTGTTGTATGGTGTAGTTTAATTGTGTTGAGAGTTGTGCGATTATTGTGTTGGCTTGGGATAGCTGTGTATATGCTTCTTCAAGCATTCTTGATATTGTTTGATTCTTCTGGTTTAATGTAATTATAATTGATGTTGAAGCTGCATTCAACATTAAACTTAGTATTAGGATTGCTGTTAGGGTTTTGCTGCTACTCAAAGCTTCATTCACCCTGGAAATAGTTATCATTGTGCTTGGATATATTGTTTTGTGCTTAAATGTTTTCACCGTTTTGGAATTGTTTTCATTGGTTTTGAGGGTTGAGCTGGAGACTAAAGTTTATTCGTCTATTGTCGTATTCATCGTCACATAACTTAAATATGTGTATCCATGTATACGTTTTCCAGGGGGTTTTGAGTAAGCCTCTTGCCTCAATAATTTCTGTTGGAATTTCAAAGTTTGGTAAGCGTGTTGGTTTGAGTGCTAGAGAGCTTTTCCAGGAAGCTTTTATGGAGTGTATTAATTCAATTCCAAAATTTTCTCCTGATATGATTGGAGCTTTGTTTGTGGGTCAGATGAGTGGTATGTTTGAGCATCAGGAGCATAATGCGCCTATATATTTGGAGTGGTGTGGTTTGGGTGGTGTGGTTGATGGTGTTAGGGTTGAGGCTGCATGTGCTTCTTCTGGTGTGGCTTTGAAGCTTGGGGTTATGGCTATTGCATCTGGACTCTATGATTTCGTCTTGGTGGGTGGGGTTGAGAAGATGACTCATCTCGACACTGTTTCTGTGACTGATATTTTGGCTACAGCTTCAGACAGCTTCCTTGAGCAGGTTAATGGTTTAACGTTTCCAGCCCTATATGCTTTGATGGCGACAGCCCACATGAATAGGTATGGGACGACTGTGGAGCAGATGGGTTTGGTGGCTGTTAAGAATCATTCTAATGCTAATCTAAATCCTAAGGCTCACATGTATGGTGTTGAGGTGGATTTGGATAGGGTTTTGGGTAGTAGGGTTATTGCTTGGCCTCTTAAACTCTATGATTGCTCATTGATATCTGATGGTGCAGCCTGCTTAATATTGGCTAAGCCTGATTTGGCGTATAGGTATTCTGATGATGTGGTTCACATCGTAGGGTTTGGTCAGGGGCATGATTCCATTGGCCTCTATGCTAGGGATAGTTTGACTAGTTTACGTGCCACTAGGATTGCTGCTGGGAAGGCTTATGATATGGCTGGGGTTAAGCCCAGCGATATTGATATAGCTGAAGTTCATGACTGCTTCACTATAGCTGAGATAATTGCATATGAGGATCTTGGCTTTTGTGAGCCGGGTGAGGGTGGTAGGCTTGTGGAGCGTGGTGAAACTTTTAGGGATGGTAGTATACCGGTTAATACTAGTGGGGGTTTGAAGGCTAAGGGGCATCCTGTGGGGGCGACGGGGGTGGCTCAGGCATGTGAAATATATTTGCAGTTGACGGGTAGGGCTGGTGCAAGGCAGGTTCAAGATGTAAAGGTTGGGTTGACGCATAATGTTGGTGGTTCGGGGGCTACTGCCGTGGTTCACATATATGTTAGGGGGTGAAGCTGCTTGGATTCTGGATTCACCTTTGAGGATTTTAGGGGGTTCATTGCTCAAGGAAAGTTTATGGTTGTAAAGTGTGGGGATTGCAATCACATGTTTATACCTCCAAAACCCATATGTCCATACTGTGGTTCTAGGAAGTTGTCTTGGGTTGAGATTTCAAGGGTTGGTAGGGTTGTGAGTTATACTGAGGTTCATGTTCCATTGAGGGGGTTTGAGGGGTTTGCTCCATATATTGTTGCTATAGTTGAGTTTGAGGGTGGGGTTAAGCTTCCAGGTATTGTTAAGGGCGCTAAGATTGGTGATTTAAAGATTGGGTTGAATGTTCTTTTAGAGTTTTCGAGGGATTCCCCATCAGGATACTTCTTCATAATTACTCCTGCTCTTGGAGGGGTCTCGGAATCTTCTGGGCAACCTTGATTATGGCTTTGGGTTGATCTGATGGTTTAATGTATATTGCGAAGTCTGGGCAGTATATTTCGCAGAATTTGCATCCAATACAGTCTTCAATTCTCGCTGGGTAAGCATGGTAGTATCCCCGCTCATTAGTTTCCTTTGAGAATTCGAGAACCTTCTTTGGGCACATGGATATGCATATCCCGCACCCTTTACATCTATCTTTGAGGACAACTATTTTGAAGCTTCTACTCATAATCCCCGCAATTAATGTCTCCATATTATATGTAAAAATGTTTTGCCCCATTATTCCGATTATGGTCTAGGCTTTATTTTGAATTGGCAGTGTGTGTCTCCTCTGGATATGCATTTCTCTTCGTATGCGATCATGTCTATTCCGGTTAGCCCTGAAAACCATCCTTCAAGCATCCCCTTTATGAGTTGTGAGCCTGATGGTTTTTTCAGTCCCTCCAGTATTTCGCATTCTATGCAGTGCTCTATTTTCACTGTGAATTCCATGTTTTCTATGTCGATTTCTGTGGTCTCCATTATTCCGAAGCCGCTCATCATGAATCTCGCTTCACTTAGTCTTAATAGTTTTTCAAGGTTTCTCCCTGCTATTCTCTCATGGGCTTCGAATCCAGTTTTACCAATCTCCCTTCCAACCATGTTTAGTATTATTTCAGCTCCAATTCTGCTTAACCCTTTTATAATTCCTTCTAGGCTGTGTTGCATGAGTATTATTGCTCTTGATCCCATGGCTGTGATTGGGAAGGAGTATGGGTCTATGGCTACCCCCTCTATTGGGCTTGTGTACATCTTCACCTTAGCATCGAATTCTCTAACCCCCATTTCTATCTCGTCTATTAGGCTGTTTAAATCTTCACTTCCCATTCTGGTTGAGTCTATGAATATTGTTATGTAGGCGTATTCTGCTGGCATGGTTGATGTGTAAATCCCCATTATGGTTACCCTTCTCCTTGATATTGGCTGTATAACTTTCTCTAGGATTCCAGGGATTTCAGCGGCTTCTGGTTTAAGTGTTACATGTATTGTGGTGATCCTTCTATACCTGTATAATGGTATTGTCATTAATTCTCTTGGGAGCATGTCGTGTTTTTCCATCCCCATACTCCCTTCCACATTTCTTCTCTTCAAGAGATATAAACTTTTTTTATGTTTACGTGTTATTTCATTATTTTTCTGTGTAGTCTTTCCATTCTGTTTGTGGCTTCTTCGAGTTTTTCTATTGGTGCTACTAGGGCTATTCTTATGTGTCCTTCCCCCATTTCTCCGAATGTGGATCCTGCCACTACTCTAACCCCTTCTTCTTCAAATAGTTTCTTCGCGTATTCTGTGGATTTCATTCCCGTTTCTGTTATGTCTGGGAATAGGTAGAAGGTGGCTTCTGGGTGTACGCATTTCATGTTTGGGATTTCATTTAATCTTTTCACGCAATATTCTATTCTCTTCTTGTATTCTCTTTTCATTTCTTCGTGGAAGCTCCATCCTTCTCTCAGCATTTTTGCTGCTGCTATTTGTATTGGGACTGGTGTTGGCGATATTCCTATGGGTACTCTCCATATTAGTTCTGCTAATTCTTTTGGGGCTATTATGTATCCTACTCTGAGTCCTGTCCATGCGAAGGTTTTTGATAGGCTCATGGCTATTATGGTTCTGTCTGCGGCTTCCTTTATGGTTGCTATGGCTGTATGGTTTTTCCCGAGCCATGTGAATTCATTGTATATTTCGTCTGATAGTATTAGGAAGTCTTTTTCTTTGGCTATTCTCGCTATCTCTTTTAGTTCTTGCATGGTGTATATGCAGCCTGTGGGGTTGTCTGGGTTGCATATTATCATTAGCTTAGTCTTCTCGGTGGCTGCCTTCTCTATGCTTTGTATGTCTGGTCTGAAGTATCCGTCTTCTGTTTTCCTCATTTTTGCCCTCACTATTTTCCCTCCAAAGTATTTTATTGGGTTTATGTATCCCTGGTATGCTGGGTCTGGTATTATTACTTCGTCTCCAGGGTTTATTGTGGCTGCCAGTGTTAGGAATAGTGCTGTCCCCCCTCCAGATGTGGGTATTACCTGTGTTTCTGGGTCTATTTTCACTCCATATTTATAGTAGTATTCTGCCACTGCCCTTTTGAATTCTGGGTGTCCTTGGAATTTGTAGTGTGTTTCTCCGGCTTCTATGGCTTCCCTTATCCATTCCGCTACTATTGGTGGCTGGTTGAAGTCTGGGTCTCCTGCCCCTAGATTTATTATTTCTCCTGTGCTTGGTATTGGTGTTCTTGTGGCTGGTCTTTCGGTTAGCTGTAGGATCTCCCTTTTCGCGTATTTTGATATGTCCATTGCTCTTCGCTTATACGTGTTTGGCTGTTATGCTTATATTGTTTTCCATTGATGTTTTATGGAAACATTTAATGGTTTCTTTTGTGGTTAATGTTTTGGGGTGTGTTTGTTTTGAGGGTTAGGGTTGTGGATTATCCTGGGGCTACTAGGCTTTATGATGATGATTTGGCTAGGCTTTCCAGCACGGTTATCCCCAGTATTGTTGGTAGATTTGAGTTGGAGACTGGTTTGCCTTGGATTGCTGATGTGGAGATTCATAAGGTTTTGGCTGTGGGTAGGGGTGGTGATGGGTTTAAATTGATATATTCGTCTGGCTTCCATTATGGTTTTGATGAGGGGTTGGGGGTTTACGTTCCCACCATAGACTTGTATGCCCCTAAAATTTTGACTTATGATTCTAGGTGGCTTAGGGGTATACTGTATCATGAGTATCTTGTTTATCTTCATCAGTGTTTTCATGGTTTAGATTGGAAGCCTAGGATTGTTTGGAATCCTGGGAAGAGGGGGGCTAAGATATATTATGATGTCTATTTGGATTTGGAGAGGGCTTTGGAGATGGCTTTGAGGTGTTTTAGGGGGGATGAGGCTTTGATAAGTTTTCTGGATGTGGAGGTGGACATTTTCCTCTCAGTTCTCTCTGGGAGTTTTAGGCCTAAGTTTGTGGAGGGGTTTCCCGAGTTGGATGTTGGGGTGGGAGGGGAGGATGCTTTGGACCCCTCTAAGCCTCCAGTTGCTTTGACCATTAGGCCTAGAATCCTCCTCGATAGGATTTATACTGGTGAGGATTTGCCTGATCTTAGGGAGAAGCTTTCTGGTCATGGGGTTTTATTGGAGAAGTATCTTGTTTTGAGTGGCATGTTTAGGGAGAAGGCTTTCTAAGTGGTGTTTTGGAAGACTATAAATATTGTTTACCACATATATTTTGCTGGTGTTCTTTTATGGTTTTGGATCCTCTAGATGTTCTCCGTAGACTTGTGGCTGTTAATACTGTTAATAGTCCTGAGCAGGGGTTGAAGTGTGGTGGGGAGGCTGCTAACCTTATTTTGGAGTTGTTTTCCAGTGTTGGTGTTGGTGGTGAGGTTTTGGAGTGTAATGGTTTTTATAGTGTTTTTGGTGTTTTGGGTGGGGGTAGGCCTATCACCATGTTTCTAGCTCATTTCGATACTGTTCCAGTTAATCCTTCTGAGTGGAAGTTTAACCCTTTTGAGTTGACTGTTGTGGGGGGTAGGGGGTATGGTAGGGGTTCTGTGGATGATAAGGGGAATGTGGCTGCAATGATGTGTGCTGTGGAGCGTCTTGTGAAGCGTGGTTTTAAGGGGACTTTGATTTACGCTTTTACTGGTGATGAGGAGATTGGTGGGGTTAATGGTGCTAGGGCTGTTAGGGATAGGCTTTTGGAGTTGGGTTTGAAGCCTGATTACCTTGTTAATGGTGATGGTCATGGGATGCAGGTTATTGTGCGTAGGAGGTGTAGTTTTAGTGTTAGGGTTAGTGTTCCTGCTGTTAGGAGGGTTGTTAGGGGTGTTAGGTTTACTAGGAGGTTTAATGTTGAGACTCCTGTTTATGAGACTAGGCATGCAGCCTACTTTATGCCTGGCGTTGATCTGCATCCACTGATTGCTGCTTCCCATTATCTTAGGTTGAATCCAGATGTTTGTGTGGCTGGTTTGAGGGGGGATTTCTCTAAGAGTAATGTTTTGCCTGGGTTTGTGGAGCTTGATCTCGTTAGTTTGGATGAGCATGGTGAGTTTGTGGAGGTGGATGATTCTCTGGCTGGGCTTTTGAGGTCTATTATCCCTGTGGTTAGAGCTCCACTTAAACCTGAACTTTATAGTGATTTCGGTGTCTCCATAACTCCAAACTATTATAGGTTTTCTAATGGTGTTCACAGTTTGGTTTTTGATGTTAGGGCTATGTCTGGGGATGCAGGTTTCCTGGAGCCTCTTAGGGGTGTTTTGGCTAGGAATCTTCCTGGTTGTGGTGTGGAGTTTAGGGGTGGAGCTGGCTATCTGTATACTGATGAGGGGGAGGATATTGTGAGGTTTGCCATTGAGGTTTTGGGTGGTCTTGGGGTTAGGGGTTTTGCTGTGGAGGCTTGTGGTGCTTCTGATTCAAGGTTTTATGCTCCACTTGGGGTTAAGTGTATTGATTTTGGTCCTCGTGGTGGTGGGATTCATGGGCCTAATGAGTATGTTGAGATTGACTCTCTATATAAGACTGTGGAATTCTATGAGAAGCTATACCTAAAACTTTCTGGTTCTAGCTGAATATGGCTATTAGTGTTGGGGTTACATAAACCTCTATTATTGCTGCTGGTATTAGGAGTGTTATGCTGACCGTCATGGGTTTAATGGTTTCTTTAAATGCTTTTTTCATTGATGCTTTTCCATGGGTGATTATTGAAGCTATTTTTCTGGCTGCTTCTACGCCAATTCTAAGTCCACATGCTCCTGCAATGATTACTGCTGGTAGCTCTATTACTCCATGTGGGAGTATGGCTATTAAGGCTTTGGCTGGGTTTCCAGTTAGGGTTATTGCTATGCCTATTATGTAGCCGTTTAATGCTAGGCTGGCAATGGTGGGTATTGTTAGTAGTGTTCCTGAGAGCCACATGACTATTACTGCCACTATGTTTTTTGCTAGTATTAGCATTACTGTTTTTATGGTGTATGGCATGTATTGTTTGGCTATTTCTCTTAATGGCTCTATTAATTGTTGTGTTTCCGATGTGAGTGTTGTGGTTTCTAGTCCAGCTATTATTCCTAGGATTAGTGTGGCTGCTGATATTGTGATGTAGAGTTTTAGTTTCACATTTTACCTTTTGTTTGTCATGGATTTTAGTTTTTCGTATGCTTCTTTTGGGTTTTCAATGTTCATGGTGGCTTCCTCCATTGGGCATGGTTTTAGCCCTGTTCTATCCATTATTATTGGTGTTAGGGTTTCGTATTCCACTTTAACATTCCATTTCTCCAGTGTTTTGAGTCCATGGAGGCTTATGGTTTCAGCGTACACTTCATTTATCCCTGCGTATACTGTTAGTAGTGCTGCTGCTTTCCCCACTATTTTGTCTGCCATGGAGGCGTCTTTAAGTTCTTCATGGGCTTCCTCTATGGCTTTCAGTAATCCTCTCACTCCACTTTCCGTGGACATGTATATAATCTTCCCATTCTTTGCTATTGCCAGTTTCTGGTTTAGTTTTTTCAATGCTTCTCTTGCTATTTGTAGGTTGCCTTTCATTTTTCTATCCCACTTAGCTTCAATATGACTTTCACTATTAGGTTTGTTGTGGCTTCTATGTCGCTTATGTGGGTTATTGCTGCTGGGCTGTGTATGTATCTGCATGGTACTGCTATGGCTCCGCTGGGTATTCCGCTTCTTGTTAGGTGTATGGCTGCTGCGTCTGTGCTTCCAGTTGGGATCTTCTTGAATTGGTATGGTATTTTGCTTTCTTCTGCGGTTTTCACTATGATTTTCAGGATTTTTGGGTGTGTTATCATTCCTGCGTCTGCTATGGTTATTACTGGTCCTCCCCTCAGTTTTGCTGGTATTTGTGTGGGTTTTACTTCTGGTGTGTCTGCTGCGAAGGTTCCTTCTATGGCTATGGCGTAGTCTGGGTTTACAGTCCATGCTGCTGTTCTAGCCCCCCTTAACCCCACTTCTTCTTGTACTGTGGCTACTGCTGTTACGTTTGCTTCTGTCTCCATTAGTCTTTTCATGGCTTCTACTAGTATTAGGCATCCCACTCTATCGTCGAAGGCTTTCCCCATTATGTATCCTAATCCTAGTTCTCTGTATTCTGTGTGGAATGTTGCTGTGGCTCCCACGTCTATTCCTCTTGCTTTGACTTCTTCTTGGCTTGTGGCTCCAATGTCTATGTACATTTCCTCTATGGGTGGTATTTTGTCTCGTCTTTCTGGTGGTGTTATGTGTGGTGGTGTGCTTCCCACTATTCCTATGGCTTCTCCGCTGTCTCCTCTAACTTTCATGGTTTGTCCTGGGATTATTGTGGGTGTTACTCCTCCTAGGGGGTGGAAGTTTAGGAAGCCTTTTTCGCTTATGTTGGTTATTATGAATCCCACTTCGTCCATGTGTGCTGTTATCATTATTTTCGGTTTCCCTGGGCTTCCCTGTTTTTCGGCTATGAGGTTTCCCATTACGTCTACTTCCACTTTCCCCACGATTCTTTTGAGTTCCTCCTCCATTATCATTCTTACTTCTTCTTCGTGTCCTGGTGGTCCGTGGGCGTTGGACAGTTTTTCCAGTAGTTTTAGGTTTATCATGTTTATGGTTATGTGTTTATGGTTTAGATAAGTTTTTCGGGTTTTGGGTTGTGGAAAAAGAGGGGAGGGGTGGTTTGGGTTTAATTTTCCATGTTTATTTCAGTATTTTTTCCGCTATCTCCTTTAGCTTCTTTATTTGTTCTATTTCTCTTTCCAGTATGTCTAGGCCTTCTTCTGTTATTGTGTATACCCGTTTTGCTGGTCCTGATTCTCTTATCTCCCATTTTGATGTTACTAGTCCCATTCTCTCCATTCTTCTTAGGATCATGTATATCATGGGTTTCGGTATTTCCATTTCGTATTGGCTTGTGATTTTCTCGTGTATTTCGCTTCCACTGGCACTTTTCTCTTTTAGTGTTTTGAGTATTAGTGTGTGGGTTAGCCCTCTTATTGGTGTTGGTTTGTGGTGGTGGCAGTGTTCATGTTCCTCTTCTTCGTGGTAGTGTTCGTGTTGGTGGCACAATTTTGTTTCACCATTATGTATGTTTTCCTGCAACTTATATATATTTTTTATCTATGTATCTATTTTAGAAGTGTCTGAATATTCTTTCTCCTGTGAATATCATGGTTATCCCGTTTCTGTTGCATTCTCTTATTATTTCTTCGTCGTGTATGCTTCCTCCTGGCTGTATTATGGCTGTTATTCCTGCTTCTGCTAGTGGTGGTATGTTGTCTGGGAGCATGAATCCATCTGAGGCTAGTACGCTTCCCCGTGTTTCATGATTGTTTCTTTTGGCTTTTTTTATGGCTATTTCTATGGCGCTTATTCTGTCTTGTTGTCCGCATGCTACTGCTATTGTCTTGTTTTCTCTCCATAGTACTATTCCGTTGCTGCTTTTCTCTGCGCATATCCACCATGCGTATAGCATCCATTTCTCCTCCCATTCTTCTGGTTTTCTCTCTGTTACTATTCCTGTGTTTTCCCCTTCGTTTAGTTTTCTTAGTGCTTGTAGGCTTGTTATTTTTGTGTGGAAGTGTTCTTCTAGTATTATTGTGTCTCCCAGTATCCTTATGTTTATTGGTGTGTGGTATTCTGTTTCTGGGTTTTGTGGGTTTGGTGTTGGGGCTTCTATTATTCTTAGCGTCTTCTTTTGTGATAGTATTTCTATTGCTTCTTCACTGTATTTTGGTGCGAATATGCATTCAATGTATTTGTTTCCATTTGTGATTTCTTTTGCTGCTTCCATGTCTATTTCATGGTTTGTTGCCATGATGCATCCGTATGCTGCTCTTTGGTCTATGGTCCATGCTTCTCTTATGGTTTGGGCTGTGGTTTCCCCTGTGGCTGCTCCCACTGGGTTTAGGTGTTTTATTATTGATGTTGCTTTGATGTTTTGGAAGTATGCTGTTATTCTCATGGCGTTGTATCCGTCGCATAGGTTGTTGGCTGATATTCCTCCCTTGGCGTTTTTTATAACCCTCATTTTGCTTAGTCCCCATCCGTCTTCTGTTGGCTTGTATAGGGCTGCTGGCTGGTGTGGGTTTAATCCATACCTCAATTTTAGTTCTGGCTCTTCCAGGTCTACCCTTTTATATGTGTATTCTCTTCCATCTATGATTATCTTTAATTCTCTTGGTAGTGTTTGGCTTGGTGTTGGTGTTTGATATATCCTTTTTAGGGGTTTCACGTTTTTCCCCATTCCATTTTCTCCTCCAGTTTTCTTAGCGTGTTGTTTTCGTATTGGTTTGTGTTTTTGAGTGCTTGTATGGCTAGTTTTATGGCTGTTTCCCTCTTTACCCATCCATATTCCATGATTTCTCTGGCTACTTCATTGTATTGGTTTGGGTTTGTTAGCACTATTGTTTTCCCATTTCTTAGTGCTGCTTTTGCTGCTGCTCTTGCCAGTGTTACTCCTCCTATGTCTATGTCTTCTATGGCTCCTGTGGGTGGGTGGAAGTTTACTATTATCATGGTTATTGGTTTTGCTTTGATCTTCTCCATGTATTCCCTGTGTTCTTGGTTTTCTGGTTGTAGGAGTATTCCTGCGTAGATTTTTGGGTGTAGTGTTTTTATTAGTCCTTCTGGGGCTTCTGGGGTTTCCAGGTATTCTGATGCTTCTTTGGCTTTGTATCCTAGGCTTCTTATGTGTTTTGCTGTTCCGCTTGTGGCTATTATTTCTAGTTCCAGTTTTTCTATGGCTTTCAGTATTACTTCTAGGTTTTGTTTGTCGTGTACGGATATTATTGCTGCCTGGCTAATGTTCAATTCTGTATCCTTTAATTATTGTTTGGTTGTGTCTGGTTTTAAGGTTTTCCCTTCCCCCACGTTTTTAGGGTTTCTCTTGCCATGATTTGCACGTATATTGTGGTTATGGCTATTATGGCTGCTGTGAAGTGGAATCCGTATTGTAGTCCTGTGGTGTCTGCTATTATTCCTATGGTTATTGGCCCTATTATGAATCCTATGTCTCCGAATAGTCTGTATATTCCCATGGCTATTCCGTGTGGGTATTCTATGCTGGCGTCTGAGGCCATGGCTATTGGTGCTTGTCCTCCTGCTCCTGTGGTTAGTCCTAGTAGTGTGCATGCTATTAGTATGGTGTTGTAGTCTTTTGCTATTGTGAAGTATAGTGTGGAGATTGTGGAGGCTGCTAGGCTTGTTACTATAACCTTCTTTCTCCCGTAGTGGTCTAGGGCGTGGCCTGCTGGTATTGTTATTGCTAGGTTTGCTAGGTTGCTTAGGGTTATGGCGTATCCCACTTGGTCTGGGTGTAGGCCTAGTTGTTCTGCGTATAGTGGGATTAGGGTGTTTCTCAGCCCTGTCCTGGTGAGGAACATGGTTAGTGTGGCTATGCATGCTGCCATGTAGCTTTGGTTTTTGATGAGTTCCACTGCCATTTTCATGTTTAATTGGTTTCTAGTTTCATGTTTCCCTCTGCTTCCCGCTTTTCCAGCTGTTTCCTCTATGAATAGGTATGATAGTGTGAAGCCTATGAAGGCCATGGCTGAGTATGCGTAGAATGGTGTTCTTATATCATATTTTTCTGCTAGTATTCCGCCTATGCTTGGGCCTACTGTGCTTCCTAGGAGTATGAAGGCTTGGAAGTATCCCATTATCCTCCCTCTCTCTTCTGGTTTTAGTATGTCTTGTAGCATGGTTTGCCTCATGGTCATCCACATGGCTGATCCGAATCCCTGTAGGAATCTGTATGCCAATAGTTCCCATATGGTTTTTGCTGTGGCGCATAGTAGTGCTGATAATGCTATTATTATTGTGCCTGCCAGTAGCACTCTTCTTCTCCCCCACATTTCCCCCATTACTCCCACTGGTATGTCTGCTATTAGTCTTGCCACTGCGTATATGGATATGGTTAGGGTGGCTAGGGTGTATGTGGTTTGGAATGTCTTTGCATATATGGATAGTATTGGTGAGATTATGGATATGCCTGTCATTATGAAGAAGGCTGGTATGTATATGGATAGTACGTCTCTGGTTACGCTTCTATCCATTTCTACTCGTCTCCCCCATGTTTCTGTTTGACTCTTCTCTGATGTTTCTGTGGGCTGGTATTTAAGTGCTTCTATTAACGTTTTCTCCCCCTCATTTTCCCTGTTGGATTTTGTTTCGTTTTTCATGTGTTTTTGTGGGTAAACTTTTTATGTTAACCTTCTCTTCTGTGTTTGTGGGGTTGATGTTTTGATGGTTGATGAGGGTGATCTTGAGATTTTGAGGATTCTTCAGAGGGATTGTAGGGTTACTGTTAAGGAGGTGGCTAGGAGGCTTGGTAAGCCTGTGACCACTGTTTATTCTAGGTTGAAGAGGCTTGAGGGGGAGGGTTATGTTAGGGGTTATAGGGCTATTCTCGATCCTGGTAGGTTTGGCTATTCTACTACGGCTTTTGTTTTTGTCTCGTTTTCCTATGAGGCTGCTGGTAGGAGGCTTGATCAGAGGGAGGTGGCTAGGGTTATTGCGGGTTTCCCTGAGGTTCAGGAGGTTCATATTGTTACTGGGGATTGGGATATGCTTTTGAAGGTTAGGTGTAGGGGGGTTGAGGAGCTTGGCAGGTTTATTGTGGATAAGCTTAGGAGGGTTGAGGGTGTGGCTAAGACTTTGACTTCTGTTTCTCTTGACTGTGTTAAGGAGGATACTTCCCTCCCCATTTAGGTTAGCGTGTATAGTATTATTGTGAAGGCTATTGTGGCTATTACGCTTGGTGCCAGTAGCTTGTAGGCTTTTGATAGTTTGCAGTTGAAGTATCTTGCAGTGTATACGTAGCATAGGTGTATTGGTGAGGCTATGTATGCTGTGTAGCTTGAAATGTATATTGCACTTATGGTTTTGGTGTCCAGCTTCTTTATTCCCCCGATTATTGGTAGTGAGAGTACTATTCCTGTTAGTGGGCTTCCTGTTAGTAGGCCTAGGGTTGCTGGGGCTATGTATTGTAGGGCTTCTATGGGTATTCCTGTGGAGTTTATTGTTTGTGTTATTGCTTGTGTGGCTCCTGTTATGTTGAAGGCTTGTTGTAGTAGCATGCTGCTGAAGCTTGCTAGTGTTATGCCTAGGCTTCTCCTGCTTTTTGCTGCCTCGAACACTTCTTTTGGTTTTATTTTTGTGGTTAGTGTTATGGCTGCTATTCCCATGGCTACTCCAATTATCATTCCAGTGTCGCTGGCCAGTGTTTTTAGTGGTATGGCTATTGTTAGGGAGAGGATTAGTGGGGTTGCGGCTTTCAGTGTTTCCCACCTGTTTATGTTGTCTTCTTCTGCTCTGCTGTTTTCCCTGTTTATCTTTTTCCCGTGTAGTGCTGTTATGTATCCTATGATTATCATGAATATTGTGGTTGGGATTTGCTGTATGGCTATTTCTGTTATGGATGCTCCTGTGAGGGCTGCTATGGCTATCATTACATTGCTTATTGGGTATGTTAGGAATATTGTGTGTCTGAACCATACGTTTGTGTAGACTGCTGTTTCAGTGTTTAGGTTTATTGTGGGTGCTAGTGATTCTATTATTGGTGCTGACATTAGTGCTCCTCCTGCTATGGGTAGTAGCCCTATTACTGCTGGTGTTATTATTGCGGCTATTTTCGGGTTTCTTATGGTTTTTGCCACTCCGTTTCCAAGCTTCTTTATTTCTCCTGTGTTTCTGTATAGTTCTGCTAGTGTGGCTATTAGCATGCTTGTTATGGTTAGGGTCCATGTGGCTTGGCTTTTTATTGTTGCCATTATTATTTCTGGGGTTTTCTGTGGGTTTGTGGCTGCTATTATCATTGTGGCTGTTATTAGTGCTATTCCCACTTCTATCTCTTTCCATGCCATTATCATTATTGTTGCCAGTGCTATTGTCACTGCTATTGTGGCTGTGTTCAAGGCTTTTCCCCGCGTGTTTTATGCTTCCTTATGGTTTATTATTCCACTTTTTAAGTGTTTCCATTGCTGTGGGGTTATTCGTATCTTAGTGCTGTGGCTGGTGGGATTTTTGCTGCCATGTATGCTGGTAGTGTGCCTCCAATTATTCCTGTTGCCAGTGTTAGTGTGGTTGTTGTGGTTATTAGTTGTGGGGTTATGGCTGGTTTTGCCTGTATGGTTATTGTGGTTGTGCCGCTGGTTATTTTTAGGCCTTGTCCTGCCAGTATGTGTGCTCCTAGTACTCCTAGGGTTTCCCCTATTATTCCCCCTATTATGCTCATGGTTACTGCCTCCATTAGTATTAGTGTGATTATTTGGGTGTTTGTGAATCCCACTGCCTTCATTACGCCTATCTCTCTTGTTCTCTCCATTACTGATGTTATCATTGTTGCGGCTATTCCCATGATTGCCACTGCCAGTGAGGCTGTGGATGTGGCGTAGTTTATTAGGTTTATTGCTTCTGTTATGCTTGTGGCTATGTTGGCTATGGCTGCGAAGCTTATCACGGTTATCTTCCCTTGATATGTGTCTCTCATTTTCGCTGTGAATAGCCCTACATCTTTTGAGCTTCTCATTAACACTATTATTCCACTCCACTCCTTTTGGTTTAGTAGTTTTCTTCCTGCTTCCGTGTTTAGGAGTATTGTTTGGTCTGGGCTGAATAGTAGTGCTCCACCATACTCGCTTAGTATTCCAGTTATCTTCACGTTTATCTTTCTCGTCTGCGCTATTCTCCCTCCCTGTATTTCGCTTATGGTTATTGTTGCCGTATCCCCTATATCATACTGTTTCTCCCCTGTTTCTGTGTATGCCACTTTGTATCCTATTAGTGCTTCTATTATGCTTGTTTGGCTTGGTATTTCTCCACTCATTATTTCTAGGCTTCCTATTGCTCTTAGTATTAAGTCTATTTTCACTGCGTATACGTATACTCTTATTTCGCTTCCCCCCCTCTTTATGGTTCCCTGTGTTGTGTAGAATGGTTCTGCTTCTGCCACTCCCTCTATGCTTCTTATATGGTTTAGGTCTTCCTGTGTTAGTTTGTATCCCGTTTCTGGGTATATTATTATGGTGTTTTGGCCCATGCTTGCTATCTGTTTTACTATGTAGTCTGAGTATCCCTTTACTACGCTTCCCATCATTATCATTATCATTGGGCCTATCACTATTCCAATTATTGTTAGTGTGGATCTTATCTTCCTCTCCCTTATGGCTTTAAATGCCATTCTCTGTGCGTCTATGATTATTGTCCATTTCACCGTTTCCATTCCCCCTCATTTTCCCCGTGTATGCCTTGTACATTTTGTATATCATGGTTGTGGCTGCTGCTAGGAATGTTATTGTGGCTGCTATGATTATTGTTGTTGTCCATGTGCCTGTTGTTGGCTGTTCCTGTTGTTGTGGTGGTGTCTCCTGTATTCTCGTTATTGTGGCATTCACTTTTACTGTCTCCTTCTCGTTGAATGCGTTTTGATATGTTATTTCTATTGTTGCTTCCCCTTGGCTTGTGGATGCTGCTTCTATTCTGAATGCTGCTTCCCCTCCTGGCTCTATGTCTCCAATGTATGTTTCGCTTTGCATGTATTTTGCTTTGACTCTGTATGCTGTTGCCGACCCATAGTTTATTATTGTTCCACTTATCCTTGTCCTTCCCCCGTATTCTTCGGCTTTTACGTCTCTTATTACTAGGTCTATGTATGGCTGTATGGCTATGGCTGTTAGGTGTTGGTATGTGTGCTGGTTTCCTGTGGGGTCTCTGTAGGTTATCTTCATGTTCATTGTGGTTACGCCATAGTTTATTATGGTTGTGGCTCCCATTGGTGTTTGTGTGGCTTGTGGGTTGTATGTGAATTTCACTGGTATTTTTAGTGGCTTGTTTGGTTCTAGTTTTTCAATGTATATTTTTGATGGTGAGGCTACTAGTATTGGGTTGGCTTGTGTGGGTGTCATGTCTATGTATACGTTGTATGCTGGGGCTGTGCCGTTGCATGTTACTGTTAGGTTTAGTGTTGTCTGTCTCCCCATTATCAGTCTCCCCTCAACTTCCACGTTTATGCTTCTCACTCCTCCTAGGACTGGTATCTCTATGGTTTTGTTTATGCTTCTCCTCGTCCCCCAGCTGTCTATGTATGTTATTGTTGTGTTGGCTGTGTATGTTCCCGTCCTGTTCACTTGCACGTTTATTTTGGTTTGGAATGTTATTATGTCTCCTCTGGTGTAGGTTTGCTGTGCTGTTGCTTGTTGTGTTTGCTGTATGATTTTGGCTAATTCTTCTTGTGTGAGTGTTTCGAGTGTTATTTTTGGTTGTGGTTGTGTGGGTGTGGCTATTACTGTTCTGCTCTTGTTGTCTTTTGGGTTTGTGAATCCTTGTGGTAGGAGTATCATCATTGTTGGGCCTTTCATTTCATCTATAGTGTTTACTCTGACTGTTATTTGTAGTGTTGCTCCGTAGGTTGCTGGTTGGCATGATCCCTCTGGCCACTCTATGCTTATCACTTCTATGGCTTCCCTGTCGCTTATGATTTGCAGTTCTATTTCATGTGTTTCCCTTATTCTTGTTCCCGGCCCCCCTGTTTCCATCATGTAGTCTACTTCTAGTTGCGCCTTGTATTTTCCTGGCTGTATGTTGGCTATGCTTGTTTTGAGGTTTGCTGTGGTGGATGTGTATGGCTGTATTGGCCCGTTTATGTATGTTTCGGCTTCTTTGATTCCGCTGGGTGGTTTAAGCTTTAATTGTATTCCCCTTATGTTGTATGGGTTGTTGTTGGCTATTGTGATTTGTAGTGTGGCGTTTTCCGTGTTTGGGTATACGTTTAGATTGTTTTGCCATTGTACTGCCACTATGCTTATCCCCCCGCTTCTCGGTTTCCCTTCAATGTTTATTGTTATGGTGTTTGTGGAGCTTGTTCTCGTCATGGTTCCTCCACCCATGTCTAGCCAGTATGTGGTTTTCACGTTTACTGTTATGGTTTGTGGGGCTTCTGGTTTAATGTCGTAGTATAGTGTGGCTGTGAAGGTTCCTCCTGTGGTTATTCTGGATGGGTATGTGTCTACTGGTTTTATTGGGTTTAGCCATGGTGAGTTTGCTTCTACAATTATTCCCTGTGCATCCTTCCCCCAAACGTTCATTAGGGTGATTTGTAGTGGGGTGTATCTTGATTGCTGGTATGTGGGTGTGGGCTGTGTGGTTCCCCATTGCGCCGCTACAGGTTTTATTGCTTGCTTCATTTCCATGGTTGCCTCATCTATTTTGAGGGTTATTGTGGTTGTGGTGTTTTCATTGTATGTTACTCCGTCTCTTGTTTGCATTGTGATGTTGAGTGTGAGTTTGGCTTGGTATGTTCCTGGCTGTGTTTGGCTTGATATGTCTATTCCATTGAATGTTATTGTGGTTGTGGCTCCTATGGGTGTGTTGGGTATGGTTGTTGTGGCTTCTTTTGGGCTTATTTGTGGTGTTGGGGGCTGTATTTTCGCTGTTCCCCCTGTTATGGTTGTTTCGCCATCATTTCTCAGGGTTACCTGTATGTTGGTGTTTAGTGTGTCTGGGTGGTTTGATGGTGTCAGCTTCGCTTCTAATACTGTTATTTCTGGTTTTGGGTATGGGTTTACTGTTAGGGTTACATTGTATTCCTCTGTTTTTGGCTGTCCATTCCCCCTATAGTTTATGGTTATCTTTGCCGTGTGGTTTCCCGGCTTCACACTTCTATCTACGTCTAGTCTCCATTCGAAGTATATTGTTTCTCCTGGCTGTATGGTGGCTGCTGTTGTTCCGTTTGCTGTTCTTGCTGGTGTGGTGTAGCCGTGGTTGTAGCTTGGGTTTACCCCTTCTGGTGGGGTTATTGTGGCTGTGCATGATTGTATGGTTGTGGTTCCCACATGTTTTGCTTCTATTCTTAGTGCTGTGTTTATGCTTCCTGGGTATACTGGTGTTCCCGCTGTGCTTCTCCAGAGGGTTGTGGTTATGTTTATTGTGTTTGTTCCTGTTTGGGCTTCTACCCTATTGTATGTGGATGTTGTTGTGGCTGCTATTATTATGAGTGTTATTGTGATTGCAATTCTAGCTGTCCAAGTGTTTTTCACAGGGTAATAGTTTCCTGTTCGGTTATATATTTCTTTTCCATTCGCTATTCGAATGATGCTATTATGCTCCTCTCTGGGTTTGGCTTTTCTATGCCAGTTATCTTTCCATCTCTTAGTAGGTATATTTTGTTTGTGGCGTTGGCTACTTCAATGTTGTGTGTCACTATTATTATTGTTTGCCCCTCCCCCCTGTTAAGCTTTACCAGCGTTTCCACAACCTTTCTTGCTGATTTTGTGTCTAGATTTCCTGTGGGTTCGTCTGCCAGTATTATTTTTGGGTTTGCTGCTAGTGCTCTTGCTATGGCTACTCTTTGTTGTTCTCCTCCTGATAGCTGGTTTGGGTGTTTCTTTAGCCATTCAATTCTCCCTCCTGCTTTGAGTAGTGCTTCTATGGCTATCTTCCTTCTTTCCTGGATGGGTGTTCCCCGTGGTATTAGTGGTAGGGTTATGTTTTCCTCTACTGTTAGCCTGTTTATTAGGTTGAATTGTTGGAATATGAATCCTATTGTTCTGTTTCTTAGTTGTGTGAGTTCTTGTTCTGTGAGTTGGCTTGCTCTTTTCCCTTCAATGTATATTTCGCCTTTTGTGGGTTTGTCTAGTAGGCCTATCATGTTTAGTAGTGTGGTTTTCCCTGATCCTGAGGGGCCCATTATGGCTATTATTTCTCCTCTCCAGACTTCTAGGTTTACTCCTCTTAGCGCCCAGTATTCTCCTGTGGCTGTTTTGTATGCTTTGTGTATGTCTACGAGTTTTATTGTTGGCTGCATTTCATTCTCCAGTGTATTTTGGCTTTCTCTTCTCTATAAATGCTTTTAGCCCTTCCCTTGCATCTCTAGTTTCAATTATCTCTTTGAAGGATTCCCTCTCCATTCCTATGCCTTCTTCTAGGTTTTTCCATAGGGCTGCTCTTATGAGTTTCTTTGCGTTTCTAAGTGTTTTTGGTGGGTTTCCAGTTATTGTTTTGGCTGTGTTTATGGTTGCCTCCTCAAGTTTCTCTGTTTCCACTGCCATGTTTATTAGCCCCAGTTTTTCGGCTTCTTCTCCGCTTAATGTTTTCCCTGTTAGTATTAGTTCCATTGCCCTTTTCCATCCCACTATTTTTGGGAGGGTTTGTGTTCCTGTCCAGGCTGGGTGTATGCCTAGGGTTATTTCTGGGAGTGCGAGTTTGGCTTGTTTCTCGGCGATTGTTATGTCGCATGCCAGTGCGAGTTCTAGTCCTCCTCCCAGTGCGTATCCATGTATCTTTGCAATGTATATTTTCCCTCCAAACATTATCTTCATCAAGGTTTCCTGTCCCAGCTTTATGTATTCTTCTATTTCTTGTGGGGGGGCTTGGGCTAGGGTTTTTATGTCTGCTCCTGCTGAGAAGGCTCTTCCCTCCCCTTCAATGATTACTGTTACTGTTTCCCTGTCTCCTTCTATGGCTGTTATTGTGTCGTGTAGGTTTTTTAGGGTTTCTGGTGTGAGTATGTTTAGTGGTGGGTTGGCTATTTTCACTCTTTTTATTCTTGGTTCTCCTTGTATGGCTTCTATTATGGTTTTGGCTTTATTTGGCATAGGTGTAGAATCCCCTCCCAGTCTTCCTCCCCAGCAATCCTGCTCTCACCATTCTCCTTATTAGTGGGCTTACCCTGTATTTTGGGTCTCCTGTTTCTCTGTATAGTGTTTCCATTATGGCTTGTATTACGTCTAGTCCTATGAGGTCTGCGAGGGCTAGTGGGCCTATGGGGTGGTTTAATCCGAGTTTGCATGCTGTGTCTATGTCTTCTGGTTTTGCCACCCCCTCCATTACCATTTGTGCTGCTTCGTTTATTAGGGGGATTATTAGCCTGTTCACTATGAATCCTGGTGTGTCTTTGACTTGTACGGGGACCTTCCCAAGGCTTTCCACGAATTTTAATGCTGTTTCAAGAGTTTCCCTGCTTGTCCACTCTCCAAGGACTACTTCCACAAGTTTCATTACTGGGGCTGGGTTGAAGAAGTGTAGTCCGATGACGTTTTCCGGTCTCTTCGTGTATGAGGCTATTAGTGTTATGCTTATGCTGCTGGTGTTTGAGGCTAGTATGCATTCCTTTTTACAGTGTCTATCTAGTTCTTGGAATACTTGTCTTTTGGTTTCGACATCTTCGTATACTGCTTCTATGACTAGGTCTACCTCTCCCCTGGCGACTTCCTCTATGCTTCTGCATGGCTTTATCTTTTTGAGTGTGGCTTCAGCTTCCCCGGAGGTTTTCGCCCCCTTCTCCACTGCTCTCTCCAACATCTTTCTGATGGTGTTTAGGGCGTCTATAACTGCTTCAGGCTTCGCATCGTATATTAGTGTTTCGTAGCCTGATTCAGCTGTGATTTGGGCTATCCCTCTCCCCATTACTCC
>Ga0185307_1000429_pt1 | contig 26841 bp, 27 predicted proteins | sample LHCtaG_FD_128010 | JGI IMG/M metagenome (GOLD analysis project Ga0185307, IMG submission 128010) | Hot spring microbial communities from Little Hot Creek, USA to study Microbial Dark Matter (Phase II) - LHC4sed_matched (SPADES... | ecosystem: Environmental > Aquatic > Thermal springs > Hot... | reverse complement strand
CTCACGAAGTGTCTGGGGTGCGACGCAGGGGGGTTGCAACCCCAGAACACCATGAGGTCCGCGTAGTCCCTCAAGTTACCCAGCGTCGACGTCACTATTCCGTAGTGCTGGATGCCCATGATGCTAGGCCCGTGACAGAACGTGGCTAGGCAGTCTATCACGCCCCCGACGAGCTCTGCAAGCCTGATGCCGAGCCTAGTTGCTTCGTTGGAGGTCGAGCTCCAGCCAAAGAGCAATGGGTACTTGGCGTTCGCAAGTATTTCGGCCGCCTTGGCTATCGCCTCATCGTAGCTCGCAGGCTTTAAGCTGTCTCCTGCCCTTATAAGTGGCGTCTTCACCCTTTCAGCCGCGTAGGACTTGAACTTGGCCAAAGACCTTGCGCATGCATTCCTAACGTTGGCTATTACCCCTCCCTTGACCTCTAGTACTAGGTCGTCACAGCAACAAGCGCATATCGTGCATACGTGATCTTCGAATACCCCCTTTCCCTCGAAGTCCATGGGGCTCATCAAGTAATCCACTGACACCTTGAGGGGTTTCTTGCCCGAACTCCTAAAGACCATTTCCTCCACTGATGGTATTGGTTCGTCCGCCGGCTCTATCACTGCCTTCAAGTCCTTGAAGAAGGGCATACCAGTACCCCTAGTCTTTGCCGGTATCACGGCGTTGGCCCAAGGGCCGAGGGGTATGAAGGCCAGCCCTCTTGGGTTCCCCTTATAGGCAGACGCTCTGACAACTACTGAACCAGCCTCGGTCGTCACCTTGACGTTGGAGCCCTCCTTGACTCCAAGCTCGGCCATGTCTTCCGGGTTCATGAAGCAAACGGCCGCTACGTCGGCGTAGTCCTTGACGTGACGACTTGTCTCTATCTGCGCCCCTTGCCTCAGAGTCCTGCCTGTTACAAGCGTGACTTCAAGGCGTGACATGCGCTTCACTCGCGCTTGGGAGGCAACTTTTCCATTAACTTCCTCTTAGTGGCCAGTTCACCACTAGCCCTATGCGGCATTCTAAACACTTGGTCTATGCCTTTCTCTATTTCTCGGGCTTCGTCGGCAAGCTTGGCTGCGTACCTCATCAGCTCGTGGCCAGCGGCAACAAGCGGAACGTACTTCTCCCACTCTTGGACCTTGAAGCAACCCTCGGTAGTTAGGTCGGCCACCTTTCGAGAGGCCTCGAAGGCGGCCATGGCCTTGGCGTAGGCGTAGGGATTAGAGAAGCCAGAGCTCTCCAGCGCTAGCTCCTTGGTCACGATGAGCTTCGGCAACTTTACCTCTTCTCCCTTCTTAATCGAGGCTATGATCTCATCTATGGTCTTGACTATTAGGTTGAAGACGCCAGTTATAGCTAGCACCCTTATGATGTCTGAGTTGAAGAGGGCCATTTCGGTGGGGTCTAAGAACTCTCTTCGAGCCCCTATCATGGAATCCGCCTCGACTATTATGTAGCCGAAGCCCCCTTCCTCGAGCTTGCTGACGGCCTTCCTCGCCGGAGCATCGGATATCACCACTACGGGCACGTTCAGCGATTTAGCCAATTCCCTGGCCTTGGTCGGTCCGGGCAGAGCGGCGTTAGGGCTTACGACTATTACTAGTTGCGGCTTAAAGTGCTCGAGCGCTTTCACGACCTCTTCGGCGTCTTCAGGCGTCAACTTGGCTCCGCTAGACACGACCCTGACGGCTATGTCGTTCCTGTCGGCCCTCTCATCGAGCAAGTACTCAAGGAGGGGCGCACAGCCAATGCAACCCAACTTCACTATGCCTACCCTAATGGGGGCTTCTTGGCTCAAAATAAGACCTCCCGCGTGCCTTTTCTCCCTCTCTTAGCGAGGAAAGAAAAGAAAAGAAAAGCTTTTCTCTTCCCTCAAAGCCAAAAGCTTTTAGCTCCAACTACGTTAAGAGTTTAGGGCTAGGTGATACGGTTGTCCTTCAAGATAGGGGATGTAGAAATCGAGGACACATTTGCCGAAGCCTTCCCCATGTACGCCACCAGGCTTCTGATAACCGCTCTAAACGAGAAGTGGGCTTTGACGGCGGCCAGGGTATCAACCGGGTTCGCGACCTCGATAATAATGTCCCCAGCAGAGGCCGGTATCGAGAGGCTCGTCCCCCCTGAAAAGACCCCGGACAAGAGGATAGGCGTGCTGATACACATATACCATAGGTCGGTGCCCGAGCTGAAGTTGCAGACCATAGCTAGGGTCGGTCAATGCATCTTGACCTGCCCGACGACCGCGCTATTCGATGGGATACCAAGGTCAAAGAGGAAGATGCACATAGGCGAGGCACTCGCGAAGTTCGGGGACGGGTTTGAGGTCAAGGACACGATGTACGGCAAGATGGTCTGGAGGATACCGGTAATGGAAGGAGAGTTCGTGCTCGAGGACACCGTCGGTGTGGTCAAGGCGGTCGCTGGAGGGAACCTCTTCATCTTGGCTTCGAGCCACGAGGCCGCTCTCGAGGCCGCCGAGAGGGCCGTTGAAGAGATTTCCAAGAGGTGCAGGAACGTGGTCCTGCCGTTCCCTGGAGGAATCGTGAGGTCAGGCTCCAAGGTCGGCTCATTGAAATACCCCAAGCTAACGGCCACGACAAACCACCTCTACTGCCCGACGATAAGAGACAAGGTTCCAGACACTAAGATCCCGGAAAATGTGAAGAGCGTCATGGAAATAGTAATCAATGGGCTTGACGAGGAGTCCGTCGCGAGGGCCGTCGGGGTCGGAGTAAGGGCTGCTTGCAACGTTAAGGGGGTCCTCAAGATAACAGCGGGTAACTATGGGGGCAAGCTAGGCCCCTATAAAATATACCTCAAAGACGCCGTCAAGCTCGCCGAGACCTCTTAACCTTCTTCACGACCACGACCGGGTAGTGGGGTAGAGAGTCTAGGGCTTCCCACGTGAGCTCGGAGGCCTTGATCCCTAATCTTCTCTCAACCTCAAGTAAGGTCCTCCCGGCTCCTGGCCCTCGAGCCCTGTCGGCCAGCTCAGAGACTAAGAGGAGCTCTTCCAAGTCTATGTCGCATGGCGAAAAGCCTAGAGGTGTCGCGTAGGGGCTGAAGAGCTTTTCAAGCGCACGTGCCGCTAAGAAGGATAAGAAGCCCAAGTTCACGGAGGAGGGCATATCGGTCTTCCTAGAGGTCAAGACGAGCTTGGGAAGGAGCTTGAACCTGTAACACTTATCACTGTCTGCTATCACTACGCGCGTGTCTATCTTTAACCTCTCTGCTATGTGTTCTCGAATCTCGCGAGCGATCTCAAAGGGCTTTTTGAGAGGGAGGGAGACGAGATAGCCTGGAAGGTTCGTCGTATCTATCCCGGCCTCCGAAGTCGGTTTGAGGGCTTGGAGCGGGCCGCCGACCCTCAAGGCGAGCTTCTTGTGGCGCGCGCCGTCGGTGAGAGGGTAATTCCTGAGCAAGCGTAACGTCTCCGGAGAGAGCTTGCACACGTGTACTAAGAGAGTACCCCACAACACCCTCGTGGTCAAGTAAGTCATGACTTTGCTGTAGAGGTCATTCTTTATAGAGGACTCGTCGTAGAGGAGCCCCAAGGCTACCGAGAGGGCCTTCTCAGAGACGACCACGTAATCGCGGTCTGCGGCTACGCTCCTAACCATGTCGACTATTTTGTTCTTGAAGTCCGTCTTAGGCCTCCAAATATTAGACCTCAACGGTATAGCTATGTAGTTTCTCCACCTCACTACTCTGCCCATCACTTCTTCGCCTTAGATATCAAGAACCTCACTATCTTGGCGGCCACGTTCACTTTAGTGACGGCCTGCAGGCCCATCCAGCCCGGCTGGCTGTTCACCTCGGTCAGCAAATATCCCTCTGACGGCGACTCTATCACGTCCACTCCAGCCACGTCGCAACCCAAAACTTGGCAGGCCTTTAGCGCCAAGTTCGCCAGCTCCTCGCTCGGGGTGAAGGGCACTGGCTTCGCGCCCAGGGCTATGTTCGTCTTCCAGCTGGGTGAGACTCTCTGCATAGAGGCCACTATTTCGCCTCCAACGACGAAAATCCTTATGTCTCTCCCGCCGTGGGGGATGAACTCTTGTAAATAGAGGACGTGCCTCAGGAAGTGGAGATCCGATATGACTCTCTTGGCCACGTCCTCGTCCCTCAACCTCGAAATGCCGAAGCCTCGGGAGCCGTAGAGGGGCTTGACAACGACGTCCTCCCCCAATTCGTGATAGGCCTTCAATGCCTCTATGGGGTTCTCGGTCACCACGGTCTTCGGCACGGGCAACCCGTGCTCCTCTAGCAAAGCTAGGGTCGTGAACTTACTCATGCACTTCTCTATGGCCGACGGCCTGTTGACTATGGGCAGACCCGACCTCTCAAGCTTGTGGAGCAGGTCTATTCTGAAGAAGCACTCATCCACTGAGCACCTGCCTATAGGCCTGACTATGGCTATCGAGAGCTCGTTGACGAGGTCCACGCCGTCATAGGTTATTGACGGCTTAAAGCCTACGTTCACCCTCACTCTGCTAAACCTCATGGAGAAGGGCTCGTGGCCCGCTTTTATGATCTCGTCCCTTAACTTGCGAGAGCACCAAGAATGCTCATTTCGTGTGAAGATCCCTATCTTCATCGATTTCGTCCTCCTCCAAGACCTTAGAGAGGGAGCTCCTCAGTCTATCATAGGTCGACTCTAAAAGCTCGGGCATGACCTTGACGTGTGCTATCACCGGCATGAAGTTCGTGTCCCCAGTCCAGCGAGGCACTACGTGTATGTGGACGTGGTCCTCTATCCCAGCACCAGCAATCCTGCCCATGTTGATCCCGATATTGAAGCCCTCTGGCTTTAGTGCTTCCCTCAGGATCCTTATGGAGAGGTTCACGTTCTTCATCAAGTCCAGTAGCTCCTCCTCAGTCAACTCAACTAAGTCCCCGACGTGCCTGTAGGGCGCTACCATCAAGTGACCAGTGTTGTACGGATATCTATTCATCATCACGAAGGACTTACGGCCTCTGTACACCACTAAGTTCTCGCGATCCTTCGCCTCCGCTCCCTCTATGCAGAAGATGCAGTGCTGGGACTTCGGCGATTCTATGTACTTTATCCTCCACGGAGCCCACAGGATTGCAAATCTATTTGACTCGCTCATCGCTGACCCCCAAGTATTTCCAGAAGCTCAGCATTGCTTCGGCGTAAATTTGCGATGCCAGCTTTAACTGAGATATCTCTATGTACTCATCCGCCTTGTGACAGAGCCGTTCGTCTCCAGGACCGTAAACGACAGACAAAACTCCCTTCTTGAAGAGGGTCTTGGCCACGGTGCCGCCGCCCATGCCCTTGACCACTGGCTTGAAGCCAGCAACCTTCATTGAGCACTCCTCTAGCAATTTGATTAGGGAGTTGCCTTGGAGTGCCAAGAGCGGCTCTTCGAACTCCGTTATCTCGGCCTCGACGTCCACTTGAGGATCTTCCTTTTTAACCTCCTCGATCAAGGCCTTTATCTCGGCTAAGATCTTCTCGGGAGTCTGGCCCGGCAGGTACCTTATGTCGAGCATGCACGTACACTCTGAGGGGACTATGTTCACCGCCTCTCCACCTTGTATCACGCCGACGTTGATCGTCGGGGCAGTGAAGAGTGGGTGCTCTTCATAGCTCATCTTGAAACCCTCGAGCCTGACTAAGACCTTGGAGAGCTTCACTATCGCGTTTATCCCCTCTTCCGGCCTACTGCCGTGAGCAGGCTTCCCCCTAGACTTCAGCTTTAGCCTCAAGATGCCTTTCTCGGCTACCACCACCGCTTTACAACTAGTCGGCTCGCAGACTATAGCGTAGTCGGGCCTGAAGCCAGCCTCGTTTACCAAGTAGCTGACACCGTATGTGTTGCCCTGCTCCTCGTCGGCGACCGCGGCGATCGTCACGGTCCCATTGGAGTTCTTCTCGACGATGTCGCTCACGCTTGCTGCCGCTACTAGGACGGCGGCGAGTGCCCCTTTATTGTCCGTGGCCCCGCGGCCATAGACCTTGCCACCTTCTACCACGCCTTCGTAGGGAGGCTTGGTCCAGCCTGCGCCCGCAGGGACGACGTCCATGTGGCAGACAAGCGCTAAGTTCGGCCTCCCGGACCCTATGTGGCATAAGACGTTGGCCCTACCTCTACTCTTCTCGTAGATCGCGCAAGACAGGCCTTGAGATTCGAGGTACTCCTTGACGACCGACGCGACCTCTTCTTCGAAGCCCGGCGGGTTTTCGCTCTTGGCCCTTATGAGCTTCACTAAAAGGGCCACCAACTCCTCTTCGTCGATTTTATGCGGGCCGGGCAAGGGGTTCTTCCCCATCGAGGGCTTAAGAAGACGAAAATATTGTGTAATGACAATAACCGCAACTCCAGCGATTTTTGTGATTTGCCATCACTCTACCACAACGAGGACATAGCTTGTTCTTCAGCTTTATGGTCCCTCTGCTGTAGTCCACCTCATATATGCGCGACCTAAAGTACTGCCCCTCCTTTTTAGACAAGACTTAAACCTCCACGAGGAGCTGGCTCTTGAGAGCTCTTTAAGGTTGCGGTCTTGAGAGCATGGCCTCCACATCCGAGGAGCTCAAAATCTTCGCGCCGTAGACCTCCCTCATGTAGTCGAGCGCTCTCTCGTGCCTCTCAGGCGTCAGCGATGCCGTAGCGTCGCTGACGACTATTACCTCGTAGCCCCTGAAAAAGGCGTCTGCGGCCGTGTGCATTATGCATATGTCGGTCACGACTCCCGTCAAGACTAATTTCTCGACCTTAAGCTCCCGGAGCAGCAAATCGAGGTCGGTGGCGAAGAAGCCACTGTAGCGCCTTTTAGCGACTAAGAAATCGCCGGCTTGCGGCTTTAACTCCTCTATCACTTCTGAGCCCCACGTGCCTTCTATGGCGTGCTCTCCCCATAGCTTCAACTCGAGGTCCACTCCTTTCACGTGGCTGTCCCTGAGATATATCACAGGCTTCTTGCACAAGCGGAACAAGTCCGCCAGCTTCCTGATCTTCGGGACTATGTCCTTCGCCGCTGGCACCTTGAGCGAGCCGTAGACGAAGTCGTTTAGCATGTCTATTATCAAGAGGGCCACGTCCATCGTGTATCTCCGAGGAAAAGGTTATAGGTTCCCTATACCTCTTACGCCTTTAGGGGGCCGTGCCCCGTTAGGGGAGTCATTGCCGTGCCCAAACCGTGCGATGCAAAGTGTGAGTTTTTTAGATGTGCAAGGAAGGTGCTTGTGAGGGCTTTCGGGAACCCCCACTTGAAGGCCACAGCCCATGGGACCTTGATATGTAGGGAGACCGGCGAGGAGTGCCTTGGAGGTAAGTGTCAGTACGCCACATGCATTAGGAGCGCCTTGCTACCCAGCGGCTTATGCGGACTCGAGTACAGGATGGAAAGGAGGATTACCAGGAGCCTCGAGCAAGAGGTCAGGAAGTACGAAGAAAAGTACGGTAGCATGTTAGAGAGGTTTAAGAGTAAAAGGCTGACCGAAGACATGCTCTGACGCCAGGGGTCTTGCTTGAGCAAAATTAAGGCTGTAATCTTAGCTGGTGGCCTAGGCGTTAGGTTACGACCGCTGACTTACGTAGTCCCGAAGCCCATGCTCCCTCTCGGCGACAAGCCCATACTTGAGAGGATAATCATCGACTTGAGGGATCAGGGCATAAGGGACATCGTAATATCTTGCGGCTACTTGGCTAGGGTTATAGAGTCGTACTTCGGCGACGGATCGTGGCTTGGCGTCGACATAAAATACGTCAAGTCGAATAGGCCCCTAGGCACAGCTGGCCAGCTGAGGCCCGTAAAGGACTTAGTCAAGGGCACGTTCATAGCCGTGTACGGCGACGTCTATGCCAAGATCGACTACCGAGACCTCGTGGAATATCACAGATCTAAGCGCGCTACTGCAACCATGGTCTTGAGGAAGCTCAGACAGCCCATAAGGTTCGGGGTCGTAGAAGTCGACGACCAGGGAAGAGTCCTCTCATGGCGCGAGAAGCCCGAAGTGGAGTACAGCGTCAACGCCGGGATCTACGTCTTCGAGCCAAAGATCTTCGACTACATACTCGAGGGGGTTGACAGCATGGACAGGGTGTTCAGGGAAATGGTAGAGAGGGGCGAGAGGGTCTACGGTTACGAGTTCGCCGGCGAGGTCTACGACATCGGGGACATGGCCAGCTACGAAGAGGCAGTCAAGAAGTTTACGGAAGAGCTGGGCAGGATATGATCCGGGCTTAGAGACAGAAGGCCTTATATCTTTGACCATTTCCTATTTTGTGGCCTCGTCAACGAGTTCTCACAAGGGTGCTCGACATGAGGCTACTGCTAATACACGCAGACTCGATGAGCTACGAGGTCAAGGAGGAGGCCTTGGAGGAGGCCGAGGAGATAGACGAGGGACGGAGGAGCGGGTCGTACGAGAACACCTTAGTAGTGTTTACGGCCGTTGAGGAAGAGGACGTGAAGTCGATCGACCTCGTGGTCGACAGCGCGTCAAAGGAAATAGTGGATGTGATGGATCGGGTGAAGGCTAATTCGGTCTTATTGTACCCTTACGCTCACCTATCTTCGAGTTTGGCCAGGCCAAAAGAGGCCCTGACCGTTCTCGCGAAGATCGAGGAGAAGTTAAAGGAGCGCGGCATTCGCGTCTCGCGCGCTCCTTTCGGCTGGTACAAGGCCTTCACGCTGGTGTGCAAGGGCCATCCCCTTTCAGAGCTTTCGAAGACCATAAAGGCAGAGGCTCGAGCCGTTGCCATCGAGGTCGCGAGGCCCGAGGTCGAAAAGGGCTACTACGTCCTGGTGGAGCCCAGCGGTGAGATGAGGGAGCTGAGCCGAGAGAGGCCTCAGGACGACGAGGTCGTTGCCAAGTACCCCTTGATCAAGAGGTTGATAATGAACGAAAGGGGCTTGAAGCCCGAGAAAGGCGCCCCACCGCACATCAAGCTCATGCAGAAGCTCGAGCTCGTAGATTACGAGCCCGCGTCCGACGTCGGGCACTTCAAATTCCTCCCCAAGGGGGCTCTCATAAAGCACTTGCTAGAAGAGCTGGCTATGGACATAGCGGTCAACGACGTGGGGGCTACGGTCGTCGAGACCCCAATGATCTACAGGTTGAGCGTCCCGGAGATAGCTGAGCAGGCGTCGAGGTTCCTTGAGAGGGACTACAGGTTCAAGATAGAAAACGAAGAGTTCACGCTGAGGTTTGCAGGAGACTTCGGCCTCTTCAGCATGATGAAGAGGGTGACGATGAGCTATAGGCAGCTACCTCTCAGGGTCTACGAGCTCTCACACTCGTTTAGGCTAGAGAAGAGAGGCGAGTGCGTCGGCTTAAGAAGGCTCAGGGGCTTCACCATGCCGGACATACACTGCTTCTGCGCCTACTTGGAGCAAGGCAAAGAAGAGTTCGCCAACCTCCTGAAGAAGTACATGAGGCTCGTCGAGTCGATGGAGATAGACTGCGTAATAGTCCTGAGAGCCGTTGAGTCCTTCTTCTCAGAGAACAAGGACTGGTTCTCCTCGCTGGCTCGAGACGTGGGGGAGCCCTTGCTAATAGAGGTCCTGCCGGCTATGAAGCACTATTGGGTGGTCAAGGAAGAGCATCAGTTCATAGACTCTCTCGGGGGCAATGCCCAGCTTTGCACGGTACAGCTGGACGTTGAGGACTCCGAGCGCTACGGCATAAAGTTCGTAGACAAAGACGGGTCGAAGAAGGGGTGCATCATTGTCCACAGCTCAATGGGGTCTATAGAGAGGTGGATCTACGCGTTACTGGAACAGGCAGAGAAGAACAAGGCCCTGGGTAAACCGCCAATGCTACCAGTGTGGCTGTCGCCAGTTCAAGTTAGGGTCGTCCCGGTCTCTTCAGAGTACTTGGAGGAGGCCTTGAGGATAGCTAGCGAGATCGAAAAGGCTGGGATAAGAGTGGACGTGGACGACAGGGACGAGGGCGTTCCTAAGAAGATAAGAGACGCCGAGGTCGAGTGGATTCCGTTCATCGTGGTCGTGGGCGAGAAGGAGGTAAGGGAGGGCGTTCTATCCGTGAGGGTAAGGGAGAGGAGGCAAACCATCGCCATGAAGCTCGACGAACTGGTCGAGCTTATAAGCAAGGAGTGCGCAGATAAGCCCAAGGCCAAGCTCTGGCTTCCGAAGAGGCTCTCATTCAGACCCAAGTTCATCTAATTGGCCGTCTCATTCGTTGAGGCGACCGTGGTGAGATCGTATGAGCAAGATAGAGAAGCTTAGGTTTAAGTGGCTGGATTATGACGTGGAGGTAATAAACCTAGAGCGTAGAGAAGTAAAGGACATAGCCTTCTGTAGTTACATTACGAAGAGCGTCCCTCTCTGGCACAACGGGATCTTGATATGTAGATGTAACGACTTCTTAGACGTGAGGAGCGTAGCTAGAAAGTTTCTAACGGAAAAGACCATATTGATGGAGCAGGTTTGCTACGCCTACATGAGTGAGTACAAGAAGGGGATAACATTGAACGAGGAGAGCATAATAGTGGCTACTCCAGTCATCAGGGCTTACGGCGTGTACAAGGCGTTGGCAGAGCTACTAGCTACTACGAGGTGACCGCCGTGAGCTTAGAGGAGCTTAGAGGCGAGTCAGGGGAATTGACCGCCGAGGAGATGATGATAGTCGACGAGAACTCTGAATACTTGGGCGTTTCTAGGCTCTTGCTCATGGAGAACGCTGGCAGGAGCGTGGCGGACCTCATAGAGCAGAGGATCGGCGTCAAGGGCAGGAAGATAGTCGTAGTCGCGGGGAGGGGCAATAAAGGAGGGGACGGCTTCGCAGCTGCCCGTCACATTGCATGCAGGGGAGGGAGGCCCGTCGTAATCTTAATCGGTCGAGGGGTCGATATCGAGGGGCGCGAGGCCAAGTGCAATTGGGAAATGATAAGGAGAATGGATTGGTCCATAAGGCTCTTGGAGCTCGGAGATCACGTAAACCTCGACGTCCTCCGAAGAGAGCTCGAGGGGGCCGACGTCATAGTCGATGCGCTGATAGGGACAGGCCTGAGGGGGCCGTTGAGAGAACCGCTACTTTCCATAGTCAAGATAATAAACTCTTGTAAGGCCTTTAAGGTCTCTATAGACGTGCCCACCGGCGTGAACCCCTCGACTGGCGAGGTTCACGGCGACGCCATCAGGGCCGACGTGACCGTGACGATGCACAAGCCGAAGAAGGGGCTCAGAGGCAACGAACAGTACACAGGCGAGGTCGTCGTTGCTAACATAGGCGTACCACCTGAAGCAGAGATAATCGTCGGGCCGGGGGATGTCAGGTTCACCATCAGGCGCAGGCCGCCAGAATCCAAGAAGGGCGACTGGGGCAGGGTACTCGTCGTAGGAGGAGGATGGCAGTACTCGGGCGCTCCAGCGCTAGCCGCTCTAGCGGCTCTCAGAGGCGGATGTGACTTAGCTGTAATAATCGCTCCTCAGTCGGTCTCAGGGGCCATTAGGAGCTTCTCGCCAAACCTAATAGTCCAAGAGGTCGAGGGGCTCAAGTTCACGCCCAAGCACGTGGACGAAGTCGTTAGAGTTGCCGAGAGGTTCGATTGCGTGGTAATAGGCCCCGGCATGGGGGTTGACGAAGAAGTGTTCGAGGCCGTTAGGCTCATGGTTGGCAAGCTCGGAAGAATGGGAAGGCCGATGGTAATAGACGCCGACGGCTTGAAGGCCCTCGCCCAGGGCCTCGACGTGGTCAGGGGGGCAAACGCCGTCCTGACACCTCACAGGGGAGAGTTTAGGCTGCTCTTCGGCGCGAGTTTAGAGGGTTCTTGGGCAGAAAAAGCCCTAAAGGTCAAGAAGGTCGCCAGAGAACATGAAATCACCCTTCTCGTCAAGGCGCATCCTGAGGACGTCATATCGGATGGCATTAGAGTCAAGGTCAATATGACCGGGAATCCAGCTATGACGGTGGGCGGTACAGGGGACGTCCTGACCGGCTTGACGGCTTCTATCCTGAGCAGGGGGTTCTCTTGTCTTAGGGCTGCCGCCGCTGCTTCGTTTATATGCGGAGCCGCTGGCTCTCTAGCAGCCGAGGAAAAGGGCTACCACATTCTAGCGACTGACGTGATAGACAAGATACCAGAGGTCATGCGCCGCTTTGAGCCTTGGGTGGAGGGACTGTCATCAGTCTTAGAGAGGAGGAGGGCTTGAGCGCCAGTCAGGCTACATGTATCCGCTGGGTGGCTGAGAGGGCGGCGTCTGAGGAGTAGGTATCTTGCCGAACTTCTTTTCGTAGTCTTCAACGTGTTTCATCAAGAGCAATGCGAGCGCTTTAGCCTGATTGGGGGACATGACTATCTCGATAATGAACTCCCTGACGAGAGTTGGGGCTTTCCTTCCTGTCAGCACTTCCTCGTCAGGCTCAAAGCTATCTCTGAAGAACTGTATGTGGAAGTCGAAGGGGGTGTGGCCTATTGAGGCCCCCGAGGCATACACCTGCTTATAATCACTGGCTTTCGAGACCACGATCTTCGGCTCAGACATGGTTGTCCGAAGGAAGTTTAGCTAGAAGCTTTTTATATTTTTGATCGGCTTAATGTCCCCTGATAGGACTTTGAAGGAAACTCTCCCATAGGCTGTCCATTCATAAAAGTCGAAGACGAACTTGTAGACCCCCTTCTTTAAGTTGAAGACTGCCTTGTATATCGTGTAGAGCTGAACCCTCCAGCTGTCAGTCTTCGAGTACACGAGATTTCCGAGGAGGTCGTAGACGAAGAGCCTCGCGCCGTCGTCACAGCCGTACTCTATTGTCACGCTCGTGTCCTTCTCAGCTCGGACTAAGCATTCGCTGCTAAAGCCTATCTTGTCCTTTAAGCCAAATGCTACTTCGCCTAGCCCCCACACATCGTCAAATTGAAAGGGCGCGTACGTGTCGCCCAAGTACGTTTCGAAGTCCCCTTCAATTGAAGAAACCGTGTACCAATGTCTAATCCAATGTCTTCTGCTCTTCAGCGCTTTCGCTTTGGTCATTAAGTAGTCGCTGAGCTTCATAGTTCATGGAGCTTCCTCAAAGACGAGCCTATTAAACATTTATAGCCAATTCAAATGTTGGGAGGCCTTAATGCCGTCCTTGAAATTGTTGTGAGTGATTAAAAGCTCTGCAATCGAATGAGCAAGATCCGTTGAGCCCTGCGATCTACAACACTTAGCGCGCAGTATGAAGTCGAAGCGAAAATGAAATGTATGTCGTCTATCCTTGACGCCTTTCGCTGTTGATTATGTCGAGCCACTTCGCTATGACCTCATCGAGTGGGGGGTACTTCCTCCTCTTGATCCTATTCAGCGGAAAGCCTCCTACGACGCTGATGGCTTTCTCCGCTAATTCATCCGCCTCTCCTTCTTCATACGAGGTCCAGCCCTTGTCGTGGACGTAGCTTCGAGGGTCGACCCATGAGGGATCGAAGTGATGTAAGTTGCTAGGCCTTATGCACACGCACACCCTATCATGGTCTCTGTGCAAGCTCAAGGGACACGTGAACATACGTTGCCTATCGATTTTGTTCTCGACCTTTACGCTACACTCGTCGGCCATGGCTATTTCTTGGATCCTCGGCTCAACCTTCATCCTAATGTACTCTACTATTGCATATGCTACGTCGAGAGGCGTCCTGCCCCTCAAGGGCTTTCCGCTTATAGACCTCTCGTGCAGGTGCACGTGAGCTCCGTCGCCGCTCCACTTTACGAATACCGACTTCTCGACGCCCTCCTCCTTCAGGGCTTCGACTATTTCCATGCAGGCCCTAATGGTCGACCTCCATCTCTCGAATTCGTTGTCGACGTCCCACGTGGGCGTGTAGAGGATCACGTTACTCAACGACTTCACGTCGTCTGCCGAGGACAGTTTAGAGTACACCGCCGCCGTTGCGTAAATGCTTCTCAGCCCCTTCTCCCCCAGTCTTCGCATCAGTAAGAGCAAGTCGTGCGGGGAGCTTACGACTATGGGCTTCTTGTCGACGTATCTAACCATGACTCTATTTCCTTTGCTGTCCCTCTCGATGCAGTGGACGCCTACCCACCTGTTCTTGGCAAACCTAGTTATTTCGTCCAAGACCTCTCGCTTGGAGTAGTACTCTTGTTCTAACCCCCTCATTGGCCTCCCAGCTAGACGGCTCGACGTCCCCCTTCCCTGAGGGGCAAGGCTTGGTCGTAAGTATATGTGAGGGCAATAGATATACTCTCGGGGTCTTAAGGCGATCGCCCTTAAAAACTGCTGTGAGCAGTCGCAGGCACGTCGATACGAAGTCTCGAGATGCTTTGGGCTCTACGGTGTCGTCGCCTGGATGGTCGAAGCCGGACGTGATCCACTTCAATAGTGCGCGTATTGCGACAAACGTTAATTACCTCTTCCAACACTTTTTAAACACGTATGTCGACTGTGGCGGTAAAAATCGAGAGGGTCTCGACGGGGATACCAAAGATAGATGAAATGCTGGCTGGCGGCATACCAAGGGGGTTCACAGTAGCCGTCACTGGCGAGCCCGGGACCGGGAAGACCATATTCTGCATCCACTTCATAGCTGAAGGGCTTAAGAGAGGGGAGAAGGGCATATTCGTAACCACCGAGGAGAGTCGTGGCTCCATAATAGTCCAAGCGTCTCAATTCGGCTTTGACTTCAAGAGAGGAGAGGAAGAAAGGAGGTTGGTGATAATAGACGCCCTCATGCGCAGTGATAAGGCTCCTTGGACTCTCAGCGCCCTCAACCCCGAAGAGCTTGTCCAGAAGGTCATAGAGGCGAAGAAATACTTGGGCTACGGCCCCACGAGGCTGGTAATAGACTCGATGTCGGCCTTCTGGCTCGACGCCCCAGCCATGGCTAGGAGGCACAGCTACTTCATAAAGAGGGTCCTGAGCCAATGGGACATGACTATATTGATGACGAGCCAGTACGCCGTGACGACGTCAGAGGCCTTCGGCTTCGGGGTCGAACACGTAGCCGACGGCATCATCAGGTTTAGGAGGAGCGTTAGTGGCGGCGTCTTGAGGCGCTTCATAATGGTGGAGAAGATGAGGTGGACATCTCACGACAAGCGGATGTACGAGATCGACATAGTCGATGGCAAGGGGATCGTGGTCATAGGCCCAACCTCCCTTCGGAGAGAGGACGTCGCTCTCCCTCAAAAGGTGACGGAGAAGATAATTAAGGCGAAGGAGAGGAGCGAAAGAGAGCTAGGCACATCGGATTAAAGAGGCTTGAGCGTGACTTGTTCCCTGAAGCTCGTCGGCAACTCGCCGACTATGCTCAGCCTAAAGCCCGCGCCCTTGAGCCGCTTCGACAGTTTCTTCAGCTCTTTGTAGTTGCACTCTAGCCTGTTTCTGTCGGCGTTGACGTAGACGCGGAGCTCCGGCACGATCGATTTAATTCTCTCTAGAGCCTCTTCTAGGGACTCCCCCTCTGGTGGTTCGATCACCCCCTTGACGAGCAAGGGGTCTCGAGTTATGACCTCGTGGGGCATCGCTATGTTCCTCGCTTTCCTCCTCAACCTATTTCTAAATTGAGCGGAGTCCTTGATGTACGCTGGGCAGAAGTGGCCGTCGAGCCCTAACTCCTCTACATACCTCAGCAATGTCATGGCAACCTCCCAGCTCCCCTGAACGGCCGACACCGAGCCTGGCTTCAACTTAAAGCCCCTGACCTGAAGAGCTAGAGCATTTGACTCGGTCATCTCGAGCTCGTTTATTATCACGAAGGAGGCCCCCAGCTTTTCGGCTCTCTCGATGATCCTCAAAGTCCTTTCTTCAAATCCCGGTATGGCTGGGACTTCCAACCCAGCCTTGAAACCCATGTCGACCGCCAGCTTGAGCGGGGCGAGCTCGTCGGCCGCCTCGAGGTTTGGGTGGATGCGCAACTCATCAATGCCCACATCGAGCAACTTGCTCAGGGAGAGTTCGTTGACGTGGGGCTGGGTCGTCGTGTACAGGTGGACGTGGAGCCCTCTGAGCAGGGCCCCTCTCAAGGCCTTCAACGTCTCGACGACCCTATCGACCCTCAGGATAGGGTCTCCGCCTGTCACACCTACTCCTCTAGCGTCTATGGCCTTGGCCTCGGCTATTACGTCCTCTAAGCTCCTGACCGGGACCTCGTCCGCGTAGACCACGTCCCTACCTTTCCTCTCCTTTGAGAGGGGGCAGTAGAAGCACGACCTACTACACAGGCCAGTCACGAAGTATACGAGCTTCATGCCGCTCATGCACAATCTGCACCCTCTCGGCAACTTCCCCACGTAGTAGGAGAGGTATTTGGTCACCTTCAACTCGTCACACCCAATGCCTCAAGCAGTTCGCACGCCCTGCAGACGTCTCTCGACGTGGGCTCGCCACAGTACTTGCACAACCCCACCTGAACCTTTAGGTTAGTGGCCATGGCCGATAACTTGTCCACGGCCCTAACTATTGCGTACTTGGTGCCCGGGTGCCTGCTCTCGATCTCGTTCAATATGAAGCGTATCTCGTCCCTCATGGACTCCCTGACGTATGGGCACTCCACCTCATAGAGGGGGTAGCCCTTGAAGTACGCATAGAGCGTCGTTTCCTTCTCGGGTATGTAGCGGAGGGGCTTCACTCTCGGCACGAAGCCCGGGAGCTCTTCGACGGGCTTTGGGCCCAAGCGCAGGAGCCTGAGGGCATCGCCCCTCAGTAAGTTCATCAACGCCGTTTGGGCTTCATCATCTAAGTTGTGCCCTGTGGCGACCTTAGTGGCACCGAGCTCCTTGGCCTTGATGTTGATGGCCCTCCTCCTCAGGATTCCGCAGAAAGTGCAAGCCCTCAGCGCCATCCCCTTCTTCTCGGCGATGGAAACTATCTCGGGCAAGGAATAGCCGAAGAGCTCTTTAAACGAAGTCGCTACGAGCTCTATGCCAAGCTCTTCGCAGAGCTCCTTGCTTCTCCTTAAGCCGAAGTCCCTGTAACCCGCGACTCCCTCGTCGACTATCAAGGCGGTCAAGGTCACGTCGGGGAAGTCCCTCTCTATCTTCGCAATTATGGTCGCCAAGACTTGACTGTCCTTGCCGCCGGAAATCGCTATCAGTATGCGGTCCTTGGGGTCGAAGAGCTTGTACCTATTTATCGTGGCCCTGACCCTCTGCTCCACGCTCTTCATGAAGCACTTGGCGCAGAAGCCGTGACCGGAGTAGACCGAGTAGTAGACCGCCTTCGCGCCGCACTTGACGCACTGCATGCCCCTTCCCCTACGGTATCGGAAGCCCCACGTTAGCAGCGAGGAGGAATAGCGAGAGGGCGCCGAGCGTGTTCGTAATCAAATCTATTAACTTCTTGTTCTTTAGGGGGCCCTCTAGGAGGGCCCTCAAGAAGCCAGAGCCGTCTAAGAGTGGTATGGGGAGCATGTTTATCATGGCCACGCTGAAGGACAATATCGTGAGCCAGTAGAGCGTCGACGCCCAGTGCAAGTAAGCTTGCCCCCTCAGCCAAGGTATCGTCGAGGGACGGTAGTCGGATATGCTGACCCCTAAGTAAGACCTCGAGCTGTTGCCAGGATGAGAGGCCGTTATAAGCCTGAGCACTATTGACTCCCCGTCCCTCAAGATCGTCACGTTCACCTCCGTCCCCGGCCTCGTCGTGCTCAGAGCCACGTTCAAGTCGCCTATGTTGTGTATTTCGTGGTTGTCGATGGCCACTATCACGTCCCAGCTTCTCAACACTCCATGGGCCGGATAGCCCTCTTGGGTTTCTAACACCAGGACCCCTTGCGGGCTCGAAGAGATTGTTAGGATCGAGAGGGCCATTGCCAGCAAAAAGACCAAGAAATTGGAGAAAGAGCCCGAGGCGTAGACCCTAATCTTCGATAGCGGCTTGCTCTTTTTGAAGGCCTCCTCGTCGGCCTCGACGAATCCTCCAGGAACTATGGCTGCCAAGAAGAACCCGAAGCTCTTAATCGGAACCCTTTCACTACCGAATGTTATGGCGTGAAAGGCCTCGTGGACCGTTATGATTATGGTGGCAGCTACAACGAAGTATGGCATAGCGTCCCATCCAATCGTGACTCCCGGGACTATAACGTATAGGCTGGGATGAGATGGCCTTGCCATCCTTGCCATCAAGCTCGTGATTAAAAAGTAGAAGCCGTAGGCAGCTAGACCGCCCGAGACGAGGACCCCTATGTTGGACGCGACCCTCCAAGCCCTCGAGTTGGCGGAGCCTATGGCTTGGAGCTTCCCGGCTATCCTCCTCGACCTCGCAATCAGCAAGAAGGGCTTGAGAGAGAAGCCGTGCCTCTTAAGGTTCAAAAGCCTATACGCCAACGTGACGATAGCCCAGAAGCCTGAGAATATCACGAACCCCAGCAGTACCTGCTCCAACAAATCACGCTCCGATTTAAAGCGAAACAGTGCCCCACTAGAACTTAATTGTTGCGAGCGCCTCGGGCACGGCGGCCCCCCGACAATGGACTCGGTCCACCCGAGCCCTCGTCCGGCCCCTTTCTCAGCCCCGTTAACCCATGAACGACGCTGCCCGGCCTTAAGGCCGCTCCCTCCCGGGCCTAACCTGGTTCGGCCGGTGAGGGGGTTCGCGTCCCCCCTACGGGGGAGCTACCCCCTACAGCGCCCCCATGGGGCGGAGCATCATAGTTTAGGGCCGGGGAGGATCTCGGGCTTTCCGAGCCGCTTGTCGGGGTTACTGCCCCCGCCATGCGGCCGTTTGCGGTTACAGGGGAGGCCGAGCCCCCCGGGCCTACCCGCCGTGCCCGGTTAATAGTTGGCTGGCCGAGCTATTAAGCTTAATCGATGGTGAGGGCTAGGTCAAGTAGACCTCCAACGAAACTCTATCTCCGTCCTCTAGGTTTAGCGCTCGGCGTAAGTTGACGGGGGCTATCACCTCTAGAGTATCGCGTCCGTAGTGGGTCCTCTCTATGAGCAAGACCGCCGCGTCGATGCCGTGGATCTTGGCCTTAAAGGCCTTTACGGACCCGTAGGTCCTCTTCCCGTCGCTGAACCCTTTAATCGATATCCCAGCCCTGTGGCTCAGGACCTCTCTGAAGTACATGTCTGAGGGGTCCGTCAGCCTTAGGTTCAGGGTGCCGGGATAGGGGTCGAACCCCAGCTTCTCTATGATCTGCGTCCTATACCCATTGAGGCTCACGTAGTAGGCTCCTTCGCCGAGGCCCGTGAAAACCTCCCCCCTTATCACCACGCTCCTCAGGGCCTCGCTGAGCGAGGCATGTAGGATTGCGTAGACTGTCATGAGTTGCTGAGCTCCTTTCTCGGTTATCACTACGGTCTGGCCTCTCCTGCTAACGCTCCTCTTAATGTAGCCCTTGGTCTCGAGCTCCAATATCCTCCGCGACGCTGTCTGCTGCGAGGCCCCCAGCTCTTTAGCCAGCTCGAAGGTCTTTATGAATACGCCCTTCCTCAAAGCCCCCGCTTTCGCCAAGTGGAGCAGGGCGAACCAGAGATTCGGATCTATACTGGATAAGTCGGCGAGCCCGCCGTTCGCAACGCCGATGTCACCTCGATCTTCCAAGGCTTACGGCCTCCTTATTGGCTTCTACGTGTGCTGAGTAGAGGGGGAGGGGGAGTTTTATCCCTCTCCTAATGCAGAACCTCGTGAGCTCTAGAGACGTCTCGAGGCTAACCCTGTGGCCTACGCTTATGCAGATGGGCCTGAAGCGCTTGTCGCTCTTGTAGAGATATCCTATGACCTCCTCGCGCCCCTCGGCGTAGTCTACGAGCTCCACATAGCCGACGTCCGTGAGAGGGCGCTTGGGCCTCCCGCATAGGACTCTCTGCGCGACGCCTATCGTGGGGACGTCTGCCACGACGCCTAAGTGGGAGGCCAGGCCGAGCCTCCTAGGATGAGCTATTCCCTGTCCGTTGACGAACAGAATTGTAGGCTTGTGCTTGAGCCTCAAGAGCGCCTCCATCAACGGCTTCACTTCTCTAAAGGATAGGAACGTCGGGATGTAGGGGAAGGAAGACTCGACTACTGCCACGCTCTTGTCTAACAAGGAGAGGGAGGGGTATTCGTGGACGGTTATGCAACCGATGGCTAGGTCCCCCCTCCAAGCGACGTCGGCCCCTCCAACTGTCCTTATGGGTCTTTCGAAGTCGTCGTAGGCCTTCACTTTGAGAGCTAAGAGCCTTTGCGCTTGCTCAGCCCGCTCGAGGGAGAAGTTGCCCAGAAGCAGACGGGGCATAGAGTTCATCTCTCTGCCATCCTAGCCCTGACAGCTAAGAAGGCCGGTCCCCTCACGTCTATGACCTTTCTGTTCTCGCTTATGTACCTCCTAGCGACCTCGCCTATCTCTACGTTTATGTCGCTCGGCAGCTTCACGATCCTCACCCTAACGTCGACCTCACCCACACCCGCTAGGCAGGCGGCCTCTATCCTCGCCGCTGCGAGTGTAGCAAAGGCGTCCACGTACCTTATCCCAGTCCTATATCCTCTTAGCCGAGCTTCCTCGATTAAGGGGCTCGTTATCGACTGTGCTTGCAATGGCGGCAGTCCAATGACGTTCCCTTCATAGACCACTATTTCGTTGAAGGCCGCAGGGCCAGCGAGCTTCACGCCCGGATCTCTTTCGTATACGTAGACCTCTACGTGCCTCCCGAGGAGATCGCCCTCATAGACCTTGAACTCGCAGGGGCTCGGGACCTCGGCGTACTGCTCGAAGGCCTTAACAATAGTCTCGACAAGGTACCATCCAGCTGGGGTTGCCGGCTTATGTTGCAAGGATATTTGCTTGGCTATCTCGTGATCGCTCAAAAACCACTTGCCGTAGAACTGCGGGTACACCATTTCCCTGACGTCCTTGTAGCCGTAGAGCACCATAGCGACTCTCTCGACGCCTATGCCGACGTTTAGGACAGGGTACTCTATCTCGTAGTTGGCCAAGGCCACTGGACTGTAGATGCCGTAGTTAGCGACCTCGATCCAGTCGCCGTCGGACTTGACGTACAGCTCGTACTCAGTGCCAGGGGCGTAGTACTTCGCTGTGACGGGCTTCTTGACCACTTTGAACTCCTTGAAGCCTAAGCTCTCCAGGACTGCTTGAGCTATGTCCTTCCCGTCGTCTGGCACGACGTCCTCGTCCACGACGACGCAGGAGGCCGCCCTGTGGGTCCTGAGGTGGGTCTCGTCTTCGTACTGCTCTCTCCGGACCCTCACGTCGACGGAGAAGAGCTTTATCGGCTTGGGCCTCTTGTGCTGCAGAGCCGCTACGGTCAAGAACCAAGCAGTCGTCATGTGGGACCTCAACGTCAGCTTTGTGGGCTCAGGCCTCAAGTCCCTAAACTCTGGGAAGACCTCCCACAATATCTTAGTCGCCACGGTGTCCTCGACTTCCAAGGCCTTGCTCATCTCCTCTATCAAGTCGTCGCTTGCTATATGCCCCTTCTTGTAGCTGTGGAGCACTTGCTGGAGCCGCTGGACCTTGTCGGAGGTCAAGTCGGCGACGTACTTCTTCAGCGCCTCGATCCTCTCCTTGCTAAGCCCTACGTCGGGCCTAGGGAGGACGGCCAAGTAGTAGCACCTGTCCAATATCGCTAGGGCCTCAGGCCCGTATTGCTTCTTCACGTCCTCCTCCTCGACTATAAGCGGGTTCACGACCTCTTCAAAGCCCAGATTCAGAAAGGCCTGCCTTAGCCTCTGGCAAACCTCGTAAACTGGGTGGGGCTTGCCAATTCCGCAACTCAATATGTCCTTGGGCTTAAGCCTTTTAACCGGGATCAACTTTCCGTAATTTATCCATGCCTCTTCGAAATTCTTCTTGGACTCTTCTAAAATTTCCTTAATTGGCAGTTTGACCATACGTCTTCGCTGCCCTAAGCTTTCGTCGGGGCCGCTACTTAAAGATATGTTGCCCGCCCCGCTAAAGAGTGGTAAAAGCAGACAACGTTATCTTAGCCGTGAGGGCTTCGACTATGAGGTCTTGGCTTCGGTGGGAGCGAACAAACTACATAGAGATCTCGACGATGCAGATAACCGGGGTTTCGGACCTCATCTGAAGCTCCGCATGACTTCTCTCCCAAACTTCTCTACGTCCTTTAGCGTATGGTAGGGCATGAGTATTACGTGGTCTAGCTTAATCTAGCTTAGCATTCGCAAACGCTTCAAGCTTCTTTATACGCTCATCAGGCGTGCCTATTATGGCTGCGCTCAGTATCCTTTAACAACATCAGGGTCTGCCTCCCTTATGGGCCTCTTAAAGTTCTGCTCGATTTTGGCCTTGGGCCTTCCAACGTGAAGCCTTGGAGTCATGGCACACTTCTTAGAGAGCCCACGTCTCCTCAAATCCCCTGATCTTTGCGTCCACACTCTCAGGCGAGTCCCCGTAGGAGAACCATACGTCGCCGCACTTAACGACTAGCTCCTGCATTCGAGGGCTCTCCGCCGGTCCATAGAGGCGGGCGAGGCTTCTGAACAGGCTTTGGATTCAATATGCAGTTTGATGCAGAGAAGAACTTGCCCTTAAAGCTAAATCCCTCAGGAGAGGCCATTGCCCTTTGATCACCTCTAAATACTCAGCCAATACGTTATATCGCTCTTCTCTCTGGCCGATGGTAGCCATAGGCCTCAAACTCCCTTCTGAAGTTACAGGCCCCAATTCCGACGTTGAGCCTCCCACTTGAGGGGCCGTCTAATGTAGCTATCATTTTTGCGACAAGGGTCGGGCTCCTAAATGCAGGGCATAGAACCACGCATCCGAGCCTGGTGCTGTTAATCAAGGCCCCGAGAGCTGAAAGCCAGACCCAAGACTTCGGGCAATATCCACGTTCGTCCACCATGCTGTTCAACAGATGGTCTGGAACCCATATCGAAGCCGAGCTACTCGGCCTTTAAAGCTACTTTTTCGCGTACTCGAATGGTGTTTCATCGGTTTTCGGCGATCCGAAGAGCCAGCCACCGTAAACCGGGAGGGCAACTTCGAATTTTAACTTCAATTTTGCTCCATCGTTTGTTATTGCCGAGTGAGTGATTATAAGCGATTTCGCTTGAAGCGTGCATAAACCAATTGACTTCATGAGCTGAGTCGGGCTTGGGACCCCTAGAAGTCTAGCCTCTCCTTCGTGTTGAAAATGCGTCGTAGTAGAGGAATATCAGAGATGGCGGGCCCGGCGGGATTTGAACCCGCGACCACCCGGTTAAGAGCCGGGCGCTCTACCGTGCTGAGCTACGGGCCCATGCTTAGGCTCTGTAGGTCTCTTTTAAAAGGTTTATTCTCAACGCACTTCAAGATGGCGAGTCCAAGAGGTAAAAGCTGATAAAAAGATGGCGCTTGGGAGTATGGCTTTTGATCGTAGATGTGGCCTCTGCTACTGCTTCGTCCTCACGGGCTTGACCTCTATGCCGCACCTTATCATGCCCTCGTCTTCGTAGATCTTCACGAGGGTCGCTTCAACCCCCATGCCTAACTTGACCTATTCCAGCTTGCGCTCAGTCGACTGAGCCACGACCCTTCAGCCCTCATCGAGCTCGATTATGGCGATAGAGTTTGCGCTGGCCGCACGCTCGAAGTCGCAAAAGGGCTTTGATTATAGTGTTGCGCTACCGTTCCTGCTTTATCCCCAGAGCCGAGGTCAGTACCTGTAGAAGCCTTGGCCAGTTCTCCTCCCCAGCTTGCCCTCCTTGACCATCATTGACAACAGCTCGTCCGGCTCGTAAATGGCCGCGTAAGGCTCCTTCACCCTATCCAACTTGGCTTCAAGGATCTTGACCACCGCGTCTAAGCCCCTTTCATCGGCATACTCCAGCAACCCCATCGGGAAGTTGTAGCCCAGCTTGAGCGCGACGTCGATGTCTTGGGCAGACGCCACGTCATTTCTGATGAGCCAGGCCGAGACGTTAATCGCTACGGCAACGACCTCTAGCGGGTCTATCCTCTCAGCGTACTTCTCGGGTATGTGGGGCTTCGCCCACTTCCCGGGCTCCGGGTACTTGTAGAAGCCCTGGCCTGTCTTTACGCCTAGGAAGCCCCTATCGTAACGTTCCTTGATAAAGCTGTAGGTCGCGTTAGAGAACTCGAGGAACTTTCTGTGCGGCTCCCACTCGGGGAACCTCCTCAAGATATCCTCGAGGCAAGCGCGAGAGGACACGGCTATGTCTATGCCGCCTGTGAAGTCTGTGAGCTCGAAAGGACCCATCGGCAGCTTGAGCTTGTACCTAAAGGTTGCGTCTATTTCTATTGGTTGTGCCTCCCCCCTCAGGTACATCAAGAAGGCCTCGGTCGATATCGCCCTGTAGACGCGGTTGGCTATGAAGCCGTTGATGTCCCTTTTAACCAGTATGGGCGTCTTGCCGAGCCTCTTGGAGAGCTCAAAGATCGTCCTCGCAGTTTCATCAGACGTATGCCTCGTCTTGACAACCTCGATGAGCCTCATGAGCTGAGGCGGGTTGAACCAGTGCATCCCTATGACCTTTTCGGGCCTCTCCGTGGCCTCGGCCATGAGCGTGATAGGCAGGCCGCTTGTATTGGACGCGAATATGCAGTGCCTCGGGGCTACGCCATCGATTTCGGCGAATATCTTGCTTTTCAGGTCTAGCCGCTCAGGGACGGCCTCGACAACGAGGTCCACATCCTTGACTGCGTCTAAGAGGTTGACGGTCGTCTTGATCCTGCTCATAACCACAGCAACGTCCTCTTTTAACGCCCCCTTCTCCGTCAATTTACCGAGGCTCCACTTAATCTTCTCGAGCGCCTTGTTCAGTATGTCCTCGGAAACATCGACTAAATTCACCCTATGCCCGTTCATTGCAAACACTTGGGCTATGCCGTGGCCCATGAGGCCTGCGCCTATTACACAAACCCTCTTAATTTCGATGCCCAATTGAGTTAAGCCTCCACTTCCAATCAATTGTCGCAGAGTTAGGAAAACTTTTCCGAAGATGTAGTAGCTTATTCATAGAGCCAAGCAGAGGTCTTGGAGCGGGACTTCATGGTCAATCGCCATCTTAAATGTACGAGCAACTCCAAGACGATTAAACGCACTAATTAGCACATATCCTTCCAAGGATCGCGAGGGGTTCGTCTTCGGGTTGAGGGGTGATCGTATGTCCCAAGGGAGGCTGGTAAGTAAGCCTTGGGGTTACGAGGAGGTCTTGTTAGAGGCCGAGAACTACGTAGTCCTGAGGATGTTCATTAGGAGGGGGGAGGAGACGTCGTTGCACAAGCACCTTGAGAGAGACGAGTACTTCATAGTTGTAAGGGGCAATGGCTTCTTGATCCGTAGTGGGGTCAGGATCCCGATAAGGGAGTGGGACGTCATCAGCGTGAGGAGAGGGGAGTTGCACAAGTGGGTGGCGTGCGAGGATCTCGAAGTGATAGAGGTAACGACTCATCCGCTAAGTGACGTCGTGAGGGTAGAGGACAAGTACGGCAGAGCAACGTCAAGTAGGGCCTCTGATAGGGGCGATGGCGCCCCGGCCGGGATTTGAACCCGGGTCGCAGGCTCGACAGGCCTACATGCTAGACCGGGCTACACCACCGGGGCTTGCCTTCTCATATTTTGAGAAGCTTTATTTAAGCATTTGCCATCCTTGACCAGGTTAGCTTATAAGTAGCTTTATTACCGTTCTATAGTGATGATGAGGGCTAGATTGGCGGACCCCGTGAAGAGGGTTTCTGGTGCTGATATCCAATCCTCGCGCGACGATTGCAACGTGATCGGTTCGGTCGTCATCGACATGCGAGGCTCCCGCTTGCTTTGAACGTGAGCAATTCTAAGAAAACCTTAAATTTCCTTTTGCGTGCTTTCCATTGAGTTGGGGCCCGTAGCTCAGCCAGGTGGAGCGCCCGGCTCATAACCGGGTGGTCGTGGGTTCAAATCCCACCGGGCCCATTAGGCGTTCGAAGAGGCCCCGGTAGCTCAGAGGGAGAGCGTCCGGCTGAAGACCGGATTGTCGTGGGTTCGAGTCCCACCCGGGGCACCAACAACCCACTTTTAGGCTTGAAAACAATCCATAAAAAGGTTTCACAGCTCATCTCTTTACACGGCTGGTAACAGGCCATGGTCAAGGTAGTTTTCGACGAGGCATTCTATAACGTTTACAGTAACGAGCCCGCAGCTGCACCAGGCAGGATTGAGAGTATCGTGAGCGAAATCGAGGGCCTGTTCGAGTTCGTGGGCTGTAGGCCTGCCTCTGAGAGCGACGTCCTGCTAGTCCACTCCTCCGATCACGTAGAAAGGGTCAAGGGGCTCGAGAGCGTCTACCCCATCGCCCTCCTAGCCGTCGGGGGCGCCATTAAGGCAGCCGAGGTAGCGCTGGATGGAGAGCCAGCCTTCGCTCTCATAAGGCCTCCAGGGCACCACGCCAGTAGAAGCCACTCTTGGGGTTTCTGCTACTTCAACAACGTGGCGATAGCCGTCGCGAAGATGCTCTCGCTCAAGCGTGCTGAGAGGGTCTTGATAATCGACTTCGACCTCCACTTCGGCGACGGAACGTCGAGCATATTCTCTGGAAGCAAGAACGTCGAGTACTTCCACTTGCCCCATGGACCTCGAGAAAGACAACTAAGCTCTCTCAAGGCCTTCCTTGACGAGAAGGGAGAATACGACCTGTTGGCTGTCTCAGCCGGCTTCGACAGGCACGAAGAGGACTGGGGCGGAGTGCTGAGGACTAGCGACTACTACGAGATCGGCAAGATGTTGAGGGGGTTCTCGCTGAAGAAGTGCGGAGGGGCGATCTTCGCCGCCCTAGAGGGAGGGTACAATCACGCCGTGCTAGGAAAGAACGTTAAGGCCTTCTTGGAAGGCTTAAAGGCCGTATCGCGCTAGGGGTAGACATGGAGATCTCCGAGATCTTAACCAAGCGCGTCGAAGGAAAGGAGTTGACGCGTGAGGAAGCTCTCTTGCTAGCAGAGACGAGCTTTGATGAGCTCCCACTACTGCTAAGCGCCGCCCTCA
>Ga0185307_1000428_pt1 | contig 26901 bp, 34 predicted proteins | sample LHCtaG_FD_128010 | JGI IMG/M metagenome (GOLD analysis project Ga0185307, IMG submission 128010) | Hot spring microbial communities from Little Hot Creek, USA to study Microbial Dark Matter (Phase II) - LHC4sed_matched (SPADES... | ecosystem: Environmental > Aquatic > Thermal springs > Hot... | reverse complement strand
CCAGGCCTCCACCTCCACCAGCTCCGCCGAGAGGCCCCTCCGCAGGGCAGCGGGCAGCACCACCGTCCCGCTTCCTCCCGGTTTTTCCCCTCCCGCCAGCAGCTCCTCCCCCCTCCACACCCTCCACTTTCCCCCCGGCTCCAGGTTCTCCAGCAGACCGGGCTCCCTGCAGAGGAGGGAGAGGGTCCTCTCCGTTATCCTTACGGCCTCTCCCATCTCCCATTCCTTCTCACGGAAGGAAGAGAGGGAGTGCAGGAAGAGGGAGAGCAGGAGGTTTTCTCCCCTGATCACCAGAAGCCTTCCAGCCCCGGACAGGGGGACCTCGAAGGATCCACCCTCCACCGGAAGGGATAAGAGAGAGGATGCCAGCAGGTCCTCTCCGGCCCGTACCTCCACCAGCTGGCTCCCCCTCCATTCACCCCTGAGCAGGAGATCCCTTCCCAGCGGGGGGAGCAGCACCTCAGCCCTGCTGCCCGCGGGAAGGGAGGTGGAGAGTTCCAGCATCTCGATCACCATGAGGGCAGCCCCTCTTTCCTCCTCCTTCCTCCCCTCCAGGAGCAGGCGGGAGGAGAGCTGGAGGCAGCTGGCGAACAGGAGCATGGAGGCGAGGGCGGCGGCGGTCTTGGCGGAGAGGAAAAGACTGAGGCTGCCCATTCTCCCGACTTGGGTCCCTCCCCCTTAAGAACGGGAAACGGGGAGGATCAGGACATGTTTCCCTTCCAGCCTGAGCAGGTACCTTCCCTCCCTCAGGGAGAAGGGGGAGGGAAGAAGGGGTAGGGTGGAGATTCCCTCCCCCACCTTCTCCCCCTCCAGCCAGACCTCCACCCTTTCCCCCAGCACCAGAAGCTCCCCCCTCCCCAGCCGAAGCTCCACCTCCCTCTCGCTACCCCGGTGGGAGAAGGAGAGGGCCCTCACTTCGCCCAGGAAGAGGCGGAGCTGCTGGAGGGCCCTTTCCCTCTCCTCCATCCTCCTGAGCCTCTCCACCCCCGCCAATCCCAGGGAAAGGGTGGAGAGGGAGAGGAGGAGGCCAAGGAGAAGCACGAGCGGAAAGGACTCCATCGTTTACTCGATGGCCACCTGACCCTCCCAGGGTAGGTAGCCTGGATGGGTCACCCTCACGGTGGCGAGGTAGGGGGTCCCGCTCTTGGGAAGGGAGAAGGTATAGCTGCTGGAGCCCAGCGTGTGCATCTTCATTCCTCCCGGATACCTCACCTCCACGGTGGCCCCGCTGAGCGGCTGCCCCGTTTCCCCGTCGAAGACGCTCACCTGGAGGGACCCTCCTCCCTTGTAGGAGAGGAGCACCCTCAGATCCCTCCACATCATCCTCTGGGAGGTGCTGACGAACTGGGTGAGGACCCCCATGGAGATGGCTCCCACGGCCAGGGCTATCACCAGCTTGATGGGGATGTCCATGGCCCCCCTCTCGTCCATCGGGGGGTTGGGAGAGAACCCCCCTTTTAAGGGGGCAACGTTTCCACCCTCACCCTCCGCCAGAAGTAGAGGCAAGGAGGCAGGAAGCGGATGGAGAAGGCTCCGAGGAGGACCCCCTCCTCCTCCGCCTTCCTGAGTTCCCTCGAGAACTCCGGGTCCACCTCCCTGAAGGGCCTCAGGATCCTGGCATCGGGCCTCTGGACCACGAAGAAGAGGCAGGTTCTCTTCCCCCTCCTGGAGAGTCCGCGGAGGAGCCTAAGGTGCCTCCTCCCCCTTTCCGTGGGCCTGTCCGGAAACTTCGCCACACCCCCCTCCACATGGGTGCAGGACTTCACCTCCACGTAGCTCCTCTCCCCGCCGGCCCCTTCCAGCACGAAGTCCAGCCTTCCTCCCTTCACCTCCTTCTCCCGGAAGAGGATCCGGTGGCCCCTGAGCTCCGGAAGGAGTCCCCCCTCCAGGGCCCTGGCGAAGAGGGGGTTGGCCAGAGAGGAGTCCACCATGACGTAGATCCCTCCCACCCTCACGGCCAGGGCGGTGAGACGGGTCTTCCTCCCGGTTCCCTCCCTCCTTTCACAGATCACCTTTCTCCTCGGGGCCAGCACCGTCCCGAGGGCCCCCGGATCGGGCAGGTGGACCCTCTCCACCCCCCGGTCCGTCTCGATCAGCAGGGTGAAGCGGTTGGGCCTCTCCAGTATCCTCCCTGTAAGGAAAGGACCGGGGCGTTCCAGGAGGAGCCTCATCCCTTCGAACTGGCCGGCTTTTGCTTAATCTATTTTGTACAAAAGTGTACTACAAAGCATTAAAAAGTACAATGAATCAAAGAGGGAAGATGGAAGCGGGAAGAACCGTCCTGCTGCGCAGGAGGGGATATCTGGACCCCGCCCGTTTCTACCTGGGGATAAGGGGGAAGCTGGGACCCTCCTTCCTGCTGGAGTCGGCGGAGGGACCTGGGGAGCTGGCCAGGTACTCCGTAGTGGGGTACTCCCCCCTGCTCCACCTGGTGGTGAAGGATGGATGCTTCAGGCTCTGGAGGAGAGGAGAGCCTGTGGAGGAGGGAAGGGTGAGGGGGGATCCGCTGGAGCTTCTGAGGGAAAAGATGTTCACGGGCTCCCCTCCCGGGAACAGGTACCTGCGTCCGGTGGTGGGCTATGTGGGCTACGACTACGCGCGGTATCAGGTGGAGCTGGGCAACCGGGCGGCGGACGACCTGAGGGAGCCGGAGCTGGAGTTCATCCTCCCAGAGAGGGTGGTGGTCTTTGACAGGGTGAGGGGGGAGAGGACCTACGCGGTGAACCTGCTCCCGGGCGAGGAGGGGGAAGGGGCGGAAAGGATCCTGCGGGAGATGGAGGAGGTGAGGGGGAGGGAGCCGGAGGGGGAACTGGGGGGAAGCAGGGTGAGGAGCAACCTGAGCAGGAGGGAGTTCGAGAGGAGGGTGGAGGAGGCCCGCAGGTACATCCTGCAGGGGGACGCCATTCAGGTGGTCCTTTCCAGGAGGATGGAGCTTTGTCCCCCTCCCCCTCCCGAGCCCTTCTACTTCAGGCTGAGGGAGCTGAATCCCTCCCCCTACCTCTTCATGCTCGACTTTCCCGGGCGCACGGTGGTGGGATCGAGCCCGGAGCTGCAGGTGAGGGTGGAGGGAAGGGAGGTGAGTGTGAGGCCCATCGCCGGGACCAGGCGGAGGGGGGAGGGAAAGGAGGATGAGAGGCTGGAGGAGGAACTCAGATCCGATGAGAAGGAGAGGGCCGAGCACGTGATGCTGGTGGACCTGGCCAGGAACGACGTGGGGAAGGTCTCGGAGTTCGGGTCCGTGAGGGTGACCGAGTTCATGAAGGTGGAGAAGTACAGCCACGTGCAACACCTAGTTTCCCACGTGGTGGGGCGCCTCCGTTCCGACAGGGATGCCCTGGACGCCTTCAGGGCCACCTTTCCCGCCGGGACGGTCACCGGGGCCCCCAAGCTGAGGGCCATGGAGATCATCGAGGAGCTGGAGCCCACCAGGAGGGGAATTTACGCCGGGGCGGTGGGGGTCTTCGGTCCCCCCTCCTCCGCGGGCGACCCGGGGACGGCGGACTTCGCCATCACCATCCGGACGCTGGTGGTGGAGGGGGGGAAGGGGTACGTGCAGGTGGGGGCGGGGGTGGTGGCGGACTCCAGGGGGTGGAAGGAATACCTGGAGACCAGGAACAAGGCAAGGGCCCTTCTGCGGGCGGCGGGGGTGGGAGGCTGAGGGTGGTGGTCATAGACAACCTGGACTCCTTCGTTTACAACCTGGTGCAGTACCTGGGAGAGCTGGGGGCAGAGCCCGTGGTGCTCACCAACCGCTCCTCCCTGGAGGAGGTGAGGAGGGCGAGGCCCGAAGCCCTGGTGATCTCCCCCGGGCCCAAGACCCCTTCGGAGGCGGGAATCTCGCTGGAGGTGGTGAGGAGGTTCCACCGGGAGCTGCCCATCCTGGGGGTGTGTCTGGGGCATCAGGTGATCGCTCAGGCCTTCGGCGGAAGGATAGGGAGGGCCAAGAGGATCGTGCATGGGAAGACCTCCCGGATAAGGCACGATGGGAGTGAGCTCTTCAGGGGGGTGCCCAACCCCTTCGAGGCCACCCGCTACCACTCCCTGGCGGTGGAGAGCCTTCCGCCCGAGCTCCGCCCCATTGCCTGGACGGATGACGAGCTGAGGGAACTCATGGGCCTGAGGCACGTCCGCTTTCCCGTCTTCGGCCTCCAGTTCCACCCGGAGTCCATCCTCACGGAGCACGGGAAGACCATCCTCAGGAACTTCCTGGAGGTGGTGGGGTGAATCCCCTGCGCTCCGCGCTGGAGAAGGTGGTGGAGGGTAGGGACCTGCGGGAGGAGGAGGCGGAGGAGGCGATGGGTTACCTGATGTCCGGGCAGGCCCCGCCCGCGCTGATGGCCTCCTTCCTGACCGCCCTGAGGATGAAGGGGGAGACGGTGGAGGAGCTCTCGGCCTTCGCCCGGGTGATGAGGGAGCACTCCCTCAGGATAAGGCCCAGGGTGGGGGGAAGGCTGGTGGACACCTGCGGGACGGGTGGGGACAGGATAAAGACCTTCAACATAAGCACCGCCGCCGCGTTCGTGGCGGCGGGGGCGGGGGTGCCCGTGGCCAAGCACGGTAACCGCTCCGTCACCAGCAGGGCGGGAAGTGCGGATGTGCTGGAGGCGCTGGGGGCGGTGATAGAGCTTCCCCCGGAACGGGTTCAGCGATGCCTCGAGGAGGTGGGGGTGGGTTTCATGTTCGCCCCCCTCTTCCATCCCGCCATGAGGCATGCCGCTCCCGTGAGGAGGGAAATGGGGATACGCACGGTCTTCAACCTGCTGGGACCCCTCACCAACCCGGCTGGGGCGAAGGGGCAGGTGGTGGGGGTCTTCGAGGAGGACCTGACCGAGAAGCTGGCCAGGGTGCTGGGGAGGCTGGGGTGCGAGCGGGCGCTGGTGGTCTACGGGAGGGATGGACTGGACGAGCTCTCCACGCTGGGAGAGACCAGGGTCTCGGAGCTGGTGGAGGGGGAGGTGGTCAGCCACGTCCTGAGGCCCGAGGAGCTGGGGGTGAGGAGGGCCAGACCGGAGGAGCTGGCGGGAGGGGATGCCGTGGAGAACGCCAGGATCCTGGTGAAGATCCTCTCCGGGGAGGACAGGGGGGCGAGGAGGGAGGTGGTGCTGGTGAACGCGGCGGCCGCCCTCCTGGTGGGGGGAAAAGCCTCCGATCTCAGGGAGGGAATGGAGAGGGCGGCTGAGGCCCTGGATTCCGGCAGGGCCCTGGAGAAGCTGAGGGAGTTCGTGAGGGCTACGGGCGGAGATCCTGGGAGGCTGGAGGAGCTGGGGAGATGAGCTTCCTGAAGGGAATCCTGCCCGAGGTGGAAAGGGAGGTGGAGAGGAGGAAGAGGGAAAGGCCTTTCCACGGCCTCCTCCCTCCCAGGCCCAAGCGGAGCCTGATCGGGGCGATAAGGGGGGCGAGGGGGGCTCCGGTGATAGGGGAGCTGAAGCTCTCCTCCCCCTCCGCCGGAAGGCTCCGCCACCCGGAGGAGAGGAGGAGGCTGGCGGAGGCCATGGTGAGGGGAGGGGCCGTGGCCCTCTCCGTCCTCACCGAGCCCAGGTACTTCGGGGGGGACCCAGGCTTCCTGAGGGAGCTCTCCGACCTTCCCGTTCCCCTCCTTTGCAAGGATTTCGTGCTGGACCCCTACCAGATCGAGGAGGCCTCCAGGCTTGGCGCCGATGCCATCCTCCTCCTGGTGGCGGTGCTGGGGAGGAGGCTCCCCTCCTTTCTCCGCAGGGCGGAGGAGGAGGGGATGGAGGCTCTGGTGGAGGTGACGGACGAGGAGGAAATGGAGCTGGCGCTCTCGGCCGGGGCCAGGCTGATAGGGATAAACAACAGGGACCTGAACACCCTGGAGGTGGACCTGTCGCGGACGGAAAGGCTCGCCCCCCTGGTTCCCCCCGGAGTGACGCTGGTGAGCGAGAGTGGAATTGAGACCCCCGAGCAGGTGAGGAGGATGCTGAGGGCGGGGGCCCACGCGGTGCTGGTTGGAACCTCCCTCATGAGGGCGGAGAGGGTGGAGGAGAAGGTGGGGGAGCTGGTGAGGGCATGGCCGTGAAGGGGAGGTTCGGACGCTTCGGGGGAAGGTACGTGAGCGAGGTACTGGTGCAGGCACTGGAGGAGCTGGAGGAGGCCTTCGAGCGCCTCTATCCCTCCCCCGACTTCCAGCGGGAGCTGGGAGTCCTCCTCAGGGACTACGCCGGCCGGCCCACCCCCCTTTATCACGCCAGGGGACTTAGCGAGCTGACCGGCTGCAGGGTTTACCTGAAGAGGGAGGATTTGGTCACGGGGGGTTCCCACAAGCTCAACAACACCCTGGGACAGGCCCTGCTGGCCAAGCGAATGGGTAAGAGCAGGCTCATCACGGAGACCGCCGCGGGTCAGCACGGCCTGGCCACGGCCATGGCGGGAAACGTGGTGGGCATGGAGGTGGAGATCTTCATGGGGGTCAGGGACATGGAGAGGCAGGCCAGCAACGTGAAGCGCATGCTGCTGCTGGGGGCCAAGGTCACGCCCGTCAGGACGGGCTCGGGGGTGCTGAAGGATGCCGTCTCCGACACCCTGCGGGAATGGGCCAGGTCCAGCAGGACCACCCACTACCTCATGGGCTCCACCGTGGGGCCCCATCCCTTCCCCGAGATCGTGGCCACCTTCCAGAGCGTGATAGGGAGGGAACTGAGGGAGCAGATCCTGGAGAGGGAGGGGAGGCTGCCCGATGCCATCATAGCTTGCGGGAGTGGGGGCAGCAATGCCCTGGGGGCCTTCAGACCCTTCTTGGAGGACGAGCAGGTCAGGCTTTACTTCGTGGAAGGGGGAGGGGAGAGCCTGGAGGCGGATAACAGCGCGGCGGCCTTCCAGCTGGGAAGGCCTGGGGTGCTGCACGGAGCCCTCATGCAGCTCCTTCAGGACGAGCACGGGCAGGTCAAGCCCTCAAGGACCAGGGCGGCGGGTCTGAATTACCCCGGAAGGGGTCCGGAGATCTCTTACCTGTGCGAGAAGGGCCGGGTCAAGCCCGTTTACGCCTTTGACCGGGAGGTCTTCGAGGCCGTCAGGATCACCTGCAGGAGGGAGGGCCTCCTCCCCGCTCTGGAGACCGCCCACGCCCTGGCCTTCCTCCTGCATCACCCGGAGGAGTTCGACAGGGGGGAGGTGGTGGTGATCAACTTCTCGGGCAGGGGGGACAAGGACCTGGAAACCCTGATGAGGTACTTCTATGGAGCTTGAGGTCACCCTGAGGGAGCTGAGGAGGAGAGGGGAGGGAGCCCTCATGCCCCACGTTTACTTCGGGGATCCCTCTCCCTCCTTTTCCTTAAGACTCCTCAGAACGCTGGCCGAGAGGGCGGATTTGCTGGAGGTGGGAATCCCCTTCTCGGATCCCGTGGCGGACGGTCCCACCTTCGTGGAAGCCTGCGAAAGGGCCCTTTCCGCCGGGGTGACCCCCGAGGACTGCCTGAGGGGCGTGAGGAGGCTGAGGGAGGAGGGGCTGAGGCTTCCCGTGGTCCTCACCACCTACTATAACGTGATCTTCTCCAGGGGGCTGAGGGAGTTCTGCGGGCAGGCCAGGAGGGCGGGGGTTCAGGCCCTGCTGGTTCCCGATCTGCCGGTGGAAGAGGCGGGGGAGCTGCTGGAGGAATGCAGGAGGGAGGGATTGCACCTGATCCTTCAGGTGGCCCCCACCACCAGCGAGAGGAGACTGGGTAGGATCGTGGAGAGGGCATCCGGTTTCCTCTACGTCATAGGGGTGGAGGGGGTGACGGGGGCGAGGGAGGAGGTGGAGCCCTCCGCCCTGGAGTTGCTGAGGAGGGTGAGGGGAATCACCGATCTCCCCCTCCTGGCCGGCTTCGGGATCTCCCGCCCCGAGCAGGTGAGGCTCCTCCTGAGGGCGGGGGCGGACGGGTGCGCGGTGGGGAGCGCCATAGCCAGGATTTACGCGGAGAGCCTGGAGGAGCCGGAGCTTGCCCTTCCCAGGATCGCGGAGTTCCTGGGGGCCCTGAAGGAGGCCACCAGGAACGTCTTAAGTCCCGCCCGCCCGAGGAGGGAAGATGGGGATTAGGATAAAGATGTGCGGTTTCACCCGGCCTGAGGATGTGGAAAAGGCCTGCGAGCTGGGCGTGGACTTCATAGGGATCAACCTGGTTCCCTCTTCACCCAGACGGGTCTCGGTGGAGGAGGCCAGGAAGCTCTTCGATCACGTCCGCTCGGGGATCAAGAGGGTGGTGGTGCTGAGGCCCGAGAACCCGGAGGAGGTGGAGAGGGTCTACCGGGAGCTGGAGCCCGAGGTGATCCAGGTTAATCCCCTCTTCCCCCTCTCCAGGCTTAGGAGGCCCGGGGCGGAGCTCATGGTGACGGTTCCCATCCCTCCCTCCCCCTCCGAGTCGTCCCTCCTCCTTAGGGCCAGGGAGGCGGAGAGGGTGGGGGACTACGTGCTCCTGGACACGGAGGGTCCGCTGGGAGGGGGGACGGGCAGGACCCACGACTGGTCGGTGAGCAGGAGGATCAGGGAAGCCCTGGAGAGGCCGGTGTTTTTGGCGGGGGGCCTCAATCCCCGGAACGTCAGGAGGGCGGTGGAGGAGGTGAGGCCGGACGGGGTGGATGTCTCCAGCGGGATAGAGCGCTCCCCGGGGGTGAAGGAGGAGGGGCTCATGAGGGAGTTCGTGAGGGCCGTCAGGGGTCTGGGCTAGCCCGGACGAAGCTTTAAGGGGGATTTCCCATCCTTACTGATGCCCAGGCTCTTCGGGACCTTCGGGGTGAGGGGGGTGGCCAACGTGGAGCTGACCCCGGAGCTGGCCTACAGGCTGGGCCTGGCCCTGGCCACCCACCTGGGCAACGAGGGAGAGGTGGCGGTGGGCAGGGACAACCGCACCTCCTCGGAGATGCTGGAACAGGCCGTGATCGCCGGCCTCACCAGCGGGGGTTGCAGCGTGCTAAGGTTTGGCCTGGTCCCCACCCCCGTCCTCTCCTTCGGGGTGAGGTATTTCCGGTGCTCGGCGGGGGTGATGATCACGGCCTCCCACAACCCTCCCGAGTATAACGGGGTGAAGTTCTGGGAGGAGGACGGGAGCGGCTTTTCCAGGGAGAGGGAGGGGGAGATAGAGAGGATGCTGGAGGAGGGAAGGCTGAAGAAGGTGGGGTGGAGGGAGATAGGTGGGGTGGAGGAGGCGGACGCCCTGGGGCCCTATCGGGAGGAGGTGCTGAAGAGGGTGAGGGCCCCGGACAGGAGGCTCAAGGTGGTGGTGGACTGCGGGAACGCCGTGGGCTCCCTGGTGGTCCCGGGTTTGCTCTCCGAGCTGGGCGTGCAGGTGATCTCCATGAACGACTACCTGGACGGGACCTATCCCTCCAGAAAGCTGGAACCCCTCCCCGAGAACCTCACCCTCCTCTCCCGCATGGTGGTCTCCACGGGGGCGGACCTGGGCATAGCCCTGGACGGGGATGCGGACCGCTCCGTGGTGGCGGACGAAAGGGGAAGGGTGCTGATGGGGGACAGGGTTTTCGCGCTGGTGGCCAGGCACTACCTCAGGGGAAGGAGGAAGCCCAGGATCATCACTCCCGTGGCCACCAGCTCCGTGATAGACGATGTGGCCAGGGAGCTGGGAGGGGAGGTGGTGCGGACCAGGGTGGGGGAGCCGGAGATCGTGGGAGAGTTCAAGAGGAACGGGGGGGACCTGGGAGGGGAGGAGAATGGGGGGGTGATGTTCTTCGACTGGTCAAGGTGCAGGGAGGGAATCTTCACCTCCCTGAAGTTCGTGGAGGCGCTGGCGGAGAGCGGGAGGAGCACCTCGGAATTCGACGCTACGCTTCCCCTCTACTTCCAGATAAAGGAGAGGGTCCCCTGTCCCGACGAACTGAAGGGGAAGGTCCTGGGAAGGCTGGAGAGGGAGTTCTCCTCCTATCCGGTGGACAGGACGGATGGCCTGAAGGTGCAGCTGGAGGATGGCTGGCTCCTTCTCCGGCCCTCCGGGACGGAGCCGATCTTCAGGTGCTTTGCGGAGGCCAGGACGGAGGCCAGGGCCAGGGAGCTGGCGGAGCTGGGGCTGAGGAAGCTGAGGGAGGCCGTGGAGGCCGCCTAGGGCGACCAGCGTTTGGCGGCTCTGGCGACCCTCCTCAGGCACTCCAGGGCGCTCTCGTAGGTGGGGAAGCCCCTGAGACCACACTCCGGTCCTGCGTAGACCACCCTCTCCCCGAACTTCTCCACCGCCTTCCTCAGCCTGAGGCCCATCTCCTCCTCCTCCTCCAGGTACTCCTCAGCCCTCACCCTCCCCTCCCTTATTCCCCTCCACACTTCCCCCACCTTCTCCCCCGTTCCCACCTTCCCCTCCACCAGAAGGTCGAAATCCGTCCTGGCCACGCTGACCTTCAGGAACTTGTCCTTCCTCTCCAGCAGACGGAGGGTGTCGGGGGAGGAATAGAGGGGATCGTCCACGTGGGACTCCACCACCTCCAGGTTCTGCAGCTCCCAGAACAGCCCATCCGAGGTTCGGTGCAGGTGGAGGGAGGTCCTCACCCCTTTCCTCCTCGCCGCTCCCAGCACCTCCTCCCAGGCCTTCAGCAGGACCTCCCTTCCCTCCGATCCCCTGTCCAGTCTGGGATCGTCCACCCCGAAGACGGGCTCATCGAGGGAGAGGAGCTCCACCCTCAGTCCCCTTCCCCGGGGAAGGTTGTGGGACACCAGCTCGGCCAGCGGCCTGGAGAGGAGGGTGAAGAGGCTTTCGTCCCATCCCGGGAAGAGGGAGGCCAGGGTGTAGGGACCGGTTACGCAGACCTTCATCCTTCCCTCCCCCAGCTCCCCCGAGTTCCTCAGGAGGGCCCTCACCTCCGGAAGGACCTCCTCCCCCGGCCTGAGGGAGGGCTCCTCCTCCAGCACGTATCCCTCTCCCTTCCTCCTCACCCCCCGCAGGGGCTCCAGGAAGCTTGAGATCATGTCCGAGAACTGGGGATAGTTGGGGAGGTCTATCCCGCACCTGATCTTGTCCAGGAAGGAGGAGACCACCAGGCGCTCGAAGTACTCCGCCTCCTCCCCCCCCTCCTTTGCATACTTTCTCCTTCCCTCCTCCAGCCTTCTCTCGTCTCCGGGCACGGGGAGGCTTCCCACATCGTAGGTCTCCATCACCCTCCCCCGAACTCCCCCACCATCCTTATCTTCCTCCCGCAGCGCGGGCACCTCCCCTCCTTCAGCCTGTAGCCGAGGACGGTAAAGCCCGCCCTCTTAACCAGCAGCTCCCCGCAGGAGGGGCAGAGGGTGTCCTCAGCCCCGGGCAGGGCCACGTTTCCCAGGTAGACGAATTCCAGTCCCTCCTCCCTGGCTATCTCCCTGGCCCTCTCAAGGGTCCTGAGGGGAGTGGGGCCCCTGTCCAGAAGCCTGTAGTGGGGGAAAAACCTGCTGAAGTGGACGGGGACATCAGGGGAGAGCCTCTCCCTAACCCAGCGGCAGAACCCCCTTATTTCCTCCGGATCATCGTTCTCCCCAGGGATGAGGAGGTAGGTCACCTCCAGGTGCTTTCCCTTCTGCACCAGCCATTCACAGCTCTCCAGCACGGGTTTGAGGCTGGGGACGCCGGGGAACTTTCGGTAGAAGCGGTCCGTGAAGGCCTTCACGTCCACGTTGGCCGCGTCCAGGTAGGGGGAGAGTTTTTCCCAGGCAGGGAGGTTGAGGTACCCGTTGGTCACCAGCACCGTGTACAGGCCCTTTTCCTTGGCCAGCCTGCTGACGTCATAACAGTACTCCCACCAGATGGAGGGTTCGTTGTAGGTGAAGGCTATGCCCAGGCATCCCGTCTCCTCCGCCCCCTCCACCGCCTCCCCGGGTGTCATCTCCCTGAAGTAGACCTCCCCCAGCCTGCTCTGGGAGAGCTCCCAGTTCTGGCAGAAGTCGCATTTGAAGTTGCATCCCACGCTGGAGAGGGAGAAGACCAGGGAGCCGGGCCAGAAGTGATGCAGGGGCTTCTTCTCTATGGGGTCGGGATTGGCCGCCGTGACCACCCCGTAGATGAGGGTGTAGAGCCTTCCGTTTTCGTTTTTCCTCGCCCCGCAAAACCCCGTCTTCCCCTCCGGGATGAGGCAGAGTCTGGGACAGAGAAGGCACCTCACCTTCTCCCCTTCCGGTTCCCAGAACTCGGCCGGCCTCTTCATCACCGGAAAGTGGGCGGGCCCACTTTTAGGGTTGAGCCTGCGAGAAGCTATTATAGAGGTCGGGGCCTAAAGCAGAAGATGGAGGATGCCAGGGCCGAGATGAGGAGGTACCTTTCCGAGAACTGGAGGAAGGCCTTTGAGATGTGGTTCTGCTGCATGCTCCACATGGGGAGGAAGATCGAGGAGGTGATCCCCAGGGACATAAGGACGGGCCTGCCCTACTCCCTGCTCTACGAAATAGGGTTCGGCTGCGGGAAGAAGGCGGGGAGGTGGATGGTGGAGGAGTTCGGGCTGGAGGGGAGGGACATAAGGGAGAAGGTGAGGTACTCGAATGCCTTTTTCGAGTGCAGCGGGGCGGGGGAGATAGAGTTCTTCAAGGAGGGGGAGAGGAGGATTCTCAGGTTCAGGGGAGGGAGCTTCCTCGCCAGGAGGCTGAGGACGGGAAGCAGGGCCTGCCACTACCTGGCGGGGTTCATAGCCGGGGTGACGGAGGTCTTCACGGGAAGGAAGTTCAGGGTGGAGGAGGTGAGGTGCGTCTCTCAGGGGGATGAACACTGCGACTTCTGGGTCCTTCCCAAACCCTGATCCTCTGAGGGCGGGGCCTTGGCGATGAAGACCAGGGGAGAGGACTGGAGAAGGGAGGTAGAAAGGAGCGCGGAGGAAATCCTGCGGGCCCTCTCCAGGAGCCTGGAGGTCCTGACGGCGGAGGGAGAGACCTACCAGCTGGGGGAGTTCCATCAGCCCCTCAGGGAGGATGGAGAGCCTTCCCCGGCGGAGGAGAGGGAGGCCTTCAGGAAGAGGTTCCTGTCGCTTGCCCCCTCCAAGGATGAGGAGGGCAACCTGAAGGTGGAGGCGGCGGGATGGGTACGCTAGAGAAGCTGGAGGCCCTGAGGGGAGGGGATCTCTCCCCCGTGGAGAACCTGGAGAGGATCCTGAGGAAGGTCGAGGAGATGAACGGAAAGCTGAACGCCTTCCTCCAGCTCAATCCGCGGGCCAGGGAGGAGGCGGAAGAGGTGGAGAGGAGGATCAGGAGGGGAGAGGGGGGGAGGCTCTCCGGTCTGACGGTGGCGGTGAAGTCCAACATCAACGTGAGGGGGCTGAAGGCCACCTGCGCCTCCAGGGTCCTTGAGGATTACGTCTCCACCTACGATGCGGAGGTCATCTCCAGGATAAGGAGGGAGGGAGGGGTGATAGTGGGCATGACCAACATGGACGAGTTCGCCTGCGGCTCCAGCGGGGAGACCAGTGCCTTCGGCCCCACCCAGAATCCCTCCGCCCCCGGCTACATCCCCGGAGGCTCCAGCAGCGGGAGCGCGGCGGCGGTGGCGGCGGGGCTCTGCGATTTGGCCCTGGGAACGGACACCGGAGGATCCATAAGGAACCCCGCCAGCCACTGCGGGGTGGCGGGTCTGAAGCCCACCTACGGGCTGGTTCCCAGGCACGGCCTCATAGACCTGGGAATGAGCCTGGACCAGATAGGGCCCCTGGCCCCCGACGTCCACGGTCTGGCCCTCCTGCTGGAGGTCATAGCGGGGGAGAATCCCAGGGAGGGGATGATGCTGGGGGTGCAGCGGGTTTCCTTCCCCAACCTGGAGGAGGGGGTGAGGGGGATGAAGGTGGGGGTATGCCCCCAGTTCTCCTCCCTAACGGATCCTCGCATCAACGGACTGGTGGAAGAGAAGGTGGAGGTGCTCAGGGAGCTGGGGGCGAGGGTGGAGGAGGTCTCCCTCCCCCATCTGGAGCACGCCCTCTCCGCCTACTACCTGATCGTCTCCGTGGAGTTCTTCTCCGCCACCAGGAGGTACGACGGGAGGAAATACGGGAAGCGCATCGAGGAGGCGTGCGGGGAGGAGGTACTGAGGAGGATAGCCATAGGGAGCTACATAAGCAGGAAGGAATACCGGGACAGGTACTACCAGAGGGCCCTGCAGCTCCGTACCCTGATAAGGAAGGAACTCTTCTCAGCCTTCCAGCGTGTGGAGGTGCTGGTGGGCCCCACCGTCCCCAAGCTTCCCCACCGGCTGGGGGAAAAGCTCTCCCCCCTGGAGATGTACGCCTACGATTATCTCACCGTTCCCGCCAACCTGGCGGGCATCTGCGCGGGGGTGGTTAAGGCGGGGGAGGTGGGGGGGATTCCGGTGGGGATTCAGGTGCAGGGCCCACCGCTGGCGGAGGAGAAGGTCCTGAGGGTGATGAGAGCCCTGGAGGAGTCCGGATGCAGGTGAAGATAGGCTTTGAGGTTCACCTCCAGCTCAAAACGGAGAGGAAGCTCTACTGCGACTGCCCCACCAACTACGCCGAGGTTCCCCCCAACACCAACATCTGCCCCATCTGCACGGGCATGCCTGGGGCCAAGCCCATGAAACCCAACAGAGCGGCCGTGGAGGCTGCCGTGGAGATCTCCCTCATGCTGGGATGCAGGGTCAGAACGGGGGAGCCCCTCTACATCCTCCGGAAGCACTACGATTATCCCGATCTGCCCAGCGGCTACCAGCGCACCAGCGTCCCGCTGGCCGTGCAGGGGGAGCTGGAGGGGGTGAGGATAAGGGAGGTTCACCTGGAGGAGGATCCGGGACAGTACGATCCCGTCTCCGGGGCCGTGAACTTCAACCGCTCCGGCATCCCCCTGGTGGAGATAGTGACGGAGCCCGACCTGCGCTCGCCCGAGGAGGCCAGACGCTTCCTCAGGCTCCTCACCAGGGTGCTGGAGTACACGGGGAAGGTCAGACCGGAGGCGGGGGGAGCCATGAGGGCGGACGTCAACGTGAGCCTGGAGGGAGGGGGGAGGGTGGAGGTGAAGAACATCAACTCCGTAAAGGGGGTCTACAGGGCCCTGAAGTTCGAGCTCCAGAGGCAGGCGGAGAGGCTGAGGAGGGGGGAGGTGGTGAGGAGGGAGACTAGGGCCTACCTGGAGAGCCAGATGGTGACGGTGCCCATGAGGACGAAGGAGCTGGAGGAGGACTACCGGTACTTCCCGGATCCAGACCTCCCACCCCTGCTGCTGGACGAGGGGTGGGTGGAGGAGATCAGGGGAAGGATGGCGGAGCCTCCCCACCTCAGGGAAAGGAGGCTGGTGGAGAGGTACGGAATATCTCAGGCGGCGGCCAGGGTGATAACGAGCGAGAAGGAGCTGGCGGACCTTTTCGAGAGGGTGGCGGGGGAGGTGAATCCCCTGCTTGCCGCCGACTGGTTTCGGACCAAGCTCAAAAAGGTTCTGAACTTCCTCGGGCTCAGGGCCAAGGAGGTTAGCTTCTCCCCGGAGCAGCTCGTTTCCCTCCTCAAGATGGTGGAATCGGGGAGGATCTCCAGGGAGCAGGGGGAGCTGGTCCTGAGGGAGCTGGTGAAGAAGGGGGAGGATCCGGAGAGGATCCTGGCCAGACTCGGTCTTCTACCCCTGGAGGAGGAGGAGCTGGGGGAGCTGGTGAGGAGGGTGATGGAGGAGAATGTGAAGGCCGTGAGGGATTATCTGGAGGGGAGGGAGGAGGCCCTGAACTTTCTGACCGGGAGGGTGATGGGGGCAAGCAGGGGGAGGGCGGATCCCAGAGTGGTGGTGAGGCTCCTGCGGGAAAAACTGGAGGAGAGGAGGGCGAGGGGGACCGAGCCTGGGGAGGGATGAGGGCCGGGAGAACCCGGCGGCCTAGTCCTCCAGCAGGCTCTTGATCAGGATTTCCGGCTTGAACTCCACCAGATCGTCGTACCCCTGTCCCGTTCCCAGGAAAAGGATGGGCCTGCCCGTCACGTAGGTGATGGAGAGGGCTGCCCCGCCCCTGGCATCGGCGTCCATCTTGCACAGGATGGAGCCGTCTATTCCCACTTCCTGGTGAAAGCTCTTGGCCTGCTCCACCGCATCGTTTCCCGTCAGGGCATCCCCCACGAAGATCCTGAGATCGGGCTTGGTGACCCTCACGATCTTTCTCATCTCGTCCATCAGGTCCCTATCCGTCTGCATCCTGCCGGCCGTGTCCACCAGCACCACGTGGAAGCCCCGGGCCCTGGCGTGGGAAATGGCATCGTAGGCCACGGCGGCGGCATCCGCCCCCTGTCCCTGCTTCACCAGCTCCACTCCCAGCCTCCTGGCGTGGGTCTCCAGCTGCTCTATCCCACCCGCCCTGAAGGTGTCAGAGGCAGCCAGCACCACCCTCAGTCCTTTCTCCTGCAGGTACTTGGCCAGCTTGGCTATGGTGGTGGTCTTGCCCGTTCCGTTGATGCCGAAGAAAACCAGAACGGCCGGCTCCCCCCTCTCGTTTTTCTTCCTTATCACCTCCAGCAGATCCACCCTCTCCTTCGGCTCCAAAACCTCCCTCACGGCCTCCTTCAGCACACCCTCCGCCACCTCCCGCGGATCCTCCCTCAGGCTCAGCTTCCTCCCCGTGAGCTTCTCCCTGACCCTGGCCAGAATCTCGTCGGCCACGGGAACGGCCACGTCGCTCTCCAGCAGGGAAACCTGCAGGTCCCAGAGGATGTCCTCCAGGTCGGAGGGGGAGAGCTCCATCCCCGCGACCCTCTTCAGGCCCCTCTTGAGCCTGAGCCTGAGGGGAGACCCGGTCCGTCCCGGTTTCTCCTCCGGCTCGGGCCTCACCTCCTCGACCGGAGGGGCCCTCTTTTCCTCCAGCTTCCTGCTGAGCTTCGCCTTGACCCTGCGCAGCTTCTCCCTAAGCTTCTCGAGCATCTACCCCCTGGCCTTGGAAAGAAGCTTCTCTATCTCCGGCCTGAGGGCCTCCATCCTCTCCAGGACCCTGGCCATTTCCTCCCTCAGCTCCTGGAGGGCCTTGCCTATCTCCGAGGACTTCTCCTCCAGGAACTGCACCGCCTCTTCCGGGGTCCTCTCCACCACCACGTTCGCCCCTATGCCCATCAGCACCCTCTCCAGGGGCAGGAGCCTGGCCCTCACGAAGGACCCTGAACCCACAGGGGTAAGGATCTCGACCTCCGGAGGGGCCTCCTTCAACCTCTTTATGGTCTCGATGGTGGAAGAGAGCTCCGAGAGGGTGGCGGTGAGGAGGGCCACCTGCTGGTTCAGGGCTTCCATCAGGGCCTCTTCCTTTTTGAGCTCCACGAGGGACCTCTCCAGCTTTTCCCGCTCTTCCTCCGTCAGCTCGGCCATCTATCCCTTTCCCTCCTTCTCCCTATATTAGCTTCGAGTCAGGGTTCGGAGAACAGGGCCCTCTCTATGACCCCCAGCTCCGTCCCCGTGGTGGGCTCTCCCGTGAGGAAGCCGTGCGAGTTGGCCCTCACACATATGCCCACATACTTCTCCCCGTCACAGGCCGTTCCGGTGGACACGGGCACCTTCAGGACCCTCCTCACCCTCTCCATCTCCTCCTCGCTGGCGTCGGGGTGCAGGAGGGCCCCGCGGTTGGTGGCCACCCCCGCGCTCCCCACCGTTTTGAGGCCGGAAATCGTGCCCTTTTCCAGGGGCACCCCCAGGGCCTGGCTCAGCTCCTCCATGGTCCTGGCAGGCAGGGAGGGGCTGGCCAGGCCGCCCCTGTCGTTCACCAGGAGGAGGTTGCCCAGCGCGGTGAGCTTTCCCCCTATCCTGTGGATCTCCACCCCTGCCTTGCGGAGGTCTTTCTCCTCCTCCTCACTCAGCAGGTAAGGGGCCACGATGGCCTTGGAGTTTCCCGCCAGGAAGACTCCGAGCAGGGAGGAGCCCATGACCTCCGCCCTGACCACCGGGACCCCGAGCTTCTCCTCCAGCTCCCTTTCATCCAGCTTAACCCTGCGGGGCATAAGAGCCACGGTGTCGGTGACGAGGCAAAAAACCCCCAGGTAAGGAATCCTTCCGAAGTTCAGGCGAAGGAAAGGCATCCCACCTACTCCGCCAGGAACACCTCTACTGAGCCGTCATCCTTCTTTACGGCCCTCACCCTTACCTTGGAGGGTGGCTTCTTGGCCCCCCTGCTCCAGATCTTGCGGTTCAGACCCTCGTCTATCTTTATCCTCTCCGCCTTCAGGTGCCTCCTGAGAAACTCCCGAATCAGGTCTATGGCCTTGGAGGCCCTTTTGTACCTAGGCTTCTCCTTCGCCTCCCGCAGCGGGATCACGTAGATCCTTTCCTCCACCATGGTCCTTCCTCAGGGCTTTATCTTGGAGCGGTACCAGCGCCTCCTTTTCACGCTGTCCCTGATCCTGCCCCTGGTCTTCACCACCACCCAGACGGGGGCCCTTCTGGTCATCCTTCCCGCCCTTCCCAGCCTCTTCTTCAGGGACAGCACCTTGTTGCGGCTCACTCAAACCCTCCTTATCCTTATCTCCCTTCTCCTCTCCTGCAGCCTCCTGAGCAATTCCTTAAGCTGGAGGTCGGTGAGGGGGGCCCTAAGCCTTCCGCTCTGGGCCAGGGCTATCAGCTCCATCTCCAGGGCCTGAGCGAATTCGGGTCTTACCATCTTGAGGTTGGCCAGCCTGCTTCTGGCCTCGGGGGTGAGGATATGCTGGAGGATCAGTCTCTTTTGAACCTCCATTTCCTCCCTTCTCCTCTGCTCCTCCAGGCTCGCCTGTAGCTCCAGCATTTTTCTCCTTCTTATCTCCTCAAGCTCCTCTTCCTCCAACTTCCATCCCTCCTTTGAGCTCCTCCGCCAGTCTCTCCAGGAGCTCCGCTCCCTTCCTGGTGACCTTTCTGCCCTTTCTTTCCTTCTTCTCCACCAGTCCCGCCCTTTCCAGCTGCTGGAGCAGGGTCCTGATGATCTTCCCTCCTCCCCTCCTGAAGTGCTCGGGGGCACTTCCCCTCTTCTTCCTCCCCCCGTAGCGGACGCGTAACCTGGAAACCCCCACCGGTCCATCCAGGTAGAGCCGGCGGAGAAGGGAGGCTCCCCTTATGTACCACCAATCCGGTTGCTCCGGTGGCCTCTCCTTGTGCACCCCGGTCTTGACGTACATGCTCCAGGCCGGGGGCTTGAGTTCCTCCAGCTTCTTCAGCTCTCCCGCTACCTTAGCTATGAGCAGGTTGGGAGGGACCTCCCTCACGGACATCTTTTGCTCTCCTTCTATTGCTTATTAATCCTATCGTCCCTTCTGCCCCTCAGCGGTATGCGCTTGACGTGTCCACACTCCAAACAAGTCCTAACCACCCTTCCGCTCCTCACCCTCACCCTGGAGGTGCTTCCGGGCTTAAGGAGGGTCCTGCACTTGCGACAGAACCTGTCCTTGAGGACTTCGGGAAGCTTCACCCTGTGGCGCAGCTTGATTCGCCAGGCCAGCTCCAGGTAGCGTTTGGAGAGGAGGGGATCCTGGGGCCAGACCTCCTCCGCCAGCTCCACCAGCCTACTTATCCTTTCCAGAGCTATGGTTTTCCTGTCTTCTTTCATCCCTCAACCTCCTCTCCTGAACGCCTTTTTTCTCCTCGTAAGAAAAGATCACCCTGGCCACGATGGAGCTGGAGGGCAGAGGCTCAGGGTCCACGCACACCCTCTCCACCGGAAGGTCGTTGAAGTCGGAGAGGTAATCTCCCTCCGGAAAGCCCCCCACCACCACGCAAGTTTCCTCCTCCTCTCCGTAGAGGTCCCTCCACAGCCTGGGAGAGCCTCTTGGATCCATCACCAGAATCCTGGGGCTTCCTATCCTCCTCAGGAGGTCAGCCAGCTTTTCCTTCCTGAGCCTGAGTTTTCCCCCCTCCGTCTGCCCCCTTAGGAAGAGCTCCTCCATCAGCCCCACGAAGCGGTGAAAGGATCTCGGTAGCCTCGTCTCCGGATCCACCTCTATCACCTCATCGTTCCTGGTGTGGAGATACACCCTGAGCAGACCCTCCCTGTTCAGGGGGGAGTCCAGGCTAAGGAGCAGGCAGCGGTGTACGATGTCGGGCCTGCCCCTTCTGTTTCCATCCTTGAGCCCGCGCATGGCGGAATGGAACAGACTGGAGTCCAGAAGGAGCTCCGTGGGCTTCTTTCCCCTCCTTTTTGCCCATCGCTTGATCACCCGGTGGTTCGCGATCTCGGCTGGAACCCTCTCCAGCTCACAATCGGCCAGCACCAGGTGAAGCATCAGTAGTTTCTTCCCCCCGGCCAAAAAATTTTTAAAAGACCCCTTTAAAAGGGGAAGATGGAAGCCACAACGGCATTGTTGCTGGTGAGCGGTCTGTACCTGCTGGCGATCTTCGCCGTTCTGGGAAGGCTAGGACTCAAGGGGGATCTGCCCAAGTTCGTGGCGGTGATGAGGGCAGCCGTTCCCCTTGGAATGATCTTGGGTCTCATAGACCTGATCGTGCTGGCCTTGAACCAGCTTTAAGACCCTGCTTACAGCAAAATTTATAGGAAGGCGGTGAAAAATCCCCTTGCGTGAGGAGTTCGGAGGAGTACCGGAACGCGCTTCGCCGGATGAAGAAGAACGTTTACATAGACGGTAAGTTGGTAGAAAGGGATGATCCTCTCCTCCGGCCTTCTCTAAACATCCTCTCCAAGACCTTTGACCTGGCAGAGGACCCAAGCTTCAAGGACCTGATCGTGACCAGATCCCACCTAGACGGCAGGCCCATCAACCGCTTCACTCACATCAACCAGAGTGCCGAGGACCTGCTGAAGAAGCAGGAACTGATAAGAAAAGCCTGTCATCTGACCGGAGGGTGCATCCAGAGGTGCATGGGGTGCGACGCCATCAACGCCCTTTCCGTGATTACCTACGAAATAGACAAGGCCCACGGCACGGATTACCACCGCAGGTTCACGGAGTACCTGAAATACTTCCAGAAGGAGGATCTCACGGCCGCCATGGCCCAGACGGATGTTAAGGGGGACAGGAGCCTGAGGCCCCACCAGCAGCCTGATCCAGATCTCTACGTGAGGGTGGTGGAGAGGAGGTCGGACGGGATCGTGGTCAGGGGAGCCAAGAACCACATCACCATGGCGGCCAACGCTGACGAGATCATCTGCGTACCCACTAGGGCCATGGGGGAGGAGGACAAGGACTGGGCGGTGGCCTTTTCCCTGCCGGCGGACACGGAAGGGGTGAAGCTCATCACCCACGTGGCCAACGCCAGGCCCAGGGAGTACCTGAAGGCCCCCATGGGGGAGCTGGGGGTGGCGGATTCCTTCGTTATCTTCGACGATGTTTTCGTCCCCGAAGACAGGGTGTTCATGTGCGGGGAGTGGGAGTTCGCCGGCCTCCTGGCCCACGCTTCAGGGGGTCTCTTCCACAGGCACAGCTATTGCGGCTGCAAGCCCGCCCTTACGGATTTGGTGATGGGGGCTGCGGCCTTGACCGCTGACTACCTGGGCATAGCCAACAAACCACACGTGCGTTCCAGGCTGGCCGAGCTGGCCTGCGTGGCGGAGCTGGTCTACGCCGCGGGGATAGCGGCGGCGGTCACCGGGGAGAAGCACCCTTCGGGGACCTTCCTCCCCAACATGGTGTACGTGAACGTGGGAAGGAGGCATGCGGGCCTCAACGTGTACAAGGAGCTGGAAATCCTGACCGAGATAGCGGGAGGGCTTCCCGCCACCCTTCCCTTTGAAGGGGACTTCCTCAATCCCGAGACGGGCAAGTACTTGGAGAAGTACCTCAAGAGGAGGGAGGGGGTCCCTGTGGAGAACATTCACCGCTGCTTCCGCATGCTCTCCGACATGCTGGCCTCTTCGCTGGGAGGGGTGATGGCCATAGCGGGGGTTCACGGAGGAGGCTCACCCATCATGGAAGAGATTCTGATCCTCCTCACCTACGACTTCGACTCCAAGAAGGAGCTGGTTAAATACCTGGCCGGGATAAAAGAGTAAGACATGGGAGAAAGATTGGAGGCTTTGCTGAGGATTCCCTTGGCCATCATCTACGGGATTATAGTGGGCGTCTGGGGTTTCATCGCGGGTCTGGCGACGGTGGTCCACTGGTTCTATGCCCTCATTCGGGGGAAAAGACACAGGGGAATAGCCGAGTTCACCAACCGCTTCATAGCCTACGCTTACGAGGTCTACCGGTACCTCTACCTGGTGACCAACCAGAGGCCCTGGCCCATTGGGAGAAGCAGGGTTCCTCCCCCCCACCCCCCGGACGTCTAGTCTTCCCTCCACCTGGAACCGTAGCGGGCCAGCAGCCAGAGGAGCAGGGTTTCTGCGATTAGGGAGGCCCAGGCCAGCTTCGCCAGCCCCACCGGAAGGTCCACCAACCCTGCCTTTTCCTGGAGTAGAAGGGCGCCGGCACCGGTGGGCAGGAGAAGGGAAAGGGGGAGGAGGCACTCGGGGAGGGAGGAGGCTGGATAGTAAACGGGGGGAAGGATGCTGAAGAGGATGGAGAGGATGCTCGCCAGCGGCCAGGCGTGCCTGGGCTCCCTGATGAAGGTGGAGAGGGTGAAGCCCAGGGCGGTGAAGGAAAGCCAGATCAGGAGAAGGACGGCGACCAGGGTGGGGGTCAGCTGGGAGGAAAGGAGCCCGTGCAGGAGGGAGGCCACCGTCAGCACCAGCAGACCGGGGAGGGAATAGAAGAGGCTGGAGAGGGAGAGCCCGAAGAGATAGGCGGAGGGGGAGAGAGGGGAGGCCACGAACATGTCCTGCACCTTACAGATGGTTTTGAAGTAGGCCACGTCTCCCAGTACCTCTATCCCGGTGGAGGCCAGAACGGTGAGGAAGCCCCCCAGCAGGGCAAAGTCCACCAGCTCCTCCGAGTAAAGACCTAGGAGGAAGAGAAGGGAGAGGGGAAACATGAGGTAGGAGATCACCCAGAGGGGGGTGCGCCTGATGGGCACCACCCCGTTCAGCCAGCCCAGCACGAGGGAAGCCCTAAGCTGCCTGAGCAGGCCCATCCTCTCCCTCCACCTGCAGGAGGAAGAAGTCTTCCAGGTCCACCGGCCTGCACCTCACCTGTACCCCTCGCCTCCTAGCCTCTCCCACCAGCTTCCTCGCCCCCTCCCCGTCGGTGTAGACCAGCAGGGATCCGGGGACCCGCAGGCACCTCCCATAGCGGCTCAGCTCCTCCGGCCGGAGGCCCCCCTCTACCTCCACCCTCACTTCCGCCCCTACCCTCCGTACCAGCCAGCCCGCCTTCCCCCTGGCCAGGATCCTTCCTCGGTGAAGGAGGAAGATCTCATCGCTCAGGGCCTCCGCCTCCTCCATGTTTTGAGTGGTGAGGAGGATGGTCCTTCCCTCTTTGCGGAATTCTCTGAGAAGCCCCCACACTTCCCCCCTGCTGACCAGGTCCAGTCCGGTGGTGGGCTCGTCCAGGAAAAGGAGCTCGGCCTCCGTGACCAGGGTCATCCCCACCAGGAGCTTGCGCTGCATCCCGCCCGAGAGCTCCGAGGCCAGGGTCTTTCTACGGCTCTCCAGCCCCAGGATCTCCAGCATCTCCCTCGCCCTCTTCCTGGCCTCCCGCGAGCCCACCCCCCTAAGCAGGAGGTAGCCGTACAGGTGCTCCCACACGGTCAGGAAGCCCACGGGCTCCGCCCCCTGGGGGAGGCAAGCAATCCTCTCCCTGATCCTTTCGGCTTCCTCCAGCACGTCGTACCCCAGCACCCTCGCTCTACCCGAGCTTGGCCTAAGCTGGGTGGCCAGGATGCGCACCAGGGTGGTCTTGCCCGCCCCGTTCCTGCCCAGCAGGCTCACTATCCTTCCCCTGCGAATCTTTAGGGAGACGCGGTCCAGGGCGACCACGCCGTTCCCGTACCTCTTGGAAAGGTCGAAGGTCTCCACCACATTCATCTTTACCCCTCGATAAAGCCCGTCCTCTTTGGAAGAGACGGAATAAAACGTTGGGGGGAAATCGGCAGGAGCATCGGAGTGCGGCAGGCGGGATTTGAACCCGCGCCACAGGCTCGGCAAGCCTGTGTCCTAGACCAGGCTAGACTACTGCCGCACCCATAAGGACCTCTCAAAACCAGTATTAAGCCGTTTTCGATAACCTTCCGGGAAAGGTGGAAGATTTAAAGCGCGAAGGGGAGAAAAGAAGAGAACTTGACTCCACTTGAGGTCTTGCTGGCGGTCGCCGTGCTGGCGCTGGTCGGCTGGATTTTCCTCCCGGGCTGGAAGGTGCTGGAGGGGAGGAGACTGGCCATCAAGGTGAACAGGCTGGAGGAGGAGGTGAGGAGGCTTGACCAGGAGAATCGCAGGCTCAAGGAGGAGGTGCTTAGAAAGCCGGAGAGGGATAGGGAGGAAATGCAGAGGGTTTCCGAGCTGGTGCGGGATCTGGAGGCCCTCAGGAGCGCCATAGCGGGGGCCAAGCCCAGCCTGGAGAGGCTGCGGGGTAAGTACGGCCTGGCACCCGGACCGGAACTCCTCACCAAGATCCTCCAGTCCCAGCCCAACCTGACCTGGGCCCTCAGGGAGAGGCTTGCCCAAGACATCCTGGTGGGAGAGGTGGGGAGGGCGGTGCTCAGGTCCCTGGCCTCTTCACCCTCCCTGGAGCGGGCCTCGGCGGACTCGGGGGTGCCGCTGGCCGTGGTCAAGAGCGAGGTCAGGAGGCTCCAGACGCTCGGTTACCTGAACGAGAGGCTGGAGCTCACCGAGCTCGGGAAAAGGAGCCTTTCCTGATCAGAGCAACCTGGAGGTGGCCTTCCTCACCTTTTCCGCCCACTTGGGCAGGGTGAGAACCCTCAGCAGGTATCGGGGGGTGGTCCCCTCCTCGAGGGCTTCGGCGAGGGGGGAGAGCTCGGAAAGCTTGAGGCTACGCTTTCCCTGGAGCACGGGAACCTCCACCTCCCCCATCCTGGGCTCGGAGAGGGAAAGGTCCAGCAGGGGAACATCCAGTATCACATAACCCTCCGGTACCCCGGCTTTTCCCGCTATCTCGTTCTGGAGCTCCAGCAAGGAGCTCCACCTGCCGAACCTCCTGAGCAGGGCCCTCTTCTCCCTTTCCCCCAGCCTCCTCCTCGCCTCCTCGTAGGCCGGTTTGAAGAGCTGGCGGTACTTCAGCCTGAGGACCATCTCCCTCCCGTATCCGTCCAGCCTGCGTAGCTCCTCCAACAGCTCCCCATCCGTTTTGGTGTAGAGCTCCCAGGCCGATTTTCCCCGGCCCAGCGCCCACTCCACGGCGTTGGCCAGCATCAGCTCCGCCGTCCTGACGGTGGGGTGGAAGTAGACCGACGAGTACATGAGGGCCCTGGCGGTGAGCATCCCCTCCACGGCCTCCACCCCCTTTGCCAGAATCGTCAGGTGGCCGCGGTGGATGATTAGGGTGCTCAGGAGCCTGTCCACATCTATCATGCCCAGTGCCACCCCCGTGAAGTGCGCATCCCGGAGCAGGAAGTCCATCTGGTCCAGGTCTACCTCGCTCTTCAGCAGCTCAGCCAGATACCTCCTCTTGTGCTTCCCCTGGACGAGCGAGGCCACCTCGGTTGGTCTCATCCCCCATCTCTCGAGCTTGTCCGGGATGCCTTCCGTCTCCCGTGCCTCGTCCTCCACCAGCGAGAGCCTTCCCCTTATGATTTCTGATCCCACCTCCACGTGATCCTTGCCCAGATGCTCCTTCATGAGGATCTCCAGGGTGTGGGAGAAGGGCGGATGCCCGACGTCATGGAGGAGGGCAGCCGATCCGGCTAGGAGGAGTTCTCCCCCCTCCAGGCCCCGGGACTCCCCGAACTTTTCGACTAGGTGAAGGACCCCCAGCGAGTGCTCGAACCTGGAGTGATTTCCTCCCGGGAAAACCAGGTGAGCCATTCCCAGCTGTCTGATGCCCCTGAGCCTCTGCATCTCGGGGGTTTCGAGCAGGTCGAGGAAGGGCCCGCTCACCCTCAAGCTTCCATGGATGGGGTCGTGTATGATCTTCTCCCTATTCACCGGTTTCCTCCTCCAGGGCATGGATGAGGGGAGCAAAGGGATCGTCCTTGATGGTGCTGTGGACCAGGAAGGTCTCGGTCTCTCTCACTCCCTTCAGCTCGTGGATCCGTTGGACCACCCTTTTGAGTTCTTCGGGATCCTTCACCATCACCACCAACACGGCGCTGTACCGGCCGAAGACCCTGTGGAACTCGCTCACTTGCGGTATTCCTTTGATGACTCCCTCATTCCTCCTCCTCACCTCTTCGCTGGGGTCCTCGTTGATGAAGATGTAGGCCTTGGTTCCCAGTCCCAGCTCCGAGGGGTTCACCCTGAGGGTGAAGGAAATTCCCCTCCTCTTCAGCTCCCCCACCTTCTTGGCCGCCGTTTGCCTAGAAATTCCCACCCTCCTCGCCAGTTCGGTGAGGGGAAGGGAGCTGTCCCTGAGAAGCTCGAGCAACAAGCGCTTTTCAATTTCCTTCATCATCCACCTTTGGCTACCCTTTTTTTAACATTTTGTTAAAAAGGTGGTGCGGCCAGGGGGACGAGAACGCGGTACCCAGAAAAAACTTTTTATATCCCTCCCAAATTTGTCGATTTTTCATGGCAGGGTTCAGGGGAGGGGTGCACCCACCGGGTCTCAAGCTCACGGGCTTCAAGCGGATAGAGGTCCCCCCCCTTCCCCCTAGGGTGGTGATCCCCCTCCGCCAGCATCTAGGGGCCCCCTGCAATCCGCTGGTGGAGAAGGGGGCCCGGGTGCGGACGGGGCAGAAGATAGGGGACTCCTCGGCCCCCGTTTCAGCCCCCGTCCATGCCTCTCTTTCCGGAACCGTGGTGGAGCTCTCCCAGCACCGTCTTCCCACGGGAGACAGGGTGCTCTCCGTGGTGATAGAGTCGGACGGGAGGGACGAGTGGGAGAGGATGCCTCCCCTGGATCCCGAGAAGGCCTCCCGCGAGGAGCTCCTGCAAAGGGTGAGGGAGGCCGGAATAGTGGGGATGGGAGGGGCCGGCTTTCCCACCCACGTGAAGCTGAATCCCCCCAAGCGCGTGGATACCCTCGTGGTCAACGGGGTGGAGTGCGAGCCCTACATCACCTGCGATCACCGGCTGATGCTGGAGGAGGGGGAGA
>Ga0185307_1000426_pt1 | contig 26965 bp, 25 predicted proteins | sample LHCtaG_FD_128010 | JGI IMG/M metagenome (GOLD analysis project Ga0185307, IMG submission 128010) | Hot spring microbial communities from Little Hot Creek, USA to study Microbial Dark Matter (Phase II) - LHC4sed_matched (SPADES... | ecosystem: Environmental > Aquatic > Thermal springs > Hot... | reverse complement strand
AACCAAACATATACGAGGCTGTTTACGGAGACCTAGTAGAGAAGCTCAGGGTGGAATCTGGCGTTGAAAGAATAGATGAAAGAATACTGTTGGAAGTATCGAAGACAGCTGGAATTCTCAGCGTTAAAGGGGAAGAGTTGAATGACGTTAGAAGTAGAATTGCTACGAAAACAGGTTTAACTTTGGAAGAAGTTGAAAGTATTCTTAGACCTTATGAATTGATATATAAGCTTGTAGACTACGGTTATGCATTAGCGTGGATACTTGGAGATGGTGTTGTAGCTTCAAACACCGGAGCAGGATACCTGGCGAGGCTCCTAATAAGAAGGTGCTTAAGGGCTATAGATGAGCTTAAGTTGAAAGTGGAAATCGGATGGATCGTCGGCCAACACCTTAAAAGCCTCGCCGTAGACTTTCCAGAGCTACTGGAGGCTGAGGATAAGATGATGGAGATGCTTGAACTAGAAGCCAACAGATACCGTGAATCCATCGGTAAAGCATTGAACGTAGCCATGAGAGCTGTGAAGGATGTTAATAAGCCGGAGTTGAAGCTTGAAGACCTCATAGTCCTATATGATTCACATGGACTACCACCAGATCTTCTTAAGGAGAAGCTGGCTCCTATGGGCATTAAAGTTGAAGTCCCTCAGGAATTCTACAGTTTAGTCGCTAAGATCCATGAGAAGCCAACGTTGGAAAAGACCGATGAGACGGAGTTGAAGCTTAGAAAGAAGATTGAAGAGTTGCCTAAAACGAGGCGTATCTATTACGAAGAGGCTGATGTTGGGAAGTTTAAATCCAAAGTCTTAAAGGTTTTAAACGATTGGGTGGTTTTAGATTCAACGGCGTTCTATCCGACAAGCGGTGGGCAACTACACGATACTGGAGTCTTAAAATCCATAAATGGAACGGCTAAAGTCGTAGATGTGAGAGACTTCAACGGCGTTATAGCCCATAAGGTTGAGGGAGTTAAACCAGTTGAAGGTGATTACGTTGAATGCGAGGTGGATATGGATAGGAGGAGGAGCCTAGCTAGACACCATACTGCAACGCACATAGTTTTGGGAGCAGCTAGAAGGGTTTTAGGTCCTCACGTCTGGCAGAGTGGTTCTGAGAAGACCGTGGAGAAGGCTAGGCTTGATATAACACATTATAAGGGCTTGACGTTGGAGGAGGTTGAGGAGATAGAGATGTTAGCGAACAAAGTGATAATGGAAAACCGTCCAGTTAAATGCTTCTTCACATCTAGAGATGATGCGGAGAAGAGGTATGGATTCAGGCTTTACCAGGGCGGTGTATACCCTGGAGGGACTATAAGAGTTGTAGAAGTTGAAGACTGGGATGTTGAAGCATGCGGCGGAATCCACTGTAAACGTACAGGTGAAGTGGGATTTATAAAAATAATCGGTGTAGATAGGATACAGGATGGCGTGGAGAGAATAGAGTATGTTGCAGGTGAACAGGCTTTAAGATATATACAGCAGAAGTTTAGGTTGCTTGAGGAGGCTTCAGAAATTCTTAAAAGCACACCAGACAGACTTAAAGACTCTATCCTAAACCTTCTCAGAGACCTTAAACTCGAAAGGAGTAGGGTTGAAAATTTAACCCGAAGACTCATCGAAGTTAGGCTCAATTTACTCGTTAAAAATATGATTGAAATTGATGGTATTAGATTAATCGTAGAGAAGAGGACTGGGGAGGAGCCTGATATCGTGATAAATGAGGCGAATACCTTGGTTAATATGTTCCCAGACGTCGTAGCGGTGTACTTTACTATAGATGGAGAAAAGGCCAATGTCATCGTAATGGTTGGTGACAGAGCTAGAGAACTCGGATTAAACGCTGGAACGATAACGCGTAATATAGCAACTTTATGTAATGGAAGAGGGGGAGGCACGGCTAGACTCGGACAGGGAGGGGGTTTAGATCCATCGAAAATACCGACAAACGAGAAGATAGTTGAAGAAATTTTAAAGGTTAGATGAGGAAGGCTTTCCTAAGTTTACGCTCCATAAATTCTTCTTAAGTTTCTCCGATTCGATGTCGGACATTAGTATATTTAAAGTTGGAGCTATTTTCTTTTTTAACACTCACTCTTCAGCCCTGTAGGTTTACTGCAATATTAGGTTTATATGTATTATATGGCCTTCAAGGAATTCTAAGCTTAGGAGAAGCGCACCCAATAGGCCTCCCATCAATAACCTTCAATTCATGGATCAGGAAAACGCGGAAGGAAAATTTAAATCAAACCAACAAAGCAAAACTTTTTATATACAGTGTGTTTCAGTTTCTCGTTATAGATGGGTATAAGGCTTGTTGCTAGTAGCCGCGTGAAATCACCTTGGCTTTTTCATTTGAATACTGGTTCGTGTGCTGGTTGCGATATTGAGATAGTGGCTGCTTTAACCCCTCGTTATGATGTTGAACGTTTGGGATGCGTGCTTGTTGGCTCACCGCGTCATGCCGACGTTCTATTGGTGACGGGGCCTGTGACGCGTCAGATGCTTCCACGCTTTATTAGGGTTTATGAGCAGGTACCTGAACCTAAGGTTGTTGTTGCTGTGGGTACGTGCGCTTCTTCTGGAACCCCTTTTATGGGGAGCCAGATGATTGAGGGGCCCGTGGATAAGATAGTTCCGGTAGATGTTTATGTTATTGGGTGTCCGCCTAGACCTGAAGCGATTGTTAAAGGTATTGTCACCGCTGTGAAAAGGAAGTTTGGGTGAAAAAACCTATGGTGGATAAGCATGATGAGGTGAAGGAAATAGAAGTTGATTATACGCGTTTACGCATACCTTTCGGTCCAGTGCATCCAGCACTTAAGGAGCCAGTTTTACTAAGAGTAACTGTCAAGAAGGAGGAGATTCTTGATGTTGACGTTTTTTTGGGGCATGTTCATAGGGGGATAGAGGCTTTGGCAGAGAATCGCAACCTCGTTCAGACACTTTATTTGGTTGAGAGGATATGTGGAATATGTTCTCATAGTCATACTACATGTTATGTTCAAGCATTAGAGGAAATCGGTGGTATACAACCTCCTGAGCGGGCACTTTACCTTAGAACTTTAATTTTTGAGCTTGAACGGATTCACAGCCACCTATTCTTGCTGGGAGTTATGGCTTACGAGGTTGGATTTGACACGTTATTCATGTTTACTTGGTATGTTAGAGAAAGAGTTCTCGACTTGTTTGAGAAAATTACGGGTAATCGGGTGCACCATTCGATGAACACGCTAGGTGGGGTGCGCTGGGATTTGGATCAACGTATGGTTGATGACGTAAGGGCTACCATGAAGGATTTGCAGAAGTCTGTGCATCGCATTTATGATTTTTTCCAAGATAAAACTGTTGAGAAAAGACTGTGTGATGTTGGGATTCTAAATAAGGACGATGCCAAGAGGTTATGTGTTGTAGGTCCAACTGCAAGGGGTTCTGGTGTTAGTATAGATGTGCGTAGAGATCATCCTTACGCTGCATACACCTATTTGAAAGACTACTTTTCAGTTGCAGTGAGGGAAAAAGGTGATGTTTACGCGAGAACAGAGGTTCGGTTATTGGAGCTTTTCGAGTCGATAAATTTGATTCAGAAGGTTCTTGAGGAATTGCCGAATGGATCTATCCGTGTTGAAGATAATGTCATTAGACTGATGAGGCGGATCCCGGAGGGTGAGGCCATTTCATTGGTAGAGGCGCCTAGAGGCGAGCTTCTTTACTTTGTAAAAACTAATGGTAAGGAGGGTCTATGGCGGTTAAAAGTTCGAACCCCTACAATTCCGAATGTGTTGGGGTTGAAACCCATGCTTCTAGGATGCGAGATTGCCGACATACCTGTGGTTGTGGCTTCCATAGACCCTTGCATGGCATGTGCAAACAGAGTAGCGGTGATTGATGTTGCCACTGATAATGAAAAAATTGTGGATATGGATTTTTTGCGGCGGAGGAGGAAAGCTTGAATACTTTAACAGCACTTTTGTTGGCATTTCTGCTAGTTTTTGTAATAAGCCTACTCTTCGACGGAATTGACAGAAAACTTCATGCGAGAATGCAGAGAAGGATAGGGCCTCCGATTATACAACCTTTATACGACTTCATAAAACTGTTTAGTAAAGAGAGAATAGTTCCGGTAGCTGCATCTTCACGGATTTTTACAGTTTCGCCTACCTTTGCGGCTGCCGCCTCCATTATGGGAACTTCTATACTATTAGCTAATTTGATGCTTGGGGGAAGTACTGGTGGTGATTTAATAGTTGTTTTATACTTGTTGGCCATGTCTTCTGTTCTGGTTATGGTTGGTGGCTCTTCGTCGGGTAATCCATACGGGGCTGTTGGTTTCTCTCGAAAAATGTCGATGCTTATTGCTTATGAGGTGCCTCTTCTCTTATCAATTTTGTCCGTTTCCTTGAAGGTCAATTCCTTATCATATTATGACGTTATATCAGTCCAGATCACAGCGAAGTCCATGCTTGCATTAACTTTCCCCAGCATGGCGGTTGCGGCAACCGCATTTTTAATTTGCATACCAGCCGCTGCGGACGCTGTACCCTTTGACGTTTCCGAGGCGAAAACGGAAATCGTTTACGGTCCTCTAGTCGAGTACGGCGGGCCTTTTTTGGCACTGTTTAAGCTTGCAAAGTCTGCCTCAAATCTCGCATTAACTTTACTTGCAGCCACGTTGTTTTTCTACCTGCCAGCTGTTTTTGGAGTATACGCCTTACCTGGATTGAGTGATTTACTTATTTGTTTGGTTTTTGCCTTGATGTTCTGGTTTTTAACAATAACTGTTCCCCGCACTATTTTTGCGCGCCTTAGAGTGGGACAAGCTTTTAAGTTTTATTGGCTTGTTGTGTTACCCTTATCAGGTATAGCGGTAGTATTGTCTGTTCTAGGGTTGTAGGGGTGAGAGCTTTGAGGCTTGGAAGTATGCTTCGCGATGCGTTGCGGGTGCTTTTCAAGAAGCCCGTCACCGTTCAGTATTTAACTAAACATGGAGAGGGGGTACCCGTTCCCGAGCGGTTTAGAGGCAAGATAATCTATGATAAAGATGCATGTATAGGTTGCCTCTTATGCATCAGAACTTGCCCCAGTGGGGTGATAACAGCAACCGCGGAGAAGAAGGTTAGATTCAATATCGCAAGATGTATGTTCTGTGGACAGTGTGTAGAAACTTGCCCCAAAAAAGCGATTACTCTCAGCTCTGAGTTTGAGATTGTGGTTTACGAAAAGGAGGAGTTGATCATCCGGTAAGGCTTATTAAGCTGAAACAGTCTTCAAATTGATAGAGCTGAGTGAAAAGCTTTGTCACAACAACCACGTGAACTTGTTGTTTTACTGTTAAAGAATGTTATGTTTAGGAATTCTGAATTTCGTTCGCTGGAGGACGTTCTGGTTGAAAAGTACGGGTTCGGCAAAGTCGAGGAAAAAGAACAGAAAATTTCAGAACTAAAGCAACTGATTCCAGAGGAATATAGAAAGAAAATTGTTTTTGAAGAGGAGTCTAGGGCACCCCTAGTTTTAGAGGAGGTTGAGAGGAAATTTTCTGCCTTAAAAATTTTCAGAGGTACATTCTTGGAGAGTGAAGTTGAGGTTTACATTCTTGGCGAAGCCACGCAAAAGGAGAATATAATCGTTGGGGAAGAGCAATACATAGTTTATACCGCGGAATATCAGATGGTTAAGTTTGTTGGTAAAAGTGGCTATGCTATCCAGCAGTTAATTGAACGATTAACTATCGATTTTGGTATAGAATTTAAGTCAAAGGAATGGATATTTCATAGATGCGAAGAAGGCTAAGCTACATCAATTAAATTGAGGAGAATTTGGGGTTGTAAACCCAGAATGACGGCTGTTGTAGCTAAAATTATTGTTGGAAGCCACATTGTCCAGTGAACCTCATTTGCCTTCTTTGTGATTTCAGTTGCTTGCCCCATGAATATTTGATGGAACGAACGAAGTAAAAATATAAACGCAACCATAGATATGCAAATGAGAAATACAAGAGATAAGACAGCCATGGTTATGCCTCCCAACTCCAACAGGAAGTTGTAGGTAACGCTGTAGAGAAGCCATTTTGCATAAAAACCGCTTAACGGTGGAATCCCCGTCAGCGAGAGGGCGCAGATTATGTAGCTTAAAGCAGTTTTATTCATTTTCCTCAACAACCCTCCCAACTTTTCCATGTCGGCCGTCCCGTTTTTAAAAAATACCGAACCTAGGCTCAGAATCATCCCAGCCTTCATCAACGCGCTGTTGATAAGATAATATTGTCCTGCAATAAAGCTCATTGGTGAAGCAAGTAAGCCTAAGATAAATACTACGTGTCCAAACTCGTCTATGCTACAGTATGCTAGCATTCGGTAGAAGTTCTTCTGCGGGTACGCTACTAAAGCGCCAAAAACCATGGATGTAAGCCCCAAGCCCACCATTAAGGCGATGGTGACGCTTGAGGGGTAAATCTTGTAGAATGGAGCAACCAGATTGTATAGGGCAAGGATCAGGGCTATGGGCTCGGAGCAGAAAAACCCGTTAATTATGATTGTTGACCCTGGAAAAACGTCAGGCAACCAACCGTGAAACGGCACGATTCCTATATCAGCACCTAAGCCGATGATGAAGCAGGCAACTGCAAGCATAAGCAATTGCGGATTTTCAATAAGACGCGCATATATGTGGGGGTTGCTGGTAATTACAAACAAGTTTGAGTTACCCGTTAAAAAGAATATTATCAGAACTCCCAGCAAGACGAAAAGGGCGCTCACTGCTGTTATTATTAGGTATTTGAAGGCGGCTTCTGTTGAAAGCTTGCTCGGATTATGAGCAACGAGTATTACTGAAACGCCAACGGTTAATTCCACGAAGAGGAAAATGCCAAACAAGTCGTAGGAAAGCAGAAGACCTAACATGCAGCAGAGGAAAAGCAGTAGGAAGAAGTTATACATGGTCGGTTTCAGCCTTCCCCCCTTCTCAGCCTTAACATTATAAATCGACGTTAAAAAGAAGATTAGGGCGACGCCTACTAAACCAGCCATGTTCCTTAAATCAACATATAGGGAAAGGTGGGGAACCTCCAAAACTTCGCCCGCCAAAACATATGGAACCATTGACAAAACAGTGATTAAAGTTAAGAATACGCCAAAGAGCAGTAACGTCTTATGGGTTCTTTCGAAGAAAGGCTCTAGAAACCAGAAGGGGCGCAGAATTAAGTGTAAAAATCCTATGGAGAGAGGAACCATTATGGAGAGGAGGGGAAGCAACGAATACATTATTCAGTCCACCTCCATGCCTTAACTGATATAGCTTTATAGTCGCGGTAAGCTTCAACTATTATGAACACACCAACCAAATTCACGAAAATCATGAGGGCAAGTATAAAGGGAATTAGAAAAAGCGGGCTTTCAGCAAACAGGGGATAAAGCGCGTTCTCAGCCATGTTAAGACCGACTAGGATTTTTAGCGGATCAGTTCGCGTGGCAATTATGAAAACGGAAATTGAAAATATGAGGGCAACAAAGGGGAGAACATCGATTTTTTCGGGAAGGAGCCGCGAGGCAAAAACCGAGAGAATTAAGCTTAAAATTACTATGGCAACCAGCACTAATCCTACCCTTTTAACGTTAACGACTGGTTCATCACGTATGTTTTCAGTTTTAATCATGCCCCAGTAGATGATTAAAGGCGTTATCACGGCCGCTGCAAACCATTCGGAAAATGTTGCAAAGAAATCAACCAGCGCTTCAAAGCCCAAGCCCAATATCAGGTTGATAAGGCATAAAGCCAGCTCCACAAGTCCTAAAGTAGCGGCTTGAACGGCTAGTAAGCGAATTAACTGTTTCGTTGTTTTTGCAAAGATTCCGTAGAAGGTCACGACGGTTGACATGATTAAAGTTGCGATGACAGCAAGCTCCATCTCTCAACCTCCGAGAAATGCAATTAATAATACGACTATCGTGCCAGCGATGAAAGACGTAAAGGCAACAAAATAGTTTTGTTGAATATCGAGGCGAAGTAATTTTCCACAGAAGTCAAAGAACTTCTTTGACAATTTGTTATAGGCTACGTCGACGTTAGATATTTCGCATGCAACATCAACTTTCATAACTTTGGTAAGTACATGGTAGAAATGGTTTCCTTTTGGACAGTCCAGCAGACTTATATCCTCTCCACAGAGGAATGGTTTAAAAGCCTCCTCACTTGGAGGCTTCCGGTAAGTAACAGTAATCTTACCCAAATAGAGTATTATGCTAGAAAATAGAGCGAAAAGCCCAACTATTGAAATAACTATAACAAAAGGGTCCCAGAAACCAAGAGGGGTTTCAATAAGCCATTGCACAACAACTGTTTCCGGAAAGCCAATGTCCCTAGCCGCTGGTATAACCAGTGAGCTTAATGGGATTGTTGGAGCTACGCCGAAGACAATTAAGAATATTGTCATTAAAACCATAGGTGCTAGCATAGCTACTGGAGGATCTTCCACGGGGAGTTTGAAAGGCGATTCTGCAGATTTTTTCATAAAAACTGAATGCATCAGCCGCATGGCAATTGCAACGTTTAAAACGCATCCTAGGAAGGCTACTACTGTAAAAAGTGTTGCTTGCACATTGATGGTAGCGTGGAAAAGTAAGTATTTGCCTGCAAATTCGCTAAGTAAAGGCACAGTTGACCATGTGAATATGCCAATTAGACAGCAAAAGGCAGTTATGGGCATATGCTGGTACAGCCCGCCTATTTCGTTTATGTTATGTTTTCCAGTTGTGTAAATTACAGCACCAGCACATAGGAATAGCAAACCAAAGCAAAGCGCATGAGATATCATTAGGAATAAGCTCGCTACGATAGATAGGGGGGTGGTTAAGCCTGCTGCCATTATTATACAACCAAGCCCGGATATAGTGCCATAAGCAATTATCCTTTTGAAATCATTTTCCACAAGCCCGTTTACCGCCCCAATTATGAAAGTGATAGCGCCAATAAGAGAAATAACGAAACTCCAAACACTAATATTCCCAAATACTAAAGGTAACGGCATCTGCACGGATGAAATAACATGCTCATGGAACACGTCTGAAAAGAAGCGAATAATCATATAAATTCCAGTTTGAAAACCGCAGACATGAAAGACAACCGTGGCCGAAGTAGGCGCGACAGTTCCATCAGGTAACCATGTATGCAGAGGAAATAACACGGTTTTTGGTAATGCAGCAATTAAAAGAAGCGGAAAGATAACAGGAATCGCCGGAGCCCCTAAAGGAATCATTTGAGCTAACTCTGAAATTTCTAAAGTTCCAGTTATAAAGTAGATTATAATAGTAGCCACTAGAAGAGCTAAACTACCTACATGCGTCATGATGAAACATTTGGTAGCTGCCCAGAGCGAGAATCGTTCCTCATTCCAAAATGAAATTAACACGTAGGAGCAAACACTGACTAATTCCCAAAAAATGATGAGTCCTAAAAGACTGTTTGAAAATAACGTTCCGAGCATCGCGCCGTTAAACAAAAGAATAAAAGAGTAAGACCTGTTAAACTCCCAACCAACATTATACGCTCTGTTATAGGGAGAAAGATAATACACGTTGTAGGTAAGGGCCAAGGCGGTAAACAGAGAGGAAAGAAAAGCCGGCACTAAAGCCAAAGAATCTACATATAGTCCAACATTAACGATACCCGTCGGCAAAGAAATGGTAAAAAGTTGCACTCTAACAGGTCCATCCTGCATTGCAAAGATCATCGAAGAAACAAGGAACAAAGTTATGTACGAGGCCAAAATACAAATAGCCTTTGCAAGCTTTGATCCGCCTTTAGGCGATTTAGCAATCAAATGTGACAGAACTGCAACTACTACTGGTAAGAATATTGCCAACACCGCCGATCCTGAAGGGATCGCCATAATTTACACCCTCAACAAACCTTAAGCTGTAAGTGATTATGATTCATACTTATATAACCATGTTTATATTCTTCACCACCTGTTAAACATCAGTACGAGGAGGTTTTGACTCTTCTTTGGCCTCTCTTCTTTTCGTTGTTCCATTCTTTCGTAACGGATAAACATCCTTTGGCCAATCATTCGGCAAGATTAAAGGCTCTAAGTTGGGATGCCCCTCAAATTTCACCCCAAATAAATCGTGGATTTCACGTTCGTAGAGAAGCGCTCCGGGAATAACATCAGTAATTGTTGGAACCGTATCATCATTTAAAGGTAAATTAACCCGCACGGTTAGCAAAGTCCCTCTCCTACTTAGATGATAGAGAAGTTCAAACACATCATCTGTTTCAAGCGCTGTAATACCCGCCAAGTGTGTAAATCCTTCCTCTTTCAAACATGAAATTACGTCTTTAAGATTTCCCTTATCCACAAGCAAAAAGATACGTCCTTCACGGGAAGTTGAAACTTCTATAGTATGCGATGGCATTAAGCTCTCCAGTTTTTTGATAAGAGTGGGTTCTAACATTATTACGAGCCCCATTCCAACACGTTTCTTAATCTCCTATTGTAGTTTTATGGTCTATTTAAAAACTTTTCTTTACGTTTTCTTGACCCATAGATTAGATAATTGTTGATGAGAGGCTTATTGGACGTGGCGTACACTCCTTAAGATTAGACTCCCTTGAAGGCTACACAGTATGCGACGATGATAACCTTCAGGGTGAAGAGTAGGAGTATTAAGAACAGAGAACAGCCTAAACCGGGGAAAAATAAGTTACAAAGTTGAACATTTTAACTAAATCTTTCCCGCAGAGGGGTTTACAGCGAGTTGCATCACAATATGACTTGTAGTGAAGCCGAGTTGGGAATAAAGCTTCACTGCTGCTTCGTTTTTCGGGTCGACTTCCAGGCATATTTCATCCGCGCCTTTAAACGCTAGGCGGGTTATGAGCTCTTTAAGCAACGCTTTACCTATTCCACGTCTCCTATAGTTTGGATCCACTATTAGGAACTCGATGAAGCCGAAGTGTTCGCCGTCTACATTACTAGACGGCTTGACTACGTAGCCGCCGGCCGCTCCAACGACTTTGCCGTCTACTTCAGAGACCAGTATTACTCCACCGTTTTTCCTGACCTTTGTTAGAAATAGCTTGAGTACTCTAGGTTTCACTGGTTTACCTTCTGTGGCTACAAGCTGAGCGAGGAGGTTTACGACAACGTTCTTATCTTGTATCCTATAGTTTCTAATGGAGAAGTGTTCTACTCAACCTGAACTATTCATACCTCTCAGGATCCCTCGCCCTTCTTCTACTTCTAGACTTGCTTATAAAGGTTGTTCACCTCTAAAAGGTAGATTTAAGATTTAAACTATGTTATTACATTCTTGCGGCGGTCAAATTGAAGCTATTAGTCAGCATATTGAATGAGGAGGAGGCGTTCAATGCGTTTCAAGGCGGATGCGACATACTTGATGTTAAAAACCCTAAGGAGGGGTCTTTAGGAGCAAACCATCCATCACTCATAAAGCGGATTGTCGAGAAATTTAAGGATAAGGTTGAGATCAGCGCGACTATTGGAGATTTACCGAATCTCCCAGGTACGGCTTCTCTAGCAGCTCTGGGAGCAGCTTTATTGGGTGTAGATTACGTTAAGGCTGGCCTACTGGGTGTTGACGATTTTAACAGCGCGTTGAATCTCATGAGTTGGATCGTGAAAGCCGTTAAAGAGGAAGACTTAAATGTTAAAGTGGTGGCGTGCTGTTATGCAGATTATAAACTGGTCGGCTCGCTGAATCCGATCTATCTACCTAGCGTCGCCTATGAGAGCGGAGCAGACGGAATACTTATAGATGTAAAGGCGAAGAATAAAGGGAAAGTTTTCAACCACCTTAACGTCGAACAATTAGCTCAAATATATTCGAAGGCTAGGGGGTTTGGATTGATAACAGCCCTGGCTGGAGGGTTGAGCGTTGAAGACCTGTACGATATAGCCAAGCTGAAGGTGGATGTTTTAGGCGTTCGTAGAGGGGTCTGCGATTCAAGCAACTGGCTCCATGGCAAGGTTAGGGTGGAAAAGGTTAGAGAGATGAAGGAGAGAATATTGAACCTCAAGATGCTATAATAGAATCTTCAGTTAGACGCCTTACAAATCCCTCAGCTAGATTTTTCACGATTAATCCATCAAAGCTCAACCGATATTCGCTTAGGTTGAACGAGGTCGAGGTTATGAAGTCCTCTGAAGAGCTATGCACATCATCTATCAAAGTCAAACTGAAGCTTAAAACGGAAATCTCAATACTTCCTAGCTCTTCAAGACCTCCCTTAAAAGACCCGGCTGAGAGGGCATCGTAAAACTCTGAGAGTATCGTAAGTCTTATTATAGCCTTCTCCAACGCTAGACATATGCTAGATATCAATTTTACCATGTATTCGGCTTCAGATATCTCTGCCATATACATTAGAGCTTTAAAACGATCTCCCATGGCATGCATCGCTAAGTAGTTAACATATAGGTTTTTAACGTAACGTTTGGCTCGATAAAGGTTCTCTTCAGCTGTTTCAAGGCATATATTCAGCCTTGGTATTAACTCTCTAAAACTGGTTCTCTTACGTTTGAGAAACATATTATTTGACAAGATGATGGAGCCTACAGCTAAAAATATTGTTAAACTAATTTAGTGATAAGGTTGACAGTTTAGGATGGCTTATTTAAACGGGTCTGAATCTTCTAAGCGGTTAGGTAATACCTGTGGATTATGTAGGAGGTACCGTTTGTAGCAGGAGGTTTAAACAGTTAAAGTCAGCGGTCATTTGATGCATATTTCTGTGGATGTTGTCCGCTCTCCAGCTAAAATTAAAGCGATACGTTTGGGATGTAAACCGTTAACTATAAAGCATCTAGCCTTTAATTTTAAAGCCACTTCAGGAAAGAAACGGTCTAAGCATGAATTGTGCTGCCTAAGCCAGTTTAAGTCGACCGTTTTAAGTAACCTGCCGCATTCGTCGTAAATCCCATCAACATCCTTTATCAAGATTAACCATTTAACATTCAACAGATAGGCTATGTATGCAGATATACTGTCTGAGGTTACATCCCAAGACCTTGGGAATGGGTCTTCCTCCTCCAGTATTCTATGGGGTAGGAGGATTGAAATAAACCCCTCGGAGCTAACCTTTAAACAGTCTTCAATTGTGTAGACTGGTTTTGAATTTGGCATCATATCTGCTATTAACAAGCCGTACTGAGACATTGCTAGTATCGCCATTCTATGTGCAACTTCTTCGGAGATTCGGAAGACCTTGTAGCAAAGTCTCACATCGTCAGCGAAGACCGCTCCGCCAGGTACAACAGTTAACCTGTAGTTTGAAGATAGCTTTCCAATTTCAAAACAAAGCTTTTTAAGAGCTGTAGGCTCTGAGTATAAGCTACCACCCATCTTTAAGACAGCATCCAATTCTCAGGCTCCCTCCCTTCTAAAAATTCTACAGCCATAAGGGCTAGAGCGTAGGACGGTAAAGCCCTAGCGGCCTTTAGGCCTATAAAATGAGAAATGGGTTTAGCATTTCTAAAGCCGAACATTGTTAAGGCTTTTCTAGCCAGGAATTCTCCACCGACCCCAGCCGTGTAAGCCGGTTTATCTCTTAAATCTACATTCAAATTCTCAGATAATCTTGCTAGCGCTTCAACTATCTGACGCAACTGAGCCTCATAAACGTACGAGGCAATGGAGTTTATCTCCTCCACCGTCAGAATATCTAAATCTGCACATATAACCCTCGCTAGTCTAGCCGCCGCCTCGATCCTAGACACTCCTCTACCGTCTGGCGTGTCTACACTATAGTCTTCAGGGCTTATATGGCCGAGTATTAGATGGATATCTCCAGACTGGGCGAAGAATTCTGAAGATACTGGCGTTGAGACTCCTCTAATCGGTATGTGGGATACTATTGTAGCAACGTTTGTCCTTAAAGCGCCAGTATATACGAGCTCACCCTTCATAAGCTTCTCCAAATCGTTAAACCCTTTAGCAGCGACCCTGCCGTTCAACACGGGAACGAGCGACGTAGACGTACTACCAGTATCTACTAAGAGACAGTCGTTTGAAAGCTTTGAGGCAAGCCATCCAGACGCATACCAGTTTGCAGCAGCAACCTCTAAGGGCTTAGATTTAGCGTCTTCGAGACTTAAAAGTTCGCCGCGAACGTTTAAAAACCTAAGCTCAACATTCTGCAATGCGAGTCTGGTAGATTCTACTATATGGTGGACACCTTCAGTTTTTGAAAAGTAGACGTCTGAGAGTTCAGCTGTCATAGTCACCGCCGCTAAATCTGGATTTTTTAAGCCGGATTTTTCAACGAGATTCCTTATCGCTATTGGAAGATTTCCACGCCCCCTCCGCCATATTGGAAAATACTCTGTAAAAACTTCAACGTACGATATTACACCGTCTATACAATCCATAACCGTTAACTTTAAATTAGCACCGCCTACATCTAACCCTAATACTCTCACCATGATATTTTACACCCCGTTTCACGCTGAAGTTTCTCTAAAACTTTAAAATACACGATTCTAGCGCTCGTAAAGTTGTTTGATGTGGTTGCTATGAATCCGTATGCTTTAGTCTTATTCTCAATGGGGATCGGAGGGGAAATCATAATGTTTGAAAGATCTGATGGATGCTTGAGGGGTTTAAAAGTAAAACCTTCAAATAGAGCCTTCCTGAAGTAGCAGACGGCTTTAAAACTGGGATTGAATTTACAAGTTTTACCTAGGCCAGTTTCAATAATGGCGTTTGAAAGGTTTTCTGACAAAGACCTGCTTAACCCAACGTATGACACGGTTAATCTTGGGTTGATTTCTATAACGTATACTCCATTTTTAGACAGTATTACGTCTACTCCAATGTATCCCTTTAGACCTTTAAACGATCCAACAGCCTTAGCCGCCGTCTTAAATGCCTCGTTTAAAAGTCTATGATGCATAGGGGTATAGCCGCCGAGGTACATCCCTCTGCTGACCGATATAAATTGGCGGTTTAAACTGATGGGTAGGGCTTTTAAACCGTCCGTCAGCAGGGAGACACTTGCAGGCACACCCCTAATGAACTCCTGTATTAGAAATTCCCGCCTCCTATTCAACAGGAAGCGCTTAAGCTCTCCTGAGAATTTGAACAATTTTAAACCATCACAACCCGTACTGGTTCTAGGTTTAACTATGAACGGTGGTTTAAGATTGTCTAACTCTAAAGGATTTTCAGGAGTGTACATTAGTGTTTTAGGAGTTTTAAGCCTTATCCTAGAAAGCTCTGACACTGCTACAGCTTTATCAGAAATACGTCTGACGGTTTCATGATCGGAGCATACGTGAAAACCATCAAGTTCTTCGAGAAGTTGGGCTAATAATCCGTCACTTTCAGGTGCTATCACGTAGGTTAAATCGTGAAGTTGAGCAAGCTTTCTAAGCTCGGGAAAACTCACTTCGCCTATTTTTCTAACATTAGAGGGCTTTAAAAACTTGGACAATTTTAAGAAGTTCCTACAGACAACTGTAGAAACATTGTAACCAGCGTTGGAGAGATCCTGAACTAGAGATGAGACCATTGCAAATCCTTCGGATAGGATGCTTGAATTTACGTTTCTAAATAAACCGGATAATACCGCCTCAATGAGCAAGATTTGCAAATACGTTTCCTCCTAGAGAAAGCCGACCCTCTTAAGCTCAGGTATTGTCAATTTAGATTGGTGAAGGGCAGAAGATACCAAAGCGGCTTCAACACCCATGTCTCTTAACGTTAAGAGATCATTTAAATTCCGAACCCCTCCACCAACTATCAACCTGATACGTTTAGTTTTCAATTCCCCTATGAGTTCTAAATCAGGCCCGCTGTAGGAGCCGACTTTAGCTAAATCGACAGCTATAGCTTCTTTGAAACCAAGCCTCACAAACTCTTCAAGACACTCTTTGGGGGAAAGGTTCTTAAGCTTTGGGATTTTTGATATGATTTCACGGTTTTTAAGGTCTAGGCTTAAAACCACCCGGTCACATCCATACGCTTTTAAAATCGATTGGGCAACCTCCAATCTTGGAAGCGTTTCCGTAGCTACTATGAGTTTCTTAACACCACTGTCTATTACCTTTGAAGCTTCTTCAAAGCTTTTAACCCCTGGATCCACCATCAAATCTACTTCTGAAGATAGGTCTTTGTAGAGTTCCGTGTTTAGAAAACCGTAAAGTATGGCATCTAGATCTGCCATGTAAACCGTTTTAAATCCCAGGTATGATAGTTTTTTAACGGCGGCCAGCGGGTTTGAAAATGGACATAGGCTGTTTCTAATAGGTTTATATGATTCTCTAAAACCCATTTTAGCCCAAACAGTTAAACCGTTTTTAATGTCCAGAACAGGTATAACCTTCAAAGAGTCGGCACCTTAACCCTTTCAATATTCTCTTAAGGTAGATTTTTAAGGCTCATAAGTTTTTAGATAGTTTAAGATGAGCTACGCTGCTCTACTCTACGATAGATTAACCATAGATGAGGCTGAGCTGTTACTAGTAGCTGATAGGAGGGGTTTAACCCTTAAGAAGATCTTCACCAAAGACCCTTCAATGCTTTCGGAGGCGGATTTAACTGATATTCGTATAGTGGTAAATCGCTGTGAAAGTAAGAGTAGAGCTTTAGAAGCCGCTAAAAGAGTTACAGAGCTCAATAGGACGGTTATAAACTCTTATAGAGTTGAAGAGCTGTGCGCTAATAAAATTAAGACCATTGAACTGCTTGAAAAGGGTGGCGTTAAAACCCCTAAGAGTTTATTTAAACCGTTTCCAAAAGTTTTAGGCGACTCAGACAGTTGGATAGAGGAAGTTACTGAAGAGGCTGAGGCTAAATTAGGATACCCGGTTGTTTTTAAACCCACACATGGAAGCTGGGGTAGGGGTATAGTCAAAATCGACTGTAGGGAGCATTTAATGGAAACTCTTAGAGAGAACTCTAAGCCAAATGAGATAAATCCAGACGGTGTTTTTCTGCAGGAGTATGTTGAAAAGCCTGGCTTCGACCTTAGAATAGTTGTTTACAAGGAGAAACGTGGAACAGACATACTATGTTGCATAGCCAGAGTTTCTAGAAAGCCTGAAGAGTTTAGGACGAATACTCATCTTGGAGGATTGCCAGTGGGTATTGAGTTAGAACATTATCCAGAGCACGTAGAGGAGGTTTTAAAGGCCGCGAAGATTATAATGCAAGAGGAGAAATATGGTATAATAGCTCTAGATGCCATGCCCCAGATAGAAGATATAGATTATAATATCGTTTACAAACTTACTAGTAAATGCGTAGAAAAGTATGATGAAATCAGAAGGTTTGTAGATGAAAATAGGTTTAAACGGTATATTGAATGGAAAAATGAAATGGAGTTCATGTTTCAAAAACTTAAAATGGAAGACTCTTATATAACGCTTAGAAATTTGATGTCGAACTTACTTGAAAACAGTAGTCTTAAAATTCACGAAGCCAATTCAAGGTTCGACTATGCTATGAATACTAGAAATGCTACGGGAGTGAATCCGGCTGAGAAATACGTTGACTTGTGTTCAGAAGCATTGAGCAATTGTCAGCTTTCGTAGAGAAACTCCCCGTACGCTATGGAGGATGGATTTAAAAACCTACGGACTACTTTCAAAGCGTCGTCTAAGTTGAAGTCTTTACACGTGTAGATGTCTACTGTGAAGAAGTTAAACCTCCGCCAAGTGTATAGAGAAACTCCGGATTCAACCCATCCCATGTAACCCGCCAGTCCTTTATGTATTGGATGCCCCTTGGTATCTGGACTAAAAATCAAGGGTTTAGTTATTGGAGTCATCGATAGCGTTTCAGCAAGCTCATTGAAGAAGTCTTCGATGAGAGCTTTGTTAACCTCTACACTGTAAAAGCCCTCTATGAACACTCTTCTTCTCTTAACTTGAGGCAGTAGGTTTTTCAAAACAGACACTGAGAAAATGTGTTCAGAGGTGGGGAATTAACTTTACTTGAACTCGTCGAAGACTATAGAGGTGCTCGTTTCCTCTATCCCTGAGCTTAAGCTTCTAATACTCTGAGTTATGCCATCTAAGAGGGCTGTGTTAGGTACGTCTTTGACATCGATGAGATAGTCCCAGTATCCTGTGATCTCCCTAATTCTAAAGGGTATGTTGTACTTGGCTAGGAGTTTTCTGATATTTTCTACTATGTCCTGCTCACTATGTCCAGGTCTAACTTTAAGGAATATGACGGCATCACCTATGCTTCCGGTAAAGCCGGGTTTCGTTTTAACAGGTTTCCCCGTCTCCTCTTGAATTATACTCCATACTTCTGGAAGCCTCAAATCCCTACCCTTCTCCATAGATAATGACCTTATTCTATCCACGATCTTAGACTTAACTCCCTGATCCATATCGTACCCGCTTAGAAGAAACTCTATGAGCTCTTTAGACTGCATAGCTCCAAATTCGTAAAGTCTTTCAAGACCATATTTGGAGAAGTCTATAGTCTCATATGTTTCAGGGCATCTTAAAACGGCCTTCTGATGCGTACCAGCTTTATGGGTTCTGGCAAAGACTCCGACAATTGGATGGAATGGATGGATAGGTATACCCGATATGGCGGATAAGTAGTTGTAGAGCTGGGGAATTCTTTTAAAATCTACACCTGTTTTCACACCGTAGAGGGATTCAAGGTTTTCAATAGAGGTCGCTAAGTCAGCTATCCCACATCTCTCCCCAATACCCATGACGGATACGTCGAAGCTCCTAGCCCCACCGAGCAAACCCATAATACTATTAATGACTGCGAGACCTCTGTCGTTATGACAGTGAACGTCCAGCGGAATACCTATCTCTTCAGCCGTTCTAGCTACGATTTCTCTAAATTGCAGAGGCTCGGCCTGACCTTTGGTATCCGGTATCTTCAATATGTCGGCTCCAGCCTCCTCAGCCACCTTTCCAACTTCTACAATTTTCTCAACCGGTAGACTCGTAGCATCTTCCATGGTGTATATGACACATTCAAATCCGATTTTGTTCTTGGCGTAGGACACCACGTCTCTTATCGTAGCTAAAGCCTTCTCATAGCTCATACCGTTGAGTTTATACAGGAGGTGTCTTTCTGTAGGTGAGAGGAATATCGTCACACCCCATGTTTCACATTTCCAAGCGATATCAACGTCTTCTCTTAAACACCTGCAGTGTCCAATGAGCCTCGCATTACCATATCCAAGCTCTTTAAAATACTTAACAACGCTTTCAACACCAGTTCTGTACTTGGGGCTGTAGGGTGAGCCTATCTCCATGTAAAGCTTCTCTCCTACGGTTTTATATATCATCTCGGCTAGTGTGCATTTTTCCTCGGGTTTAAAGTAGACTCTGGGTGCCTGCTCTCCTTCTCTGAGCGTAGAGTCTATTATGTGTTCGAGTCTTATAGAGGCCACTATTTAACCACCGCTCGACGACTATTACGATGGTGTCTAACTGAATATAAGTTTTTCGGATATCTTATGAGGATTCTCTTAAAACAACCAAGGTATTTGTGGATTCTACACCATCAATTTTACGAATTTCGTCAATACAATTGTTCAGATCGGACACATCGCTGCCTTTTATCATAGCCACTATGTCGTAGAGCCCTGAAACCTCATAAACAGCCTCAACGCCTTGAAGCCTCTTCACATTTTCAGACACAGTAGATAGAGGGTGAGATGTCCTAGCAGATATAAGGACGAGGGCCTTCAATAATGGCTTTGTGACGCCGATTTCAACGGTAAACCTCTTTATAACACCGTTCTTTACAAGTCTACTGACTCTTCTTCTAACAGCGCCTTCAGTAACACCTACGATACGGGCTAACTCCGTATACTTTACTCTTGAATTTCTTTTAAGCAACTCAAGAATCTGCCTGTCAATGTCGTCGAGTTTATTCATTAAAAGTATTTTTGTCAGCTTAATTTTTTAATTTAACTCTTCAACTGTAGAAAACCATTTATGAGAGATTAATCTTCTGAAGATTGAAGCCCTTTAAAGAAAAGTGGTATAAATGAGCCGAGGAGACCTCAACGCCATTTTGAAGCCGAGTTCTGTAGCTATCATAGGTGCTTCTAGAAGGGCGGGAGCCGTTGGAAACCTCATAGTTAGAAACATTCTAGAGAGCGGATTCAAAGGGCCAATATACCCAGTTAACCCCAATGCAGACGAGGTCTACGGGTTGAAGTGTTATCCATCAATAATGGACATAGGAGATAGTGTAGATTTAGCAGTCATAGCGGTGCGATCTAATGTGGTTCCAGCGGTCGCCGAAGAAGCTGGCAAAAAGGGCGTTAAAGGACTCGTAGTAATATCGGCTGGTTTCAGGGAAATAGGTGAAGAGGGCGCTAAACTTGAGAGGGAACTTCTAGATATATGTAGGAAATATAGTATGAGGATGGTTGGCCCAAATTGCCTAGGCGTTATAAATACATCGGTTCCGGTAAATTTAACGTTCGCATCTTCGAGACCACTACCGGGCAAGATAGCATTATTGTCTCAAAGCGGAGCCCTATGCTCAGCTATACTTGACTGGGCTCCTAGAGAGGGTTTGGGCTTTAGCGTGGTTATAAGTTTAGGCAATAGTGCAGACCTCAACATCGTCGATTTCATAGATGCATTAAAGGATGACGAGAATACTAGAATCATAGCTTGCTACATAGAGGGGGTTTCAGACGGGTCTAGGTTTATGGAGGTTGCTAGAGAAACGTCTAGGAAAAAGCCTATAGTTGTACTTAAAGCCGGTTTAACCAGCATGGGTATTAGGGCGGTTTCATCGCACACAGGCTCCATGGCTGGTAGTGCCGTAGCTTATTCGACAGCATTTAGAAAAGCCGGTGTCATTCACGTAGACTCTATTGAGGAACTATTTGATAATGCTAAAGCGTTTTCATCTCAACCCATTCCCAACGGTAGGAATGTGGTCATACTGACGAATGCCGGTGGACCGGGTATAGTTGCCACAGATGCTTGTGAAAAATTCGGCTTGACATTGGCATGGCTATCTTATGAAACTATGGATGGGCTTAAAGCGCTTCTCCCAGAGCAAGCCTCGATTATAAATCCGGTTGATGTGCTCGGAGATGCTACAGCTGAAAGATATGAGCAGGCTCTAAGGCTTCTCCTTAAAGACCAGGGAGTAGATGCAGTGGTGGTCATTTTAACTCCGCAGGCAGTCACTGAGCCTACTGAGACAGCTAAAGCCTTAGTTAAAGTCCGGAGCGAGCACCCAGATAAGCCGATCCTAGCCGTTTTTATGGGTGGGGATTCCATAGGTGAAGCTATTGACATTCTTAAAGGCAATTACATACCGGTCTACGAGTTTCCGGAAGACGCTGTTAAAACCCTCAAAAACATGGTTGATTACGCTGAAAACATCAGAGCACGGTATAAGGAGGAGCCTCTAGAGTTTGAAGGAAACATAAACCTGGTACAGAGAATTGTAGAGAGAGCTAAAGCTGAAGGTAGAACTGTCTTGCTCAGTCATGAGGCTAAAACCGTTATAAAAGCGTATGGGTTGAATGTTCCCAGGTCTGGCTTTGCTCAAAACTTTAGACAGGCTTTAACCATAGCCAATAGCATCGGCTATCCTGTTGCTCTGAAAATAGTTTCTCCACACATACTGCATAAGACTGATGTCGGAGGAGTTGTTTTAAATATAAACTCTGACTATGAGCTTGAAAACGCTTACGATTCCATGATGCGAAACGTTGCCACGCTACTACCTCAAGCCCGCATATATGGAGTTGAGGTTCAAGAGATGGTCTCTCCTGGCAAGGAGGTCATAGTTGGTATTCATAGAGACCCTCAGTTTGGACCTTTAATAATGTTCGGGCTTGGAGGCTTATACGTTAATCTAATAAGAGACGTCAGCTTTAGACTGGCTCCACTCAGCCGTAGAGAAGCCTACAATATGATAATGGAGACGAAGGCCTACACACTTTTAAGGGGATTTAGAGGTGAAATGCCTTCCGATATAGAGTCAGTCGTAGACGTGTTATTGAGGGTGTCGAGGCTTGCGTTAGACTTTAAGGAGATTGCCGAGTTGGATATCAATCCATTGATAGTCTATGAAAGGGGGAAAAGTTCTTTAGCTTTAGATGTTAAAATAACATTGTCGTATACTTAAACAGGTGGTGTGAAGGTTTGGGTAAGAAGCCTTTGGGTTTATACGTAGCGTCAACTGGAAGAGAAAGTTTCGGTAAAACTGCTTTATGCGTAGGTCTTTCCCTTCTATTTAAAGAAGAGGGGCTTAAAGTTGGGTTTTTTAAACCCTTCGGTTGGGGCAACTTTCTATACAAGAATGTTAGGACAGATGAAGATGTCGCCTTGATGAAAGAGCTGTTGAATCTTGAAGAAGACATCCAAACGATTTCACCCGTAGTTTTAAGCTACTTTTACCTTGAGAAGCTTAACTCTATGGATAGAGGCGTGATCTTGGAGTCTATAGAGGAAAGCTTTAGGAAAGTATCTGAGGGGAAGGATGTTGTACTCGTAGAGGCTTTACATGAATTATCCTCTGGTAAATCCGTAGGGCTTTCGACTGTTGAAATAGCTGATCGCTTAGGTTTGAGCATTCTCCTAGTATCGTCTGTTCAAAGAGATTGCGTGATAGATGATATAGTGTTCGAGAAATCATATATTGTCGGAGGCGGCGTGCAGTTCCTCGGACTTGTAATGAACAGCGTTTCCATGGGGGATTTAGATAGAGTTAAACGAGTGTATATTCCGGTTCTTGAAAAGAACGACGTGAAGATATGGGGGGTTATACCTGAAAATTCAAATATGAAAAGTCCAACTGGCTCGGAAGTTAAGGAGCATCTTAAAGCTGAAGTTTTAACATGCGAAGAGAAGCTGGAAGACGCCCTGGTTGAAAACTATATTGTAGGCGCTATGACGCCTGATAGTGCTTTAAGGTATTTTAGAGCTACGCCTAGGAAGGCTGTGATAACTGGTGGGGATAGACCTGACATATGTCTCGTAGCCTTAGAAACTGATACCTCTCTACTGATACTCACCGGAAACCTACGTCCAAGCCCATTGGTACTCAGTAAGGCTAAAGAAAGAGGAGTGCCCGTTCTACTTGTTCCATATGATACATACACTACGGTGAATATTGTTCAGGACATAGCCGGCAAGATTAGATATGGAGATACTAAACGTATTAATTTAGCCAAGCAACTAGTGGCGGAGAACGTTAACTGGAAAGGGCTGTTGGAAGAGCTTGAAAGTAAATGTGGAAAACGCTGATTGTAGAGTTTAAAACTCATAGGTAAAGTATAATACGAGATTCCTTCAAAAGGGAAAGAAATATAAGACTGCCTACAAGTCTAGAATAGGTAAAGGAGGATTTCCATGCCTATAAGAGACCCGGCTAAAAAAACCATAGCTCAGAACAGGAGACTGTTCATTAAAATTTGCCGTACATGTGGAGCTAAAAATTCCCCAAAAGCAGAAAGATGTAGAAAGTGCCACTCATACAACCTCAGATGGAAACATAGAGAAATTATGGGGAAGAAGTAGATTTAAAACTTAAAAATTCTAGTGTCCTCTATATAGATGAAGGTGTTTTATGATTATGGGCCGGTAGTCTAGCTCGGCATGGACGCCACGCTCACACCGTGGAGATCGCCGGTTCAAATCCGGCCCGGCCCACCTAACTTTTCATGTAGGTAAAACGCTCATAAAATGTCTATATCTGAAGTATTTGTTTTCAGATATCCAAAGTGCTTATTCCTAGGCAGATGGATAAAAGCCGTTACAAATTCAGGGGTTACATATGGTATGTGTAAACGACGCGTGTAGCTGGAAGATTAAAGCATCGTAAGTGCGAGGGTTGGCGATCGCGAAGATTTCATCGATCTCAGAGCTATCCTACTGGGTCTAAACTATTCTTAACGTTTAAATATGGTGATTCTACTCCGTATTTAGAGGTTTTCATGAAGCTTCCGGGTAAAGCCATAGTGTGGCTCATATATTTTGATGCCTCTGTAACTCGTAGGCTTGGGAGAAGGGTCCCACGTGAATTAGCGGTTGAAGCCCCGACTCTAGAAGAGCTTGTTAAGGCATGTAAACGGCTTAATTTGAGTTTTCAAGTGAGGGATTCTGCTAGATATCCTAGGATGTGGTGGGGGAGGAGGGGCTACGTTATAGTGGATAAATCTAAACCTAAGGGGAGGCTTCTAGAGGCGTTGGCTTTGGAAATGAAACGGTTGAGAAGTGAAAAAGATAGTTATGGAGGCGTTTTAGAAAAAACCTTAAAATAGAAAACTTTATTTAAGCTTTCTTGATTTTTACATCCTTGTCCCCTTGAAAAACTCTAAAAAATCTCAGATTTTACGGATAGCTGGTAAAGTTTTCACAATTTCTAAGCAAGGCCGTATCATAGTTAAACTTGAAGGCCCCATACCAAGGCTCGGTTTAAAGGTTTACGATAAAAACCTCAGAACTATAGGATTTGTTGTAGACGTTATAGGCAATGTTAAGTCTCCATATATTGTCGTGAGGCCTTTTGAATCTAAAGGGTTAGAGAATATCATAGGGGATAGTCTTTACCTTAAAGATTAACCCTCTTAAGGTGGGGGGTAGTTTGAGTGGTAGAGTGAAATGTCCCGAGTGCGGTAGTCGCGATCTTATCAGGGATCACGACTCAGGTGAAATCATATGCTCCAACTGTGGTTATGTTCTCGATGATAAGCTTCCGGATAGCGGTCCAGAGTGGAGGGCTTTTGATGACGAGCAGCGGAATAAAAGGTCTAGAGTAGGAGCGCCTACGACGTATACTATACATGACAAAGGGCTTTCCACGATCATAGACTGGAGGCATTTTTCACATTCGATCAAGAGGATGGATCAGACGAAGGCTTTGCAGATATATAATCTTCGTAAATGGCAGAGAAGGGTTAGGCTTTCAGATTCTTCTGAGAGGAATCTTGCTTTTGCACTTACAGAGTTGAGTAAAATATCCATGTCTTTAAATACTCCAAAGCATGTCCTCGAAACGGCTTCACTAATCTACCGGAAGGCTCTTAAAAAGAGGCTTATAAGGGGTAGGAGTATTCAGGGAATAGTTGCAGCTTCAATATACATGGCTTGTAGACTCTGCGGTTTAGCTAGAACACTGGATGAGATTTCAAAGGTAACGATGATGAATAAGCGGGAGATAGCTAGAAGCTACCGTTTCATAGTTAAGGAGCTTAGCGAATTCATCCCCCCGGTAGATCCAATGGTATATGTATCCAGGTTTTCAAATCAATTAGGTATACAGGGGCGGACGGAGGAGATAGCATACGATATAGTTAAAAAAGCCACGGAGCTTAGGCTCACGTGTGGCCGTGGACCCACCGGCGTGGCCGCAGCAGCTCTATACCTGGCATCTATCATAACTGGTAATAGACGTACACAGCGGGAGGTGGCTGAGGTGGCTAACGTAACCGAAGTCACTGTGAGAAACAGGTACTCGGATATATTGAAAAACCTCGACATAATCATCTGGGTTTGATAGAAATGTTTACTTAACCCCGTCATCTTTTATTTTTCACGTCGGAGGATAGAGCATTGACGTCTAGCGGTAGGAAGCGGAGGAACATTGAGAAGCTAGCTCTGCAGATGATAAATGAAAGCGAGGACCAGGGTATTCTGCAAAGCGACTTATGGAAGCTTATAGGAGTTTCTAGTAGGGAAGGCTCTAGAATAGCGATTAGACTTGAGAAGAAGAAGCTTATAAGAAGGGAGAAGGAGTATCATTCAAAAAGATGGACCTATCGACTCTACCCGGTTAAGAAGAACAACCCACTACTACCAGTGATAGACAGCCCCTGTATAGTATGTGAAAACAACTCTAAATGTAGTGTTGAAGGCATCGTCTCCCCCCTCAACTGTAGGAAACTCATAGAGTGGGTTTTAAAGAGCGGGTGATATTAATAAGCCCGTTTAAAATATCCTTTAAAGAGGCATTTGTCCTAAACCCTTTACCGTTAAAATGCGTAGGTGACGCATCGTAGCCCATTTCTATAAGCTTTTCAAGTAAAGCTTTTTTCGATGGTGGAGGTATTTTGAGGAGAGAGGCTAATTCATCTATGACGTAGTAGGTCGCACTGCTTGAGGATTCGGAAGCTATGGTTTTTAGAAGCTTACCAAGCTCTTTCTTACCGCTTAAATGCGAAGCCTCATATTCTACAACTAGTCGATTGCAAAATTCTGCATCAAAAATTTCTCCAATCCACAGTGGACCTGCCCAGTCTAACCTACTGCCGCAGTTTGAACATAAATTAACTGCTTTCTCCTCTAAAACTGTAAATCTTCTAGATAAGCAGTTGAAACAGTGGTTTAGATACCCTATTTTATTTAAAGCCTCTTCAGCCGCCGCCGTTCCATAGACTGTTTCAACGTATACTCTTATATACTGCGTCGTTCTATGGACGAGTAGCGGTTTAAGCCCTCTGTTCAGCATTGTACAGTTTCTCGCGATAAAACCCAGTAAAATCCTCACGGCTACTTCCGGATAGTACTCCGTTTTCAACGGCTTAGACCAGTATCTTCTAAGACATGTCCTCGGATATCTTCCAGATAAGGGGGCAGTATCGGTCGCCGTTACAGCCAAAACACCTCTTCTTTTAAGGCTTAAAATAGCTGGTTGGATGAAGGGGGCTGGAGAGCCAAAAGGGTCTACATCTACTAAATCAAAACCATCCCGGCGAATATCCCTCCTCAAAAGGAGCTCTCGTGCATCTAAATTGAATACCGTTGCCCTTCCAGATAGACCATTGGCGTCGAGGTTTATACGTATGAATTCTACTGCGTTGGGGTTTAGGTCGTTTATAACAGCTTCTTTAACGCCTAAACCCTCTGCTAAAAATCTGACGCCTCTAACTCCGCATCCAGCAAGTGGATCGCAGACCCTTAAATCACCCCTCTGCTTAGAGAGAGCTCTAACGGCTAAAACGGCTATATCCCTGTTTAGAGAAGCCTCGGGATTGTAGAAAACATGTGG